>Ga0187894_10003178_pt1 | contig 18724 bp, 13 predicted proteins | sample GBC1701081metaG_FD_136650 | JGI IMG/M metagenome (GOLD analysis project Ga0187894, IMG submission 136650) | White microbial mat communities from a lava cave in the Kipuka Kanohina Cave System on the Island of Hawaii, USA - GBC170108-1 metaG ...
GCATTTACGGCGGGCTGCGCAAAAACACGTGTCTATAACCCTCTTCCTGCTCATCTCGAAGACCAGGTTCAGGTAGTCGGATTTGAGAATGTCCGTGTCTGGGGGGACACAGATAGCCCGCTTCTGGACAATATTGCGGTCGAGTCAATAAGAAAAGAGATAGCTGCTAACGGATTAGAAACGCTGAAAAAGCCGGTATCATTCCTTGCACTTTCCGGCGGAGGGGAGAACGGCGCATTCGGTGCGGGAGTTTTGTGCGGATGGACTGCAGCGGGTAACCGCCCGACTTTCAAGCTCGTTACAGGTATAAGTACCGGGGCTTTACTTGCGCCCTTCGCTTTCTTAGGGTCTGACTATGACACCCAGCTTAAAGAGGTCTACACCACGGTTACGGATAAGGACATTTACACCAAAAAGAGCATATTGACCGCCTACTGGAGGGAGTCCGTATACGATACAAAGCCTCTGGCCGATACCATAGCTAAATTTATAGATGAGAAAGTGCTTGCAGCAGTCGCGGAAGAATATAAAAAGGGCAGGATACTGTTAGTTGGCACGACGCAATTGGACGCACAGCGACTCGTTATATGGGACATGGGGGCAATTGCATCGAGCGAAGACCCGGGAGCCCTGGAATTATTTCGTAAAGTTCTTCTTGCCTCGGCCTCGATGCCGGCTGTATTCCCGCCGGTATATATAAATGTAACTGCAGGAGGATTGCAGTATGAAGAGATGCACGTGGACGGCGGCACTGTAACAGAAATGATGCTGTACGAAGAGGCGATCAAGCCGATGACGGAGCATGTGAAAGCTGTTCAGTCATTCGTGGAGAACAAGGAATTACTCATGTCCCTGAAAAACCGGCAGAGATCGCTATATATAATTCGCAACGACCTCGTCACACCCGAGTGGGATGACGTCAAACCGAGGCTGGGGAATATAGCAGGCCGAGCAATATCAACCCTCGTTAAGACGCACGGGGAAGGCGATTTATATCGTATTTACGTTCTCGCGCTTCGGGATAAGATCGATTACAACCTGGCTTCGATTCCAAAAGAAGTTGGTGCAGATACCGGGGAAGGTATGTTCAACCTGGATTTTATGCAGAAACTTTTCAACTTGGGGTATGAAATGGCAAAAAACGGTTATCCGTGGGATAAATATCCGCCCGGATATCAACCGATTTCCTATACTAATGCCACATCCGAAACCGGTCATATGTCCCTTCGCTAACAATATCAATTAAAGGCAAGGCACTCGATGAGTATGTAATTGAGGCCTTTGAGGACAAGTTTTATTTTGCATGCTTTACACTGGCACTGTTAACGGCTTCTAGACTTTAGGCCTAGTGCAAGAGGTAAACAGGGATAGTGGAATCTATAGTAACAAGTCTTGTAATATTTTTTTGCATTCTTGGCAGTGCTATTCTCGGAATGTTTCTCAGATCCTTTATTCCCCAGCACCACCTGGGAGAGGAATCCAAAAATATAGTTATATCGGTGGGAATAGGATTAGTCGGTGCCATGGCCGGCCTGGTACTTGCACTTTTAGTTACTGCAGCGCAGAACAACTTCCTGGATAAACGGAATGAGTTAAAGGAAATGTCCGCAAAAATAATATATCTCGACGAAATCCTCGTCGATTACGGACCTGAGGCGAATGAAGTTCGCACTCTTCTCCGCAGCACTGTTCTTAATTATATTCATGAGTATTGGCCCGGAGGCATCTCTAAACGTGTTGGAATGCAGCCGGATATGACCGGTTCCAATGTTCTTTATGAAAAGATTCGTTCGCTAATTCCACGTAGCGACGACCAGCGCTCGCTTCGTGATAAGGCGTTGACTACCAGCCTTGAACTTACTCAATTGCACGATTTTAGAATTGTCGAGATGGACAAGTCTGTTCCGATTACATTCCTGATAGTGTTGGTTTTGCTGGTTTTCTGGATTGCCTCCATTTTTTTCACCCTTGGCATCTACACGCCGCCGAACTCGACTTTAATAGCTATCTTGGCATTATTTGCGCTTTTGGTCACTATTGCGTTCTTCCTGATTATAGACCTGAATCTGCCGTTCGAAGGGGTCCTGCGCATGCCGAGCGCGCCGCTCACTGAAGCGCTCGGACATATTGGGGAATAGCGCCGGAGCACCATATTCCTCTCGTGCTGCGCAGGGAACAACAGGCCGCGCGAATGGATATATTGCTGGAGCGATCGAGTACGCAGAAAAGCTGATCGAAATATCATCGGACAACTTGGAAGCTGCCCGAATTTTACTAGAGCTGAAAGAAGACATTAATCAATAAGTGTTGAATAGTGGAAATCTAGAGTCGTGGCCGAAGTCAGTGACAGCTCCTATCCTTTCTAAGCATTTTCTAAGAACCATACATAATTCTTGCCACTATATGGAATCAATAGGACCAAATGAAATAGATGAAAATTATTTTTTAAAGGTGAATTAGAAACATTTTAACGATTTTGGAAAGTTACATATACGCACTCGATAGGTCTTGAAAACCGGCGTCCGCAAGGACTTGGGGGTTCGAATCCCTCGCCCTCTGCCATTATTATTGAATGATTGTAGTAGATTGTGACTAGCCTGTAGATGAAATCAATATTTTGCCGAATCTGCTTTTATAAGAATTTTCTAAGTTTGAATTGGGACTTCCGGTGATTTGGTGCTTAAACAAGGTAACACTATAATGCAGATACGGTAATGCAGATACGGTGTAAAAAAATACTTTCAAGCATTTGACCGGCCTCCCCATCGCGGAAACAGATCTCATCTGCCTATCGCATCAATTTGCGTGAAATGCCAGGTTGCTCATCAGACTGGTAGGAGTAAATTGAACGGCTTTTTTTGAGTGCTTCAAATGCCTGCAGATGCTTACCAAGTAGAAGGTACGTAGAAAATACACCAACTCACGGCGGTGAACAATCCTTAGAGCTTTTTTGAAATACTTCCTGAAACATCTCCTTATCCATTGACGGATCAGTAACTAGGAGCTCGAACATCTCTCCGGAACCATTCTTACTATTATTATTAGTACTCATAGTACGTATCTTATATCAATTAACACCGTTTCTTATCCCTTTTATTTAGGTGGATTATAGATCATACTTAGCAGTTATTAGTTGGTTATAATTAATATATACAACTAGCGTGATGAAATAATCTTGTCGTAATCATAAATGGGTGAGCTGACCAAAGATTTTATCAATAAGATTTACCAAACTTCAAGGATTGCTATAGGCTTTGCTGATTTGAATGGAAAATTCCTTGATGTTAATGAAGCCTTTCTCAAAATAACAGGATATTCGAAAAAAGACTTATTGGTTAAAAGATATCAAGATATTACCCCTGAAGAATTTCATGGAGTAGATGAGCAGGTAGTAGACCAAATTTTAAATCAAGATCGTGCAGTTGAATATGAGAAGGAGATTATTTGCAAAGACGGTTCCCGTGTTCGCTTACTGCTCAATTCAGTATGTTTGAGGAATGAAAAAGGAGAGCCTTATGCATTTGCAGGAACTGGTCAGGAGTTAACACGAGACAAATCGTATCAGAATGAGTTTCAAGATTATGAAAATAAATTCCTTACTCTCCTGGATATTACTACCGACATCGTTTGTGAGTTGAACTCACGTTTTCATTTCTTATATGCAAGTCCTAACTCAGCGGATATTTTGTCTAATAAGCCTTCTGAGCTTATAGGTAGGGATTTATTTGACTATATCCATCAATACGATCTTTTTATCATTAAATCCATGTTTGAAAATTCAATCAGAAATTTTTCCTCTGCTTATTGTGTCTTCAAATTCAGGTCAAAGCAGGGACAATGGCTCTCAATGGAGTGCAATATAAAACCGTTTAAAGTTTCGAACGGTGATATTAGGTTAATAATGACCTTGAAAAACGTTTCAAATAAGCTTGCGCTTGAGGAGAAGGTCAGGAAGCAGGGTGAAGAGCTGAAGAAGCTGGATGAATACCTGGAACAGAGGATCAGGGATCTGAATATACTTTATACCGTTACAAAAGCCGTCCATCAGTCTCTTGATTTGAAGGAAGTTTACAAGATTGCTCTCGACATGATCATAGCGCTCGACAACGTCGACATGGTATTCGTCTATCTCGTGGATAAGGACAGAAAGGTAGCCGTTCTCGATACTTACAGGAACGTGCCAGATAGCTATATTAAAAGAGCATCGAGGATCCCTAAAGGAGTGGGCATAACCTGGAAAATTATTGATAGTGGGAAATTTCTTAATATAGAGGATATACAATACAATAAGGATATAGGGCCGGCCGGTAAAGAGCTAGGTCATCACGGCCTCCTTGGAATACCTCTTAGGATAGGTAAAGATGTCATCGGCGGTATTTATTTCGCCACCTATAAAAACCGCAAGTTCGATCACAATGAAGTGAGCTTATTTTCCTCTATTTCAGATCATTTATCTGTAGCAATATCCAAGGCGAGTTTGTATGCGGAGTTGCGTAAGAAGAATATACGCGAAAAAAATATCGGTGCCATAACAAGAAGTGTTCATAAATCGATAAATATGAAGAATGTGTTACGGAATGCCGCGGAATCAATTAGAAAAAATATAGACAATGCTGATAACGTAGCGATTTACATGGCTCGTGACAATGAGGCTGTTTTGAACGCTTACACTGGTGACGAAGTTATTAGTGCGAGATTAAAAGAGGCATTCGCTTCTGACGCAACAGGGATAACATGGAAGATATTAAACGAAGGTATGATAATTCTCGATAATCACGTAAGTCCTAAAAGTAAATTCAGAATCGATTTTCTCATACTCGATTCCGACATCGGGTCTTATTTAGGTATTCCCATACGGTTAAAAAAAAGGGTGATTGGAGTCATAAGCATAAGCTCGTTTAAGGAAAATGCCTTTGATGACCGGGAAGTAGGTTTTTTTAAAATCGTGACAAAACAGATCGAGTCCGCTCTTCTTAATGCGAGAATGGCAGAATCTCTTAAGGAAAGTGAGAAAAAATACAGATACCTGTATGAAAATGTGCCGACTGGTATTTATTGTAAGGCGCCTGATGGACGAATAATAATGGCCAACCCCACGCTAGTCCAGATGCTTGGCTATCAGTCATTTGACGAGATGGCCTCAAGTAACCTGAGGCGGAATGAATTTGCAATCGACAGGACGGATAACGAATTCAGTAAGATTCTGAAAAAATGGACTGTAAGCACTGATTTAGAGTCCACGTGGTTAAAGCGTGACGGTTCCATTATCAATGTTATTGAGAGCATAAGGGCTGTCCGGGATAAGAGCGAGCAGATTCTCTACTACGAAGGGACGGTTACAGATATTACCGAGAGAAAGAAAGCCGAAAGAATACTCAGAAAATCACGAGCACGTCTGCGCAGGCTGACGCAGCATTTGCAGCTATACCGAGAGGAGGAAAGGGCTGCTATCGCGCGGGAGATACACGATGAATTTGCCCAGCTGTTGACGGGCATGGCCGTCGATCTGACCTGGCTCAAGAAAAGGCTGCCGGAGATTATCTATCCTGAGTCCAGCTCAGCTGTGATAGATAAAATCGATAATTTTTCAAAATTGATGAACGATGCGTTCGAAGCGGTAAAGAAGATTTGTGCGAAATTGAGACCGAAGATACTGGACGATCTGGGTATAGAAGCCGCAATCAGGTGGCAGCTCGATACGGTTAAGGCTCAGACGGGTATCGAGTATGAATTTTGTGCTTGTATTGGTGAATCATTTTTTGATCAACAAGTTTCCACGGTGGTCTTTCGCATATTACAGGAGTCTCTGACCAATATAATACGTCATGCGCAAGCGACTAAAGTAACCGTGAATTTAAAAAAAGAGGAGAAATATCTAATACTCAACGTAAAAGATGACGGCAAGGGGATAACGGAGAACTCGATTTTCAGCATGGACTCCCTGGGTCTTTTGGGTATCAGGGAAAGAGTTCATGCCTTGAAGGGCGATGTGAGAATCAAAGGTGTCCGCGGCAAAGGAACTACTGTAAGAGTCAAAATACCATATGAGGGTAAACCGGCATGAAGGTTCTGATTGCAGACGATCATCCTGTCGTAAGGCAGGGGGTTAAACAGATACTGTCCGAAGATCCTTATTTTAAAGAATTTAGCGAAGCTCAAAATGCCAAAGAAATCTTTGAGAATGTTCATAGAAAGAAATGGGACATCTTGATCCTGGATATCAACCTGCCGGACATGAACGGGCTTGAGATACTGAGACAGTTAAAGAAAGAACGTCCTGAACTACCGGTGCTGATATTGACTATACTGGACGAGGACCAGATTGCCGTAAGAGTTTTAAAAGCCGGCGCTTCAGGTTTTGTGACAAAAGAGACTATGCCCGAAGAACTACTCACAGCGGTAAAGAAGGTACATGCAGGTGGTAGATACGTGAGCCCTTCCCTGGCCGAAAAACTCGTTTTCAACATATACACGGAGGACGAAATGCCCCTCCACCTCAAACTCTCTAATCGTGAATACCAAGTCATCTGCCTGATAGCTGAAGGTAAATCTGTAAAACAGATCGCCGAAGAGCTTTTTTTGAGTGTCCAGACCATAAGGACCTACAGGACGCGGATACTCGAAAAGATGGACATGAAAACCGATGCCGAGCTGATCCATTACGCCATACAGAATAATCTGATTCATTCTGATTCTGTTTAAACCTGGGGTTTATCTATTATGTATGGGTTTCAAATATTCATATTTTGGATTCCGAATATTTCTCAGAACCCGTAAAATCGGAATATTCTCTCAGCATATTTGGACTGACAATGCTATAAGGACTACAAACGAATTACATGCGAATATTAATAACTACTACATGATTATCATTGTTACATGGATAGAACTTTCAAGACCGCTATTTTAGAATCTGCTTACCGATTACAGTTCATACCGTTTTGGGAAATCGGGGAAACCAACGAAATTTAATATGGAGCGTTTGTTGAATTTATGAGTTTATCCAAGGTGCTTTATTATGCAAATGTACTTCCAAATATTTGTAGAGCTAAAGAGGGTAACAGAAAAGTTGGAGGCGGCCATGGAGGTAGAATAATAATAAACGACGATGATAATTGCGGAAAAATTACCACAAGATAATCCTCAAAAGCATGATGAGGATATAAAGGAATTAACCGAGGACTTGGACCAGAGGACTAGGGACCTCAACGTTCTCTATACCGTGACGAAAGCCGTACACCAGTCGCTCGATCTGAACGAAGTTTACAGGATTGCGCTTGACACTATAATCGCACTCGACAACGTCGACATGGTGTTTGTTTATCTCGTGGATGAAGCAAGGGAGGGGGCGGTTCTCAATGCCCACAGGAACGTACCCGAGAGATACATAAAGAGAGTGTCAAGGATACCAAGGGGCATAGGAATAACCTGGAAAATTATTGAAAGTAAGAAGCTGCTTAACGTAGAAGATATACAGAATAACAAGGATGTGGGGCCGGGAGGTAAAGAGCTCGGCCATCACGGCGTGCTGGGGATACCTATAACAATTGGTCAAGAGGTGATAGGTGTGATTTATTTCGCCACCTATAAAAACCGCAAATTCGATTACAATGAGGTAAGCCTTTTCTCTTGTATTTCCGATCATCTGTCTTTGGCCATATCCAAGGCAAAACTCTATGAGGAGCTCCGAAAAAAAAATAAACGCGAAAAGATCATCAGTGCCGTGACGCGGAGCGTGCACATGTCGCTCGATGTGACATGTGTGTTACAAGGCGCAGCGGACTCTATTAAAAACAATATAAACAATGCCGATAATGTCGCAGTCTACAAGTCACGAGGCGGTGAAGCAGTTCTGTACGGTTATAGCGGAAATACTGATATTTACACTAAAATATATAACGTATTCGTGCCCGAGATTAGCAGCGCAACCTGGATAATATTGAATGAAGGTACTCCCGTCATCGATAATGAAGTAAGCGAGGAGAGCAGGTATAGAGTCGATTTTATCGAACCCGGCTCCGGTATCAGGTCTTATTTAGGCATGCCCGTCCGTTATAAAAAGCGGATAATCGGAGCAATTATGATCACTTCCTTCGAGGAGATTGCATTCGATATCCGGGAGCTCGGATTTTTCAAAATAGTGACGAATCAGATCGAGTCCGCTATTGAGAATGCAGGGATGGCCGAGGCGTTAAAAGAAAGTGAGAAGAAGTACAGAGACCTATATGAGAATGTACCCGCTGGCATCTATTGTAAGTCGAGAGACGGCCGGATATTAATGGCTAACCCCACACTAGTTCAAATGCTGGGTTATAAGACGATCGAAGAGCTCGCTTCGATGTGGCGTAGTGACTTTGTCGTCGATCACATCAGTGACAGATTCAACGAGATGCTCAGGAAGACGTCAAAGATCACTGAGCTCGAGTCCACGTGGGTAAAGCGTGACGGGACAGTTATCAATGTTATCGAGAATGTCAGGGCAATCCGCGACAAGAACGGGGACTTTCTCTATTACGAGGGTACGGTTACAGACATTACGGAAAGGAAGAGGGTCGAAGGAAAGCTGAAGAGATCACGCGAACACTTACGCAAGCTCACGGCGCACCTGCAGCAGTACCGGGAAGAAGAGAGGACCCTCATCGCGCGTGAGATACACGACGAGTTTGCCCAACTGCTGACGGGTATGGCTGTCGATCTAACATGGCTCAAAAAGAGGCTTCCGGGGATCATATACGGTGAGTCCGGTGCAGCCGTGATGGAGAAAATCGATAATTTCTCTGCTCTGGTCGATAGTGCGTTCGAGGCGGTGAAAAAGATTTGTGCGAAGTTGAGGCCGAAGATTCTGGACGATCTGGGTATAGAGGCTGCAATCAAATGGCAACTCGACACGGTAAAAACACAGACGGGTATCGAGTATGAATTCACTTCTTTTATGGGTGAGTCTCTGCCAGACCATAAAGTCTCCACTGCGATTTTCCGTATCTTCCAGGAATCGCTCACAAATATCATCCGTCACGCAGAGGCAACCGAGGTGACTGTAAACTTAGAGAGAGGGGAGAATTGTCTAGTGCTCAGCATAAAGGACAACGGAAAGGGAATAACCGTGAGTTCGATCTCTAGCATGGATTCCTTGGGTCTTCTAGGTATCCGGGAGCGTGTTCACGCGTTAAACGGAGACATAAAGATAACAGGGGTGCCATGCAATGGAACGAGTATAAAAGTACAAATACCGTTTGATGATGAATCTATGAAATGAAAGTTTTGATCGCAGAAGACCATCCGGTAGTGAGGCGAGGTGTTAAGCAGATACTGTCGGAGGACCTCAACCTCAACCAGTTCGGCGAGGCGCGGAACGCGAAAGAGGTGTTCGAGAATGTTTCCAAGAAAAAATGGGATATCCTGATATTAGATATCAATCTGCCTGACATGAACGGGCTCGAGATATTGAGGCAGTTAAAGAAAATGCAGCCAGACCTCCCCGTGCTGGTTCTGACTATATTCGACGAAGACCAGATAGCCATAAGGGTGCTGAAAGCCGGAGCTTCCGGATTTATAACAAAAAATACAATGCCTGAAGAGCTGGTTGCAGCAGTAACAAAAATATATGCCGGCGGCAGATATGTGAGCCCTTCACTGGCCGAAAAACTCGTTTTCAATATATACACGGAGGACGAAAAGCCCGTCCACCACAGGCTATCCAACCGTGAATACCAGATCCTATGCCTGATAGCCGAAGGTAAATCTGTAAAACAGATCGCCGAAGAGCTTTTTTTGAGTGTCCAGACTATAAGGACCTACAGGACACGCATCCTTGAAAAGATGGATATGAAAACCGATGCCGAGCTGATCCATTACGCCATTCAGAATAATCTGATTTACTCTCCATCCATTTCTTAAATAATTTTGTTGAACCTTGGCCGAACACCTGAAGATATATAATATCTCGGGAAACCGTGTCTAATCAGCTATTTGACAATGTTTCACATGAGGAATTCCCCGGCATCCACCTAGCGATGCATACCTAATCAGTATTGCCCGAACCCACTTTTATTCAAGTCCCCAAATTATGGGTATTACGTGTTGACTACGTTACTGATTACTCTGAGGCATGAAATACTACTACAATAATATCATTGTTACATCGATAGAATTTACCAAACCGATATTTTAAAATCGATTTACTAGCAAAAATATCTATCAGAGTTTTGGAAAGTTAACCCGGAACAGTGGATTCATTTCACTAGCTAAGGAGGAGGTAGAGATATTATGCGTTTAAAGGTTTCAAGTATCTTCATTGTTCTTTGTTGTGTATTTACGCTTCCATTTATCTATGGAGGCTGCGGGGGTAGCGGTGGTGGAGGCGGAGGCACCACGAGATGCGGTGACACGGATGATATCTGCGGTAACGTTACCACCAATGGATCGCCTGAAGCCGGCGTATGGGTAATAGCAGAAAGCTTCGAGGTTTCAACAAATAACGGCGACGAGGCCAGGTTCATTAAAATTGTCGTAACCGATTCAAACGGCGACTATGTACTGCCTGACCTGCCGGACGCGACTTATGATGTATGGGTAAGGGGCTACGGGCTTGCTGATTCTGATCCCGTCCAGGCCTCGCCCGGTGATGAGGTCGACCTCGAGGGTGTTCCGGCGTCGTCTCCTCAGGAAGCAGCGTCAATCTTCCCGTCAAACTACTGGGCATCGTTAATAGAGCTGCCCGATGAGAGTGAATTTCCAGGTACGGGACCAGAGGGCAACGGATGGGGTCTTGGAATAGCCAGTCAGGACGCCCTGATAAGCCAATCCAAGCTCGGCTGTCAGCTTTGCCATCAGCTCGGCACACCGGCCACGAGACTTCCGAATGCCGCGGCATTCGATTTCGGATGGAAGAAGGCCGGTGTCATGAGCGGCACGGCAGATGGCATAGGCAGAGCAAACTGGGCTGCCGTCCTTGGAGACTGGGGAGGAAGAATAGCAGCCGGCGAAGTCCCGCCGACTCCGCCAAGGCCTTCGGGAAAGGAAAGGAACTTCGTTTTAACGATGTGGGAATGGGGCGATCTCTTTACCTATGCCCACGACGAAGCGTCCACGGATAAACGTAACCCGTTCCTCTATCCGAACGGACCCGTTTGGGGGGTAGATATAGGGAACGACCATGTGCTGAAAATAGATCTGGATACCAATGAAGCGGTAAGCATCCCGGTTCCCACGCGTAACGGATTCGATATATCGTGGTGTGACCAGCCGGGTTTCGCGACCCTCGGCTGTCCCGCACCCGGCGGAACAACGGCCTATCCGGGCGCGTATCACAACCCCGCCAATCCTCATAACCCAATGCTCGACGATACGGGCAAGCTGTGGATTACGACTCAGATAAGGCCTGAGGGCATAGCGAACCTGCCCGATTTCTGCCTCGAAAGAGACCCGGGAATTACGGGCGGCCACAGGCAAATGGGATATTACGATACGAACACGGAAGAATTCGTACTGATAGATACTTGCTTCGGAACGCACCACCTGCATTTCGGTTTCGACGACAAGCTCTGGATAAGCGGCGATTCGAACAACCTCGGTATGATCGATCCGGCATTGCTCGATCCGAACGACCCGGAGGGCACCGAATCCGCGGCGCAGAAATGGTGGAGAACCGTATTCGACACCGACGGCGACGGAGAAGGAGACACACTAATACCTGGGTTCAACTACGGTATCATACCGAACCCGGTTGACAATACGGTCTGGACAGGCGTCTTGGCCGCTTTTCCTGGCAGGATAAACAGGTTCGACCCGGCGACGGAAAAATTCGAAACCTATAGTCCGCCTGCCCCCGGCCATGGTCCGAGGGGACTGGATGCCGATACGGACGGGAATATCTGGGTTTGTCTCGGCGGAAGCTCGCACGTGGCCAAGTTCGAACGCAACAAGTGCGCCCAGACCTGGGGTACGGGCGACCAGTGTCCGGAAGGGTGGACTCTCTGGGAAATCCCAGGAGCTACATATAAAGGGCACCCTGACAAACGTACCGATTACCATTACTACACGTGGGTCGACCAGTTCGACATTTTAGGGCTCGGAGCGAATACGGTCGTATGCACCGGAACCTCATCCGACTCTATAATCGCGTTCCTACCGGATACGGAAGAGTTTGTAAGGGTCTATGTTCCTTATCCCTTTGGATTCTTCCACAGAGGACAGGACGGAAGGGTAGACGACCCCGACGCAGGCTGGAAAGGAAGGGCATGGTGGGTTGATTACGGTATCGATCCGATACTCCATACGGAGCTGCAGGAAGGATTTATCTTCAAAGTGCAGTACCGTCCGGACCCGCTCGCTCATTAATTATTGACCGGAACTTAATTAGAGAATTATCGAGGGGAGACATTACTCGGTCTCCCCTCTTATTTTCTGCTTACTTTTTCAAATCGTTCCGTATTCGAAAAGCGGTTCTGCCTATTTCATGGGTTTAATCGGGTTTGTACTTATTTGTACTTAAATATATTGATGCGTCGGAGGAAACATGAAAAGATCTAACTCTAATTTCCTGTTTACAGTAATTTTTCTCTGCACGCTGTTCTTTAACACGGCTTATACCTCGGGGGAGAGCGGTAAATCCGGGGATACCGGTTTTCCCAATCCTTATATCAAGCAATATCCGTTTAAGACTGTTGTCATAGAATACAAAGGGAAAACGGAATACGGTCATCAGGACATGGAGAAAAAAACGTATGACGGGACTGAGACCGTTTATATAAAAGGTTACAAGTTCAAGAAGGTCCTAGATATGTCGGCGCCCTCACCGGACGGGAAATCTACGACAATCCAGAGGCTTCAGATTATAGATCCGGATTTTGCATATTACATCGATCTAATTGATAAAACGGGAATAAAAGTCGACAACTCGATGAAGTACGGAAGGGCGGAATATCTTAAATTGAACAATGACGAGAAAAAGGAATTTCATCAAAGGATGGAAAGAAGAGGCATTATTTCTCTGGACCTGCTGGATCTGGGGAAGAAGACAGGTACCGATGTAATTCTGGGCCGCCAGTGCGACGTCTATGAATACGGAGAAAAACCGACTCAAGAGAAATACCTGGAAGCGGTTCAGGCGGGTGTCAATCCGCCCTACTACAGAAAAACCTGGATATGGAGGGACGCGAACATCCCTCTTAAATCGATAACCGAGCAAATGAGCTCCATAAGCGAACTCCGGGCAACAAAAATTGAAGAGAACGTCGATATCCCCAATGATAAATTCAACGTTCCGGCCGGGATAAAGATTACATATGATGAGAAGATGTCTGAAGCTTCGAAACAGGAAGCCCTTGCCAGGTTCATGCTGTATAAAACTGGAAAGGCGATGACATATAGAGTAAAAGCGGACAAACAAGTTACAGTCCCGAAGAAAAAAGCTCCCAATCCCGGTGCGGGCAACTAGGCGAGCGATGGAAACGATATAAGCGTCCGGGGGCGGATTAACTATAAGGTGCCGGATCATGGAAAGAAAACCGTGGTGAACAGATTTGTTTATGAAAGTGCGATATACCTTTCATATCACAAAATAGCGGTAGCCGGTCTTGTATTTGCAATATTGTACGATGGGATTATGTCAATGACGGGTGAATTCCGTGCTCGGACTTTGAGCTGACTCCTATTCTGGAATCGGGTGGATATCAACAGGCGTAGAATTTCACAGGGAGGTTGGAGATCAGTATGAAACGGAGAAATTTTTTACGGATTCTGGGCTTCGGCGGTGTTGTTCTTGGTGCGGGCGGAGGAGGGCTGATATTCAACTCCTGCGACAGCTCGGGCGGAGGAGGCGGAGGAGGGGGAGACATGGGTCTCGACCCCAGGTCGCCCGAGGGATTCATAAACCGGCTCCTCGTGCCGGGAGACGAAGGGCTCTACGGCTTGTTTAATCCCGATTCGCCGTTCCTCATTGTCCCGAAGGAGACCGAGACGGAAATCGTGCCCGGAAAACCCGCCTCTTCGTTTCTCTACGAAGTGGATGCCGGGGACAGGATTTTTTATAACCCGATCTTCAGACTCAGAAAGGGCGATACGGTGGATGCCACGCTTCTGAACGAACTGGATGAGGAAACAATAATACACTGGCACGGCCTCGAACTGGATCATGCGAACGACGGTCATCCGAATTCCGCAATCCCTCACGATTCCTCCTATAATTACAATTACGAAGTCATAAACAGGGGGGCAACATACTGGTATCATCCCCATCCCGACAGGCTCGTGGGGAAGCAGTCGTATTTTGGACTCGGGAGTTTCTTTATCGTGGAAGACGAAAACGACGACGCCCTCAGAAACGCCCTCGAACTCGAACTCGGGCAGACCGAAATTCCGCTAAACCTGCAGGACAGAAACCTCGACTCGGAAGGGCAGCTGGTATTTGAGATTAACCCCATGATTCAGACAATCGGAGTTCTCGGGGACAGGATACTCGTAAACAAAACCATAAAACCGTTCCTCGATGTCGATACCAGGATCTATAGATTCAGGTTCCTCAATTCGTCTAATTCGAGAACGTACAAGCTTGCCTTTACCAAGGGCTCCGAAAAGCTCGTATTCAACGTTATAGGAAACGACGGAGGGCTTCTGGACAAGCCTTATGAGGCAACGGAGGCGTTTATCGGGATCGCGGAAAGGGTGGATATACTCGTCGATTTCAGGGGGCATCAGCCGGGCGATGAAATATTCTTAAAAAGCCTCGAATTCGATCCCATGGATCCCGCTCTCGTCGATATGAACTTCAACCAGCCGTCCACGCTGATGAACGGCGAAGAGTTCTATGTGTTGAAGTTTAACGTCGCTAATGAAATCAGTTACAACCTGCAGGTGCCTGGGACCCTGTCCGAAATAGTCCCGATCGACATAACGGGAGCGGGCGAGAGGTTTATAACGCTGCCAAACCCTATCGAGGGCACCTGGTTTATAAACAACTTCAGGTTCAATCCCGGCGAAATCCCTTTAACTGTGAGCCGGGACACGACAGAGGTATGGACAATACAGAACGGTCCCCTTGCCATGCCCCATCCTATTCACATTCATGCATTTCAATTCCAGATACTCGAGCGAATAAACAGCCCGGAGCAGGTGAGCGAGCTGGCGATCGATGCTCACGGCAGGATGCCTACGGATATGGGATGGAAGGACGTGGTTCTGGTTTGGCCGGGAGAGAGTGTCAAATATGCAATCAGGTTTAATCTCAGCTTCCCTGGCGATCAGATATACCTCTTTCACTGCCATAACCTGGAACACGAGGACCAGGGTATGATGATAAATTATCAGGTCTCATAGTCCGTGGTCGTTTGCGCGAGCCGAGTTCCATCGGCGGCGGTAGCGACGCGAAACCGTTGACCGTCCAGGTTAATCGGGGTTATGAGGAATAGAGAGAGTGAGTGCGATATTCAAAAAATTAAATAAGCCAATGTCCGTTAAGGGTGCGCTCCTATCCTCGTGTCTTCTCCTGCTGACTGCAGTGTCATGCGGGGAAGACGTGAACGACAGAGGAGCTGCCGATAGGCAGCTCCTCCCAGTCGTTCTGAACGGGAAAGTGGGATTCATCAGAACTTCAGGCGAGATTGAGATATTGCCCCGTTACGACGTGGCGTCGGGCTTCACAGAAGGCCTCGCGCGAATATTGATCGGGACCAAATACGGATATATCAACGAGGAGGGCGAGGTTAAAATTAAACCCGTTTTTGATGGAGCGACTGATTTCACGGAAGGCATGGCTCTCGTCGTTCTGAACGGCAAGCGCGGTTATATAGATAAGACAGGGAAAATGATAACGAGGGACGACTTTGACAACACATGGGGGTTTGCCGAAGAACTTGCGGTCGTCAATATCAAGGGCAAATACGGGTTCATCGACAAGAGCGGCAAATTAGTCATCGAGCCCCGTTTTGATATAGCAAATAATTTCTCGGAAGGGCTTGCCCTCGTCGTGATCGGAGGCAAGCGCGGATTTATAGGTAAGAAGGGGAATATTGCGATAAGTCCTGTGTGGGGCAGCGCTTCCAGCTTTTCCGAAGGGCTCGCGCGGGTCGGCCTGAACGGTAAGCATGGCTTCATAAACAAAAAGGGAGAAGTGGTTATAAGCCCCGGGTTCGACTCCGCTCAGGACTTCAAGGACGGGCTCGCGCTAGTAAAGATTAATGGGAAATACGGTTACATAGATAAAAATGGCGGCATCGTCATTAAGCCCGAATTCGAGAAAGCATGGGGTTTTTCCGGGGGAGCAGCACGCGTAACGATAGATAATAAAGTCGGTTATATAGATAGGCATGGAAAGATGACCATAAAGCCCCGGTATGAAGGCGCGTCTAATTTTTCAGAGGGGCTCGCATTTGTGTCGATTAACGGTAAGATCGGATATATTGACGAAAAGGGTAAACTGGTTATTAAGCCGCAGTACGATGCCGCCTCGAGTTTTGAAAACGGCTTTGCCCGAGTTTATATACGGCATAAGATGGGATATATAGACAGGCATGGTGATTATATATGGAATCCTACCGACGCCACACTTTCGACCGAGCTCTGCGCGCCGCCCTTCTGAGGTGCAGCACGCTGCTTTGATGATCCGCTATTTTGTTCACTTAAATCAAAAGACGTTCCGCTCCGGTTTATCTCGAAAATGTGATGAGGCGCCCGAGCTTAAAACGTCGGTGTTGATGATTTTCCCCGGAGACCGAATTTGCTAATTCGTCTTGGCATGATTATCGATCGAGCGTTTTATATCAGAGGCTATTTTTTCAGGGTCGAGTTTATCATAGGGATAAACGAGCAACAGATTTCCGCCGCGGTCTATCAGGTAAACCGTCTGTGTGTGGTTCATGAAGTAGAAGTCTCCGGAAGCCCTGCTTTTCTCTTTTTCGTAGAATACCGAATACGATTCGGCGACCTTCCTGATATCTTCGGGCTCGCCTGTGAGACCTATGAATGTTTCATTAAAAAACCGGAGGTATTCTTTCAGGTGTTCCGGCGTGTCTCTTTCTGGATCGACCGTTATGAAAATAATCTGCGGAGCGTCCCCCGAACTTTCGAGTTTGTGTGCGACCCCGTTCAATTCGGAGAGCGTTGTGGGACAAATATTGGGACAGCTCGTATATCCGAAGGACAGCAGGATGTCTGTACCCCTGAACTGACTTAAGCTGACATTGCTCAGGTTCTGATCGAGGAGCGTGAAATCAGGCGCGTTCTTGCCGTAATATATTCCATAGTAGTCGTTATCTTTGCTGCCGAAGCTTAATTTGTTCAAAACGAGAGATACGGAGATAACCAGGGTATATGCTACGAGTAACCTAATTGCGAGCTGCTTCATCTTTACGATACCCCGTCAGAAATTTTTTTCATACGGTCACTTCAGTTTATACGTGCACGGTCTGATAACAGAAAGTTATCCCCCATACCGTATAAAGCTGTATACGGTATGGGGGATTCACAGCCTGCAGTTGACCATTCCTCATTTTATATACTTTAAGGCTCAACGGTGATCGAACCCGACATCCCTATACCGCCGGGCCCTCCATGAAAAATACAGTAGTAAGGGATTTCCCCTTCCGTTGTAAACGTAAACTCGAATACATCACCGGGTTCCATGCCGGTAGGAAGCGGGAACTCGTCCGCTGATTTAAACGTCGTACCATCGTCGCTTTGAGCATCGTGGTTAAGCGAGCCGTTATTCGTCCACCTCACAGTATCGCCGACATTTATAGAAATATCCGCGGGACTGAACTCGTTGTCTATCATGCTTACGTCATGTATTACCGGGGCAGGCGTCGGCGAGGCGGTAGGAGTAGGAGTCGGGGGCGCCGGTGTTCCGGTCGGAGGGGCCGTCGGTGTAGGTGTAGCGGTAGGAGGAGCAGTAGGGGGAGGAGTGGGTCCCGAGGAAGTGATCCTCAAAGTATACGTATAATCGGGCCCTCCGTCCCCGTTGTCGTCCCCGACGACAACAAAGTACCTTCCCAGCGGAGCGCCTACGGTGTCCTCAATAAATGTGCTTCCGGTATCCAGCAGCACGTGTCCCGGTCCGTAGAATTCAAGGAACGGGGTGAGCAGGGTAAAGTTTGTGACTTCCGCCGTAATTATTGTGCCGGCCGCCTCGACGTCGAAGCAGAAATAATCGGAATCCCCGGAGGGATCGATTACGGCGTTTATCGTAATATTCGGACTTACAAGGTTGCAGTGTTCGAAATCATTATTCGGTTCCGATTCCCCTCTTCTTCCGTTTTTGCTATCGCATCCGCTCAGTACGGACACGCTCGCGATGTTGAATATAAAAATCATTGCTATGATGATATGCAGGTGAAATCTTGATGCAGTTATCCTCTTCATTACTTGAAAAACCTCCTTTTGTATCGAAAATACAGGCCTTGATTGTAAAAATGATTATAGATAATGGGCGATTTCTTGGATATAGTTTGTTGAATAATTATTCTGTAGTGTTTAGCGCGGGTGTCATATTGTTATATTGACTACAAAAGCCCACGAGATATTTACTGTCTCTAGGATCAATTTCTTAGATTGTCCTATCAAAGACCATAAGAGCATTTATATGAAACCTTCGATCTTTACGGAATGAATACCGATAATCTTGAAGAAGCACCCAAGCAAATAGGTGTAAGCTCCCCTAAAAAGTAGACAAGCGATAAGTAGAACTTTCTGGCAAAATAATGCAGGTCAGGAGGTTCAGATGAAGAAGTCA
>Ga0187894_10003179_pt1 | contig 18722 bp, 20 predicted proteins | sample GBC1701081metaG_FD_136650 | JGI IMG/M metagenome (GOLD analysis project Ga0187894, IMG submission 136650) | White microbial mat communities from a lava cave in the Kipuka Kanohina Cave System on the Island of Hawaii, USA - GBC170108-1 metaG ...
AAGTCCGCGCGCCCGGTGTTGCTGCACGGCCGGAACCCGCGGCGCAGACCGTCCGGAGGTGAAAGGTGCGGGGATTCTGGAAAGGCCCAGCGGTCGTAGTTGCAACCATGTAGTTGGTGGTGAGCGCGGAGCGGAAGCGGCCGGAGTCGGTGATGCCGGGATACAGCAGGAACTGAGTTTTCAGCTCCATGCGGTCGAACCGGTACAGGTCGTGTGCGACGCCCAGCAGCCCTTCCACGTTATCTTGAACCGGCTGGACTCCCGCGCCGGGGCTGAATTTCTCATGCGTATAGACCGCGCCGCCGAGCCACGCCAGCTTGGTCCTGCTGTTGCGGATGAGAAAGCGCCCGTAGCCCCCTCCCAGCGTCAGCCGGAGATCCAGGTTCTGCTGATCGCTGCTGAGGACACATCACCCGGTTTGAAGTTCCGTTCGCCGCGGCCCACGTGAATGGCGCCACGCACGCCGGACTGGGAGACATATACGCTCAAGCCTTGTATGTTCCTTACATTACCCGCAAGCGGGCGTTTGCCGCGGGTTCGGGCGTGGTTTTTCCCTCGGCAACATACTCCACGCTTGGCGGCGGAAAGTGGGCCATCGCGCCCTTTGCCGCGCCGATCTGGTTTTTCCCGAAGCAGAAGGGCTACTTTCTGGTGAGGCTCCACCATTTCCAGTCTTTTGCCGGTAACGCCAACCGTCCCCACTATAGTTTCCTGCAGATGGCCCAACACTGCTCTATCGCACGTCGTATCGAACGTGGGTTCTGGTGGAAAATGAAACCCGATTCGACTGGAAGAACGACGGTCGGGCCAGCAACTTCATAGGAGTGCAGTTGGGTTACGTGCTGATCGCCCGATTTGGAGTCTGGGTAGAGCCGGAGATTCCTTACGGCCCCAACCAGCGCGGGGATTGGAATCTGAAGTTCACCTTTCTGTGGTACGACCGGAAGAAGTAGAGGATCGCTCGGGGCTCGCGATGAAAACACTGGCGCAGGACCTGCGTTGCGCAGTTCGGACACTTTGCCAAAACCGATTGTTCACGTTTGCTGTGCTGGCCTCGCTGGCCATCGGCATAGGCGCGAATACGGCGCTCTTCAGCGTAACCAGCGCCCTTCTTCTGCGCCCTCTGCCCTACGAGAGCCCGGACCGCCTGGTGATTCTGTGGAATCGTTCGCCGGGACTCAACATCACGGAAGACTGGTTTTCCACTGCGCAGTACTTTGACATTAAGGCCTCGGCGCAGTCCTTCGAGCAGGTGGCCATCGCCATCGGCGGAAACGAAAACCTGACCGGTGACCGCGAGCCGGAACGGGTGGGCGTAATCCGTGTTTCATCGAACTTGCTTCCGATGCTGGGCATCAAGCCGCTGTATGGAAGGTTGTTTACGCCAGAGGAGGATACCCAGGGGCAGCCGAAGACGGCGCTGCTCAGCTTCGGGATGTGGGAGCGTCGCTTCGGTCGCGACCCCCGAGCGCTGGGCAAGCCGCTGATGGTCAACGGTCAGCCGTACCAGGTAATCGGAATCCTGCCGCGGAGTTTTCGGCTTCCGCGCGAAACGATGCCCACCCTGAACGGCGCCGAGCAGGCGGAAATCCTTCTGCCGCTTCCGCTGCCGCCGAACGCCGCGCAGATTCGCGGGCAGGAGGACTACAACATCATCGGACGGCTGAAACGTGGCGCCAGCGTGGGCCAGGCGCAGGCGGAGATGGACAGCCTCACCGCCCGGTTGACGCGCGATTTTCCCGCCAACTATCCGCCCAACGGAGGCCTCACCTTCGGCGTCGTCCCGTTGCGAGAGCAAGTGGTGGGAGATGCGCGCCGCCCTCTCTATGTTCTGCTTGGCGCGGTCGCGGTTGTGCTGCTGATTGCCTGCGCAAACGTGACCAACCTGCTGCTCTCCCGCGCGGTGACGCGGCAGAAGGAAATCGCTGTGCGTCAGGCCCTGGGCGCAGACCGCCGGCGGATTGTGCGCCAGCTCCTGACCGAGAGCGTGCTCTTGGCGGTTTGTGGCGGGATTCTGGGGACGGTACTCGCCAGGATCAGCCTGCAGGGGTTGCTCTTGCTTGGGCCGAAGAGCGTGCCGCGGCTTCAGGAGATCGGCGTGAACGCCGAAGTGTTGTTGTTCACTCTTGCGCTATGTCTTCTTGCGGGTGCGCTGCTGGGGGTGGCCCCGGCGTTCCGGCTGTCGCGGGTGGATGTGAACCATTCACTGAAGGACGCAGGCAGAGGCGCTTCCGGCGGTGCGATGTGGAACCGGGGAAATCATCTGCGAAGAGTGCTGGCCGCCGCGCAACTGGCGCTCTCCGTTGTGCTGCTCATCGGGGCCGGCTTGCTGGTGCGCAGCTTTGCGCGCCTGCAAGGCGTGAATCCCGGATTCAACGCAAAGAATGTCCTGACGTTCGGCCTGACCATGACCGGCCCGAAGTATCAGAAGCGCGAGCTGGTGGCCGAGGCCTATCGGCTGATGATGGAGCGTATGAGCCACATTGGCGGGGTCGCCGCGGCCGGTGCGGTCTCCTCACTGCCGCTCAGCGAGATGTTTGCGTGGGGGCCGATCACCGTCGAGGGCCGCACGCCGCTGCCCGGAGAGAACTTCATCAACGTGGACATGCGCATGGCGGCAGGCCAGTACTTTCAAGCGATGGAGATTCCCCTGTTGCGCGGCCGCTACTTCGACGAGCATGACACCATGGAAAATCCCCGCGTCGCGCTGGTTGACAGCCACATGGCTGAGCAGCTCTGGCCCGGGCAGGACCCGGTGGGCAGGCGTTTTCACTTCGGGAGCATCACCGCCACCAACAACCCGTGGGTGACGGTCATTGGAATCGTAGGCCGCGTGAAGCAATACACGCTGGACGCCGATGCGCGCATGGCGCTCTACGTGCCGCACGCGCAGTATTCCGTGCGTGAAATGAATATCGTCTTGAGGAGCGAGAAGGACCCGGCGGCGCTGGCGGCGGCAGCAAAGCAGGAGCTTGGCGCGCTGGACGCGAACTTGCCGATGTACGCCGTGCGCACCATGGAGCAGCGCGCCGGGCAATCACTGGGGCGGCGCCGGTTTTCCATGGTGCTGCTGGGGCTCTTCGCGGCGCTGGCGCTGGCCCTGGCTACGCTTGGAATCTACGGCGTGATGGCTTATCAAGTGGCACAAGGCACGCGGGAAATCGGCATTCGAATGGCACTGGGTGCCACACCGTACGGTGTCCTCACGCTGATTCTGAAGCAGGGGATGTTGCTGGCGCTTGTGGGCATCGTGGCTGGAGTGGTGGTCGCCCGCGCCGTGACGCACATCATGCAATCACTTCTCTTCGGCGTAACGGCAACAGACCTGGCGACCTTCAGCGCGATTCCGGTGGCGCTGGCGGGCGTGGCCGCGCTGGCCATTTTCTTCCCTGCGCGGCGCGCGGCGCGCGTGGATCCGATGACGTCGTTGCGCTGGGAATAGTGTTCAGCGGCCACGGGCTCGCCGCTGTTTTTTTCCCGGAGTGGCGGTCTTTCCGGGGCGCCGCTTGATAGGGGAGATTCCCTTAATGATGGAGACGGACTCCTTCGGCGGCAGAGCAGCAGCCGGCCGGCTGGCGGCCTGCTGCAGCGCGCGCCGCAAGTAATCCCGGATGACGCGCGGATTCAGGCTGCCAGCTTCCCGCACGGTGATGTGACGTATCCACTTCCCGGAACCCTGCAGAATTCCCCGCGGATCTTCCAGTTGCGCGCCGTGATTGAAGCCCAGATTCACGTGGCGCGCATAGATCGCGATGTGACAGATACCGTCATTCATGCGCCCGGTCGGGCCGTAGCCCAGCGCCAGCGCGTTGTAGGCGTCATAAATGGATTCCACGCAGGGCTCCATTTCAGAGAGCACCAATCTGCGCATTGAAAGCGCGAGTTTCCGAACAGGAACACGGAAAGGGCGAAGGAAGTGCAGAAGGGCTTTCGGCGGCGGATGCGTACCCATGCACGGAACATCCTAGCGCGCGGGATGAGAGCCCGGAACGATCCGCTTCGGCCGGCGATGCCTACAGATTACTCCACCCGGAAAAGGCTCTGGGCAAACGCCCATTCGCCATCCACCCACTGCGCGTCGCACCGGAAGCCCGTGCGTGCCGCGATTTCCCGGACTTCCTCCGGCGAGTACTTGTGCGAGCTTTCCGTCCAGATGGTTTCGCCTTCGCTGAATTCCACGGCGATTCCGGCGGCGGGAACCTGGACGGTTTGCCGATCGAGGGAGAGCAGGTGCATTTCAACGCGCCGCTCCGCGGTATCCCAGCGTGCCACGTGCTGAAAGCGAGTGAGGTCGAAGTCCGCGTCCATTTCGCGATTGATGCGCGTGAGCAAGTTGCGGTTGAAGGCGGCGGTCACGCCGGCCGGGTCGTCGTAGGCTACCAGGAGCTGCGGAACAGGTTTCACCAGGTCAGTGGCCAGCAACAGTGAGTCTCCGGACCGCAGCATTCCACGCACCTGCCGCAGGAATTCGTCTCCCGCCGGACGATCGAAATTCCCAATGGTGCTGCCGAGAAACAGAACGAGGATTTGCTCAGGCTCGCGGCGCCGCGCCACGACTTCGAGCAGGCCGTCCAGGTAAGCACGCTCAAAACCTACAACGCTGACCGACGGAATCACGCTGAGGTCACGCGTGCATTGCGCCAGTGCCGAGGCTGAAATATCAATGGGGTAGTATCGCGTCCGCTGGCGGCGGGAGAGCGCCTCCAGGATGAACCGCGTCTTTTTTCCCGTTCCGCTGCCCAGTTCGGCAACTACGACCGGCGAATCCAGGCGGTTGACAACGTCCCATGCGTGGCGACGCAACAACCGCGCGCCTGCCCGGCACAGCCCGTACTCCGGCAGCGCGCAAATCGCTTCAAACAGAGCGGAGCCGACCTCGTCATAGAGGTACTTTGAGGGAAGCTCCTTCTGATCAGGCCGCGTCAGGCCCGCGCGAACCTCGAAGACAAAGCTTGCGTCGTGTTGCGGTGCAGTGAGTTGTGTGAGCATCGTGCTCTCCCGCGGTCCGGTATTGCGGCTAGGCTCCCACGCAGCGAAATCCAGCGTAGGGATACTGATAGTGCGGCTGAAACCAGTTCCGGAATGACCGTCGCAACATGCAGGCAGCGGTGCGGGCCGAACCGCCCTTCATGACGAAGTGCTTTCCGTCGAAGAAGTCAGCGGAGTAGCCCGGATAGAACGAAAATGTCCGAAAACCCGGAAGCGGTGAAAAAACCGTCGCAGTCCATTCCCAGCCGTTGCCCAGCAGGTCTTCTGCTCCGAACCCGCTGCGCCCGGCAGGGTGCGCGCCGGAGGCCGCCGGGTTCCAGCGCTGGAAATCGAAATTGCCGTGTCTTGCGCCGGGCGGATCGGCGCCCCACGGATAGGGCCTCTCGGCGCCATCCGGTGTACCGTACGCGGCGCGATGCCACTGCGCCTCGGTGGGCAACGCTTTCCCGGCCCACCTGGCAAAAGCGCTGGCTTCGGCGTGGCTCACATACACCGGCCAATCCATTGGCAGCGCGATTTCCTCGAACATCCCCCGATAATGGAATTGGCCGTCGCGGCGACCCCAGAACACGGGGTGTCTGAGATTCGCCCGCTCCTTCCAAAGCCACCCGTCGTGCGTCCAAAGGTCACGGTTTCCGTAACCGCCGGCATTGAGGAACTCGAGGAATTCCCGGTTGGTCACCATGTGGGAGGCGATATGAAACTCAGGGACGTAAACCTGAGTTTCCTCGAATTCGTTGTCCCATCCAAAGACCGGCTCGCCATCCTCGCGGCGCGGCTGTCCCAGTGTAGCGTTGCCGCCGGGAATTCTGAGCATTCGCGCCGGGTTTCGTGACGACGTGAGATTGTGCGACGCGCCCTCGTAGCCCGCCGGAGCCGATTTCTTTTCCAGCGGCAACTGATGGAGCATGTACGCAAGCGTTTCTGCGTGCATCAGGCGGTGCTCGATGGCCGTGTGCAGCAACGTTCCATCCGATAGGCGCTCGGTCGCTTCGCTCTGCTGCGCGGGCGAGTCGAAGAAATCCTGCAGAAGCTCGTCCAGCCGCCCGCGGACCCGGTCGCGATAGGAGAGCACGTCACCCAGCGCGGGCCAGTCCGAGGCGGCGTCGCCGGGGAGCCTTCCGTCCACAGGATCGATGCCGAAGGAGAAAAGCTTGTCATAACCGTCGTGAAATGGTTCGGCACCCAGGGCGCCGCGGGCCATCAGGTTCCAGTCGAAAGCTTCCAGGTGGCCGACGTAGAAGATAAGACGGTGGCGCTCCGGAATGGGCCTGTCGTAGATTGCGCCGGACTTCACGACGGCGAAGAGCGCATCGGTGTTGTCGCGGGCATCATTCAGACGGCGGCTTGCAGCCTGGTAGTCCGAAGAGAGAGCCACAGCGTCGCGCATTGGAACCTCGCGGATATTTGGATGCTTGGGCAGGAAAACAGACTCAGCGAATTTCGCTCGAAATATGTAAACGCTTCGACTACCAATGCTTACAGAATCGCCCGCAAAGTCAATCGGGAATTCCACCGAGCGCGAGCTCGCCGCGGGCCGGCCGCGCTCACTTCATCGAATCACGCAGGTCCACCAGGAACTGGTCGTACTGGTCAATCGTGATGAAACCACGTCGGGGGTATTCCAGGTCCAGGATAATGAAAACGGTAATCACCGCCACCGCAGAGAAGCCGACGATGTGAAACCAACTGCGCCGGGGCGACACGGCCGAGGCGTATCCCGCAAACACCGCACTGCACAGCCCGAGGAAAAAGAGCAGGTAATAAATCACATTCGGCGGATGAATCAGCGCGGCCATGGTTCGCGTGGTGGTGATGTCAAACATCTGGTTGAGCGCGGGAAGCAGCAGCACGGCGGTACTGGGGTGCGCGCCGGTCGTAGCAAGGCTTCCGTTTGCCTGCTTCCAGATTTCAGCTTGAATTCCGTTGGACTGGGCCAGCGCCCGCTTGGCTGCCTCAAGATCGGGCAGTGCGCCGTACACCGCAAGCCGGGAATCCACATACTTCCGAAAGAGATCGCGCATGGCGGCCTGCTCGGCCGGCGCAAGCAAGTCAATTCGGAGGTATGCCGTGCCGATCGCATTCACCTCTTCAGCAATCAAGGCGCGGCGGGCATCGAGCCGTGACGCCGCGCCGGAAAAGGCAAACGCCAGGATCAGTCCCCACAGCGCAAAGACGGCGCCTTCAATGGCGCCGAGTCCGGCACGGTCGGCCTCCGTGACCTTCGCGCGGCGCCTCAGGCCGAGCTGGCGGCCCGCCTCCAGGAAGACCAGGATTCCGGCGAACAGCAGGAGCGTGAAAGGAGTGGGAGAAATGTAGCTGTACATTTTTGAGTGTAGCCTGCGCGCAGATATCATCATCGAACGTCCCGATGCACAATAGCTTTTTTGCCCGATGGCCTTAAGCGGCGGCGTGAAGTGCCACGACGAAAGAATACGTAGTGGCAACCCGTACTTCTACGAAGGGCGGGCCACACCGGGAGCGGCCATAGTTTAACGCCCGCTGCCGCAAGCCAGCGGGTTCCTTTGCTTACGTCTGGAATCAGTTTCCTTGATGTGGAGAGAACACGATGAGCGCCATTACTACCAAGGATGGAACGAGTATCTACTACAAAGACTGGGGCACCGGGCAGCCCGTGGTGTTCAGCCACGGCTGGCCGCTCTCCGGGGATGATTGGGACGCCCAAATGCTGTTTTTCCTCAAGCACGGCTATCGCGTCATTGCGCACGATCGGCGCGGCCATGGCCGCTCCTCGCAAACCGGTGGCGGCCATGACATGGATCACTATGCCGACGACCTCGCGGCGCTGACCGCGCATCTGGACCTCAAGAACGCGATCCATGTGGGCCACTCGACCGGCGGCGGCGAACTCGTGCACTACCTTGGCCGCCACGGTGAAAGCCGCGTGGCCAAGGCGGCGATTATCAGTGCGGTGCCGCCGCTGATGGTGAAGACCGCGGCCAACCCGGGCGGGCTCCCCAAGGAGGTGTTTGACGGGCTTCAGGCGCAACTCGCCGCCAACCGAGCGCAGTTCTATTACGACCTGGCGGCGGGACCCTTCTATGGCTACAACCGTCCCGGGGCGAAACCCTCACAGGCGGTGGTCTGGAACTGGTGGCGTCAGGGCATGATGGGAGGTGCCAAGGCCCACTACGACGGCATCGTCGCTTTCTCCCAGACTGATTTCACCGAGGACCTGAAGAAAATCACCGCGCCCGTCCTCGTCATGCACGGCGATGACGACCAGATCGTGCCGTATGCGGATTCGGCGCCGCTTTCGGCAAAGTTGCTGAAGAACGGCACGCTGAAAACCTACCAGGGCTTCCCGCACGGCATGCCTACCACGGATGCTGACACCATCAACGCTGACCTGCTGGCCTTCTTCCGGGGCCAGTCACTCAGCGCCAGCGGCGGACGATAGCAGCAACCGAAAGCCGAAATGTCGTGTGAGTCGGACACTTGCTCGGGTTTATGTTGCCAATAATCCGGGAAGTGCGCACGCGCAGCACTTCGGGGCGGCACACCATTGGCGGCATCCCTTCTGGGGCGGCAGAGCAACGCATTGGAGGATTTATGGCAACAGCTGGAGTGGCAGTCGGCTCGATGAACCGGCGAACTTTGTTAGCCGTGGTGCCACTGGCGGCATTGGTACCCGGCGGAATGGTGGCGGCGATGGAGTCTGCGTTCGCGCCGTTCCCGGGCGGACATGCGGCGGCAGCAGCGCAGCCGGAAAAAGAGGGCACGATGGCAGCTTCAACCGCCGTGTACGAATTGCGCGTGTATCACGCGCAGCCCGGGAAGCTGGAGAGCCTGGTGGCGCGATTTCGAGACCACACCATGGGGATTTTTGCGCAACACGGAATCAAAAGCGTGGCCTACTGGACGGCGCAGGACGAACCGGCGAGAAGCAGCATGCTCTTCTACATCCTCGCGCATCCAAGCCGCGAAGCAGCTGCCGCAAACTGGAAAGCCTTCCAGGACGATCCGCAATGGAAGAGCGTAAAGGCGAAATCGGAAGAGAAAGGACCATTGGTGGAGAAAATTGAGTCCACCTATCTGGTGCTGACGGATTTTTCTCCGCGGCTGGGATAAGCGAGTTTGACAATGTGAAGCCGGCGAGCAGACCTTCCGCGCAGAAGCTGGCCGGGGCCAGCGGATCACATCGGGAGATCACGGCGTTGCGAGCCAGCCGGCGGGCTCGAACCCCTTGCAGGCAATTACACCAAGGAGAGGAAACATGGGGAAGGGAAGAATGCACAGCACCAGGAACGACCTGCCGGAGAAAGTGCGGGAGAAAGCCATCGAGTTACTCAATCAGAATCTGGCGGATGTGCTGGACTTGCACAATCAGGCCAAGCAGGCCCACTGGAATGTCAAGGGCCCCAGCTTCATCGCCCTGCACGAGTTCTTCGACAAGATCGTAGATGAACTCGAAGAGTACGCGGACGAAATCGCCGAGCGCGCCGTCGAGCTGGGCGGCACGGCATTTGGCACAGTTCGCGCCGCGGCGGAATGTTCGCGCCTATCCGAGTATCCGTCCGATATCTACTCCGGGCGGGATCACGTCAGCGCGCTTTCTTCGGCGCTGGCCAAATTTGGCAGGTCTGCACGCGCGGCCATTGATACGGCTGCGGATTTCGGTGACGCTGACACGGCAGACATTTTTACGGAAGTCTCGCGCGGCATTGATAAGCTGTTGTGGATGGTGGAAGCGCACGCCCAGGCCAAGGATTGAGCCGCGTGCTCGAATCTGCAGCGCCTTCGCGGCTCCGGCGAAAATTGAGAGGAGGGAACCCTGTGATCTTAGGCTTTACGTTCGGGGTGTTCGCGCACGTTGTAATCAGCCTGGTCGGCATATTCGCGGGATTCGTGGTGGCCTGCGGGCTGCTGAGCGGGAAGCGGCTGGATGGCTGGACGGCGTGGTTCCTGATTACGACCGTGCTCACCAGCGTTACCGGGTTCTTTCTGCCGGCTGACCGCATTCTGCCGTCGCATATCGTGGGCGCGCTTTCGCTGGTGATTCTGGCGGTGACCATTCCCGCGCGCTACAAATTCCGAATGGCCGGCGTCTGGCGCTTGACGTACGTCATCGGCGCAATGCTCTCGCTCTACTTCAACGTGTTTGTGCTGGTCGTCCAGCTTTTCTTGAAAGTGCCGTCGCTCCATTCCCTTGCCCCGAAGGGGGAGGAGCCGCCATTCGCCGTGGCGCAGGGATGTGTTCTCGTGGGCTTCATCGCCCTGACCACCATTGCGGCGAAGCGGTTTCGCCTGGCACCGTCCTTGGCGACTTGAGGACGCCGGTCGGATGCCAGGGACATGAGGCCTGAACGCAGGTTCGCGTAAGGTACAGGTACGACCGGGTGCATAGCCGGCGAGGTCCTGGCAAGGCAGCGCGGCGTCAAGATTCTTCCCTTCAAAATTCCCCTGCGAAACCTCAGCGCCAGCAACCGGCGCGAGCATTATCACGCCATCAAAGTTCCGATCATCACCGCTCCAGTGCGCGTCTCAGGGAAGGGAACCTGCGAAACCAAGTCCATGGGAGTCGCTCGATCATCGAGCGTAGGGGAAACAACTGGCGAGATTCCGGCGGAGCCGAGCTCGTGAACGCAGCGCCAAGTAGCAGCGTCGCTTTTCTTGACCCCACCGGAACCTCAGGGAAGCTACGCGCAAAGGATAGGAGCAGGGTCGCGCAGCAACAAGCGGGTGTTCTCTGTGGTGATCCTCGAAAGGACAACCGAAGGGGCTTGAGGTGAACACCTGATGGTTGCCAGTCTGGATATTGCCCGCTGCCCAAGGAAATCAAAGAGCTTGTACACCGGGCGATTCGCGGCTAGGGTATTCCACCTACACAGGATTCGAGCCATCACCTGCTTGTGGGGCCGGCGAACCCATGATACTTCCAACCAGTTGCGAAGTTGGTTCCCTTTTCAGCCGAGGGTCGGCTAGTCAGGAGACTTACCGATGACCCGCCAAGATTCACTCCCCAAGGACTCACACGTGTACAGCGAAACGACTGAGCAATTATTACGCGAACTCGTCGCCCACCTGCGCCAGAGCCGCACGCAATTGCGCGAAGAGTGGGCCCGCCGCATCACCGAGGCCCGCGTCCTGACGGCTATGACAAAAGAAGAAATCTTCGCGGAAGCGACCTCGGTGTACGACAACTACGTGGAGGCTCTCGAAACCGGGACTTTCGAGGCCCTGCAGGCCTACGCCCGCAACCTTTCCGAACGCATTATCCCTCGCGGCGTGGAGACCCATGAAGTTGTGGGCATCGTGCTCCTGCTGCGCGACGTGCTGGCCCGATCCCTGTTCGCCAAGTACCGCGACGATTTTGAAAAGCTGAACCGCATTCTGGATGCCTACGAGCCGGCGGCCAACCGCATTGCGAATACCGTGGCCGTGGGCTTCGTTCAAGAGCGCGAGCGCGTCATTCGCCAGCAACAGGAGGCCATTCGTGAGCTTTCCACTCCGGTGTTGCAAGTGCGCGAGCGCCTGCTCATTCTCCCCATTATCGGTTTGATTGATCCACAACGCGCCCGCCAGCTAACCGAGCAACTGCTCCGGGGAATCCGCACCAACCGCGCCAAGGTTGTAGTGATTGACATCACCGGTGTGGCCGCCATGGATGCCACCGTGGCCAACCACTTGGTGCAGACCGTGGAAGCCTCCCGGCTGCTTGGCGCCACGGTCATCGTTACCGGCCTCTCCCCAGAAATCGCCCAGACCCTCGTGAACATCGGCGTTGACCTTGGCAAGATGAACACGGTGGGCGACCTGCAGGGCGGTATCGAACAAGCCGAGCGCCTGCTGGGTTACAAGGTGCGCCCACTGGCAGAAACGGCGTAAGCAAGAGAGGGCACGATTGTGGAAGTCCCGATCCTCAAGCAGGGTGACTTCCTGATTGCAACCATTCAGGCCGCGCTCACTGACGCGGACCTGATGCAGTTGCGCAGCGCGCTGGTCCATCAGGTGGTTCGCGTGCGCTCCATGGCGGTAATCGTCGACGTCACCGCTCTGGATGTAATGGACTCCTTTGCGACTCGCACCCTCCGGGAGATCGCCCACATGATCCGCCTGCGCGGTGCGGAAACCGTGATTGTCGGCATTCAGCCCGAGGTGGCGATGAGCATGGTCCAACTCGGTTTGACGTTGGAGGGAGTCACCACTTGCCTGGACCTGGAAGAGGGCCTGGTCTATCTCAACCAAAAGAAGGCCAAGAGTACCGGCTAGGGTAGCCGAACGTGCCTGAGGAACTCTCACTGCCGATCAAGTCGGACGCTGATATCGTGGTGGCACGACAAAAGGGCCGCGCGCTGGCAACCGACCTGGGCTTTTCCACTACCGACGCCACATTGATTGCCACTGCAATTTCCGAACTCGCGCGCAACATTGTTTCGTATGCCCGGGCAGGCCAGATCGCATTGAAAGCGGTCATGCGAGGAAGCACTCGCGGCATAATGGTCACCGCCACCGATCAGGGACCTGGCATTTCCAATGTCTCACAAGCCATGCAAGACGGGTTCTCCACCTCGGGGAGCCTTGGGCTGGGCCTTCCTGGCGTGAGGCGTCTTGCCGACGAGTTTCAGATTGATTCCAAAGCGTGGGAAGGCACGAAAGTAGTGTTCAAGAAATGGAACGTGTAACGCTGCTTCCGATCGAATGGGGCGTCGCCGCGTCGGCCTTGCCCGGGCACCCGGTTTGTGGAGATTGGCATGCGGTCCTTCCATTCCCAGGAGGTGTGCTGGTGGCGGCGGTGGATGGGCTTGGACATGGGGATGAGGCAGCAACCGCCGCGAAAGTGGCCATCTCAGCGCTGCAGGCCGCCCCGGAACAACCGGTCATTGCGCAGGCGCGGCGCTGTCACGAGAGGTTGCGCGAGACGCGCGGCGCGGTGATGAGTTTGGCGGCATTCAATTTCACATATGGATTAATGACCTGGCTTGGCGTGGGAAACGTCGAGGCGATGCTTTTTCGTTTTGACGCCGGACTGAGTACGCCGGAGGAGTCTCTCCTGCTTCGCCCCGGCGTCTTGGGGATACAGCTCCCGGCCTTGCAGGCGGCGGTTCTGCCGGTTTTCCGGGGTGATACTCTGATTCTCACGACAGACGGCATTCGTGCCCCGCTCAACGGAAGGGTAAGCTTTTCTGAGACTCCGCAACGCACTGCGGAGCGGATCCTCGCGCAGCGGGGCAAAGGTACCGACGACGCGCTCGTCCTGGTTGTTCGTTATCTGGGGGAACCTCAATGAAACTATCAGCCGATGTCGGGAACACCGCCGCCGGCGGTCCGGTGAAGCGGTATGAAGTTGCCTTGAATTTTTATTTGGCCAACTCCGATGAAGCCGGGCTGCGCCGCGGTTATGAGCTGGGGCGGGAGGCCATCGCGAGGGGTACCAGCCTGCTCGAATTGTGCGTCCTGCATCACGAAGCGCTGGCAGGCGCTGTGGGGGGCAACGGCAGCAACCTGCAGCGGATTCGAGACGCCGGCCAGTTCCTCGCGGAGACCTTGTCCCCCTTCCACCTGACGCACCTGGCGTTTCGCGAAACGAACACAACCTTGCGCCAATTGAACGAAAAACTGGAGTCGGAGACACGACGGATTGCTCATGCCCTTCACGATGAAGCTGGCCAGTTACTGACCGCTGCCCACCTCTCGCTCGCTGAGGTCTTGCGGGATGGGCCGCCGGAATGGAGGGAACGCATCGAGGCGGTTACCCAGATGCTTCACGATGCAGAGGAGCAGATCCGCGGTCTGTCCCACGAACTTCGCCCGACCATGCTGGATGAACTCGGCCTGATTCCGGCTCTTCGGTTTCTCGCTGACAGTTTTTCCAGGCGAACGGGCCTTCGAATAATGGTGCAAACCACGTGCGAGGAGCGTTTGCCGGCCAGCTTGGAAACAGCGCTGTACCGCGTGGCTCAGGAGGCGCTCGCCAACGCGGCAAGACATTCCCGCGCCAGAGCCGTCGTGATTGACGTGTGGCGCGAGGGCGGGGCCGTTCGCTGCACGATCCGGGATGATGGAACCGGGTTCGATATCGGCGAGGCGCTTGCCCCCGACCGCTCGACGGGATTGGGCCTTCGCGGAATGCGGGAGCGCGTCGAGCGAATTGGGGGAGCACTGAACATCGATTCCGGACCAAGAAGAGGAACGGAGATCTCAGCTACGATTCCTGTGGAGACCTAGAATGCCAACTCGCATTTTGCTTGCAGATGATCACCAGATTTTGCGGCAGAGCCTTAAGACGTTGCTGGAGCGGGAAGGATTCCAAGTGGTGGCCGAAGCTTCGAATGGCCTGGAGGCGGTACAAGCCTGCTCCACGGTCCATCCGGATGTGGCCGTCATGGATATCAGCATGCCCGTTCTGAATGGCATTGACGCAGCGAAAGAGCTGCTTAAAGTCTCGCCGAAGATGCGGGTCGTGCTGCTGACCAAGCATGACGAGGATCAGTACGTGATGGAAGCTCTCCGCGCCGGCGCGCGGGGATTCGTGCTCAAGACGCAAGCGGCCACCGACCTGGTCCACGCCATTCAGCAGGTCTGCCGCGGCGACGCTTATCTCAGCCCGCGGGTCTCGCGCACGGTCGTCGAGGCTGTGCTGGCCAAGGCCGAATTGCCCCCCGAGCCGCTGACTCCGCGTGAGCGGCAGGTACTGCAGTTGATCGGCGAGGGAAAATCGAGCAAGGAAATCGCAGGCATGTTGCAGCTTAGCGTGAAGACCGTGGAGTCCCACCGGACTCGCCTCATGCAAAAGCTGGACATTCATGAAACGGCAAGCCTGGTGCGTTACGCGATTCGGCGCGGCATAATCGAGGCGTGAGGCACAGGTTCCGTTATGCCCTGAGCCCCCGAAATCAGAGGCCCGGTCGAGGTTGGTTGTTGGTGCGCTCTTGCGCTTGCGGCCGGTTCAGCTTGCTTCGTCCGTGGATTCCCTAGCCCTGCAGGGCGCTTCCGGGGAACGGCCCAAGACCCACAGACCCCTAGACTTAGGTATTGGGCGCAACCCCCTCCCTACCGCACCACAAAAATCCCCTGGCTTGCTCAAGGAATCACCTTCTTGTCTTCTAACCCCCCCTTTTCTATTCTGCAAGCGATGGGGCTGCATCTGCTGAGCAGTGCCGTCGCAGCACGGTCAATCAAGTTGAGGCGGAAAGATGAGCCAGAAAGTGGAAGCGAAGTTCTCTTACGGCGCAAGTTCGACGCGCCCGCCAGTTTGCCCGCCTTCCTTCACGTTGGAACTAAACGGGCCACGAGCGGTATCCACCGAGCGGCTGACCTCCCTGCTGGTTCGAGCCGTGCACAGCCACGCCGAGCAGGAAGAGTTGTTCAATTTGCTGCGCCGCCTGGCGTTGACCGATGAGCTCACCGGCTTGTACAGCCGGCGCGGCTTTTTGGTGCTCGGGGGCCAGCAGTTGAAACTGGCGCGCCGGATGAAGGTCAAGGTAACGCTGATCTACTGCGACGTGGTCGGACTCAAGAAGATCAACGATCTTTTCGGCCATCGCGAGGGGGATTCCGCGCTGCAGAAAGTAGCCAAAGCGCTGCGCAGGACCTTCCGGGACTCCGACGTTATCGCGCGTATAGGAGGCGACGAGTTCACGATTTTGGCGCTGGATGGCTCAACGTTCTGTAAGGACGAGATCAGCGACAGGCTTTCTGCGAACCTGCGCCGGCTGAGCCTCGCGGAGGTCCGTTACGACTTGACTCTCAGCGTTGGAATGACGAACGAAGCCGTGGATCGCACAACAAGGCTTGAGCAGATGATGGCCCGCGCCGATGCTCGCCTCTATGCCGAGAAGCGAATGCGAGCGCAAAGCAACCTCCCTTCCGCATCAGCATCGCGGGTTGCACGGTCGTAAGAGCAGGGTCGGTGGAACTCACGTTGCCAGGCAGACATCGAGAGCCCAGACGATAGCCTTGCCACGGCGTTTGCAAGAGAGAAAGAAATGGCCATGGCTATGCAGTCGCGGAGAGAGAGGCGCGTTCCGCACATTATTGCTGTGCAGATCGGCGGCGGAGGTCGCCTCCCCATGCCCGAGGTTGCCTTTACGGAGAACGTCAGCTCGCACGGCGCACGGGTGCATACCAAGACGCGGTTGGAGGAAGGCCAGGAACTGCACGTGTCCTCGATTGCGGGAAATCTGAGGGCGGACGCGCGCGTCGTTTATTGCAGGCCTTTGCCAAGCCGCGCTTATGTAGCGGGACTGGAACTCCGGGACGCTTCCGGTCAGTGGTTGTTACACGCTACTCCCGAGCTAAAGGAACCCTCAAAAAACCGGCCCACTTGAACGTCTCACCAGGAAAGCCGCGGAGTGTTGCCGCCTGTGGGCAAGAGAAGCAAGGCTTCGGCGCTGGTCATGGTTTCCCCAAGAAGCCAGCCGGAGATCTGCCTGATTTCGACTCACCCTCTGGTGATGGACTCCTGGACTCCTTTGCTCGTGAGAGCCGGCCTCAACGTGCGAGCGTGGCGGCCGGCTCTTCCCTCAACGTCTCCTGCGCATGAAAACAAGCTACCCGAGGCAGCCGCTTATATCGTGGACTCTTCCGGATCAAGCTATGCTGCGGAGGCGCTGGTAGCGGGGATTCGCAATGGAACGCGCCGAGCGCCGGTTCTTGTTGTGCTGCGCCAGTTGGACGAAGCGAGCTGCTTTCCGTTGCTGATTGCCGGAGTGCGGGGCCTGGTCCGATATGCCGACGTGCCGGAGCAACTGGCAAGAGCTGCGCAACTCGTCTCCAAGGGAGGATTCTGGGTGCCGCGCGAACTGCTCGTTTCCTTCATTGATACTGTGATTGTGCAGGCGCCAGTGCAGCTCCTGCAGGGCAAAGAGGCGAAACTGAACCGGCGCGAGCGAGAGGTCTTTCAGGCTCTGCGCAAGAACCTGTCCAACAAAGAGATCGCCGTGCTGCTGCACATTTCCGTCAGCACCGTAAAGTTCCATGTTTCGAATATCCTCAGGAAGCTCGGCGTTCGTCGCCGCAGCGATCTTCTTCTTCTTACCTTCCAGGAACCGACGCTGCCATAGCCGAGCCGTACCTTGCGGCGGGTGCTTGCGCTTTTTTCCCTCCCAACCTCCCGACCCCACAAAAGACCAGGGTAATCACCCCGTCCCCCTCCAACCTCCCGACCCCACTACCGGTAATCACCTGAACAAAAGACTAGGGTAATCACCCCGCCCTTTTCTGGCCATCAAGGTAGGTGAATTCCCGATTGGCCGTACGGAAAATACTGCGCGTGCGCCATCCCCAACCTGCGCACACGGCACTGCGGTTTCACCCTGCTCACAGCAGCTCCCAGCGACACCGCGCCGAAATCCTGTCAAGCAAGGAGCATTTCTTGAGAACCAGACTGTTCGTCACAATTGCGTGGGCAGTATTCGCATCATGTTTGGCAGTGCCGGCGCAAGGCGCGCCAACCACCTTATGGCCCAGCACAGCCGTACCCGCGGTCGTTGACGTTGGCCCCGACTCGTCGGTGGAGTTGGGCGTCACGTTCCGATCCAGCGTGGGCGGAACCATCACCGGCATTCGCTTCTACAAGGGCCCTGCCAATACCGGGACGCACGTGGGCAGCCTGTGGACCAGCACCGGTGTTTTGCTGGCTCGCGCCACGTTCGCGGCGGAAACCGCTTCGGGCTGGCAGCAAGTGAATTTCTCAAGCCCGGTTTCGATCGCTGCGAACACGCTTTATGTCGCCTCCTATCACACCAATGGGCACTTCAGCGTGAGTAACGACTATTTCGCAGCCTCAGGAAGGGCGAGCGGGTCACTTACGGCTCCAGCAAACGCCGGCGGGAATCGAAACGGTGTGTTCAAGTACGGGACCGCCATTGCCTTTCCGCAAAGCACCTATCGTTCCTCAAACTACTGGGTGGACGTTGTTTTCAATCCCAGCGCCGCGCCGGCATCGCTGAAGGTCACCACCACATCCCTCCCGAACGGCACCCGGTCTGTCGCTTATAGCGCGACGCTCGCGGCGACGGGAGGCACCACGCCGCTTACGTGGTCGGTGCTGAGCGGGACGTTGCCGAACGGTCTAACGCTTTCCTCCTCCGGCACGGTCGCCGGTACGCCGACCACGGCCGGCGCGTTTACGTTTACTGTTCAAGTGCGCGACGCCTCCGGAGCAAGTGCGTCCTCCACATTCAGCCTCAACATTGTGACGCCAGCAGCGCCAACCGTGGCGATCACTTCGCCAGCTTCGGGAGCCAGCGTTTCGGGCATCATCAATCTGACGGGCACGTCATCCTCGGTGCTGGGTGTCAACTCCGTGCAGATTGCCGTAGACGGTGGCGCCTATTCGAATGCCGCCGGGACTGCGAACTGGACATTCGCCCTTGATACCGGAGCCCTGGCAAACGGCTCACACTCCCTTACCGCCAGAGCCACCGATACAGCGGGCACCACCAGCACCAGTCCGGCCACGGGGATTGTCATCAACAACAGCGGCCTTGCAACGAACTGCACCTTGTTTGCCTCGACTTCCGGGAATGACAGCAATTCCGGAAGCAGCCCTTCAGCCCCCAAGAGCTTCCAAGGTGCGGCTAACGCCGCCCAACCGGGCGCCGTTGTGTGCGTTATGGGAGGCACCTACAATCGCACGGGCAGCTTCTACCCACCACGCAGCGGAACCGCCAACGCCTGGATCGTCTACAAGGCGTACGGCGATGGTCCGGTGAATTTCGTCTACACGGGAACCAGTGCCAACTGGACGGCCATGTTCCACACCGGCA
>Ga0187894_10003180_pt1 | contig 18721 bp, 20 predicted proteins | sample GBC1701081metaG_FD_136650 | JGI IMG/M metagenome (GOLD analysis project Ga0187894, IMG submission 136650) | White microbial mat communities from a lava cave in the Kipuka Kanohina Cave System on the Island of Hawaii, USA - GBC170108-1 metaG ...
AGCCGGTACTAATCGGGATCGGAGTGTCAGATCCAATTCAGGCTGCAGCGGTATGTGCAGTGGCCGACGGGGCGATCGTGGGGGCGGCGCTGATCAGGCGGCTGCTGGAGGGCTGTGGACCCCCGGGAGCGGCCGATTTCGTCGGCTCGCTGCGGGCGGGAATCGACGCTTAGGGCCACAGTCTCGTTTCACCGAGGGCGTTTTCGGTGGTGGGGCCCTGGCGAACGCCAGGCCAACCCGATGTAACCAGGCGGCAACGGAGCCGGTCTGAAGGCCCAGCGTGGGCATCGGCGTACTTTTCCCCGGACAGGGAACACAGGTCCCTCTTATGGGCGCTCCATGGCGGTTGAGTTCCGCATGGACGGTCGTGGAGCAGGCCGAGGAAGCCCTCGAACAGCCCCTCGCGCACCTGTTGCTGGACCCGCAGGGCGAGGGGTTGGAGCGCACTCGTGACGCCCAGATGGCGGTTTTTTTGTCTTCGCTGCTGGCGTGGGAGGAGTTGCGCTCTCGCATCGACGCTCCGGTGGCTTTTGCAGGCCATTCCCTCGGACAGATCACCGCCTTGGTGGCCTCGTCTGCCTTGTCGATCCGCGATGGGGCGGTGCTGGCCCTGCGCCGAGCAGACTGCACCCAGGCAGCGGCCGATCAGCGCCCGGGGGCCATGGCCGCCCTGCTGGGCGCCACCGTCGAGCAGGCTCAGCTGGCTTGTGCCAGTGGCGTTCCGGGGGCAGACGGGCGCCCTTCTTGCTGGGTCGCCAACGACAATGGCCCTGGTCAGGTTGTCATCGGCGGTACTCCCGATGGCGTAGAGGCGGCCGTGGCCAATGCGCTTGGCCTCGGCGTTCGGCGGGCCGTGGCGCTGAAGGTGGCGGCCGCCTTCCACACTCCGCTCATGGCTGATGCCGCCATGGCGTTGCGGGTTCACCTGGCCTCTGTTCGTTTCGACCGACCCTCGGCTCCGGTGGTTTGCAATACCGACGCCCAGGCCCATGGCGATTCGGACTGGGCCGACCGCCTGGCGACCCACCTCACGTCCCCGGTGCGGTGGCGTGAATCGGTATCGACTTTGGCGCAACACGGGGCCGACGAATTCTACGAGCTTGGTCCCGGCGGCGTTCTGGCCGGCCTGGTGAAGCGTTGCCGTCCCGACTCGATGGTCAGCGGAATCGCCGGTCCGGATGATCTTCCCGAGCCACTACTTGTGGCCGGTTCAACCTTTGGAAGGACGATCTGATGTTGCCGTCTGCCGTTTCCAGCGGAGAGGTCTTGTCCGTGGCTGAGCGGGTCATCATTGCTCCTGTCTCCGGCCGCTTTCGGCCGGTGCCCAAGACCACGTCCGAGCCGGTGCGCCATACCACGTCCGAGCCGGTGCTCGAGGAACAGGTGATCGGCTTCATCGACGGATCGGGGCATTCCACGCCCGTTCTTAGTGCGTTTACCGGATCCCTGATCGGGATGCTGGCCCACGCCGGGGAGCGCGTGCGCGAAGGTCAACCGGTGGCGTGGCTCCGGATGGCGTGACGGCTGCCCTTGGCGCTGCCGTAGCCGGTTGGGGGATGGCGTTGCCGGCCCGAACCGTTTCAAATTTCGAACTGGCCGAACGGGTCGACACTTCCGACGAATGGATCTCGGATCGCACCGGTATCCGGGAGCGACGGGTAGCCGGTGACGGAGAAACCACCGCCAGCCTGGCCATCGAAGCGGGCGCTGCGGCCATCAAGTGCGCCGACCTCAGCCCGGCGCAGATCGGCTGTTGCATCGTGGCCACCTGCACGCCGGAGCAGCCCCTCCCGGCTACGGCCGCCTTCGTCCAGGATGCGCTCGGTACCAGGGGGGGCGCCTTCGACCTGGATGCGGCGTGTGCCGGTTTCGTCTATTCGCTGGTAGTGGGCGCTTCCATGGTGGCGGGCGGCGTCGTTGAATCGGCGTTGATCATCGGTTCGGAAACCATCACCCGGTTAGTCGACTTCGACGACCGTTCCACTTGTGTGCTGTTCGGCGATGGAGCCGGTGCCGTGGTTCTGACGACTGCCGAGACGAAATCCGGTCTTCAGCCGGGCCTGGTGGCCTGGGACCTGGGTTGCGACGGATCCGCCGCCCCACTTCTGGGAGTGCTGGCTGGCGGGAGTCGGAGGCCGATCGACGCCGAGGCGCTCCGGGTCGGGGCCCATCGCATCTCCATGGAGGGCCAAGAGGTTTACCGCCGGGCGGTGAGGGCTCTGGTGGATTCCACCTCGCTGACCCTGGCCAAGGCCGGAGTGACCGCTGCGGAAGTGGCGCTGTTCGTGCCCCACCAAGCCAATGTCCGCATCATCGAGGCCGCCGCCAGCCGACTCGGGATCCCCATGGATCGGGTGATGGTCAATATTGATCGCTACGGCAACACATCGGCCGCATCGGTCCCCATCGCGTTGGCCGAGGCGGCTGATGCCGGACGTATCGAGTCCGGCGATCTGGTCCTGATGTCGGGGTTCGGAGCCGGCATGGCCTGGGCTACGGCGCTGGTTCGCTGGGGCCGGTGACCGATCACGGTCGTGTGGCCCTGGTCACCGGCGCTTCGCGCGGTATTGGGCGGGCGGTGGCTATCGCTCTGGCTGCCAGTGGGCATCGAGTGGGCGCCTGTTGGAGTAGTGACGAACAGGGTGCCTCCGAAACCGTGGCCGCCATCGAGGCCCGGGGCGGCGAACACGCCGATCAGCCGGGCCAGGCCGTGGCCGTCGCGGTGGACGTGCGCGATCCCAACAGTGTCGATAGCGCGTTTACCCAGGTAGAAGGGGCCCTTGGCGTCGTGACGGTAGTGGTGGCCAATGCCGGGGTAACGCGCGACGGATTGTTGATGAGGATGAGCGACGATGCCTGGAACACCGTGATCGGTACCAATCTCAGCGGCGTCTTCAACACCGTACGGCGAGGCGCGCCCGGCATGGTCAAGGCCCGATGGGGCCGAATCGTCACTGTCGGTTCGGTGGTGGGACTGTCGGGAGCCGCCGGCCAGGTCAACTACGCATCGGCCAAGGCGGGCCTGGTCGGCTTTACTCGAGCCACGGCACGCGAACTTGCCAGTCGGAACATCACTGCGAACCTGGTCGCTCCGGGGCCGATCACCACTGCAATGACAGCGGCCCTGAGCGACGCTCAGCGAGCCGCCATGACGGCTCAGGTACCACTGGCGCGATTCGGTACCCCTGAGGAGGTGGCCGCCGTGGTGGCGTTCCTATGCTCCGACGCGGCAGGCTACGTGTCAGGCGCCGTCGTCCCCGTGGACGGTGGCTTGGGCATGGGCCATTGAGCGGCCCAGGCCCGATCCCGATCCCGTTTTTTTTGGTGGGAATCCAACAGTTCGCATAGGAGGATTGACATGGTTCGAAGTGAAGTTCTGACGCAGATCTCAGAAGTGGCCGCCGAAGTATTGGGTGCTGATGCGGCCTCGGTCACCGAAGAATCTCGCTTCAAGGAGGACTTGGACGCTGACAGCCTCGACTTGGTCGAGTTCGTCATGGCGTTGGAGGAGCGGTTCTCCATCGTCGTTCCCGAGGAGAAGCTCGAAGGCATCGACACCGTGGGTGCCGCTGTCGACCTGGTCGTGGCCTCGATGGACAGCGTCGAAGGCGCGGACGTCTCCTGACCATGGCCGACAACCGTCGGATGCGGCTCATGCGGCGGGTGGCCGTGACCGGTATGGGGGTCAAGACACCGGCCGGATGCAGTCTTGACTCGCTTTGGACGACGCTGTTGGCGGGCCGTTCCTGTATAGGCCCGATTCGTCGCTTCGACGCCGGTCACCTGCCGGTTCAGTTTGCCGGCGAGGCCTCCGATTTCAACGCCGAGGATTACCTGGGCCACAAGGAGGTCCGCCGTGCCGATCGTGTCGCGCAGTTGGGCTTCGGGGCGGCTACCGACGCCTTCGATGACGCTGGAGACCTGGATGTCGATCCGGCTCGCTGTGGGGTCGTGGCGGGTACTGGCGTCGGAGGCCTAATCACTCAGGAACGCGAGGAGTTCGAGCTCTTCTCCAAAGGCGCCATGCGGGTGAGTCCCATGCTGGTACCCATGATGATGCCCAATGCCACCGCGGCGCTGATCGGCATGAAGCTCGGCTGGACCGGGCCCAACTTCTGTGTGGCAACCGCCTGCGCCGCCGGGACCCACTCGGTGGGAGAGGGCGCCCGCCTCGTGCGTGAGGGCTCCGCCGACGTAGTGCTCGCCGGAGGAAGCGAAGCCGCGGTCACCTCGATCGCAATATCTGCCTTTGCCCGGATGGGGGCTCTCAGCGGTCGAGCCGATGATCCCGAACACGCCTCACGCCCCTTCGACGTGGGCCGGGACGGGTTCGTCATCGGGGAAGGAGCCGGATTTCTGGTTCTCGAGGAATGGGATCGCGCCGAGGCTCGGGGAGCCCGGATCTACGGCGAGGTGGCCGGCTACGGGCGCAACGCCGACGCGTACCACATCACCGCTCCGTCACCGGGTGGCGTGGGGGCGGCGGAGTGCATGCGTTTGGCCTTGGCCGACGCCGAGATTGACCCCTCCGAAGTCGGCCACGTCAACGCGCACGGCACCTCGACTCCCTTGAACGACGCCGCCGAGGCCGAAGCCGTGGTGAAGGTTTTCGGGGAACGCACTTTGCCGGTGACCTCCATCAAAGGATCCACCGGCCACCTGATCGGTGCAGCCGGGGCGGTGGAAGCAGTGGTGTCGTTTCTTGCGATGAAGCACGGGCTGATTCCCCCGACGGCCAATCACGTTGAGTCCGAGCCGGAGTTGGCCATCGACGTAGTGGCCGGCGAGGCCCGGACATGGACGCCGTCTGCGGTGGTCTCCAACTCCTTTGGATTCGGCGGGCACAACGCGTCGCTGGTCCTCATTCCCGCGCCGGCCGTCTGAGCACCGTGGAGGCTGCCCCGGCCGACTTGGCCACGGGCCTGGGCGCCGGGCGGGGCGGTGCCGCTTCGGCCTGGCTCACGACCATCGATGGGCGCGCGGTGGCTCGCTTCCGGTTGGAGGGTGGCAATCATCGGGGCGCGGTCGGGCCGGTCGAAGGTGAAGTAATAGAGCGTCTAATCGACCAGGCCGGTCGTCTCGGTGTGCCTGTGGTGGGGGAATTGGCCACCTCGGGGGCCGAGGTGGCCGAGGGTCTGCGCTCTCTTTGGGCGTGGGGCCGGATCGCGCGAGGGCTCACAACTGTCTCGGGCTCGGTTCCCATCGTGCTTTCGGTAGTGGGACCCTGCCTGGCCGGTCCGTCTCTGTTGCTCGGTTTGGCGGACCACGTGGTTATGACGGCCGGTTCTTACGCCTACCTGAGCGGCCCGGATGCCGTGGCTCGCTTTACGGGGGTGACCACCGCCGCCGAAGCGCTGGGCGGAAGCGCTATGCATGAGCGCCGCAGCGGCCTTGCCACGTTGGTGGCGGCCGACGAGGAGGAGGCGGCGGACTCGGTGGCCGATCTGTTGTCCTATTTGCCTTCCAACTACCGCGATGAGGCACCGCTGGTCGCCACCGATGATCCGGTGGATCGTGCCAGCGACCGCGCCGCCCGGTGTCTGCCCGAACGGGCCACCGCCTCCTACGACGTACGGGTTGTTGTCGGCGACGTGCTCGATTCCGAATCGTTCATGGAGGTGCGGGCTCAGTCGGCGGCCAACGTCGTTACCGGCTACGGGCGCCTCGGTGGCCAGTCGGTGGGTGTGGTGGCTAATCAGCCCAATCACAAAGCGGGAACCCTCGACATAGATGCCAGTCGCAAGGCAGCCCGATTCGTCCAGCACTGCGACTCCTTCGGGTTGCCCATCATCACTTTCGTGGACAGCCCCGGCTATCACCCCGGTCGAGACCTGGAATGGCAGGGACTGATCCGCCATGGCGCCCAGCTGGTGCACGCCTACGCCGCCGCCACCGTCCCCCGGTTGTGCGTGGTGATGCGCAAGGCCTTCGGGGGGGCCTACATCGTCATGGACTCTAAGGGCCTCGGCAACGACGTCTGTCTGGCCTGGCCGAGTGCAGAAATTGCGGTCATGGGCGCCGCGGGGGCCGTAGCAGTGCTGCAGGGCCGGAAACTGGCTGCTATAGAAGACCCCGAAGCCCGGGCGAAGCACCAGGCGACCTTGGAGGCGGAATACGCCGAAAAATTCTGTACCCCTCGGGTTGCCGCAGAGCGGGGCTACGTGGACCAGGTGATCAACCCTTGCGACACCCGACGAGCGTTGTTCGCAGCGCTGGATTCGCTGCGCACGAAACGTGCCCGACCGCTGAGCGGTCCGAAGCATTCGAATTCGCCGCTGTGACGGCTGCGGTGGGGCCCCCGGAGGTGGCATGAGTCTGCTCGAAGGCAAGCGAATACTGGTGACCGGAGTCCTGAGCGATTCCTCGATCGCCTTCTCGGTGGCCCGGTTGGCTCAAGAAGAGGGCGCAGAAGTGCTCCTAACCTCTTTTGGGCGGGCTATGAACCTCACCCGGCGGGTGGCACGCAGGCTGCCCGACCCGCCCGATGTGCTGGACCTGGACCTGACCGATGAGGCGCAGGTGGAGGCGCTGACGGTCGAACTCGCCCGTCGATGGGGTCGGGTGGACGGAGCGCTGCACGCCGTGGCCTTCGCTCCTGCCGACTGTTTGGGCGGCGACATCATGAAGGCAAACTGGAGCGACGTTTCCACCGCCCTGCACGTGTCGGCCTATTCCCTGAAGGCCCTGGCAGGGGGTCTCATTCCGCTCATGGGATCGGGTGGATCCATCGTGGCCCTGGACTTCGACGCACGCCAGGCCTGGCCGGCTTACGACTGGATGGGGGTGGCAAAGGCAGCCCTGGAGTCGACGGCCCGCTATCTGGCCCGCGACCTGGGAAAGCTCCAGATTCGAGTGAACCTGGTCTCAGCCGGGCCGTTGCGAACGGTTGCCGCCAAGGGCATCGCCGGTTTCGCCACCATCGAGGACACCTGGGCCGGCCGGGCGCCCCTGGGCTGGGACACCCGCGACGCCGAACCCGTGGCCAAGGCCTGCGTGGCTCTGCTTTCGGACTGGTTTCCAGCCACTACCGGCGAGATGGTCCATGTGGACGGCGGATTTCATGCCCTGGCGGCGGCCCCGCAGCAAGAGGCGGAGCACTAGCCACCCAGTCGGGGCGGTAGCGTCTGCGACCATGTCGGCACTTGGTCCTGGTGATGATGCGCCCCAATTTGCCCTGCCCGATCAAGCCGGCGCCACGGTGACCCTCGCTGACTTTAAGGGGCGAAGGGTGTTGGTGTATTTCTACCCGAAGGCGGACACGCCGGGATGTACGACGCAATCATGTGGCCTGCGCGACGTGGCCGATCAGATAGGCGATGTGGCCATTGTGGGCATCAGCCCGGATCCGCCGTCTCGATTGGCCAAATTCGATACTAAATACGGCTTGGGCTTCCCCCTTCTTGCCGACGAGGATCACCATGTGGCCGCAGCTTATGGAGCCTGGGGTGAGAAGAGCATGTACGGCAAGAAATACCAAGGCATTATTCGCTCTGCGTTTCTGGTAAACGCCGACGGCCGCATCGAAGCCGCTTGGCCCAAGGTCTCTCCGAAGGACACCGTAACCAACCTGCTAGCCGCGATCGCCTGACGACCGGCCACCACGGCGACAGCCAGCCGGCGAGCGTCTACGCGAAAAGCGTTGGGCCACCTGGCAAAACCAAGAGGCCCCCCACTCTCAGGCAAGGGGCCTCTTGTTCTTCGATTACCGACGCTACGTGGGTTTAGACGTCTTCTGGGTCCTCCCCCACGTCGTGGCCGACCGCGTCTCCACAGACGTTGGCGCTTCCATCCTCGGTGCTCGCATCCTGGATCGTGATCTTCACGCCGTAGAGGGTCTCACCCACCCGGGGGTCGAGGTCGCGCACCCGGGCATCGTGGCGAACGGAGACCTCCGAAAGCAGTCCAGATGAAACCAGAGCGTTTTCGTCTACGTTCACGGTCGGTGTCGCCACCCCGTCGGCGTCTCCAGGCACCAGATCGGACGTGGGGCCGTTGACTGTCGGGTAGACGGTGTTGTTTGCGAAGTACGCCTCCGAAGCCGTGCTGAGGGTTCGAGTGTCGATCCGGCAGGCTGCTTCATTGCCCTTGTCGCCCACTCCACCGACGGCGAACACCACGACAGCGGCCAGAATGCCGAGGATGATGATGACGACCAGCAGCTCGATAAGAGTGAAGCCCGCCTGTGGCTTTGAGTTCAGCTTGCCGCGGGCTGCGGCGAACGCCTTTTCCCAACGCGTGACCTCGGCCCGGGAAAACCGGTTGCTGAGGTCGGCTGTCATAGGCGAGTTGGCCCCCACTGGATCGGGGAATCGTGCCGCCGGAGCCTGGACTACCTGATCCATTGGGACCGAGGAGCCGCCGTTCGAAGAACTGTTCTTCATTAAACCTTCTTCCTTTCGTGAGACAGCAAAATAAGAATCATTCTTATTTCCTGCGGAAGCTAGACGGTGCCGTGCTGGTTGTCAAGGACGCGAACGACTTCGGGCCGGAGGCGAGGAGTCGCCATCGTGACCACGCCGGCGACCCGGGCAGGAACCACCAGCCGCCGCGCTCGGGTTGAGAATGGGTGTCTCCGATATCTCGCGACATCACAGGGGTGCCCGCTCCGGGTGCCCGGGTGGGGGTGCCCGGAGCGGGATTCGAACCCGCACACCCTTTCGAGCAGTGGCGTTTGAGGCCACCGTGTCTACCGTTCCACCATCCGGGCCTAAGCGAAGCCTACGCGATGCCGGCTCGGGGAAGAGGGCCTCTCTCACTAATGCTGCTGCGGATCGAAGGCGTTCGCCACGGGCGTCAGACGCCCCAGGTCGTCGCCTTCTCCAACAGGAAGCGGCTGACTCCCAGGCACCGGTCGAGCAGATCGCAAAGGAGTTCTTCGCCGGCTAACACCTTCGACAACGAGACCCGCTGACGGGCGACGATGGTCAGGCTGCGTTCGGCGGCATCGGTGACATCGGCAAAAGAGTCGATCGCCGAGACCTCCAAGGGAAGGTCCCGGCCTCCCACCGCCGCCAATTCGGTGGCCAGGACCAGCAGGTCCGGACCGGAGGGGAGTGGCGGCAACGCCCAGGTGAATACGAGCGGAAAATGAAACTCATCCCTCGGTTCGTCGTCCTCGGCCAACCCCGCCACGACGTCCTCGAACGCCAGAAGTACCCGGGGCTCCACCTCCAGCGCCAAATGGAGGTCCAAGGGTCCGCCACAGCCCTCTTCGGGGTGGAGATCCACTTCCCATACCTGGCGTAGCGAATAGGTCTCGACGAAATGGCGCTCGTCGTGGACATGAAACCCGTGGTCAACAGCATGATCTTTGAGCTCGGCGACGTAGCCGGCCACGTCGATGGCGGCCAACGACCACCTCCTGAGGGCGAGGGAACCGCCGAGCGTAGGTCATCGATTTGGACAGACCGTCCGGTAGGGTCCTCGCCGGTGACTGACGATGCCTTGCTGGCGGTGCTTGCCCAGGCCGTGGGTGAAGTGCGGTCAGCTCTGGCTGACCTGAGCGATTGGGGCCTGGCCGACACTCGTCCGGGGCAGTACCGCAGTGACCTCGTTGCCGATGCCGCCGCCGTGGCCGTGCTGGTGGATGCCGGCCTAGGGGTGGTGAGCGAGGAGTCAGGGTTCCATTTCCCCGACCGGGAGCTGCAGGCGGTGCTCGATCCCGTCGATGGATCCACCAACGCCTCCCATGGTCTGCCGTGGTTTGCGACCAGCATCGCCGTGATGGATGAGGCCGGAATCCGGGTCGCCATGGTCGCCAATCAAGCCACTTACGAATGCTTCCAAGCAGTACGAGGCGCAGGCACGACCCTGAACGGACGGCCGATTGCACCTACGCCATGTGAATCCTTGTCCCAAGCTGTGGTGGGGATGTCGGGCTGGCCAAGGCGTCACCTGGGTTGGGGTCAGTTTCGCGCCTACGGGGCCGTGGCCCTGGACCTGTGCGCAGTGGCCTGCGGTCGCTTCGACGGGTACTTTGACGCCGGCTCGGCGGGTCATGCTCCGTGGGACTACCTGGGCGGTTTGTTGATCTGCCAGGAGGCCGGCGTTCCCGTAGTCGACCTCAATGGGCGAAATCTGGCCACCGCCGGGTTGCACGATCGGCGCGTGCTGGTGGCGGCGGCAACGCCTACGTTGATGGGCGACCTTTTGACCGCCCGCAGGTCGATGATCGATCCGGATCCCGGCCGCTAGAGTGCGCCCGACTAGGGGCGATTAGCTCAGCGGTAGAGCGCTGCCTTCACACGGCAGAGGTCACTGGTTCGAAACCAGTATCGCCCACCAGAGAACCGCATTAGGACTCGTCTCGGGCGCTAGACGACGGCTTCAGGTTGACAGTGGCGGCCTACCACTGATCTACCAGTCAGCCCGGCGGTTGTCAGCCAGACCGTCAGCCAGCCGGAGACGGGCGCCGCCGGATCGTGCCATTCGCCCCGTTGTTGCGGCGCCGACTCGTTCGGCGTGACGGACTCGCAATAACCTGTGTCTTCAGTGCGCTCCTCAGGGCAGCACAGCTAAACGCCTCGTCGTAGAGAGCGGATCAGCTGGTGGTCGGCGGTGAAGAGTTTGCCCAGTGTCATGCGGCCCGCCACCAGGGCTGCGAACGAACCGCCACCCACCAGCATGTACATCACCACCAACTGAAGTCGGATGGCCGACGAGGGTGATGCCCCTGCCAGGAGCATGCCGGTCATAGCCCCCGGCAGCGCCACCAGTCCGACCACCTTTGTGTTGTCGATTATGGGGAGCATCCCAGCCCGAACCGCCCGGCGGTGCCATTGGTCGGCCGCCTCCAGCGAGGTCTGACCCAGGCTGAGCCGGGCCTCCACCTCTCGACGGCTGGCGGCCAGGTCCTCCCGGAGGCGAGCCATCACCTGAGACAAGCGGCCCGTCGGGACCGTCGACCCGCACGTCGACATAGTCGAACCGGGATTTCATCGGGTAATCATGGCTGGAGGCGTCGGTGCTCGAAACACCGAGGGAGCGGTTGTAGCCTGCCGGTTCGGCGACTTCGTGGCCGGCCGATCGTCCATAGACCCCTGAGTTGACCTAATTGACCGAGATCCTCACGGCTGCCAACGCGGCCCTGCCGCCCGAGCGTCAGACCTCGCGAAACCTGGTCGTGTTATTGCTCGACGCCTCCGGTTCCATGCTGGAGCCCGGTCCCAGCCGGCGGGTCTCGCGCATGGAGGACCTTAACGGCGCGCTGCAGTCCTTTGCCCGCGATGACATGCACGACATCGCCCAACTCGAAGCCAATGGCGAGTTGGCGATCGGGGTCTTCTCGGGGAGCAGCTTTTCCTGGCTCGATCTGAGCACTGGTGATGTCCGTCCCCCGGCTCCTTTCGCCTACGCCGCCTACGTGCACACCATCCCGTCGGTATCGGCTGCAGGCGCCACCCCGATGCACCTGGCCATCGAAGCGGCGCTGGAAGCGGTGCGTCAACGCAAGTTGTCGTTGAGTCTGGAGGGTCGCACCCACGAATCACGGCCCATCATCTTCCTGCTGACCGACGGGTACCCAACCGAACCTATGCGGGATGCCCTGTTGGCCCTGCGGGAGGCCGAGCGAACCAAGTCCGTGCTGTTCTTCGCCCTGGGCACCGGCAACGCCCGTACCGACTGGTTGGAACTAATTGCGCCGGAGGCGCACTACCCGCTAAAGAATCGACCGCTGCGGTCCTACCTGGAATTCGTCTCCACCAGCATGAGCGCCATCGCCGGTATCGATGACTCGGCCGAGGCCATTTATCGCACTGTCCGGGTGGCCAACAGCCGGGCCAACGCCCTGGCCCAGGAGTTCTTGGAAGCCTGATCATGACGGGCCGGCGCCGATGGGCCTGTCACAGTCTTGCGGTCACCGGCGCCTCGCATCGCCGCCAGGACCAGCCGGGCGCTGATGCCGCGGCGACCGTCTCTTTCAGAAGCGGAATTGTGTTGATGGTGGCCGACGGCGCCGGGTCGTCGCCCCTGGGAGCGGAGGCATCCCGCTTGGCGATCGAATCACTCCGACGAGCGGTGAGCCAGTCTGGCGATCAACGGGATCGCAGTGGGGGACACCCACAAGTGGTGACTTCGGCAGAGGACGTTTTCTACGCCGGCGTCGCGGACTTCCTGCGCCGTGGAGTTGGCGTCGGCGAGGAACTCAAGACCACTTTGGCGATGGTGTTCGTGAACCCTCCCTGGCTGGTCCATGTCGGCATCGGCGACGCATTCGTGGTGGCGGCCGACCGCAAGAGGCAGACTCACCTCATCGTGACTCCTCGTGCCGTCGGCAGTCCTCGCAACGAAACCGAGTTTGTGACGGCTAAGGCCAAGCCGAGAGTCGGGGTCTTCTATGACCCCGGGTGGCGAGGCGTGATCTTGTCCACCGATGGTCTAGAACCGTTTCTAGACGAAAAGACCCTGCGTCAGGGCAACTCGACCGTGTCGGTACCGTGGCGCCCGGCCGAACAGGTGTTCAACAACCTGATGACCGATTTGAGGAATGGATCCTCCCCCGAAGCTTTGGGTGTCACGCTTTCGGGCTCTGCGTTTCAATCGCGCAAGGGCGACGACATTGGAATAGCAGTTGCCGTCCGATAGCTCGACCTATTTCCTTCAAGGCACGAATCGCCGACTGGAGGTGAAAGCCGGCGCCATGCTCGGGCGGGGCCGAGTAGCGGAGGTGTTCGAGATATCCGACCCGCCGGAGGCGGCCAGTCTGGCGCTGAAACTCTTTCACGGGCCGGTGCCGGACGAAACCATTCGTCTGGTTGATTTCGCTCAGCTGCGTCGCCTCGATCAGCTGGTTGCGGTGGGACTGGCCGAAGACGATGCCTACCCGTTGGTGGCCAGCCCTAAATGCTTGGTCTACGCAGCCCTTGATGGGACCACCCCGATCGGCCTGGCGGTGTTGCGGACGGATATCAGCCGGTTTCTACCGCTGGCGAGCTGGCTGTTGTCCTCCAAGATCCAAACGGATTTGAAGTTCTGCGTCACCGCGGCCACTCGGCTGGCCGAGGCGGTGGCGGCCGTTCACGAGTGCGGGTTCGTGGTGGGTGACGTGTCGGGGGCCAATGTGCTTGTGGATTCAGAGGGATTCTGCAATCTCATCGATGTCGATTCGTTCGGGGTAGTAGCCCCCGGGGGCGCCATGATTCTCAAGCCGGGCTTCGCCACCAGCAATTTCTTCGCCCCCGAACTGCCCGCCGAAGGCCCAAGCCTGGCTACGGACCGATTCTCGCTCGGACTCATAATCACCCAGTTCCTATTGGGAGGTATGCATCCCTTCGGCGGGTCTCATCGCACGCAAGCGCGAGACCAGGTTCAAGCCAACATCTCGGCCCGCGAATCCTGGCTGTTCTCGCCTCAGATCTTTACGCTTCCCGCCGACCAGGGCGACCACCTGGGCCTCGATTGCATTCCCCAGTGGATCCATCCGAACATTCGCGCTGCGCTACTGGGTGATGCCGAGGAGCGCCCGCCGGCTGGAGACTGGCGGGTAACGCTGCTTCGTTCCTACACGCAGATCGAAGGATGTCTCCAATGCGAACAGGACCGGTTTCGGGGGGCCGTATGCCGCAACTGCGGTGAAGGCGCCAGGGGGTCGAAGTCGCGGTCGCTACGGCGAAGTGGGGGGTCCCCCGCGCCCAAGTCGGTCGGCCCGCGACCCCGGGAATCGGGCTCGGGATCTGGGGACCCGGACCTGGGCTGGCCTACCCGGGCTCGCGTCACATGGCCTCTAGTTGTCACCATCGCGTTCGTGGGATTGGTGCTGGCGGCTCTTTTGCTGGCCGGCGAATGAGGCCCTGGGGAGCGAGGACTCCACCCTGAGCGACACGCCCATCGAAGGACTGACGATCGGCCCCGACCCGGTCGAGGTAGTGGTCCGGGCCTGGCCGAGCCGGACATCTCGTCCTGGTGTGGCCGCAGAGGGCAGGTTGATCACCTCTGCGTCGCCAACCGGATACGCACTCTTCGGCGAGGTCGCCCTGCCGGTGACGCTGTTGCGGCCGGTAACAGAAGCGGCGCCCGGCCAGATCGTGGTGGTTTCGCGCCGGAGAAGACGTTGGTAGTCGCATGACTTGCCACTGCCGCTCCTAACCTGGGCCGATGGCCGACGACGCAGCTCCGGGCTCAAGCCCCGATCCCTCTCCGCTGCTGAGCTCGCTCAGCCTCAACCGGCCTGTGCCGCCCACTTACTCGACAGCGACAAAGCCGGTTCGGGTTCCATGGCTGTTGGGGGTGACCGCGGCTTGGGGTTGGCGCATCGTGGTCATCACCGGCGCTGCGGCGTTGACGGTGGTGGCCTTGATTGAGCTGTACGTCGTGGTGGTGCCGGTCGTGTTGGCGCTATTCCTGGCTGCGGTGTTGGAACCTCTCGCAGCCCGCTTACGCCGCCATCGGTGGCCATCGGCTCTGGCTGCCGCTGTCGTGTTCCTTGCCACCTTCGGCACCCTGGTCGCGGTGTTGGGATGGATAGGCAACGGCGTTGCCGGGGAGTTCGAAGCCTTGGGCAGCAAGGTGTCCGAGGGCCTGGACGGCGCTCGGGAATGGGCTCAGCGACCGCCGCTCAATCTTCCCGCCGAACGGGTCACCCAGATCGACAGCGACATACGTGGGGCCACTCAGGGAATCGTCGACCGCTTGGGCGAGGGTGCTGCGGCCGGGGCGCGGACGGCGGGCGAGGTAGCCGGCGGTGTGGTGCTCATGCTCTTCACCCTCTTTTTTCTCCTGAAGGACGGGGCCAAGATGGCCGACTGGATGGTGGAGCGGATCCCCTTGGCCTACCGCCACGACGTGGTGGCGATGGCGGTCAACTCCCGCCGGGTCATGCGCCAGTACGTAATCGCCACCGGGTTGACCGGCCTGATCGACGGTGTGTTGATCGGCGTGGCGCTGGCTGTGTTAGGCGTGCCACTGGTGGTGCCCCTGGCGGTACTGACTTTTCTTGGTGGGTTCGTTCCCATCGTGGGGGCCACCGTGGCCGGCTTCGTGGCCGCCATTGTCGCTCTGGTCACCAACGGTTTCGGAACTGCGTTGCTGGTCGTGGCCGCCACCCTGGTTGTTCAGCAGGTGGAGGGAAACCTGCTTCAACCCATCATCTTGGAGCGGGCCGTGCGTCTTCACCCCTTGGTGACAGTGTGGGCGGTAGCTGCCGGGCTCCTTATGGGGGGATTTCTGGGCGCCTTTCTTTCGGTGCCCTTGGTGGCCATCGCAGTCGGGATCGGCAGCCACTACCGAGGTAGCGAGCGGCCCATGCTTGATTTGCCTTGAAGGCTTAGGTTGACCTGGTTTAGCGGCTGGGCGGACCGGTCCGCGCGGTGGCTCTGCGCACGCTCAGCGCGGCCTTGAGCATTCCAGTGGCAAGGCAGGCGCCGGCCCCCTCTCCGGCGCGAATTCGAAGATCCAACAAGGGCTCCAGGCCCAACCGCTGAAGCACCAACTCATGCGCCGTCTCCCGGCTGCGATGACCGGCAATCAGATGCGCGGCAATCGCGGGTTCAAGGCTCACGGCCAGCAGCGCCGCCGCGCCGGTGGCCAGACCGTCGAGCACTACGGCCGCACCGGCCTCGGCGGCCCCGCATATCACCCCGACCAGAACGGCGATCTCGGCCCCTCCGAGAGCGCCCAGTGCCACGAGCGCTTGCCCCAAGGTGTCGCCGTGTCGGCCCTGCGCCCGGGCGGTTGCGCTTCGAACGACCTCCATCTTGCGTTCGACCATGGCCGAATCGGCCCCCGCACCCTGGCCCACAACCTGTTCGGGATCCACCTGACACAGCACCGACGTCAGGGCGGCCGCCACGGTGGTGTTGCCCACTCCCACCTCACCCAAGGCAACCAGTCCACTCCGCCCTCCTGCGCGGCCCAAGCCCCGACCCACCTCGACCAGGTACTCGACGTCGGCTGTGGTGAGCGCATCGGCGCCGACCAAATCCCCGCGCTTCTCACGGGGTCGGGCATCCGCGGCTCCCGCCACCAAATCACCGACGCCACCATGAACCCCGGCATCGACGATCATCGCGGTCATGCCGGCGCTCGACGCCGCCACCACCCCAAGCGCCTCACCGGCGATGGCCGCAGCCAGAACGTCGGCAGTGACTCTGGACTCATAGGGAGATACCCCGTGGGCAGCGACAGGATGAGAAGTGCCAACCAGAATCAACTGGCCGGTTTCGATCGTGCGGTGCCCGAGCGCGATCACACGATCGGTCGCCCGGTCGAGCACACCCAGAGAGCCTGGGGGAGTGAGGAGGGTATCAGCCTCGTCGCGCGCAGTGACCACCGAGGCCGGACCGGGGGCACGTAGGTGCGAGGGTGGAGGAGCGGGTCGCTCAGAAGGTGCGAACGAGTCGTCGGGCCAGCGCTCTTGCAGCACCACGTCGGCCAGTTCCGTCCGCCGAGACCAGCCGGCTCTTTCCAAGCCCGGATCCGGCAGACGCTCGTCGGGCCAGCCCAGACATAGCCACCCCAGTGTGGACACACCCGCAGGGAATCCGAGCAGCAGAGCGAGGTCGTCGGGACGAAACAGCGTCACCCAACCCATGCCGAGGCCTTCGGCCCGGGCGGCCAGCCACATGTTCTCGATCGCGCATGCACACGACCACAGATCGGCATCGGGGTAGGTGGCGCGGCCGAGGACCCCCGAGGCCGGTGTGCGACGATCACAAGCCACCACCACCCCGACGGGGGCTTCGCGGATTCCCTCCAGTTGCAGGTCCAGCAGGCGACGAGCGGAGTCCGGCGTCAGCTGCGACGCTTGTCCGAGGCGTTGGCAATCCGCCATGACGGCGGCCCGCTCGCGAGTGGCTGGGTCGCGAACCACCACGAAGCGCCACGGTTGGCTGTGGCCCACCGAAGGGGCCATGTGGCCGGCGGTTAGAACCCGCTCGAGCACCTCGTCGCTCAGGGGGTCCGGGCGAAAACGACGGATGTCACGGCGGGCGGCCACCACCGCATAGAAGACATCGCGTTCCTCGGGCGACAGGGCCCAGCCGTCTGGGCTGGCCGCCCGTTCCGCCGCCGACGAAACATCGCCGATAACCGGTACCGGCCTCGACCACACCGCGCAACCTTAGGGCCGGTGCCCGGCACCGCCTCGTCGATCGGTAGGGTTCGTATTCGATTCGAATCGAAGGGAGCCAACATGGCCGACCGCAGTGCAAGTGCAGTTTGGCAGGGGGACCTGTTGGCCGGAGGGGGAACGGTCAGCGCCACCACCAGTGGTCTGTTCACAGACGCCGCCGTCACCTGGCCGGCCCGTACGGCATCTGCCGATGGCCGCACCAGTCCCGAGGAGCTCATCGCCGCCGCCCACGCCGCCTGCTTCTCTATGGCTCTGTCCCACGAATTGAGTGGAAAAGGAACCACGCCGACCAGCGTGAGCGTGGAGGCGACCGTTACCTTCGAGCCGCCGACAATCACCAAGGTGGCTCTGGTGGTTTCGGCTGTGGTGCCGGGCGCCGACCAGGATGCATTTGATGCTGCAGTGGCTGCGGCGGAGAATGGATGCCCGGTTTCCAACGTCCTGAGAGGGAATGTGGCGATCTCGGTGTCGGCCACGTTGGCCGCCGCCGCCGGACCCAGTTGAGCGAGTCTAGCGGGGCTACGCAGGGCCGAACCCACTAATCCCACTGCACGCCTTATTGTGATCGGGAACACAAACCGTGTTCCCAATGCGAGAGGTCCCAAGTGCGTACCAGCAGCAACCCAGCCCTGAACCGAAGCCCCGCCTTCTCGGGCCGGGCAGGACACCAAACCATCGACCCCCTTGAGGTCGCCTACTTGGGCCCCAGTGCCACGTCGCTCGATACCGGTCGGATGACCGTTGAGGACGTGATCAACAAGACCGGGCTTCTCCTGATAGTGGCGTTCCTGTCTGCCGCCGTCACCTGGACCTTGGGACTGGGCGGACTGGCCTTCCCGGCGGCCCTGGTCGGCCTCGGCCTCGGGCTTTTCATCAGCTTCAAGCAGGTGACACGCCCCGGTGTGATCGTGGCCTATGCCGCCGTCGAGGGAGTCTTCCTGGGTGGCATCAGCCAGTTTTTCAATGCCGCGTACCCGGGGATCGTGGTGCAGGCCGTGGTCGGAACCTCGGCTGTAGCCGCCGTGATGCTCGGCCTTTACCGCAGCGGCCGGATCAAAGTCACGCCCCAGTTCACCAAGATGGTGGTGGGCGCCACCCTTGGATTTCTCGTCTTGATGATCGTGAATCTCGTGGCTGGATTCGTAACTCCCGGTGGTCTCGGACTTCGCCAGGGCCCGTTCGGGATCGTGGTCGGACTTTTCGCCATCGGCCTGGCGTCGCTGAACCTTGTTCTGGACTTTGACCTGGTGGAGCGCAGCGCTCGTCAGGGAGTGCCCGCCCGTTTCAGCTGGTTCGCGGCATTCGGAATCCTGGTCACGTTGGTGTGGCTCTACATCGAGATCCTTCGCCTGCTCTCGATCCTGCGAGGCGATGACTGACGGCATCTGCGAAGCCTCAGGTTCGGCGGTGGATCACCGACCAAGATGAGGACCGAACCGGCCAGGACATAGCGCACGGTGTCGTCCAGCATGGAGCCGACCAGGGGTGCGGGCTCCAGCGTCACCTTGCGCAGTGCCTTACCTAGCACCCGCCCCGCCGAGCGCCCTAGCCGGTATCGAAGTGTCGCACGTGGAGGAGGCCCGAGCCGATGGAACTCACCACTTTCGCGCCCAGAGCGTGCAAGTCCCGCACGGCCTGGTCCGATTCCAGCCG
>Ga0187894_10003181_pt1 | contig 18718 bp, 14 predicted proteins | sample GBC1701081metaG_FD_136650 | JGI IMG/M metagenome (GOLD analysis project Ga0187894, IMG submission 136650) | White microbial mat communities from a lava cave in the Kipuka Kanohina Cave System on the Island of Hawaii, USA - GBC170108-1 metaG ...
CACGTCGTAGATCGAGAAGTCGCGATAGCGATCGACGAAGTAGATGAGGCTGTCGGCGACGCCGTGGATGCCCGGGATGTTGAGCTCCATGGCCGCCGCATGGGGCTCGATCTCCCACGCGCCGAGCTCGACCGAACGGCGATACGCGTGCCCGGCGTCGCGAACCCGCAAGGCCACGGCGCTCAGGACGGGCGGGCCGGTCGGGGCCTCATGGGAATTCACGATCAGATTCATGCCGCCCTGGCGGTAGAGCGCGATCTCGCGCGAGCGATGACGGGCCACCGCGGCGAATCCCATCTGCTGCAGCAGGGCGCCGAACGCCTGGGGGTGCGACGTGGCGTATTCGATGAATTCGATGCCATCCAGCCCGAGGGGATTGAACGGCTCCAGCGGTTCGGCCATTCGGCGGGCGCTCGTCATCGAGGGTGCGGTGTCCTCGCTCACGACGTGTCGAATTTAACAGGATCGTCAATTCATGGCAAGGCGAGCCGCCAGCGACCTGTGCCGATCCTGAACGAGGCCACGGCGCGGTATCCTTCGTGCCGTGAGCAAGGCGATGCGCAAGCCCAAGGCGCCCGAGGCGAACCGGGCGCGGATCCTCGGGGCCGCCCTCGAGGAGTTCGCCGCGCGGGGGTTCAAGGGGGCGAGCATGGACGCGATCGCGGCGCGCACTCGTACGACCCGCGCGCTCATCAACTACTACTTTGGAGGAAAGGAGCAGGTCTACCTGGCGGTCCTCGAGCACGTGTACGGGGAGATCCGGCACGCGGAGGACCGGCTCGACCTGGACCATGTCGCGCCGGTGGATGCGATCCGGAGCATCGTCGAGTTCACATTCGACTACTATCTCGACCACGAGGGCTTCGTGCGGCTCGTCGTGGCCGAGAACCAGGCGAGGGGGCGCTACCTGAGAAAGTCCCGGGCGATGCGCTCGCTGAACCGGTCGATCATCGACACGCTCCGCCGGGTGCTCGAGCGCGGGCAGCGACAGGGCGTGTTCCGGAGGGATATCGATGCCCTGGAGGTTCACAAGGCCATCGCGGCGCTCGGCATGTTCAACGTCACCAACCAATATACGTTCGCGGCCATCTTCCAGACCGAGATGGGCGCGAACGGGGACGTCGCGGGTCGCCGGGCGACGGCGACCGAGTTGATTCTCCGCTATCTCTGCCGACCGGCCGTACGCGCGCATCGGCCGGCGCGGTTGCGCCGCCGCTCCCGGTGACGGATCAGCGCGAGTTGGTCCCGCGGCTCGCGCTCGCGGGGCGCGCGAGCGTCACAGGCCGTCGTCCGCCAGCGCGTGGAGGGCCGCGAACGGCTCCTGCCGACCAGGAGCAAAGAACAGCGCGCGGAGAGGGTCGTCGGCGGCCTCCTGGATGAACGCGGCGGTGCGGCGCTGCCGATTCGTGCTCTTGATGTTCTTGTAGATCTGGTACTTGATCTCAGGGACTGACAGGTCGAGGACGAGCGTCGAGCCGCCGCGAAAGACGTGGGCAGGAGTGCGCTGGGCCGTGTTCTCCGCGATCGTCCGCGACTGGGTCAATGCCACGACGAGCTGCGGGATGTGCCGGCCGTCGGGGCTCACGCGTGTCGCGCGGCGCAGCTCGTGCACCTCGAATGTGTCGCCCTCGTGCGTCAGATCGAGGCCGAGTTTTTCGGCGAACTCCGGCACCGCTCGAAACGCAACGACGAGCCGAGCATGGAGCTTTCGCCTCTGCTGGCGCGTGACGTCGAACAGCTTCTTCCTGTCTGCCAGATAGACGCAGGCGTCGGCGTATCGCTTCAGCTCTCTGACGATGCCGCGGTACTCCGCCTCGACTGTCCTCTGCACGTCGGCAGCCAACCCGGCGATGTCGAGACCCTGCCACCGCAGCGTGTCGACCGAGAGCGTGCGGGGCGTGTCTCGGGGGGAGGTCTCCAGGCCGGCCGGATAGATGCCGCGACGCCGGAACGCCTCGACGAAGGCGACGCGGTAGTTGTACCGGTCGTTGCTCACGAGGTCGAAATCGGCGGTGATGAGGGCGCGCAGGTACTCGAAGAAGGTCACGTCCACCGGGGGGACGTAGTCGAGGGCGCGAATGCACATCGTGAGGACGTGGCCGGCGGACTTGGCAGCCTCGTCGGCCAGGCGGCGGACGAGGTCGGGATGAATGGATCCGCCCGGCAGCAACCCCGTCCCGCCGGTCGCGATGCGAAGCAGGTCGGCGATCCGGGTCTTGTAGATGGCGATGAAGGCATCGAAGACCGCGGCGACGAGGACAGCCCCGCGCGCGTGCGGCGTCAGTCGCTTCGACAGATCGGCCGGGTCGGGGGTGAATCGCTTCCACACCTTCCCCTCCATGCGGCCGATGGCGTCGCGCAGCGCGCCCCGCCCACCCGTGGCGCGGCCGAACTGCACCGCGAGGCTGCCGAGCATCGATTCCGCCTCGATGTCGCCGCGGGTCCGGCTGATTTCCTGCTCGAGCACCTCGGGGATGGTGAAGTGCTGCATGAGCGCCACGATGTCGGCGAAGCCCTCGTGCAGGGCCAGCACGTCCGGGTTGGTCGGCTCGTTGAACCGGCGGTGCATGCCGTCGAGGATCGCGTGCGTGGCCTCGTGGGCGATGATGTCGTGCGACAGACAGGAGTACACGCGGCTGCCCGGCATGTGGTCGCCGGGGTCGTCCGCCTCGGCCTCGAAGTAGCCGAACTGGAGCCCGACCTCCCGCGGACTGTAGAAGGCGTTGGCCTGGCGAAGCGCGTGGGGGCGAATGGTCAATTGCCGGACGAACGCGCTGTCGTCGTCGGGATCATTCGGATTGGGGCGCCGGCACCACAGGACCGGCCGGCCGAGCGCGCGCTCGAAGTGCTCGATCGTCTTCATCGCCACGGCGTAGACCATCTGCTGGTGGAACTGCGGATTGCCTTCCGACGGTGCCCAGCCATCCTGGGCGAGCAGAAGCGGGTCGTCGAGATTCACCAGCGCGTATGTGGTGCCCGCGGGATCGACGTCCTCCACCTTGAGGTACTCGCCCGCCGGCCCCTGTTCCAGTTGTTCCCAGCGGACCTTGAGCGCCACCTCGTTGATGCCGGCGGTGTCGAGCCGCGTGGAGAAGCTCGGGTCGACCGCATAGACCCGGAGGCGGCGGTAGGGAGGATCGCCGACGGCGGGCTGTGCGTCGCACGCCGGGAGCACCTCCTTGACGACGTCACCGGATTTCTCGGTCCGGGGAGCGGACTGACCGGTGGCGACGGGATAACGCGACGCCACGTGCTTGCGCAGGGCGAGGGAGGCGTCCTTGTCCTCGATCACCGCCTCCATGAAGCGGCGCAGCGCGGATCCCTCGAGCCGGGTGGCCACATCGGGATCGGGCACGATCGCTTGAAGCTCGCGGTTGAGCATCCAGCGCTGCGCGATCTCGAGGTTGAACATCGTCTCGCGGGGCGGGATCTCGACGACGCCGAGGCCGGTCAAGATGCGCAGGAAGGCCCATGCGTTGTCCGACCGGGCGCTTACCGGCAATCCGAGAACGGGCTTGACGCCGAGGGCGGCATGCGCCTGAAGGACGCCATTGCCGAAATGCTCCCGGTCGGCCTGGAGCTTGGCCGTGCTGAAGAGCGCGTGGCGCACCGCCTCCACCCGCTGCCCGTTGCGAGGGAGCTCGTTCTTGTACTTCTCGAACCAAAGCGCAACAGCGGCGGCCACCTGTGGCGTCGCCGCCGACGTGCCCTCGCCGTTCAGCCGGACCACGGCCTGGCAGCCGAACCGCGCCCAGGGGATGTTCGGCGTGTACGCGGCGATGGCGGCCTTCATGGCGGATTCGGGTCCGAAGCTGCCTTCCAGCGACAGCCCATCGAGGCCGGCGTAGGGCGCCTGGTTGGCCATGACGCCGCAGACGGCGATCACGCGGGGGTATCGGGCCGGGTAGACGACCGTCTGGGGTGGCGCGATTCCCACGTGGTTGCCGGCGGCAGCGCAGAGGCAGAGTCCGGCATCGTAGGCGGCATCGACGGCCTCGGCCCAGGCGCGCGAAGGGAGGCCCCCCATGCTCAGTGTGGCGACGTCGCAGCCCTGCGCGACGGCGTAGTCCAGTGCCTGCGCCAGCGCGCTCGTGCGCAGCAGGACCACGCTGTCGGCGACGCGCAGCGGCAGGACGTCCGCGCCAGGCGCTCCGCCGAGGTAGGCGTCGTTGAACACCGGGATCTTGCCGCCGGCGAGGATGCTGATGGTGCCAGTGCCGTGGCCCGAGTTGTCGAGGACGAGCAAGGGGTTGTCGGGATCTTCGGCGCTGTTCGGGTCAGCGTCGCCGCTCACGAAGTTTCGCTCGAGCGAGCGGAGGACATGCTCGGGCGCGCTGACATGGGCCCGGTAGTAGCCCGTATCGATGTGGGCGATGCGGGTCCGCGGATCCTGGAACTCGACGGCGTCGCGCGCCTTGCCGAGCTGTGTGAAGTCGTCGCCCAGGTGCCAGGCGAAGATCTCCGGACCCGTGGGCTTGCCGTGCGTCCCGTCCTGCGGGTTGGCCGTGCAGTCGTCGCCAACGGCGAAGGCTACGCCGGGCTTCGGTTCGCTCCCGTCCCTGAACACGTCGTGGATGACGTCCGGCTCGGCGAAGATGACGTCGGTCTCGGCGACTCCGAGCTGGTTGGCCACGCGCGCGTGCGCGAGATCCCAGGGCGTGGCCGCTCCGTCGGGGAGATCGGCGAGGAACCATTGGGGCTCGGCACCGGCGCCGAATGCCGCGGCCGCTCGCGGCCTGCTGTAGAGAGGCCGGAGATTTGCACGTGACTCCGCCGCCCGCAGAGCGCTGGATGGGCGAAGCTTGACGAGGACACGTCTCGGACTGGACGAGGCCGGCTTGTTGTTTGGCATCGTGATCCTCCGCTCAGGCAGTCGGGAGATGCTTCCGTGGACCCGAGTCCCCGCCGTCTGTGGGGCACGCAACGGGCGAGGACCTTGTTCGTGAAGGGTAGGGCACGTCGGATCATCCGACGACGGCCGAAGCATAGGCGCGCCCGGCCGGAACCGCCAGGCCTTTCTGCCCCTACTGCGTCTTGTTTCCGACGTGCGGTGAACGGCGTCGCCATCGGCCGGCACGTCTCCGACGCGGCGTCGATGAGGCATAATGCGTCGGATGACGATCGCGACGCTGCCCAAGCGCCTGGGTTTTTTCACGCGGCTGCTCGATCAGGCGGAGCCCTCCGAGCGGTACCGCCTGGCGATCGCGCAGATCGTCCACGCCGAACGGTGCGGTTTCGATGCGGTCTGGATCGCCCAGCATCACTTTCACGAGGACGAGGGTGGCCTGCCCGCGCCGTTCGTCTTCCTCGCCCAGGTCGCCGCCCACACGACGCGGATTCGTCTCGGGACGGGGATCGTGACCCTGCCGCTGGAGTTGCCGGTTCGCGTGGCCGAGGACTCCGCGGTCCTCGATCTGATGTGTGGCGGCCGACTCGAGGTGGGCGTCGGAGGCGGGGGCAACCTGTCCTCCTACGCGGCGTTTGGCCAGGACAGTGCCGACCGCACGGCGGTGCTCGTCGAGCACCTTCAAGTGCTGCGCGATGCGTGGGCGGGCCGGCCGCTGCCGGGCGGAGGCGATCGGCTCTATCCGGCGAATCCGAGCCTGGTCGACCGCGTCTGGCAGGCGACGTTCTCGGTCGAGGGCGCCAGGCGGGCGGGCGCGGCGGGAGATGGTCTCATGCTGTCGCGCACACAGCCCCGGCCGGCCGGCGCACCCGACCTGCCGCTGGTCGAGATCCAGAACCCGATGATCGACGCGTACCTCGACGCGCTGCCCGCTGGCCGCGAGCCGCGCATTCTCGCGTCGCGCACCGTGTTCGTCGCCGATGACGACCAGGAAGCTCGGCGCCTGGCCGAGATCGGGCTGGGTCGCCATCGGGCGCGCCTGACCCGGCTGGGTCGAGCCACCGGAGCGGGTTCGGTCGATGCGATGATCGCCGCCATGGATGCGCATCTGGGGACGCCGGACAAGGTGATCGCCTCGCTCCAGACGGACACCGCGCTGGCCCGCTCGACCGATGTCGCGGTGCAGGTGCACTCGATCGATCCGCCGCATCCCTTCATCCTCCGATCGATCGAACTGGTCGCCGAGGTGCTGGCCCCGGCGCTCGGCTGGGGACGGGATGTCGCGGGAACCCGGTGGTCGCGTGACCGCTGAGCCAGGAGGACGATGAAGATGTCAGGGACGGACGCCGACGTCATCGATGCGCTGGTCGGAATCACCCCGGGATCGGCTCTGGACGCGATTCGCGCCCGGAGACCGGAGGCGCGCGCACACGCGCAGGCGACGTATCGGGCGTTGTTCGCGCCCGAGAAGCCAGGGGACGTCACCGCACAGGAACGCTTCGCGGTCGGCGCGTTCGTCGCCGGGCTGCATGGCGCCACGGCGATCGCGGCCGCCTACGCGGCACGCCTCGCCGAGAGCGGAGCCCCGGCCGCGCTGAAAGACGCGCTCGACGCGGCCGTCGCGGAGGCGAAGACCAGCGGCCCGTATGGCCGCTACCCGGCGGGGCCGCTGAGCCGCGAGGATACCGCGGGCGCAAGCTATCGCGTGGCGGCGGAGACGCGCAGCGCGCTCGGTCCGCGCCTGGCCGCGGCGTTCGAGCACGCGCACATGCTCGTCTTCCACCCCCGCGACGCCGCGCCGCGTGCGCTCCGCGCGCTGCTGGAAGCCGGCTGGTCCACCACGGACATCGTGACGCTCTCCCAGATCGTCGCGTTCCTGTCATTCCAGATCCGGGTGGTCATCGGCCTGCGTACGCTGGCCGCCCGTCCCTGACGCGCGAGGGCTGACATGACCGACACCGTTCTGACTCCGCCGGACCACACCGTGCCCGCCAGCTTCACCCGGGCCCAGCTCGACTGGCTTCCCTGGCTCGAGCCACTCGCCGTCGAGGCGATGACCGAGCGCCACATGGCAAGCCTGGTGGACGCCGCGCGCGTGAAGTCGCCGTACTTCCGTCTGCTCGCGCGCGATCCCGACGCGCTCGAGGCGCGCACGCGAACCGACAAGGACATCTTCTACAACGCCGACGCCGGGCTGCCGCGCGCCGAGCGCGAGCTCGCCGCCGCGGCGACCTCGCGCTTCAACGGGTGCCTCTACTGCGCGTCCGTGCATGCGCGCCACGCCGCGACCTACTCGAAGCGAGAGGGCGACGTCGACCGGATGCTCGACGCCGGCGTCACGGCCGATCTCGGAGAGCGCTGGAATGCGATCGTCGCGGCGTCGGTGGCGCTGACCGCCACGCCGAGCACATTCGGGCTCGAGCACGTCGACCGCCTGCGTCAGGCGGGACTCGACGATCTTGCGATCGCGGATGTCATCCACGCGGCGGCCTTCTTCAACTGGGCGAATCGCCTGATGCTCTCGCTCGGTGAACCGGCCGTGTCCGCCGGACCTTGACCGGGACCAGCCGATACCGGGGGCGCCTCGAGGCGCCGATGAGGCCGTCATGACGCTCGACGTGCCGTTGCTCAGGTCGGACACGCCTGGTGTGGGCAACGTACTCCACTTCAACAACGCGGGCGCGGCCTTGCCGCCGCGCCCGGTCCTCGACGCGGTGACGAGCCACCTGGCGCGTGAGGCCGCCATCGGCGGCGTCGAGGCTGCAGCCGAAGCGGCCGATCGCATGGCGGACGTCTATGACGCCGTCGCCACGCTGATCGGCGCGCGCCCGGACGAGATCGCGTTCGTGGAGAGCGCCACGCGCGCCTGGGACATGGCATTCTACGCGGTGCCATTCCGGGCGGGCGACCGCGTCGTCACCGCGCGGGCCGAGTACCTGTCGAACTATCTCGCGTTCCTGCAGAGGAAGGCACGCGCGGGGATCGAGATCGACGTGGTCGACAGCGACGCGTCCGGGCAGGTCGATCTCGCCGCGCTCGAGCGCGCGATCGGTCCGCGCACGACGCTGATCGCGATCACGCACGTGCCCGGGCGCGGAGGGCTCGTCAATCCGGCGGCCGAGGTCGGCCGCATCGCGGCGCGGCACGGCATCCTGTATCTGCTCGATGCCTGCCAGTCGGTCGGCCAGCTAGCGGTCGACGTGCGGCAGATCGGCTGCCACATGCTCTCGGCCGCGGGTCGCAAGTACCTGCGCGGACCCCGCGGTACGGGTTTTCTCTACGTGCGGCGCGACACCATCGGGCGCCTCGAGCCGCCGTTTGTCGATCTCGCGGCGGCCTCCTGGGTCGCCGACACGTACGTCGTGCGCGACGACGCGCGCCGGTTCGAGAACTGGGAGCGATTCGTCGCCGGCCAGATCGGCCTGGGGGTGGCCGCGCGGTACGCGATGCGGGTGGGGATCGACGCGATCGAGGCACGGGTGAAGGCGCTCGCGACAATGCTGCGGCGCGAGCTCGCGAATCGCCCAGGCGTGAGCGTGCACGATCGCGGGGTGGAGCAGTGCGGGATCGTCGCCTTTCTCGTGGACGGCGAAGCGCCGGGCAGGACGCGCGATCGGCTGCGCGCGATGAGGATCAATGCCCACGAGGCCCGCTTGTCGCGGCTCGATCTGCCCGCGCGCGGATCGGACGCGGTCGTCCGCGCCAGCGTGCACTACTACAACGACGAGTCCGAGGTGGAGCGCTTCGTTCGGGCCGTCGCAGGCTAGACGCCCCATTCCCTACGATCCGGAGGTCGACATGGCGACGACGGTGGAGACGGCGCTCGGTCCGATCGCGACGACCGAGCTGGGCCCAACCCTGATGCACGAGCACATCGTGACGCGGTCGCCGGGGGTCCAGGAGAACTGGCCGCACCTCTGGGATCGTCCCGAGATCCTGAAGATCGCCGAGCGGAAGATGACGGATCTCCACGGCCGAGGTATCCGCACGATCGTCGACCTCACCACCGTCGATCTCGGCCGGGACATCGGCCTGATCCTCGACGTGGCCCGGCGCTCGCGCGTGCACGTGATCGTCGCGACGGGCGTGTGGTGGATGCCCCAGCGCTATTTCAGCGTCCACGGCATCGACCACGTGGCCGAGCTGTTCGTCCGCGACATCACGCAGGGGATCGGCGAGAGCGGCGTGAAGGCGGCCATCATCAAGTGCGCGACCGACACCGCCGGGGTGACGCCGGTCATCGAGAACATCCTGCGCGCCTCTGCTCGGGCGCAGAAGGCGACGGGCGTGCCGATCTCCACGCACACCTGGGCGGCGGGCCGCGTGGGCGAGACGCAGCAGGCGATCTTCGCGCAGGAGGGCGTCGATCTGAGCCGCGTCATCATCGGGCACAGCGGCGACAGCGACGACCTGAACTACCTTCGCGGGCTGATGGAGCGCGGCAGCACGATCGGCATGGACCGCTTCGGCCTCGAGAGCTTCCTGCCCACCGCGAGGCGCGTTGAGGTGCTCGCGCGGCTCTGCGCCGAGGGCTACGCGGGGAGGATGGTGCTCTCGCACGACGCGAACTGCTGGAGCGACATGCTGTCGGAGGAGCACAAGCGTCGCACGCGGCCGCAGTGGCACTACACCCACATCTCCGACGACATCCTGCCGGCGCTGCGGAAGGGGGGCGTGTCAGAAGACCAGATCGACCAGATGCTCGTGAGGAACCCGCGCGCGATCTTCGAGGCCCGCAAGGGCTGAGCCGGGCGCGCAACCGAGGAGGTGGGTATGGAGTTCGATCAGAGGTTTGCCGATCGCTTGCCCTTTCACGACCCTGACGAGACCGAGGACGTCGAAGCGGCCGGGACGGCGCCGGCGCGGGACGTGCGGATCCGACATCTGCAGCGCGTTCCGCTCTTCAGCGGCTTCAGCGAGGACGAGCTCCGGCGCGTGGGCGACCTCTCCCGGATCGTCGAGGCGCCCGCCGGGACGGTCGTCACGCAGATGGGAGAGCCCGGTGATTCCTTCTTCGTCATCATCGACGGCACGGTGGCGGTCCGGACACCGCTCGGCGCCGGGAGCCAGCTCAAGCCGGGCGACTTCTTCGGCGAGATGAGCCTGCTCGACGGGGAGCCGCGGTCAGCGTCGATCGTGGCGACGACCGATCTCCGGATGCTCGTCGTCGATCGCTCCCACTTCTGGCGACTGCTGGACGAGACGCCGGACCTGATCCGAAGGATGCTCACGATCCTGTCACGGCGCGTCCGGCGACTCGAGCAGACGGTGCACGCGATGCTTCACGGCGCGAGCCTGCCCTGACGATCCGTTCGAGGGTCGAGACGCAAGAACCTCCCTCGGGACGTGGTCGTGACCCTCTTCGCGGGATAGGCGAACCTGCGCGATCAGACTGGCGGCTTCAACCCCAACACCGTCGGCTCGTTCGTGTGGCCGAACGTCTCTGCGTCGGCCGACGTGACCGGCACCGGTCTCCGCGCCATCGCGTTCATCAGCAATGTGCCCAGCACGGTCATCCCGAACGCGCCACCCCCCATGCTCGGCATCGTCATGGCGGCCGACGTCCGATACGGCACGTACGTGTCGACGGCGTTCGACGCCTCCACGACGATGGGATTCGACGATCACGTGTGGTTCACGCAGAAGACGCACTACATCTACGTCCAGCTCCAGGCCGCGGAAGGCAACATCAGCTTGCTGACCTCCTCGGACCCGGATGGCTCCGTCACGGACACCGACGCCCCCCAGGACTTCTCCTACAACGGCAGCAAGGCCATCAGCACCCTCAACACGCTGACGACGGCGGTGGGCGAGTCCACCGGCATCGTCAAGCCGGGGACGTTGCCGTCACCTCCGCTCTACCAGTACCCGATCTTCCCGTACATCTTCGGGGACAACCCCGTGCCGGGAGCCATCCAGAAGATCGACGTCGGCACAAAGGTCCCGACGAGCCGACGAGCGGGATCCTGCGCGCGGCCTTCACCGCCGATCCGACCGACCCGAGCGCCGACGCCTGGTGGCAGCCCACGTACACCCTGCCGGACGTCGCGCTCAACCACCCTTCGCGCTGGAGCATCCAGCAGTGTCGTCGTCCGCTTCTACGCCCAACCGTGGGATCCGAACCAGCTCGTGCCCGCTGGGAACGCCTTCCTGATCGACGAGGTGGAGCTCCAGCCGCTTCCCGGCTTCAACTCGATAAGTTCCGGGGGCACGACGCCCAACTGGGCGGTCGCCAGCACGACAGCGCTCGACACGACCTCGCTTGGCAACCAGTACCTCCAGGTCTTGAACACGTCGGCCGAGAGGCAGACGAGCATCGAGGTCACGATCGATGTCGTCCGCGCGATCGAGGAGCTGATCGCGCTGATGAGCGGGTTCCCGCATCGCGAGGTGTTCCTGGATTCGCTCGTCGCCGCGAGGGCGGCCTTCGAAAACGGGACGCCGGACCTTGGCGTCGCGGCGCTCGAGCGATTCAGGACGACGGTGGAGACGGTGCTGCAGCCGATGCCGTTCACCGCACGGCTGGTGAATCTGCTCCTGGCAAGGTGGATCGAGTGCTGTCCTGCGCGGGTTGACGGCCGGCTGGACGCTGCGCACGCGCGCAGGCCGCGAAGAGGGGCCGGGACCGCCGCGAGCTGTCCCGGCCCCTCGCCCTGGCGCTAGCTTGGCATCCGGCTCGCTAGCGGCACTCCGAGACGTCGTACTTCGACGGCTTCGGATCGTTGACCTCCGGAATGCCGGCATCCAGACCGGCCTGGTTCAGCCTGGCCTGCATGGGTGGCACGTCCTCGCACAGCAGGAAGCGATCCCGGACGAGATCGTCGATCGCGCGCGCGACCTCCTTTCGGTACTTGTCCATGGACTTGTAGCGCTCCTCGACCGACTTGCGCGGATCGCCGGAGGCCAGGCGCTGGGCCTGGGTCTTCGGGAACGGAATGTACTGCCCTGAACCTTCGCAGCCGTCGTTGGCGTGCGGACCCGCGCGCAGCGCCCAGCCGGTGTACGTCGCCAGCGGCACGGTCAGCTCGGGGAGCCGGATCCCGGAGACCTCGTTGCCATCGTCGTCGTTCTTCGGGACGAAGGTCGGGTAGATCGGACCATTGGCCGGGTTGTCCTCGTAGGGCGGCGTGATGACGGGCGGGTTGATCGTGGGAATACCGGTCGCATAGAAGTTCGGCCCGTAGTTCAGGCGATAGCGGGTCGTCTTCAATCCGGTGTGCGTGACCCCGGGGATGTTCGGGAAATTCGCCTCGGCTGGCGTGACCAGGGCCGGCGGATGCTCGCTGAACGTGGGAATCCTGGACGCCGGCGGCTTCTTGCCCCTGGTCGACCACTGATCCAGCGCGTCCCACAGCGCGCGCTGCACCGGCGCCGAGTCGAGCGGATTCAGGAACTGCTGGCAGTTCCCGCGGGACGTGGGATTTCCCGCGCCTCCATGCTGCTTGCTCGCCAGGAGATACAGGCGGGCGCTCGGATGATCCTTCAGGTCGCTCGTCCCCATCGGGTCCGTGTGAAAGAGCGAGGCGCCCTTCACCCAGTACTCGTTGGAGGAGTAGAACTCGATGGTGAGGGGGCAGGTCTTCGTCGCGGCGCACTGCTTGAAACGACCGTCGGTCTGTCCCGAGATGGGATCGAACAGCGTCTGGTTCGCGAACGGGAACACGCTCTCGAGATACAGATGGTCCTGCCGATTGCGCTCGGTGCGTCCGGTTTGCGACCACCGGTAGTTCATGTTGATCCCGGCGCCAGCGGCGACCCACTGCATCATCCCGTCGAAGACCTTGCGGCCGCTCTCGTCCTCGTTGAAGCCCAGGTGGGTGAAGTCGTTGAGCATCCGCCCCGGCTGCGACGAAATCTCCGTGTAGATCCGGGTCACGTCGCCCGCGAGCGGATTCGGCGTGCCGAAGTCATCGGCGGCGGCATGGCGCAGGAACGAATTGAAATCGCGCACCGCCGCGAAGCCGAGGCCGTTGACGGTCGGATCCTTCGCGACGTACGAGAACTCGTAGATGTCGTTGGCGACGAAGTTGCCCGTCGTCAAGCGGATCGCCGTGCCCGTCGCGTCGGTATACGCCCATCCGGAGGCGGGAACGTCGACCGGCGGGTCGTTCAGGTGCACGCGACGGGTCAGCCTCGCGCTGGCGGGGGCCTGGCTGAGCGAAGCGGCCGGATACGCGAGGCCGAAGGTGCTCCCGCCGGTGACGATGTACTCGTACGCGGGGCCGGTGATCGTCGCGCCCCCGGCCTCGCGGGCGATCGGCAACTCGGCGGTCGCGGTGAGACCGGTGAGCGGCCCGAGATCGTTTTCCCAGCCGCTCCAGACCGTCGTGTAGCCGCGCGGCCACAGGAACGAGTTCGCGAGCGCGGTGGGATCGGTGATCGCGGCCGGGTCGTTTCCACCGGGGCTGCGGTTGAGCGTGCCGTACGTCTTTCCGCCCCGATTGGGCGGCTCGTACATCATCTTGTGATTGCCGGCGCTCAGGTCGACCGGCTTCAGAACATAGAAATTGTGCCGGTACTGGACGTTGCCGTTGGGGAGCTTCGGCGCGAGCCGGAGGTCGACGATCACGGCGTTCTTCGGATCGTCGGGGTTGACCTCTCCGGTCGCGATGCCGGTGATCTTCTCGTACTGGCCCACGCCCTCGAACGCGTAGCCGCCGAAGGCGATGGTGCGCGTCAGGATCTCGATCCTGGTGGTGCGGGCGTCCGCGATGGACGTTGCGGCGAGGACGACGACGGCCAGCGCGGTCGCGAGCCCGAGTTGCCGGTGCCTCTTTCCCACGAGTTCAGGTGTCCGCGGCGATGCGGCACCGAGTCCGAGATGAGCCATGAAGCCCGCTCCTTTCGTTGATGGCCGACCCGTCCCCGGAGGACGAGGGGCCAGCTGACCTGATGGAGGAGCTGTAGAGCGGCCGCTCGTACGGCGGTGCTCTCGGTGAGGTGATTCGGAGGATTCTGGTCGGCGGGGCGAGTGTGTGGCCACCGACTCCGCTCCGATCCTTCTCGGTGCTGGGCCGCGGTTCGGACGCGCTCCCGTTCAGGATGACCGCGCCACGTGGCGACACGTCGAAGAACGCCTGGCGGTTGAAGATCGGCACCCAATCTCTTCCCGCCAGCGAGCGTATCTCAATCCGCGAGTTTGCGGGGAGGGGATCGTCGGCACAACGGCGCCTTCGCGCGTCCGTCGCGGCAGCGAGGGCACGCGCGCGTGGTACCCTGACGCCGCAACGAACAACTCGGCCGTGCACCGCACGTGAACGATGTCAGGCCCACCGCGGAGGCGCCGATGTTCTCCTTGACCGACAAGGTTGCTGTTGTCACCGGAGCGAGCCGGGGGCTCGGTCGGGCGATTGCCCTCGCCTTCGCGGATCAGGGCGCGGACGTCGTTCTGGCCGCGCGCAGTCGGCCCGATCTCGAGCAGCTCCGCGAGGAGATCGAAGCGAAGGGACGGCGGGCGCTCGTGGCTCCCACCGACGTGACCGACGCCGGTCAGCTTCGCGCCCTCGCCGAGACCGCGGTGGCGCGCCTCGGCAGGCTCGACGTCTGGGTGAACAATGCCGGCGGCGATTCGTCGATCGAGGGCGGCTGGGCGGAATGGCTCGACGTCACCGAGGCCGGATGGGAGCGCATGCTGGCGCTCAACCTCAAGGGCCAGGTGTTCGGGGCCCAGGCCGCGGCGCGGGCCATGCGCGCGCTCGGACGCGGCGGCTCGATCATCTTCCTGAGCTCGATCGACAGCCTCTACGCGGCGCCCGGCGGCGAGGGCATCTACGGCGCCTGCAAGGCGGCCATCAACAACATCACCCAGACGATGGCCGTGGAGCTCGGCCAGTATCAGATCCGGGTCAACGCGATCGCCCCCGCCGTGGTGGAGACCCCGCTCACCGCGCCGTGGCTCGCCTCGCCCGAGGATCGACGGACGCGCTCGGCGTTCTATCCCCTGCGACGCGTCGGGCAGCCACCCGACGTTGCCGCGGCGGCGGTGTACTTCGCCTCCGACGAGGCGGCGTGGGTCTCGGGAGCGGTGCTGCTCGTCTCGGGCGGCGCGGTGATGACCAGCGACCCGTACCGCTATCTCATGCGCGTGAACCGGGCGGAGTGAGGCCGCGCCCGGACGTCGGGCCGACACGACGCGATCGCCGCCCTCGCTGACCTACGGCGTCGATGGCGGTGGGACGCGACGCCGCGTGGCCTGCTCGAACGCGTAGCTCAGCTCGATCAGGCGAGGCTCGCTGCACGAGAGGCCAGTGAACGTCACCCCGTAGGGAATGGGCCTGGCCGCGAATCCGTCGGGAAACGGCGGCGTGGGGCTGTTCGGCACGGTCCCGAGCGGCACGATGATGCTCGGGTAGCCAGGCCGCGCCGCGATGTTGGCGCCGCTCGCGCCGGGGAACAGGATGGCGTCGAGCTGGTGCGCCTTCACGACCGCCTCGAGGCCCCGGGTGCCCGCCAGCGCGATGTCCTTGGCCCGATCAGCCTCGTAGCGCTGGCGATCGACCTCGACGTCCATCTCGTCCGAGATGTCGAGCTGGGCCTGGCCGTACTTGATGGCGCCGCGAGCCGTCCGCGCGCTGTTGAAGCCGCGGAGCTCCGTCAGCGTCTTGACCGGGGCGGTTGGCCCGAGCGATCGGAGCCACGCATCGAAATCGCGCTTCATGCCGTACTTGAACACGACAGAGCATTCGGCATCCGCGCCCTTGCGACCCGGCACGCCCGAACAGATGTTCCACTTCAGGAAATTCGCCGCGGGATCCGGGTCGACGACGCTCGGAATGTCCGCCGGGTCCACGATGATCGCGCCCTCGCGCTTCAGGATCTCGATCGCCTCGTCCATCACGCGCGCTTGATCCGGCGTGAGGCCGCCGCGCGGGGCCGTCTCGCCGGGAGGCGTGACCTTGTCGTAGAAGAAGGCTCGGGGAATGCCGATGCGCGCGCCCTTGAGCCCGTCGCGTTTGAGGTGCGGCGTGTAGTCGCGCCTGGCCGGCAGGGGACAGACCGCGAGGCCGGGATCGTTGGGATCCGGAACGCTGCCCTCGAGCGCGCCGAGGAGGATGGCGGCGTCGGTCACCGTTCTCGCCATCGGGCCCGCCGTGTCCTGGTCGGCGGTGAGCGGGATGATGCCGTACCGGCTGATCCGCCCGACGGTCGGCTTGATGCCCACGAGCATCATGAGATTGGCCGGGACGAGGATCGATCCGGAGGTTTCGGTGCCGACGTTGGCGGCCCAGAAGCTGGCTGCGGTGCCGATGCCCGAGCTGGACCCGCCGAGCAGCATCGCCTGACGCCCGTCGTTGGTTCCCTCGCGAGGATCCCGCCGCGGGTCGTACGGATTGAGGCCGTAGCCGGCGAGCGCGCTGTAGTTGCCGGGCATCGGCGTCGGCGGGCCCGCCACCCAGTTGGCGAGCTCGGTGAGCACCGTCTTCGCGATGATGACCGCGCCGGCCTCCCGCAGGGTGCGCGTGACGGTGGCGTCGTACGGAGGCCGGAGCGCTTCGAAGGCGATGGCGCCCCCCGTCGTCAGCATGTCCGTGGTCTGGATGTTGTCCTTGAGGGCGATGGGGACGCCGTGGAGCGGGCCGCGGATCCGGCCCTGGGCCCGCTCCCGATCGAGCGCCTCGGCCTCCTGGAGCACGTGGGGGTTCACCGTGATGATGGCCTTGAGCTGATCCTCGTAGAGCGCGATGCGCAGCAGGTACTCGACGACGAGCTGGCGCGAGGTGACCCGTCCCTCGCTCATCGCCTTCTGCAACTCCGGGATGCCGGTCTCGACGACGCTGAAGCCGGTGGCCGTGCGGGTGCCGGCCGTCGACATCGGCCCCGCGCAGCCGGCCGCAAGGATCGCGGCAACCGCGACGAGATACGACATCTGCCGTCTGAGCGTCAGAGCCATGGGCGCGTGCGCTCCTCGCGGGGCTTCACGCCTTCCGCGGGTTTCAGGGGTGCGGTCCCCACGGGGCCGGCGTCAGGAGCTTGACCTCCTGGGACGCCAGCAGCGGACGGAACTTTGCCGCGAAGCCCTCGATGAAGTCCTTGTTGGCGAAGACGGCGGCCCAGTGCGCGCGACGGTCGGCGTCGTCCTCGAACTTCCAGATGTGGACCAGCTGATTGATCATTCCCGTGTCGGCCTGGAAGTAGCCGACCAGCTTCTTGTCCTGGCCCCCCTTCTGGAGCGCCGGGTACCCGAGCTCGGTGTACAGCTTGACCGCCTCGGCCATCTTGCCGACATGCAGCGTGTAGGTCCGCATCTCGTAGAGCGCCATGATCGTCCTCCGAATTCGTGGTCAACCAGGTGGCAGGAGAGTAGTCTCTACGGCCGGGAGCGGTCAAGGACGCGCACACGCTGCGCGTTGAGGTGAACACGCAACACGCTGGTGGCAAACAGGCCAGCGCGGGAGGACACCATGAAAGGCGTCGTGTTTCTCGGAGATCGGACGCTGGAGCTGAGAGAGTTCCCCGATCCGACACCAGGGCCGAGAGACGTGATCCTCGAGATCAAGGCATCGGGCATGTGCGGCAGCGATCTGCACAACTATCGCGCGCCAGCCCAGCCGGCCGGGGCCGTGACCGGGGGCATCAGGCGGCAAGCCGGGATGATCGCGGGCCACGAGCCGTGCGGCATCGTGGCCGTGGTGGGCGCCGGCGTCACCGAGCGGGAGGCGCGAATCGGTCAGCGCGTGATGGACCACCACTATGACGGCTGCGGCAACTGCAAGCACTGCCGGGCGGGCTGGACGCAGATGTGCCTCGAGGGCGCGGTGGTCTATGGCTCGGGTGGGCACGGCGGACACGCCCGGTACATGAAGGTGCCTGTGTCCACGCTGGTGCCGCTGCCCGACTCGATCTCGTTCGTCACGGGCGCGGCGGTTTCCTGCGGCACCGGTACGGCCTGGGGGGCGCTCAAGCGGCTCAATCTGCAGGGCGGCGAGACGATCGCCATCTTCGGCCAGGGTCCGGTCGGCCTGTCGGCGACGCAGCTGGCGGTGGTCATGGGCGCGCGGGTCATCGCGGTCGACATCGCGCCCGAGCGGCGGAAGCTCGCGAAGCAGTTCGGCGCGCACGAGGTGATCGACGCCACCGCCGGCGACGTGGTGGCGGCGATCCGCGAGCTGACGCACGGGGAAGGCGCACACAAGACGCTCGACGCGTCCTCGGCGCCGGAGGCCCGCGCGGCGGCGGTGCGATCGGTGCGGTCGTGGGGCACGGCCTGCTTCGTCGGCGAGCGCGGTCAGGTGACGCTCGACGTGAGTCCGGATCTCTTGCGCCGGCAGGTGACGCTGGTCGGGTCGTGGACGTTCTCGAAGCAGGGCCAGGCCGAATGCGCCGAGTTCATCGCCGACCGGAAGATCGACGTGGAGAAGCTCTTCACGCACCGCTGGAGGCTCGACCAGGCGGAGGAAGCCTACCGGCTCTTCGACACGCAGACGACCGGCAAGGCCGTCATCCTCCCGTCCTGAGCGATGCAGGGCCCGCGCTGCCTACGGCTATCGCGCCGCTCGGCTCCAGGAGTGCACCACCGGCAGGACTTCCTTCGCGTAGAGGCGAAGCCCGGATTCGGCGAGATCGAACGGCGTGCCACCGAAGCGGAACGACGTGCAGAGCTCGAAGTCGCCCACGATGGCCCGCCGCTCCTCGAGCTTCTTCAGGATCCGGTCGGGCGTGCCCCAGACCGCGGCCTCCATGAACGCGGAGACGATGCCGTCCATGCCGATCTCGCGGGCCATCGCGATCTTCTGCGCGTAGGCGTCGTATCCCTTCACGGTGCTGAAGTGCGGCCCCAGCAGCTCGTAGTGGTAGAAGTTGCTCTCCACGAACTTCCCCATGTACTGGCGCGCCATCGCTTCGGCGCCGTCCAGGGTGGGCGTGCACACGCAG
>Ga0187894_10003182_pt1 | contig 18715 bp, 16 predicted proteins | sample GBC1701081metaG_FD_136650 | JGI IMG/M metagenome (GOLD analysis project Ga0187894, IMG submission 136650) | White microbial mat communities from a lava cave in the Kipuka Kanohina Cave System on the Island of Hawaii, USA - GBC170108-1 metaG ...
ACGGGGCGTCGCCCGGAACAGCCCCTTCCATATGTCGATGGCCTTCTCCAGGTGCTGCGGCGACGACTCGGCGGCCTGCGCCATCTCCACGCCGATCTGGGCGCGGCGCGCTGGATCGGTCTCCACCTTCTGTGCCTGCGCCAGGACGGCGAGGAGCTGTGAGACCTCGCCCCGCCCCATGTGGTACTCTCGATAGAAATCGAGCATCGCCGGATGACGCGCGTCGGCCTTGCGCAGCCGGCGGAAGTGCAGCTCCGCCTCGGTGATCTGGGAGAGCTTCCTCCAGCGGATCATCCCGAGCTGGACCAGAATGCCGGTCTCGCCCTCGGGGCGCTTGGAGGCGCGCAGCGCGCCTTCGTAGATCTTGACCAGCTCCAACCACTGCTCGTCGGCGGTCAGTGCCTCGGCGACCGCCGAGAGCGCCCGTGCATGGGCGGGGTCCGCGGCCAGCGCCTTGCGGTAGTGATCGAGCGCCGCCGGTCCCTGATGCAGCCTCGACGCCACGTCTCCCGCGGCGGCTTCCTGCGCCGCGCGCTCTTCGCGGCTGCTGGCCGTCTCGATGCGCTTCTCCAGGATCGGAAGGAGCTCCGCGTCCCGTTCTTCTCCGCGCAGCAGGCGCTCGAGTTGCAGCGCCGCTCGGCGGTTACGCGGGTCCAGCGCGAGGCTTCGTGCAAACAGCTCCTCGGCCTGCCGGCCCGGGGGGCCGTGCTTGCGGTGCAGCTCCGCGGCCGAACAGGTGAGCGTCGACTTGAGCTGCGGGTCGTCCGCCGTATCCGCGTCCGCCAGGTACTTGGCGGCGATTCTCTCCCAATTCGATTTTACGACCCGCAGCTGGGACAGCGCCTGCGCCGCCGCTGGATGCCCCGGTGCGGTCTCCAGCGCGCCGGTCAGGCAGGCCATCGCGGCGTCGTCTTGAAGGAGCTCGTCCGCCAGGATGCGCGCCTTTTCGTGCAGCAGGTCCGCGCGTCGACCGCCCTCGGCGGTCATGGCCAGCTCGACGTCAATCAGCTGGGTGCACAGGACCCAATCCGCGCGTTCGCGGTGCAGGCGCCGCGCGTCGGACAGCGCCAAGGCCAGCGCCGCCGGTTCGATGCCGCTACCGTTGCCGGCGCGAATGCCGGCAAGGGTCGCCAGCGCCTGCGCGTTGGCAGGATCCGCTTGCAGCGTTGCCAGTGCCGAAGAAACGTCCGATTTCATGAGCCGCGACTCCCACCGTGGTGCGAACCACGACTATATCCCCGTCGATTTCCTGGTTTCAACGGCGCTTCCACAGGGCGATTCCGCCCAGCAAGCCGGTTTTGTTGGCCACGATCTTCACGTTGCCGGGCAGGTCCGCCGCATCGAGCAGCCGGGAGTTGCCGCCCCCGATGTAAAGGACGAGGTAGTTCCAGATGGGCTCGATCTGGGCGACGGCGCGCCGCACCCGACGTCGCCATCGGGTCTTTCCAATCTCGTCCAGGGCGTCTTGGCCGAGCATGTCTTCGTAGGTTTTCCCGCGGTGGTAGGGGTGGTGGCCCAGCTCGAGGTTGGGCACCAGCGTCCCGTCGATGAAGAGGGCGGACCCCACGCCGGTTCCGAGGGTGATCACCATCTCCACGCCGCGGCCTTGGACAGCGCCGAAGCCCTGCATGTCGGCGTCGTTGCACACGCGGACCGGTCGGTGGATCTGCCGGCGGAGCGTCGCCTGGAAGGGGAAGCCACGCCACGACCGATCGTCGAGATTGGGCGCGGTCTTCACGATCCCGTCTTGCACGACGCCCGGGAAGCCCACCGACGCTCGATCGAATGGCCGGTGGCGCGGCAGCATGCCCGCCAAGGCCGAAAGCACCTTCCGCGGCGTCGCCGGCTGCGGCGTCCTCACCCGGGTTCGCTCCGTGACCGGCGCGCCCGACGGATCCAGCACCAACATCTTGATGCCGGTGCCCCCGATGTCGACGCTCAGGGTCCGCGGTCGGCGGCGGCTCGACGGAGACTTGCCGACCACGTCGGGCTCAAAAATGTAGGGTCACGCCCAACACGGCGGAGGCGACGGCCGGGGTGGGGGCGGCAGCGGTCCGGCCGGCGCGAGCGCGGGTGACCACGAAGTACACGCCGACGCCGCCCGCGGCCAGCCCGCCGCCGATCAGCCCGCCCGCGATGGCGCTGCGCGTGCGGTGGTCGGAGCAGCCGCCCGCCATCGTCGTGTCGCATTCTTCTCGCGTCAGCAACAACGCGATGCCGCCCGCCACCGCCACCGCGCCCACCATGGCGGCGATCAGCGGCGCGATCATCGGCCGGGTCCCGGCGGGCGGCAGCGGCGCGGGCGGCGCCGCGGGCGGCGGCGCCTCCTCGAACACGCGCTTGACCGCGTCCGCCAGGCGCCGCATCACAAGGCGCGCCTCGGCGACGGTGCAGACGTCGCAGGACTTCGACTGGGTATCCAGCGGCAGCGCGGCGGGCACCGCCCCCTGAGTCGAGAACGTGCGCGCCACCATTTTGTAGCTGTTGCCCGTGGTCTCGACCTTCACCTGCACCAGATAGCGCGCGCCCAGCTTCTGTCCGATCGCCTTGAGACAGGGCGAGGAATCGCAACCTTGCAGCTCCGGGCTGTCCTTGAGGGCGTTGACCATGTCCAGCGGATCGACGACGTCGGCACCGGTGCTGACGAGCCCCAGCACGAACCCGTCCTGAAGCTGTAGCGCCATGGCCGGCGTGCTCCCGTCTCCTTCGATCTGAAACTGCGGGATGGCGACGCGAATCCTGGCCGGCGGAGGCGGAGGCTGCGGCGCTGGCGCGGCGATCGCCGCGGACGGGGCCACCCCGACGAGGACGATCGATAGCCGCGCGTGCCAGCCGGAACACATCACGGGGTCCACTTTCGATCGCCGCACGCCCCCTGTCGATTTCATCGGCACTCCGCCGGCTGGCAGATGGCGTTTTCAGGACGTCCGTGGGGGGGCAGACAGAAACAGGCGCGGCGAGCGTCGGCGTCGCGCAGGCGCGGGCAGCGGCCGGCAGCCCAGCATTGCTGTCGGGCGGCGCCCGCTTCGCACGAATGTTGCTGGCATGAAAAGACCGCCCGGCCGGGAGCGCTGCGGTAGTCGATCTCCAACCGGACTGCGGCGAGGGCGGCGGCGCCCAGGATACCGTCGATCTCGGGGCCTTCGGGACGGATGTCCCCACGAAGCGCCTGCAACAGCGGCGCGGTGTCGTCGATGACTGCCACCGTCAGCATCCCGCCCAGCTCGATGTAGGCGGCGCTGTTTTGTGCGCTCCCACGGATCTTCGGATCGCTGTCGCACGGCTGCACGCACGCGTTCGCGCCCGGTTCGTTGACCGCCGCCCACGCCACCTGCTCCAGACGCCGCGCGCGGCCCAGCTCCACGCACGGGCCGGGATCCAGGGAGGTGTCCGCTTCTTGATCTACCAAGGCGAGCCTCGGCAGCACCATCCAGCGCGCGGCGATGGGGTCCGACACGGACGGCACCAGGAGCGGTTCCTCCGACGTGGGCGTCTGCGGAGGCAGCCCGGCCGCCACGCGCTCCCAGGCGGACCGCCCGAGCACGATCGGGCCCACGCCGGTGGTCAGGACCAGCGCGAGATTCGTGCCGGTCGCGGCGCTCACCTGGTTCGGCCTGTTTGAGGCAGCGCCGGTCAGACAGCACGCGGCGCGCGGCTGCTCAGGGGAAAAGGGCGCGGGCGCGGCGCAGCCTCGAAGCACGACGCGGGTGGCGGGATAGCCGAGGGATCCACGAAAACCGAATGCGTCCGGTTCACCCAGCGCGTCGATTTCGCCGCCCCCGTGAAGTTGAAAACGGAGGACCGCCAGCCCGGCGGCGGCCAAGAAACCATCCGCGGCGGGAAGCCGCGGCCACAACGTCATCGCCGGCGCCGCGAAGTCCAGGTCGACCGAGTAACTTCGAAGCAGGTCCCCACCCAGCACCGCGCCTGGTGCCAGAGCAGACGCGGCGCGGCCGAGCCGCCCGAGTGATGTGGTCAACGTGCTCACGTCGCGAAACACCGCGCGGACGGGGCCTTGCGGATCCGACGACGAGCGCCCGAGAAGACGGAACGTGCGGCGATCGAACTCCGGCCTGCCCTGAGCACCGCCCGCGAACAACGTGATCGACGATCCGGTGTCGATCACGACGTCGGACGGCTGGTCGGCGCCGTCGACGCTCAGGCGGCCGATGAGGGCTCCTTCCGGTCCGTGCATCAAGGCGATCGGCCTGGCGTCCGTCGTGCAGCATGATTCCGAGCAGCCCGCTCCGGCGAGCGCGGGCACGATGGCGAGGGCCGCCGCGGCCCACGGCGCGAGGACGGCAGCCGGGGTGCAACGCCGCCGCCCGGTCGACTCTTGCGGCTCGCCGACGCCTGCCCGTTGCATCGTGGACCGAGCTACGACTGCGCTACTCGGACTTCGCTTCCAGCTTCTTCTTCATCTTCTTGAGCAGAGCCTCGAACGATTCCTTGATGATGATCTTGTTGAACTCCGCCCGGTAGTTTTCGAGCAGGCTCTGCTCGTCGGTCACCACGTCGTAGACCACCCAACGGCTCTTATAGAGGAGCCTGTATTCGAGGGCGACCGCGACCTTCTTTCCGCGCGCCACCGTGTTCAGCACCGCCGTCACCTTGGCCTCGCTGCCGGAGACGTCTTCCTTGTCGTACTTGATCTCGTAGTTCGGGTTGCCATGCACCTGGCTGAGGTAGCTCCGTTCGACCAGCTCGCGCAGTGTGTTCACGAAGTCGTCTTTGTCCTTCTGCGCCAGCCCTTCCCAATGGCGGCCGAGCGCCCGCCGCGACAGCTCGCCGTAGTCGAGGAAGCTTCCCACCAGCTTGCGCACCTCGTTCTTCTGCACCTCCGCCTCGGGAGACCATGCGGCGTGCTTGCGCTGCAGCAGCTTGTTGAGCGCGGCGTTCGACTTCTTGAGCTCCGCCATGGGGCTCGATACAGGCGGCGGCGGCTTGCTGGTCTCGGCCGTCGTGGCGCCGCCCGCGGCGGGTGCGGCCGTGGCAGGCAGGGCGGCTGCCGGCTTGGGCGTCGGGTCCGGAGCTGCTGCCGCGGCCGCCACAGCCGCTGCGGGAGCAGTCGCCTTCTTCTTGGCGGCGGTTTTCTTCCGTGCCGGCGCCGCGGAGGCGAAAGAACCGACGAGCATGCAGAACGTGACAGCGAGCGCGGACACGGTGGCGAAGCGATTCATGGCGGGCCTTTGCAAAGGATGGACGTCGAAAACGGCTAAGTTATGCACCAGTCGGCGCTCCGGATCACCTCGCCCCGCCGCCGCAAGCCACAGGCCGCTTCACTCGTAGCGCAAACCGGCCACCGGCCGCAGGCGCGACGCGAGCAGCGCCGGGTACAGCGTCGCCGCGCAGCACAGCCCCAAGGCCAGGAGAGCCACCGCTGCGATCTCGCCCGCGCGCATCACCACGGGAAGCTTATGGATGTAATACACATCAGGGTCCAGCGGCAGACCGTACCGGGACATCAGCACGCACCCGGCGATGCCGGCCGCGATGCCGACCACGAGGCCCAGAATCCCGATGTACAGCCCCTCGGCGACGAAGATGCGCAGAATGGCGCCGTCCCCTGCTCCCATGGACTTGAGGATGGCCACCTCGCGGCCCTTCTCCGTGACCAGCATGATGAGGTTCGAGATGATCGAGAACGAGGCCACCAGCGCGATGAACGCCAGCACCACGAACATGGCGATCTTCTCCAGGCGCAGGGCCCGGAACAGCTCTTGGTTCAGCTCTTCCCACGATCGAGCCTCATAGCCGGCGCCAAGCGCGCGCGTGATGGCCGCGGCCACGGCGCGCGCCGACTCGGGCGTCGCCGTACGCACCTCGATCCCGGTCACCTCGCCGGGCAGACGAAGGAACTTCTGCGCCTCCGCCAGCGACACGTACGCCAACTTCGAATCGAACTCGTACATGCCGCTGTAAAAGTGGCCAGCCACGCGGAAGCGCTTCATCCGCGGCTCCGGCCCGGTGGGCCCGACGCCGCACAGCGGACACGCGACGTCGATCGTGCTGCCCACCAGCACGTGCAGCGTCCGCAGGTACAAGTCCTCACCCACGATGATGGCCGGCAGATCCGCGTCCATTTCTGCGCTGCCGCTGCCGTCACCGCCACCGCGGCCCTCATCCGCCGGGCGCGGCGACAACGCATCCGGGAAACGGAACGTTCGCGGCTCGGACGGAATTCGTTCGGGGTGGGCCAGATACTCGAGCTTGCCCTCACGCATGGTGCGCCCCAGCGCCAGCGTGTCGGCGGCGGTGGTCGGATCGATCCCCTTCAGGATCACGCCCGCCGGGTTCGACGCGCTCCGTAGCATGACCTCGCCTTCCAAGTAGGGCGTCGAAGCCACGACGCCCGGCAAGGCCACGACTTTGCGGCGAACTGACTGCCAATCGGAAAATGGTTGGTCGCCCGGAACCGTGATGACCACGTCGGCCTTGGTGCCTCGGATCTTCGACTTGAGATCCGCTTCGAATCCCGACATGACGGACAAAGCGATGACCGGCGCTCCCGTTCCCAGGAACACCCCGAAGATGGAGATGGCCGTGAACACCGTGAACTGGGCGAACAAGATCCCTAGGTAGGTGACGATGGCCCCCGCGATGGTGACGATCACCCCGGTCAGCTTGAGGTTCTCGGCCAGCCACGATCGACGCCCGACCAGCAGGCCGTCGGGCGCGTAGCGCGAACCGTCGATGGCCGCCGCCCCCAGGAAAGCGAGCCCGGCGCACAGAACCACGAGCCCGACGATCAACGTGCGCCGCGTCTGGCGCTCAGGGTCGCGCAGGTGACGCCAAGCCACGAACCATTCGAACCCGGGACGCACCACGCGCGGAGGTTACTCGGCGGCCGCAGCGCGTGCTAGCGGCTGGACGACACCCGCAGGGGAGCGGCCAGGGTGGGGAGGGAGGCGACGGGTGGCTGTCGAAGGCAGCCAGGGGTTGGCAGGGCGGGCTGTCCGTCCCGAAGTGCGGGGACCGCGGCGGGCGCTCCCGGCGCCACCACCGTCGTCACGGCGCTGCACGGCTGCGGATAGAAGAGATAGTTGGCGATCACCGGAACGCCGGTGTAACGGGCCGCGTAGTCGCCGGCGTGAAACCCGTCGGGCGGCTGGGTCATGTCACCGAAGTCCAGGTGCCGCCACCCGGCCTCGGCCAGGACGCTCACCAGCTTACGGAAACGCGGCAGCAGCGACGGGGCGAACACACCCGTGCGCGGGGTCTCGCAGATGACCAGCTCGCCATGGTCGTCGTGGGCGGTGATGACGACCTCCTGAACCGCGGCGAAGCGGGCGAGGGATGACAACGCGACCCGCAGGTACACGTCGCGCAGCGCGCCGCCCGGCACGCGCAGATCCACGCCGTCGTCATCACCGCCCGCGTCGGCGGCGGCCTGGTGCAGCGCGGGCGGGTACGGCGCCGCGGCGCGCTCGCGCAGCTCGATCAGAGAGGGGCTGCGCCCGAGACACAAGACGTAGACGTAGTCGCAGTACTCGTCGGTGCCGCCCGGCTTGTGGACCGCCGCCGTCCCCAGGCGCTGCTCTATGGCGGCCGCCAAGCGCCGCCCTTCGTCGAGGGTCACGCCGCCGCCGAAGGCTTGTTCGTCGTCGCGCTCGCCCCACGTTCGCGTGGGGTACAGCGCGGCCAACGCCTCCGCGATGGCGGTCATCATCTCGCCCTTGCGGTCGTCGCATCCGCCCTTCTGCGCGCACTCGGTGCAGCCGCCCACGACCCGCCTACCCTACGCCCGGGCCGAGGCGAGCGCCTGGTCGATCATGGCCAGGTGCTCCCGGGGATCGGCCCAGCGCTCCCGCCCGTTGGCCGGTAGCTGCTCGATGGGATCGAAATAGAAGTAGTGCTGTCCGGGATGGACCGCGGGGCTGGTGAACACCGAGACGCCGGTCTCACGGTCGTAGTGCTCATAGGAATGGGCGTCGCGCTTGCCGCCCCCGCCCGGGGCATCGACCACGAATGTGGGTGTATTGAAGCCGGCGGTGATTCCGCGCACGGCTTTCTCCAGCCGCAAGCCGGTCGCCAGGGCGGTGCGCAGATCCTCGACCCCCTTTACCAGGTCGTGCATGTAAACGTAGTACGGATGGACATTGACGTAGCTCAGACGCTTCACCAGCAGCCTCATCGTGTCGACGTCGTCGTTGACACCCCGTTGCAGCACCGATTGATTGCGCACGGTGATGCCGCGCTGAAACAGTCGGTCCATGGCCGCCTTGGTGACCGCGGTTATTTCATTGGGATGATTGAAGTGGGTGTGGATCACCACCTCCTTGTTGGCCTTGCGGCCCAGGTCCACGACGCGGGTCACGGCGTCCGTCCAGGCGTCGTCGGTCAGGATCTTCTGCGGCATCACCGCCGGCCCTTTGGTGGCGTAGCGCATGCGACGAATGTTGGGCAGGGCCAGCAGCGCCTCACCTATCTCGGTGATCTGCTCGGGACGTAGCTGGTACGCGTCACCCCCCGAGATCACGACATCCTCGAGCTCGGGACGCGACGCCACATAGGCGAACGCTTTTCTCCAGCGCTCGGCGTTGGCTTTGAGCTGGAACTTCTCGACTTCCTCGGTGTCGATCCCCACCGCATAGCTGCGCGTGCAGAAGCGGCAGTAGACCGGGCAGGTGTCGAGAGGAAGGAACAGCGCCCGGTCCGCATAGCGGTGCGTGAGCCCGGGGACCGGCATGTCGGCACGCTCGTGCAGCGAATCCAGTCCCAGCTTCGGATGATCAGGCAGCAGCCGCGACGCCACCGGAATGAACTGCGTGCGAAGTGGATCCTCGTAAGGGCGCGTCCAGTCGACCAGTGACAGCAGATACGGCGAGACCCGCACGGACATGGGCGCGCGCGAAAAGCCTTCCTCGGCGTCCTTCATGAAGGCCTCGGACACCAGCCCCTGGATGGCGGCCAGGAGCTTCGGGATGTTGGTTATCGAGTGCTTGGCCTGCCAGCGGTGATCGTGGAATTCCGCGTCCGTGATCTCGGCGTAGGCTGGAATGTTTCGCCAGAAGGGGCCGTCCAGCAGCTTCGTGTGGACCAGCGCGGACGGATCCACGGCGGGCTTGCTCACCGGCGGGGGCGTGTCCCCGCCGGTGGCCAATGCCAGCTTGCGCGGCTCGGCGCTCATGCGTTCAGGGTATCGTGGCGCGACGCTGGTTGCCAACGGGCGCGACGCGCGCCGGCGGCTATTGGCAGGTCATGGCGCGGCAGTCGAGGGTCCCGAAGCTGCCGGCGGGCAGCTCGTTGCGCGACGTGACGACGACGACGGCGGCGGCGGCGGCGGCGACCGCGGCCACGCCGATCAGCGTCCAGAACCACCAGCGTGTGTAGGCAGGACTGCTTTCGTTCTTCGGAGACTCGGCGGGGGTGGATATCGACAGCGGCGCGGCGCCCGCCAGCGTATCCGGGGACACGTCGAGGCGGGCTTGGATCCGAACGTAACCGCCGCGAGCGGCGTCGATGGCCTCTATGTGCTGGATAGGATATCCCGCCTTCTGCACCAGGATCTGGTGCGGACCGGCGGCGATCAGAACGGGCTTCGCCAGCGGCGTCTGGCCATAGGATCGCCCGTCGACCAGGACCTCCGCCCCCGGGACGTCGCTCACCACCTCCAGCGTGGCGACGCGCGTCCGGCTTTCCGCGATGCGCTGCTTCGCCTCGTCGCGAAGAGCGGCCTCGGCGTCGGGAGCCTCGTCCAGGAACTTCTGAAACGCCTCGATGGCCTCGGGCGAACGGGCGAGCCCTCGGTAGGCTTGCCCGACGTTGAAGTAGATTCGCGCGCTGTGAAATATCTGGAGCGCCGAGATGAACTTCTCCAGCGCGGCCTCGTAGTCCCCTTGCTCGTAGCGCTCCTTGCCCTGCCGGACCAGCGCCTGCGCGCGCTCGCGCGCTTCGGCGGTCTGGGCGGCGGCCGGCGGCGCCACCGAGGCCAGCCACACCACCAGCGCCAGCGCCGTTCGTACCATCGTCTTTCTCGTCCTCATGGCAGACACGCCCCCGCCCGGTAGTTGTTGATCCCACGGCACGTCAGGCCCGCCCGACAGACGGGACTTTCGCGGTTGCAGACCTGGCGGCAAATCGCGGGCATGCCCGCGCCCTGGCCCAGGCAAACGTATCCTGGCTGGCACTGGTAAAAGCTCGTGCACTCCGCGTCGGGCGGCAGGGTCCCGCGACAGGTGCAGCGGGCGTGAACGTTGCCCAGCGGCGCCAGGAGGGGATAACAGGCCTCCTTAGGATCGGGGCACGACGTGGCCGCCGCGTCTCCGTAAGGATCGCAGGACGTGTTCAGGCAATAGCCGGAAATGATCGTTTGCTGCGCGGAACAGACCAGATTGGCTGAACAGGTGAACCCCGATGGGCACCCGGAGTCGTCGCAACACAGCTTGACGCAGCGGGTACCGCAGTTTCCGTTCTCCAGGCAAAAGAGCCCCCGGTCGCAATCATTGGGAGCTCCCGGAGTGCACGACGCGCCGGCCCCCTGCGCTCCGTTGTTCGGGCGGCACGCCGGCTGCGGGCAGACCGCGGCGCACTCCTCGCTGGCCGCGCATCCGGTCTGCGCGACCACGTCGCAGGTTCCGAGCCCAAAGCACCGGATGGGCGCCTCGAAGACCATGTCTGCGACGGCGCTGTCGGGGGGCATCTGCGCCACGTCCATCACGTCCCCCGCCGCGTCTACTGAATCCGGTGGCGCCGCGTCGGACCCCAGGGGATCCCGATCGGGCAGTCTGTCCGAAGGCCTTTCCGCGAGCACGCCGGTATCGGTGCTTCCCCCGTCCGTAGGCTCGAAGTCCAGAATGACCTTCTTCGTGTCCCCCGCGACCAGCGGATCCGAAGTATCGGAGACCTCCCTGAGAACCATTCCTCGTCGAAGCGCCTTCCCCGACACCGCCACTGTGCCGCCCGCGTCCGCGACGGAGAACAACATCACAATCGTCTCACCCGGAGAAAGCTGGACCGGGGACTCGACCGCCGGGATCTTTTTAGCGGGCAAGACTTCCCTGTTGTCGAGCCTCGCGGTCAGCTCCACCTGGCGCACGTCCAGCTCGCCGTACTGCAGCGCGATCTCCAGGGCCGCGTAGTCCCGCGACGAGCACCCGCCGCTTCCCATCATCACTGTTCCGAAAAGGGCGCCCCAAACGAGCACCGCCCATCGCACGGCCCCTCGCATTTTCACCTCACGTCCGCGTTGACCCCTTCATATACACGCTAACCCCCAGTCTTTTCCAGAATCTCCTGCAAGGCCTCCCGCGTGCTGCCGGTCTCCAGGTCCATGTACTGGCGGATGATGGGAGCCAGATCGTCTCCCGTAAAGCTGGCCAGGCGGGTGCGCGCGAGCGCGTGAAGCGCCCCGGTCTCGTGGCGCACCACCTCGATCAGGAACAGCCCCGCCTCCGGCGAGCCGATATCCGCAATGGTGGCCAGCGCGACTTCCCGCACGGCGCCGTCCGACGATTCCCGGAAGATGCGCGCCAGCGAATCGAAGCCGTCGCGGAAACGAAGCGCCCGCAAGACGCGCAGCGCCTCGTCGCGTACGCCCGGCCCCGCGTCGCCAAGCCCCTTGCGCACCAGGTTGAAGCTGCGTTTGCAATACACCTGCCCCACGCCGGTCATCACGGCCGCACGCACCTGGGGCGACGGGTGCTCGTAAAGGCGCTCGAGCGGGCTTAGGACCTCGTACATCTGGACGCGGCCCAGCGCCACGCCCAGCTCGGCGCCCGAGGACGGATGGGTCGGGACGAAATTCGGATCGGCACACAGCAACAGGGCGCGCAGGGCCAGACGGACGCCCTGGGCATGACCTGTCTGGTGCGCCACCAGCCGCGCCAGCACGGGGGCCGGCTCGCCGCCCAGCTCCCATTCGACCAGGTCCAGGCGCCACACGTCCTGGTAGGCGCCGGGACGGCGCAGGTGCGGAGGGAACGCGGTGACCGGGGCGTCGTCCGATCGGGCATGGGCGTAGCGACGCGCCAGCGCGGCGTAACGGTCGCGTTTCTTCGCGGGCAGCGGCAGGGCGGCCAGCGACGCGTACACCTGGCCCACCAGGGCCAGGTCTCCCAGCGACGACGCGGCGTCGATGGCGGCGTGCAGCGCGTTCTCGGACAGGTCGTGCGGGCCGGACGTGGCCTCGTTGTGCCGCGCGGTTTCGCGCCACAGCTCGGCGGCCCGACGCAGGTAGTGGCGGTCGTAGACGAGATTGGCCTTCAGGCTGTAGTCAGCGGCCTCGCGGGCCAGCGTGGCGGCGGCGTGCAGCTCGCGCCGCTCGGTCGCGTAGGCCAGGAAGTCCTCGTAGTACTGCAAGACGAAAAACTTGTGGTCGCCGTCGGGCGCCAGCAGGCGGATGGAGTTGAGATAGCCCTCCGCCACGTTCTCGAACGAGCCCGTGTCCTTTCCGAGACGAAGCAGGATCCCGTAGCAATCGAACGCGCGTTCGCGCTCGCCTCGCGTCTCGAAATCATCCGCCAGCTCTTCCAACATGCGCTGCGCCGTCGCCAAGACCCGGCCCGCGCCGGCGTCGCGCAGCCGCAAAAGCGTCTCTCCCAGGTTGAAGTAGGCGAGGGCCGTCTCGTAGGGAAGCCCGCGCAACCGGGGATTGGCCAGCACGCGCTCCCATTCCGCGCGCGCGCCGGCGTGCTCTCCCGCCGCTTCCAGATCGACCGCGGCCAGGGCGGAATGGCCCGACGCGGCGAGGATGCGCGCCGCCTCCGCGTGGCGATGCTGCTGCCCCACGGCCAGCGCCCAATCCAGCGGGTGCTCGTCGGCGGAAAAGCAGGCCTCGGCGTCGGCGAAACGCCGCAGGCCCAGCAGGACGTAGCCGGCCTCGCGACGGCGGCCCAGCGCTCGGTAGGCGCCCAGCGCGCCGGACAGCCAGCTCTCGTAAATCCCGCTCTCGAACATCTGCACGCGCGACAGCAGCGTTCCGTATAGTGCGAGGGCTTCGCGCGCGTGCCCGGAGCCGAGCGCCTTGTCGGCGGTGTCCTTAATCTCTTTTTCGTCGGGCGAAGGCATGCAACGCCTCCTACGGCCGAGGGCCGGCGGCGGCTTCCTCGACGATCTCCAGGGCGCGGCGGCGCTTGTCAGAGACCCGGGACAGCGACTCGGCGGTCACCACCTGGTGGCGATGCAGGCGCGGCAGGTAATCGAGCGCCATCGGCTTCGAGGGCAGGATGAAGACACCATAGAGATGGGCCTCGCGGGCCAGCGCCTCCACCGTCGGCGCGGGGACATGGCACTCGGCATGGGTGATGAACGTCACCGCCACCTCGCGCCCCTCCTCGCGACGCAGCCGCGCCACCTCGGCCTCCAACTGCTGGAAGACGCGGGCATAGTTTCGTCCCCGCTCCGAGCGAAAGCACAGCAGATAAGTCAGCTCGCGTAAGCCGCCGGCGCCGACCTCGACCTTCTCGTGCAGGCGGCTGTCGAAGAAGCGCAGCCACACCTCGCCGCCGAGCAGGGAGATCTTCTTCGCCAGCGCCAGGGCCAACCCACGGGCGAACACCTGGCGGACGCCGCGCATGGACGCGCTGGCGTCCACCAGGACGTAGTGGAGCCGCCGCCCCCCTTCGCGCTCGCGCTCGTGCCCGTAATAGAGGAGATCGTCCGACAGCGCCTTGAGCTCGAACATCTCGTCGTCGTGCGCCAGCTCGACGGGAAGAAGGGCGTCCAGGTTGCCCCGCCGCTCGACCGAGGCATAGCCATCGATGGAAAAACGCTGCACTCCCGGACGGCGCTTGGTCTCCAGCAAGGACGGCAGGAGCTGCAGCGAGAAGTCCACGACGCCCGCGGCTCCCACGGTGCTGACCATCTGGTGAAGGTCGGCGAGATCGGGCGTGCTGGAGTCGGCGGCGTAGAGCCCGAGCAGGCGCAGCGTCCCAAGGTCGATCTGCTCGATGCGCGCGACCACGGCCGCCTGTTGATCGACCAGGTGCTGAATGAACGGCAAGCACCAGCTCGGGTGGGTCTCGCGGGCCAGCGCCGCCCGGTCCAGGTCGTAGGCGGTGGACGTGTGCGGCAGCTCGCCTCCTGCCATCCCGGGATGGGGACGGGCCATCCAGCGGTGATAGACGTCGCCCACGACCCGGGCCAGGAGGACGGCGATGGTCTCATCGCGCAGGTGCGCCGTGGTCAGGGCCGCGGTGGCATCGGAGGCCGCGATGGCGTTGAGAAGCGCGGCGTAGCGCCCCAGACCCGACTGCGCGCCCGCCACCGGCGCGACGTCAGGCCGCGTGCGCTCCCGACGCAGGGAGATGAGCAACCCCAGGTCGTGCACCACGGCGAGCGGAAGCCGCAGCCCGAGCTTGGCCAGCGTGTTCCACCAGGCCGCGGCGCGGATGGCCTCGGCGGCGCCCGACGGCCGCACCAGCGCCAGGGTCAGCGTCGCGAGCTGCCGCCGCAGCTCCCGTTCTCCGTGGGTGACCTCCACAGGCTCGGCCATTTCCGGAAGCTTACTCCGGCGTATGGGTCCGGCATGACCGAGGCCGCTGCATTTCCGACGGGCCTGGACGCGAAGGCCCTCCCTTGCGCGCGCGGCCGCTGGGGGTGAACCGCGCGCAAATTCGCGGCGCAGACCCTTGAAACCTATCAGCCGAGAGATTATTGGTGCTGCGTCGGCGCGGGTTTGGCGCCATCACCCTTCACCGAAAGGACACACACACCATGTCTCGATGCAACGTCACCGGCGCAACCATCGCTATCGTGTTTGGTTCCGTCCTGGCCGTGGGAACCGGCTCCCTGCGGGCCAGTGCTCAGTCGAATGGAAAGAAAGGCGGCAAGGAGGCCGACATGCAGGCCATGATGGCCGCCTGGGAAAAAGCCGGTGCGCCCGGCGAGCCGCACAAGATGCTCCAGAAACGCGTGGGCAAGTGGAACGTCATCATGAAGTCGTGGATGACGCCCGATCAACCCCCGATGGAGTCCACAGGAACCGCCGACGTGAAGTCGGTGCTGGGCGATCGCTTCATCCAGACCAACTTCAGCGGCACCGTCATGGGCAAGCCGTTCAACGGGATCGGGGTCACCGGCTACGACAACACCAAGAAGAAGTTCGTGGCCAGCTGGATCGACTCGATGTCCACCGGGATGATGCGGATGGAAGGCACCGCCGATCCGAGCGGCAAGGTCATCACGACCCAGGGCGTGAGCCTGGATCCGATGACCGGCAAGGAGACGCGCACGCGCATCGTCGAGCGGTGGGAAGGCGACAACAAGATCGTCGAAGAATTTTACGAAAAGCGCGGCCCCAAAGAGACCAAGACGATGGAGATCACGTACGTCCGGAGCTAAGAGCGACTACCTGCCCTGCCCTTCCGGGCGCCCGCCGGCCGCTTTCGTTTTCGTTTGCGCTTGCGGCCGGGCGGGGGCGGTAGCTTGACGCCGGCGCGGCGCGCCTTCGAGAGGCCTATGGCGACCACCTGCTTGCGCGACTTGGCGCCGTGTTTGCCTCGACGGACGTGGTGCATCTCCTCCTCGACGAACGCCCCCGCCTGCGTCGTCGGAGGTTTACCCTGCCGCTTCGCGCGCCGAGCCCGTTGGACAGTCCTCTTCTCCGGCATGAGCTCCCCTCTCCCCCGCAACGGCCGATACCTATCACCTGCTACGGAAGTTGGGCACGCCGCCACCGGCTGCCAAGCGCCGGGGCTGAGAAGGACATGACTACCGGACCTCGTCCTCGTCGATGACCCAGGCGCCGGCATCTTCACGGGCTGCGCCCCCACTCTTGCGGGTCAGGCGCGCGATGGTCTGTTCATGCTTGCGGACTAGGTCCGCCAAGCGCGCGTTCTCCTTCACCATGGCGCCGTGCTTCAGGGCGTATTTGATGAGCACCTTGATGTCGAATCCGTCCCACGGCTTGAGCAGGAACCGGTAGACCGCGTCCTCGTTGATGGCCTTGATGGCCATCGCCAGGTCAGCCTGCCCGGTCAGGACGATGCGGACGGCGTCCGGCCGCAGGATGCGCGCGTTCTTCAAAAACTCGATGCCGGTCATCTCGGGCATCGAGTGATCGGAGATGATGACGTCCACCGGGCGCGACTTGAGGACCACCAGGCCTTCCTTGCCGCTGGCGGCTTCGATGAGCTCGTAGCCTTCACTGCGCAATGAACGACGCAGGGCGCTTCGGACGTGCTCCTCGTCGTCCACAATCAGGATGCTTGCGGCCATCGTTGCCTCCTAGGTACAAGCATCGGCCGTGACGAGCGATCGCTTGAGGCGTGGGCGGAACGGGGGCCTGGGAAATCGCCCCAAACGGGTTTCGGAGCCCGAAACATCCGCCGCGCTGATCCAGGACGTCCTGGGGCGACTGGGCGGTACTGCGCGGGTTCGGGAGCACCGGGTATTCGAGGCTTACCAAGGCGCGGTGGGCGACGTACTGCGCGCCCGCAGCGCCCCACGAGCCTTGCGCGGAACGACTCTCATCGTGAACGTCGAAAGCTCCGCCATCGCCCACGAGGTCACGATGTTGAAGGGCGAGATCCTGGCAAAGATGTCGGCGGCGGTGGGTACTACGGACCTGGTATCCGACATCAGGACCAAAGTGGGCGGTCTTCCTCTCCGCACGTAGCGCCCGGCACGGCGCAGCCGCCCCGCTTCTTTCAGGCGGTCAGAGCGCAGCCCGGACGGACGCGACGAAAGCCGCGACGTCCGGCACCGGATCGCGACCTTCCTTGCGGGCGCGCTCGATGATACGGACGGCGGCGCTGCCAATCACCACGCCGTCGGCAAACGCGGCCACGCGGCGGGCGTCGTCGGGAGTCGATACGCCGAAGCCTACGACCACGGGCAGTCGACCTCCGGTCGCCCGCCGGATCTCCTGTACCTTTTGACGGGGACCGTCCATGTCGGTCAACGACGCGCCGGTGATACCGGTCAGCGATACGTAATACAGGAACCCGCCCGCCACGGCGCCGGCGGTCGCGATGCGCGCCGGCGTGGAGGTCGGCGCGAGGAGGGGAATGAGGTCGAGGCCCACACGCGCGAGCGCGCCGGTCAGCTCGTCGTCTTCGTCGGGTGGCCAGTCCACGCACAGCACGGCGTCGGCGCCTGCCGCCTTGGCCGCCGCAGAAAACCGGGCCGGCTCCATCACCACGATGGGGTTGGCGTAGCCGAAGAGGACGAGGGGCACGACGTCATTCTCGGCGCGAACGGCCCGGCACAACTCCAGCGAGCGCCCGAGACCGCCGCCGGCGGCGAGCGCGCGCTGCATCGCGCCCTGGATGGCGGGGCCATCGGCGGAGGGATCGCTCCACGGCACGCCGACCTCCAGAAGGTCGGCGCCCGACGCGGCGGCCGCCAGCATCAAGCGCCGGCTGGTTTCGAAGTCGGGATCGGACGCCGTGAGATACAGGATCAGCGCCTTGCGCTTCGCCGCCGCCGCGGATTGGAACGCGGCGGCGATGCGGCGGCTGGTGGGCGCAGGTGCCGCGGCGGGTGCGGTGGGCGCGGGAGGCATCGTCATCCCGAAAGCTCCACGCCCAGGGACTTGGTGATGGTGCCCATGTCCTTGTCGCCCCGCCCCGACAGGCTGACCACGATGATGGCACCCTCTGGCAGGTCGGCGGCGACCGCGGACAGCGCGGCGATGGCGTGGGCGCTCTCCAGCGCGGCAAGGATGCCCTCGGTACGCGCCAGGCACTGGAAGCCGGCGAGAGCCTCGGCGTCCGTGACCGACAGATAACGCGCGCGGCCCGACTCCTTGAAGTACGCGTGCTCGGGGCCGACGCCTGGATAGTCGAGGCCGGCCGAGATCGAGTGCGCCTCCGCGATCTGACCGCCGTCGTCGCACAACACGTACGAGCGCGCGCCATGCAGCACACCCACGCGGCCCGCCGCCAGCGTCGCGGCGTGGCGCCCGGTGGCGATCCCTTCGCCCGCCGCCTCCACGCCGTACAGCCGAACGGCGCCTTCGGGCACGAACGCGTGAAACAGGCCCATGGCGTTCGATCCTCCGCCCACCGAGGCGACGCAGGCGTCGGGAAGACGGCCTCCTTCAACGGCCGCGAGCTGGGCGCGCGCCTCGTGCCCGATGACCGCCTGCAGGTCTCGCACCAAGGTTGGATAAGGATGCGGCCCGGCCACCGATCCGATGACGTAATGGGTGGTGCGCACATTGGTGACCCAGTCGCGCAGCGCCTCGTTCATCGCGTCCTTCAACGTGCACGTCCCCTGCTTGACCGCGTGAACGCGCGCCCCGAGCAGCTTCATGCGAAACACGTTCAGCGCCTGGCGCTCCACGTCCGCAGCGCCCATGTAGACCTCGCAGGGCAACCCGAACAGCGCGCACGCCGTGGCCGTCGCGACGCCGTGCTGGCCCGCGCCGGTCTCGGCGATGATGCGGCTTTTGCCCATACGCAGCGCCAGCAGCACCTGGCCGAGGCAATTGTTTATCTTGTGCGCGCCGGTGTGGCACAGGTCCTCGCGCTTGAGGTACACGCGCAGCTTGCGGCCCACCTCCGCTGCCAAACGGCGCGCCGGGCTCAGCGGCGTCGGGCGCCCTACGTATTCTCGGCCGAGGCGCGCCAGGTCGGCGGCGAACGTCGGATCGGCGCACGCCGCGGTCCACGCCTCCGACAGCTCATCCAGAGACGGAAGCAGCGTCTCGGAAACGTAGCGCCCGCCGAACGGTCCAAAGCGTCCGGGGCGAGGCGAGGCGGGGGCTGCGGGGGCGGTCATGGCGGGCCGGCGCGCCCTAACCTACCCTCTCACCTCGCCGAGAGCGAGG
>Ga0187894_10003183_pt1 | contig 18714 bp, 16 predicted proteins | sample GBC1701081metaG_FD_136650 | JGI IMG/M metagenome (GOLD analysis project Ga0187894, IMG submission 136650) | White microbial mat communities from a lava cave in the Kipuka Kanohina Cave System on the Island of Hawaii, USA - GBC170108-1 metaG ...
GGTGGGCCTTCAGCGCCTCGTCGAGCCAGGCCAGCGCTTCGTCCGTGCGACCGCCGTGGGATGCTTCCATCGCCTGGTCCAGGCAATCCCAGTAGCGATCGTTGTCCTTCATGGCGCCGCCCTGCTGGTCTATGTCTCGGCTTTGCTGGTGCCGGACTTGCGAATCGCGGGCCACCCTAGCAGAGCGAGGGGTCGATTCTCGGCGCGGAAATTCCGTCGGAGAATCGGGCTAACCCGTCGGAATCGCGCGGAAATGTTTTTTCTCGCGGAGCCGCGCAGGCCCCGGTTTCGAGAGCGGCAGCGCGCTCGCAGTTGGGCCCCTCAACCCGCCGGCTGCAAAGCGCTTCCTCGCCTGTGCCGCGCCGCCCCGCGCCGGCTCCGTTGCGGGCCGCTCGCCGTGTGGGGGAACCTGCGCCGCTCGTCTCGAAGTCTCGCTCGAAGGAGGGGTGACGTGATCCTGCAAGGTAAGACCGTGATCGTTTCGGGCGTCGGGCCCGGGCTCGGCGGCGCGGTCGCGCGCTGCGCGCTGCGCGATGGCGCGAACGTCGTGATCGCCGCACGCGGCGCCGCGAAGCTCGACGCGATCGCGAAAGAGCTCGATGCGAGCGGGAAGCGCGTAGCGGCTCACGCTTTCGACATAACAAGCGCGGCCGCGTGCGACGGCCTCGCCGCGTTCGCTGAGCAGCGCTTCGGCGGGCTCGACGCGCTGATCCAGGTCGCGGCCTTCGACGCGGTGTTCGGCACGCTCGAGACCACGACGCCCGACGACTGGCGCAAGGTGATGGAAGTGAACGTGATCGGCTCGACGCAGCTCTGCCGCAGCGTCGTGCCCGCGCTGAAGAAGCGCGGCGGCGGCGCGATCGTGCTGATCGGCTCGCAGTCCTACAACAAGCCGCCCGACACTGCGCAGCTCGCCTATGCATCGTCGAAGGGCGCGCTGATGAGCGCGATGTTCCAGATGGCCGTCGAGCTCGGGCCCGCGAAGATCCGCGTCAACACCGTCGTTCCCACCTGGATGTGGGGCCCGCCGGTGCAGAACTACGTGAAGTGGCAGGCCAAGGAGCAGAAGACCAGCGAGGAGGCGGTGATCGCGCACATCGCGCAGCGCTTCCCGCTGCGCGAGATCCCGCCCGACGACGATGTCGCCGAGGTGGCGGTGCTGTTTGCGAGCGACCGCACGCGCATGGTGACGGGCCAGTACCTGCGCGTGGATGCGGGCGAGAAGCTGGGTTAGGGCCGTCCGGCCCTCATCGCGAGGTGGGAATAGAGATCGCCTTCGGTCTCACCTTCGATCCCTGGGCGTGCCCATCGACCCAGGCGCTCGAGGATCTCATCCATTCGCCTGAGTGCTTCCGCTAGAGACTCCGGCGCTACCTCGTCGTCGAGATCGCGCATCGCCCGCGCGGCGCGCTCGAAGTGCGCGCGATCCGCTGCCGATACCCGCGGCGGCTTGCTCTCCCTCATGAGCGCAGCTTACGCCTCGCTTCCTATTAGGCGAACCATCTCCCGAGCTTCGTCCCGAACAGCATGCGAATGAATCTCTGCATGCCGTCCTCGCCTTTGCGCGTGTAGGGGTAGCCGCCCTGGATCGGGCCTTTGCCCTTGCGGTCCGACAGGATCGGATGGGCGTGGCAATAATTACGGAGACCTTGCGCGCCGTTCACCGCGCCGATGCCGCTCGACTTGACGCCGCCAAAGGGCGCCTCGGGAACTCCGTAGGTCATCGCCATGTCGTTGACGCAGACGCCGCCCGTCTCGATGCGCTCGGCGATGCGCTGGCCCTTTTCGAGGTCCGTCGTCCAGACGTTGCCGTTCAGGCCGTACGCCGAATCGTTCGCGAGCGCGATCGCCTCTTCCTCGCTCTGCACACGCTGGATCGCGACGATCGGACCGAACGTCTCCTGCGTCATCAGGTCCATCTGGTGGTTCACGTCGACCACCACCGTGGGCTCGTAATAGAGGCCTTTCAACGCGGGATTGCGGCGGCCGCCAACCAGCACTTTGGCGCCCTTCGCCACGGCGTCCTGCATGTGCGCCTCGATGATCGCGAGCTGCTTGTCCCAGAACACGGCGCCGACGTCGAACTCGCCGCTGTCGCTCTGGCGCAAGCGCTTCGCGCCCTCGACGACCTCGCCGACGAACGCGTCGTAGATCTCGTCGGCGACGTAGATGCGCTCGGTGCCGCAGCAATAATGACCGGTGTTCATGCACGAGCCGATCAGCGCGCCTTGCGCGGCGCGCTCGAGATCGGCGTCGGCGCAGACGATCATCGCGTCCTTGCCGCCGAGCTCGAGCGTGCACGGAATCAGATTCCGCCCGCACGCCTCGGCGACGCGTCGGCCGGTCGCGACGCTGCCGGTGAACGAGATCTTGTTCACGCCCGCGTCGATCAGCGCCGCGCCGGTCGCGCCGTCGCCCTGCACGACCTGATAGAGATCCGCGGGCCAGCCGGCCTCTTCGGTCAGGCGCTTCACGAGCAGCGCGGAGAGCGGCGTCACCTCGGAGGGCTTGTGCACGACCGCGTTGCCGGCGACGACCGCCTGCACGAGTGGGTTCACGGCCAGCACCACCGGCCCGTTCCAGGGCGTGATCAGGCCGACGACGCCGAGCGGCTTGTAGACCAGCCGCAGCTTCTTCGCGAAGCCCAGCACGCCGTGGATGCCGCGCTTCTCGGGCGCGAGAAACTTCGCCGCGCGCTTGGCGTAATAAGTGATCGCGTCGCAGCACGCGAACACCTCCATGCTGATCGCCTCGCTGCGCGCTTTGCCCGTCTCTTGGATCACGAGCTCGATGATCTCGTCCTGGCGCGCGACGAACTGGTCGAGCAGACGCCACAAATACTGCGCGCGTTCCGCGACCGGCAGCTCGGCCCACGCGGCCTGCGCCTTGCGCGCGCGCTCCACTGCGGCGCGCACGTCTTCCGCGCTCGCACATTCGAACTCGCCGATCGGCGCGAGCGTCGCCGGGCTCGCCGCACGATAACGGCGGCGCGGTCCGGGCGTCGCGACCGGCTCGATGATGGCCATGAGAAGTGCCTCCTGAATCGTCCGCGGCGTAGCTCGAGCGCGAGGCCACTGTTCGACCTCCGCTCGGCTCCGAAGACTCCGCCTCGCTGCGCGGCCTAGCGCCGCGCGCGCACCATATCTCGAACGCGAGCGCCATCCGAGTATCAGGCTCATCTCGAAGTTGCCGATCAGTTTCCGGTGCTCCGGCAGGGGTTGACCGGCCAGGGCCTAACGGCAACCGTCCGCGGACTCGAGGGCCAATGGCGCTGGAACGGCTGATTACGCTGCCCATCCAACAGGTCGGCGAGCTGCTCGCGGAAGGGCTGAGCGCATTCCGCCGCGCGTCTCAGTATCCCGAGGTGCCAGCGCTCGAGCCGCGTTGTGGCCTCGTCGCGCACGGCTTGCTCGACCGCAGCTTCACGATGATGACTTCGTTGGCGTCGGGCGTGCCGCTGCCGCAGCTCGTGCGCCGCATGGTCGACGAGGCGCGCAGCGCGCACGAGTTCTACGCCGAGCGCGGCTGGCTGCGCACTCCGCTGGCTTATCACCGGCGCCCGCCGCGGCTGCGCGAGGCGGAGGGCGCGCGGCGCTCGATCTGGCTGCGCCCCGGCCTCGCGCCGACTCGTTACGAACATCTGCGCTGGGAGAGCGGCTTCGAGCCGCACGCTGGCGAGCCCGGCGGCGAGCGCTGGCAGGCGCATCCGACCAACGGCATCGCGCACGCTTACGTGCTGCGCCACGAGACGCCGCGGCCGTGGCTCGTGTGCGTGCACGGCTTCGCGATGGGCACGCCGCTCGTCAACTTCGCTGGCTTCCCCGCGCGCTTCCTGCACGAGACGCTCGGCCTGAACTTGATCTTTCCGACGCTGCCGCTGCACGGCCCGCGCGGCGTCGCACCGATGAGCGGCGGCGAGGTGCTCTCTCCCGATTACCTGCGCATGGTGTTGTTATTCGCGCAGGCCGTGTGGGACGTGCGGCGCGCGATTTCGTGGGTGCGCGCGCAGGGCGGCGCAGAGATCGGGCTCTACGGCCTCTCGCTCGGCGCCTACGTTTCGGCGCTGGTCACCGCGCTCGAGGACGATCTGCGCTGCGTGATCGCCGGCATTCCGGCGGTCGACTTCGCCTGCCTCGCACGCGACAACGAGCCGTGGATCATGCGCCGCTACGACCGCGATTTTGCGCTCGACTGGCAGCTGGTCCGCGAGATCACGCACGTCGTCTCGCCGCTCGCGTTCTCGCCGAAGATCCCGCGCGAGGCGCGTTTCATCTACGCGGGCGTCGCCGATCGCATTGCGCGCCCGGATCAGGCGCGCGCACTCTGGCGTCATTGGGAGCGACCCGCGATCCATTGGTTCCAGGGCGGGCACATTCTCGGCTTGCGCGACGGCGGCATTCCGCCGTTCATCGAGGGCGCGCTGCGCGAGACGGAGCTGCTCCCGGCGCTGCGCGCGCGGCGCGCTGCGCCTAAGAGGCGTCGCTCACGAGCTTGAGCTTGCGCGCGCGGCGGCGCGCCGCGGCGACCAGCTCGCGCATCGATTCTGCGAGCAGCGCGGCGAATGCGTCGAGATCGGCGACGCGGTCATAGTCTGCGTTGATGCCCACGCAGAGCTTGCCGTCGTAGCTGAACATCGCGATGCCGAGGCCGCCGCTGCGCGCGAGCTCCACCGCGCCATACGCCAGCGCCAGCTTCGCGCCGCGCAGATAAACGGGCGCCTGCGGGCCGGGCACGTTCGCGATCCGCACGTTCACCGGCGTCCGCTGCGAGATCGCGCGCACGCCCTGCGCGAGCAGCCGCGAGCTCGTCCACTTCGCGACGCTGTTCAGCGTGCGCGCGCCGAGCGCGGGGCTCTCGCGGTTCAGCTCCTCGGTGCGGCGCCGCACCTGCTCGAGGCGCCGGACCGGATCGCGCTCCCAAATCGGAAGGTCGATGATCCACTCGCCGACGCCCTCGTTCTTGTCACCGCTGCGCAGGCTCACCGGCACGGCCGCGCGGAAATCGAGCACCGCCGGGTTCATGTGGCGCGCGCGGAAGTACGCGCCGACCGCACCCGCGACCGCGGTCAGCAACGCATCGTGAACGCTGCCACCGAGCTCGGCGTGAACGAGCCGCGCATCGTCGAGCGCGATCTCGAGCGTCTCGAAGCGGCGATGCGGGCCCGGCTCGCCGCTGAGCGGCGTCTCGTGCAGCTCGCGGATCGAATAGCCTAACAAGTTTGCGACGGCCTCCGCGCGCCGCCCGAGCTCGCGCCCGAACGAATCGCTCTCGCGCACGAACTCGCCCAGGCGCCGCAGCGCCTTCTGCGGCAGCCGCAGCTGGCGCACCACCTCGTCGCGCACCAGCTCCGCGGCGGACGGCATCGGCCGCGGCACGAACGGCGGCGCGGACTCGAACTTTTCCTTCGGATCGGCCGAGAGCAGCACCTGCATCAGGTCGCCGCTCGCCTCCGCGAGCACCGCGTGCTGCTTCACGACGAGCGCGAAGCGCCCGCCCGAGAGACCCTCGAGCACCCAGCATTCCCAGAGCGGGCGCGAGCGGTCGAGGCGCTGCGCCTGCAAACGCGCGACGACCCGCTGCAGCTGCGCGATGTCGCCCGGCTGCGCGATGCCGGTGTGGCGCACGTGGTAGTCGAGGTTGAATTCGCGGTCGTCGACGAGCACCGGGTGATTCTCGAGCGGTACGCGGCGCAGCTTGCGGCGATAGACCGGCACCAGATGCAGCCGCGATTCGATCGCGCTGCGAATCGCCTCGAAGTCGACGCCGCCGCCCGCGCGTCCGAGCGGCCCCGGCTCGAACACCAGCGTCGTCGCCGCGTGCGCGACGTGGCGCGAGGATTCGCCCGCCAGCAGCGCCGCGCTTTCGTAGCTCAGGCGTTCGTACGAGTAGCGCGCCACTTGTTACTCCCGCGCCTGCGAGCGGCGCACGATCCCGCCGAGCGCGAGGTCGACCATCGGATCGACCATGCTCGGGTGGATCTTCATGCCGCGAAAGAAGAGACGCACCGCGATCGGGCCGACCAGCAGATCCGCGGCGAGGTCGACGTCGATGCCGGGCTCGAGCTCGCCGCGCGCGGCGGCGCGCCGCAGCGCCGCTTCGAGCGGGCGGCGGCGCCCCTTCAGCACCGGGTCGAGCACCTGCCCGAGCTCCGGGTTGTGCGCTCGCTCCGCGGCGAGGCTCGGATAGACGGTCGCGAGCGGCGTCGACAAGAAATCGGTGAGGTAGCGGGTGAGCATCGCCTTCAGATCGCCCGCCAGCGTGCCGGTATCGCTGTCCTCGAACGCGGGCAGCTGCCTGAACGCCTCCACCACGAGCGGCAGCTTCGAGGTCCAGCGCCGGTAGATCGTCGCCTTGCCCACGCCGGCGCGGCTGGCGACGCCTTCCATCGTGAGCGCCGAGAAGCCGACTTCCTGCAGCAGCTCCAGCGTCGCGTCGAGGATCGCGCGGTGCGCCTCGCCACTGCGTGGGCGCCCCGCAGTGGGTGTGCCCGCATCGCCTTCCCCGCCGGTCGCCTCGACGCTCATCCACAGCCCTGCCGGCCGATTACGATACTGTACGTCTCGTTATGATTCACCCTCGCTGAATCAAAGGGGAATTCGCGCGATGGTCGATTACCACCCGTTCGCGGAGGCGGTTCAGGAAGATCCGCACCCGACGTATGCCCGGCTGCGCGAAGAGGACCCCTGCTTCTACCTCGCCGAGTGGAATACGTATTTCCTCTCGCGCTTCGACGACATCTGGAACGCGTCGATGGACGCGGAGCGCTACTCGACGGCGCAGGGCACGACGACCGCGCAGCTCGTGACGAAGGTCCAGCCCGTCACGCCGATGATCAACAGCCTCGACCCGCCGTTTCACACGGCATTCCGGTCGGCGGTGATCGGCTTCTTTTCGCCGGCGCAAGTGAAGCGGCTCGAGCCGCAGATTTCGAGCTACGTCGACGAGGCGTTCGCCGAGGTGAGCGAGCTGCGCGAAGCCGATGTCTTCAATCAGTTCGCGGCGAAGGTGTCGGTGAAAGTCGCCTGCCTCGCGAACGGCTTCCCGATGGAAGACAGCGAGATGCTGAACAAGCTCGTCTGGCGCTTCTTCGCGCGCGAGGAAGGCGTCGCCGGCATGACGGCCGACGGCGTGAACGCGATGCACGAGATGATCGCGTACTTCTTCGAGTTGATCGCCAAGCGACGTGCGGCCGGCGCGAACGAGGCGAACGTCGTCGACCTCGTCTGCCGCTTCGAGAAGGACGGCAAGCGCTTCGACCCGCAGGATGCCGCGTCGCACCTCTCGATGTTCCTGATCGGCGGCGCCGAGACCTTCCCGAAAACGTTCGCCAGCGCAGCGCACCGTCTCTGGCAGCACCCGGATCAGCGCGCCGCAGTGGCGGCGGATCCGTCGCTGATTCCCGACGCGTATCGCGAAGTGCTCCGCTACGACATGCCTACGCAGTACCTGATGCGCAAAGTCGTGAAGCCCGTACCGCTGCACGACAAGCTGATGCAGCCCGGCTCGAACGTCGCGTTCCTGTATCCATCCGCGAACCGCGACCCGCGCGAGTTCGCGAATCCGGACGTGTTCGACGTGCGCCGCAAATCGCCGCGCATTCTCTCGTTCGGCCACGGCGTCCATCTCTGCATCGGACAGCACTTCGCGAAGATGGAAGCGAAGCTGTGCATCGAGAAGCTCCTCGCCTTCGCGCCCGAGTACGAGGTGCAGCAGGACAAGCTGCAGCGGCTGCGCACAGAGTTCGTGCAGGGCTGGGCGAGCATGCCCGTGATTTGGCGCGGCTAGTCGGGCGTACACACCAATTCGCGGCCGGCGGACATCTCGCGCGATCGGGGCCGGGCATGCTCGATCTTCCTTGTTTACTTCGCTCGGCTCCGAAGACTCCGCCTCGCTGCGCGCTTCGCTTGCATAGTTCGTCACGGCGAGCGGGGTGAGGGGGCATTGGAGATGTTCGGGCTCGGAGTAGCGTTCGTGGCAGTTGTTGGGCGGTTGCGCGTTTGATTGGTTCGCAGACCCCTGAGCCGAGTTCTTCCGAGCGCGCGCTCGTCGTCGTTGCGTGTTTCGTGTGCCAGCTTGGGCTCGGGTACACGTACTTGTTCTCGGCGATTCTGCCCGAAGCGACCGCGGAGCTCGGCTGGACGCGTGCGCAGTTCTCGAGCGGCCGGATTCCCTATTTCCTGATGACGGGGCTCGGCGGGCTCGCCGCTGGGCAGTGGACGGTGCGCTTCGGCGCGCGGCGGGTGCTCGTCGCCGGCGCCCTCTGTCTGGCCGGCGCGCTCGCGCTGCTCTCGCGCATGCAGGATCTGGCGACTTATTGGGCGGCGCAGGTGCTCTACGGCCTGTTCATGGCGGGCCTCGGCGACGTCGCGATCGCGGGCGTGCTGACGGCCTGGGTTCAGCGCGGGCGCGGCGTCGCGATGGGCTTCGTGTACGCCGCGTCGAATCTCGCGGGCTCGCTGATGCCGTCGATCTTCGCGTACGGCGTCGGGGTGCGCGGCTGGCGCGCGACGCTGCTCGCGATGGGTCTGGTTGGCGGGGCCGCGATCCTGCCCTTCGCGTGGATCGCGGGGAGGCGCGCTCCGGTCTCGGCCGCCGCAGCAGCAGGCGCGAGGCAACGGGAGCCGGCCGCGGGCGACCGTGCGCTGCTGATCTCCGAAGCGATGCGCACGCGCTCCTTCTGGCTGCTCGCAACGGGACTCTTCTGCTTCTTCGTGTTCTTCCTCGGCATGAACGACGCCTTCGTCGCGTTCATGGGCGACCTCGGGATGTCGCGCTCCGAAGCGAACGCCCTCTACGGGCTCGCAACCGGCGCCGGCGGCCTGAGCAAGCTCGCCGCAGGTTTCTTCGCCGATCGCCTGCCCGCGAAGCTGACGCTGCTCGCTGATCACGCGTTGCTGGTGGTGAGCGCGCTGTTGCTGCTCGCGCTGCCGAGCTCCGCGGCGCTCTCGTGCTTTCTCGTTTGTTACGGGTTCGGCATCGCCGCGCGCGACGTCGTCTATCCCCTCGTGATCGGCGCATGCTTCGGCGAGCGCACGATGCCGGCGATCTACGGCGCGCTGATGCTGGCGCTGATGGTCGCGGCGCCGCTCGGCTCCTGGATCTCGAGCACAGTGCGCGACGTCACGGGCAGCTACACGCCGGCGTTCGCCGGCTACGCGCTGATGAACGCCGCAGCGCTCGCTTCGCTGCTCTTCATCCGGCCCGAGACCTCCGGCGCACGCGGCGAGCTCGCCGCGCTGGCGGAGCGCGCGTGAGCGAGGTGAAGCCGCGTCATTCGCTCTGGGTGCTGGCGCTGCTTTCGCTCGCCTACGTGCTGAACTTCGTCGACCGCCAGGTGCTCGCGATCGTCGCAGAAGACGTGAAGCGCGAGCTCGCGCTCAGCGATTTCGAGCTGAGCTTGTTATTGGGGCCCGCGTTCGTCGTCTGCTTCACACTCTCGGGCTTCGTGCTCTCGCATCTCGCCGATCGGCACTCGCGCAAGTGGGTGCTGACCGCCGGCCTCACGCTCTGGAGCGGGCTCACCGCGCTCTGCGGCGCCGCGACGAGCTTCCTGCAGCTCGCGCTGCTGCGCTTCGGAGTGGGCGTCGGCGAGGCCGCCGGCGCGCCGCCCTCGCAGTCGATGATCTCGGACGTGTTCCCTCCCGAGCAGCGCGCGCGGGCGCTCTCGGTGTTCGGTCTCGGCATTTACTTCGGCACGCTGCTCGGCTTCGCCGGCGGCGGCGTGATCGCGCAATGGTTCGATTGGCGCACCGCCTTCGTCGTCGCAGGCTCGTCAGGGATTCCGCTCGCGCTGCTGATCGCATTCACGGTACGCGAGCCGGCTCGGGCGGCGCGCAGCTCTGGCGAGAGCGCGCCGCTCGCGGAGATGTGGCGCCTACTCGCGACGCAGCGCACCTATCGCCGGCTGATGCTCGCGGCCGCGTGTCAGGCGTTCATCGGGTTCGCCGCACTCACCTGGAGCGCGATCCTGCTGCAGCGCGTGTTCGGGATGAGCAAAGCCGAGGCGGGCGTCTCGTTCGGCCTGATCGCCGGCATCGCAGGCGGCGCAGGCAGCCTGCTCGGCGGCGCGCTCGCAGATCGGCTCGCCGCACGCGATCCGCGCTGGTACGCGTGGCTCTCGGCCGGCGTCTCGCTCGCTGCCGCCCCGTTCTTCGCGGCCTTCGCGCAGGCGGGCAGCTCCGCGCTCGCGCTCGCCTGCTTCGCCGTGTTCTATTTCCTCAACAACATCTACGTGCCGTCGCTCTGGACGCTCGTGCAGACGCTGGTGCCGCCGCGGCTGCGCGCGACTTCCTCGGCGACGCAGCTCGCGATCACGAATCTGTTCGGATACGCGGTGAGCGCTCCGGTGGTCGGTGCGCTCAACGACTGGCTCCTGCCGAGCTTCGGCGGCGAGGCGATCCGCTGGACGCTGCTGCTGCCGGCCGCGATCGGTGCGCTCGCGGGGCCGCTCTTCTGGCGCTGTGCACGCAGCGTACGCGCGGACCTCGAGGCGGTCGCCGCCGGAGCGCACGCCGCGGAGCATCACACCGCATAGCCGGCCTGCTCGACCGGCAGACCGAGCTCGTCGCGCAGACGCCGGTTGCCCTCGCGGTAGCTCGCGCGCAGCAGCGCACTCAGCGGCTCTGGTACGGCGGGCCTGGCCGCAGAGCTTCGCGCCGATCGCCGTTGCAGCGCGCGGCGCAGCGTGCGCGACCGCATCGGCAGCAGCGCCTGCGGCTGGAAGCTGCTCGTCAGCACGCGATTGGCTGTGCGCAGGATCTCGAGCGCAGGAGACGCGAGCCCGACGTTTCGCCCGACGTCGTCGCTGCGCACGAGCGGTACGTGGGCGACGCCGCAGTGATCGTAGAGCTCACCGAGAAATTGATCGGGTGCTTCGAGCAAACGCTCGAACAACAGCACGCGCACGCGCGCGCGGCCGAAGTGCGCGGCGAACAGCGCGCACGCGCGGTCGTAGGCGAGGTAGCCGCGCGCAAAGCGAACCCGCAGCGCGCTCGGGTCGGCGAACAGCTGCTCCGGCGTCGCTACGCCACCTTCCTGCACGTACTGCCGGTAGAGCGAATCGATCATCGCGCCCTGCTCGCGGATCACGATCACGATCCGCGCATCCGGAAACAGTGCGGCCAGACGAGGGGCGGCGAGCTCGCTGTTGATTCCGCCGAGGAACGGGTCGCCGAGATAGGCCTCGTGTGAAATGAACGCGACGCGCTCTCCGAGCGGAGCGAACGATGCGTCGATCGCCGCGCGATGCCGATCCGGCGTGAAATCGAACGGATGGTCGGCCAGCAGCTGCTGGATCCATTCACAGCCAGGCGTCGCCCGCCGCAGCAGCACGAGCTCGGGATGCCGCGGCAGCACGACCTTCTGCAGCCACGTGGTCGCCGTCTTCGGGTAGCCGACGTGAAGCACGACTCGCGTCATCGCGGCACAGCGTCCGTCAGGTGGAGCTGCGCTGCTAGCGCACCGAGCTGCGCTGCTAGCGCACCGAGCTGCGCTGCTAGCGCACCGAGCTGCGCTGCTAGCGCACCGAGCTGCGCTGCTAGCGCACCGAGCTGCGCTGCTAGCGCACCGAGCTGCGCTGCTAGCGTCGCGGGCCGCAGCGCGGAGGCGCGAGGATGCGCTCCATCCGAATCGGCGGCCGCGAGATCGGACCGGGTCAGCCGGTTTACGTCGTCGCCGAGCTCTCCGCGAATCATCTGCAGGATTTCGCGCGCGCCGAAGCGATCGTCCGCGCAGCGGCGGCAGCCGGCGCGGACGCCGTGAAGCTCCAGACGTACACAGCCGACACGATCACGCTCGATGCCGACGGGCCGCTCTTTCGCATCGGCGGCAGCACGCCCTGGGAGGGGGAGCGCCTCTACGAGATCTATCAGCGCGCCTTCACGCCGTGGGAATGGCAGCCGGCGCTGAGCTCGCTCGCGCGAGAGCTCGAGATCGACTGCTTCTCCGCCCCGTTCGATCCCTCCGCCGTCGAATTCCTCGAGAAGCTCGATCTGCCCGCCTACAAAATTGCCTCGTTCGAGCTGATCGATCTGCCGCTCGTCGAGCGCTGCGCGCGGACGGGCAAGCCCGTGATTCTGTCCACTGGGATGGCCTCTCTCGAGGAGATCGGCGAAGCAATCGCGGCGGCGCGCGCTGCGGGCGACGGCGGCGTCGCGCTGCTGAAGTGCACGTCCGCGTATCCGTCGCCTGCCGTCGCGCTGAATCTGCGCTCGATCAGCGAGCTCTCGGCGCGCTTCGACGTTCCGGTCGGACTCTCGGATCACACGCTCGATCCCGAGGTGCCCGTCAGCGCGGTCGCGCTCGGCGCCTGCATCGTCGAGCGGCACCTGACGCTGCGACGCGCCGACGGCGGCCCGGATGCGGTGTTCTCGCTCGAGCCCGCGGAGCTCGCGGCGATGGTGAAATCGATCCGGCTCTGCGAACAGGCGCTCGGCGCGCCGCGCTTCGGGCCCGGCGAGGCGGAGCGCGAGATGCTCCGCTTCCGGCGCTCGCTCTTCGTCGTGCGCGACATCCGCGCCGGCGAGGCGCTGACGCACGCGAACGTGCGTTCGCTGCGGCCCGGCGCGGGCCTCGCGCCGAAACATCTGCGCGAGGTGATCGGGCGGCGCGCCGCTTGCGATCTCGCGCGCGGTACACCGCTCGCGTGGGAGCACCTCGGCTGACGCATCACGTTCGCGCGACTCGAAAGAGGTGCGCCGCGACGCGCTGCACGCGCAATCCCGCGAAGCGATCGAGCAGACGTGCGAGGCGTGCGATGCGGGCCTCGAGCTCCGCTTCGCGCAGCGGAGGGAAGCGGTGAGCGTGCAGCTCCTCGCCATGCCGCGAGTCGCCCCGCTTCAGCCGCGCGCGGATCGCGCTCTCGGCTGCGCCGACGAGACGTGCCGCGAACGTTGGCGCCACGCGCTCCGCTGCGGAGGCGTCGGCGACCGCCGCCGCGATGCGATCGGCGGCGAGCGGCCCGTCGAACGCGGCCAGGTGGCGCGCGAGCACGCTCGCGTCCTCTCGCGCAGGGAGCTCGCCGCGTAGCGCGAGCCCTGCGAGCTCGCCGAGCTGCGCCGGCGTTGCGGCGCGCTGGCTGACGCGGCGTGGCAACGAGAAATCGAGCGCCTCGTCCTGCAGCGGCTCCCAATGCACGCCGGGTTTCCCCAACAAGAATGCCTCGACCAGCGTCGTGCAGTTGTTCGCGATCGAGGTACGCGCTGCGAGCAGCCACGGCAGCACGTTGCCCTCCTGGATCACGTGCACGTTCGGCAGCCCGCGCGCGGCGTCGCGCCAGGGCGCCGCGCTCTCCATCGGATGCGGGCGCACGATCAGCGCAGACTTGCCGAGCGCGCGCGCGAGCTGCGGCACGAGCTCGAGCGAGGCTTCGAAGATGCGCAGGCGGTGCCGCGCGAAGGCGCGCAGATAATCGCTCGCGGGGCGCGTCCCCTCCGCGATCTGGCGCTCGGTCGACAGAGCCGGCGTGAAGTGGTTCAGCCCGAAGAAGTTCGTGTTCAGCAGCACGAAATCGCCGAAGCGCTCGCGCAGCTCGGCCGCGTCGTGCTCGAAGTAGCCGCGCAGCTCGGGCCGAATCAGGTCGATGCGCGGGTTGCCGGTGACCACGACCCGCGCATGCCGGCAGCTCGGCGTATCGCGCAGCATCCGGGCGTCGTCCTCGCCCCAAGCGAGGAACAGCGACACGTGCTGCGCCGCGCTCGGCGAGTAGCGCGCGCTGCGCACTTCCTCGTCCGGGAGGCGCAGCAGCGAAGCTTCGTCGAGCAGCGCGACCTCGTGGCCGAGCCGGCGCAGGATCCGAAAGAAGCGGCCCTCGCGCTGCCCGCCTTTCGCGAGATAGATCCCGCGCGGCAGCCGATGGGCGAAGTACGAGAGCGGCGCGCGCGAGCCGAGAATCGCCGGAATGCCGCGCTCCGCGGCGGCGCACGCCGTCAGCAGCTTCGCGTCCAGCTCGCGGACTTGGGACCAGATCGGCAGAAAGAGCGTCGCCGGCTCGCTCATGCGGATCTCGGCGCAGGCAGCAGCCCAGCGTGCACCAGCGCCGCGCGGCTCACGCGGTCGAGCGCCTCACCGACGCGCGCGCTCCACGCCGAGAGCTCCGCTGCGCTCACGCAGACGAGGTCGTCGTAATCGTCGCTGACGATGCTCGCGAGATGCGCGAGCAGCTCGTCTCGCGAGAGGTCGAGCCTGATTTCGACGCAGGCGTCGAGCACGCGCGTGTCGTGATCCTCGATCAGAGCCAGCGGTGTCGCGAGTGCAACGCGATCCGGCGCCAGCGCGAGCTCCTCGACGAGCTCCGCGAGCACCTGAGAAACGAGCGAGAGCTCGCCTCGCGCGTCGCGCGCCGACGGCTCCACGCCGCCGGAAGGCGCGAGCTCGTAGCGGCCCGCATTCGTGAGGACGTTCGCGGAGCGGCGCCCGAACAGCGTCGAGTCGCCCGCGCGCACGAGACCGGTCACGCCGAGCGGCCGCACGCGCAGCGCCTCGAACAGGCTCGGCTCGACGTGCTGCGCCGCCCACCAGCGATAGTCCGCGAACCAACCGCGCACTCCGCCAGGCCGGATCTCGCTGACGCTGAACAGCTTGCCGTCGAAGAGCGCTCTGCCTCGCCTCGCACGCTCGCGTTCGAAGAGCGCATCGACGCGCGCGAGCACGGCCGGCGACGGAGACGGACGAGCGGCCTCGTCTTCGATCACGCGCACGTCGGGTGTGAGCGCCATCTCCTCGAGCATCGCCCAGCCTCTCATATGGGTTCGGTCAGTCGGAGACGAGCTCGCGGCCGCGGGGACTTCGCGCGCAATGCCGTCAGCGCGGCTCGCGCCGTCGCAGCGAGTAGAGGCGATTCTGCCCGAACAGCCCGAACGCGCCGCGCAGCTCGTCCGGCATTGCGAGCTCGAGCCGCGTCGCGATCTCGACGAGCGGATGCGCGTAGTCGACGACGCCGCCGTTCGAGGCCGGCACGAGCACGTAGAGCGCGAGGTCGTGAAGCGAGATGAAGTCGTCGATCGCGACCAGCTCCAGCGCCTCTGCGACGGCGGGGAACAACGCGTCCTCGTCGAGGAAGCAGTTGAACGCGGCGGGCGTGCGGCGCGGCAGGCCGACGCGCTCGCGGCAATCGTTCTGCAGCGCGTAGCTGCGCAGCGAGTTCTCGATCGCGAACAGCCAGCCGCCCGGCGCGAGCTTCGCGCCGATCTCGAGCAGCGCGCGCTGCTGGCGCGGCGTCGTGCCGAGGTTGATCAGGCAGCGATCGGTGAGCACGGCGTCGTAGTGCGCCCGCAGCGCCGGCAGGCTCGCGAGCTCGAGCGCGTCGCCGGTGTGGAACGCGAGGCGCCCCGCGTCCGGGCTGGCGGCGCGCCACCCTTCCGCCGCGGCGATCATGCCGGCCACGTAGTCGACGCCGGTGAAGCGCAGCTTCGGGAAGCGCGCCGCGAGCGCGCGCAGGTTGTGGCCGTTGCCGCAGCCCACCTCGAGCACCTCGGCGTCGCTGCGCTCGGCAATCCCGCGCGCCGCGAGCGCCCGTGCGAGCGCGTCGATCTCGAGCCGCTTCGCGGTATCGGTCTTCGTGGTCGCGGGCAGCTCGCCTCCATGCTGCGCCGCGGCGCGCTCCCAGTGCGCGCGCACCTCGTGCTGGCGCAGGGGGCTCATGGCCGCACGCGAAACAGCGGCTGCAGCCGCTCGCCGCGCAGCTCGCGTTCCAGGTGTTTCTCGCGCACGGCCGTGACGAGGCGCGGCAACAGCTCGGCGTACGCGGCGAGCAGCGCGTCGACGTCGGCTTCGCTGTGCGCGTACGACATGTTATGGCTGCCGAGCGTCAGGAAGCCGCGCGCGAGCAGCTCCTGGAGCAAATACGTCTTCAGCTCCCAGCTCGAATAGGGCGGCGCGTCGCGCAGCGCGAGCACGGACCAGCTCGGGTGCCCGCTCAGCGAGAGCCATTCGCCCGCGCCGCTCTCGGCGAGCCTGAGCGCGAGGCCGTCCAGCAGCCGCTGGCCCCGGCGTGCGAGCGTTTCGAGCACGGGCTCACGCTGGAGCTTGCGGATCACCGCGCACGCCGCGGCGAGCGAGAGCGTCTCGCCGCCGAACGTCGTCGAGAAGAAGATCTCCTCCATTCCGCGCATCAGCTCACGGCGGCCGACCACCGCCGCCAGCGGGAGACCGTTCGCGAGGCCTTTGCCGAAGGTCGCCAGATCCGGCGTCACGCCGAACAGCTGCTGCGCGCCGCCGAGCGCGAAGCGGAAGCCGGTGATCGTCTCGTCGAACACGAGCAGCGCGCCGTGCGCGTCGGCGAGCGTGCGCACGCGCGCCAGAAAATCGTCGCGCGGCCACTCGGCAGCCATCGGCTCGAGCATCACCGCGGCGAACTCGCCGGGATGCGCGGCGAGCGTGCGCTCCAGCGAGGCGGCGTCGTTGTACGCGAACACATGAGTGAGCGCGCGCACGGCGCCGGGCACGCCGAGATGCCGCGCCGTCGAGCCGATGTACCAGTCTTGCCAGCCGTGATAGCCGCACACCGCGACGCGCTCGCGCCCGGTCACCGCGCGCGCCAGGCGAATCGCAGCGCTGGTCGCGTCCGAGCCGTTCTTGCCGAAGCGCACCGCCTCGGCGCATGGAATCACTCCGCATAACAGCTCGGCGAGCTCGGCTTCGAGCGGATGCGAAAGCGAGAACGTCACGCCGGCGGCCAATTGCTCGCGCACCGCGGCGTCGACGTCGGGATCGCAGTAGCCGAGCGAGACCGCGCAGAGCGCGTTGACGAAGTCGACGTACACATTGCCGTCGAGATCCCAGACGCGCGCGCCGTGGCCGCGCGCGAGATAGAACGGCGCGGCGCCGTAGGGCAGGTGCGTCGGGCTCTTGCTGAAGGTCTGCGCGCCGAGCGGGATCGTGCGCTTCGCGCGCGCGAGGTGCTCTTCGGAGCGGCGGTAGCGCTCGCTCATGCTGCACCTCCACGCTCCGCGCCGAAGCCTGCGTGGCTCTCGACGAGCGCGAGCACGTCGCGCCAGCCGAAGCTCGGGCTCACGGGATGCAGCTCCGCGTACACGCGCTGAACGAAGCGCAGATCCGCCGGCTCATCCACCGTCCAGCGCAGCGCGCCGAGCGCGCGCTCGCCGCGCAGCGATGCGAGCGCGAAGCGCTGCGGGTGCTCGTACAGAAATGGCGTCACGTGCTCGCGTTGCAGCGCCGTCGCGGCCTCGCGCTGCGCGGCCGCGAGCGCGTCGAATCGCATCGCCTCGACGTCGAGGCCGTCGGGGAAACGGCGCTCGAGCGCGTTCGAGGTGTAGTCCGCGCCGCTCGCGAGGTGCAGCTCGACGACCGCGTCGATCAGCTCGGGATCGGTGAGCGGGCAGTCGCCGGTCAGGCGGATGACGTGCGCCGGACGCTGCGGCTGCGCACACGCCGCGGCGAAGAAGCGCGCGAGCACGTCATCGAGCGGACCGCGCACGCATGCCAGCGAGAGCGAGGCGCAGAGCGACGCGATCGGATCGTCGGAGGCCTGATCGCTGGTTGCGATGACGAGGCGGTCGATGCGCTTCGCGCGCGCAATGCGCTCGATCTGGCGCGCGAGCATCGGGCGACCGAGCACGTCGGCGAGCACCTTCCCTGGCAGCCGCCGCGAGCTCATGCGCGCCTGCAAGATCGCGAGCGTCGTCATGAGCTTGGCCAGCGCGAGGGATCGAGCCGCACCTCGTCGTCGATTGCGAGCGAGGCAAGCTCGCCGGGAGTAATCGCAGCGCGCACGGCCCGCGCGAGCTCCGAGATCTGGCCGCGAGAGGCTGCGCCGACGACCACGACGTCGACCTCGGGCAGCGACGCGGCGAACGCGACGCACAGCGCCACGCGCGATAGGCCGCGTTCGCGCGCGGCGGCGTCGATGCGCGCGAGCGGCGAGGCGAGCGGCGCGAGGAACGGCGGCAGCGCGGCGGCCGGGAGCGCGAGCGCGCCCTGCAGCAGCACCGAGCGCGCGTGGATCTCGACGCCGCGTGCGCGCAAGCGCGCGAGCGTGCCGTCGCGCTGGAGCCGCTGATCGAGAATCGACAGCGGCAGCTGAATCACGTCGAGCGCGTAGCGCTCCAGCAGCGCGTCGATCTCGGCGCGCCCGTAGACCGTCGCGCCGATCTTCTCGACGATTCCTTCGCTGCGCAGCCGCTCCAGCTGCGCGAAGCGCTCGTGCCCGTCGTCTCCTAACAAGCGGGCCGGCCGATGCTCGAGCAGCGCGTAGAGCTTCGAGGCCCGCAGGCGCGCGAGCGATGCTGCGAGCCCTGCGTGAACGTCGCTCGCCGCTGGAGGTTCCGCAGCGGTCTTCGTGACGATGTGAAACGCCCCTTGTGTCGCGCCCAGCTCGCCGAGCAGCTGCTCGGCGTCGCCATACGCAGGCGCGGTGTCGAGCAGTGCGACGCGCTGGGCAGCCGCTTCCGCGAGCGTCCCCGCAGCCTCTGCGCGCGGCGTCTGGCCCGCGTTCGCGACGCCGTAGGCGAGACCGAACTGCGCAGTACCGAGACCGAGCGCGGCCGGCATCAGCGCCAATAATCGCTGGCAGACTTCCGCAGCACGGTGTCCAGCCAGCGCGACTCGAAGGGATCGCGGCCCGCGTCCTTCACCCAGCGGTCCGCGGGATCCATCGTCAACTGCTGCCAGACCACCGCGTAGGCGCCCGAGGCCGTGAAGATCGCCGCGTGCGGGCCGGCGGGCTTGTGGCAGTAGATCTCCTCGCCGGGCACGTGA
>Ga0187894_10003184_pt1 | contig 18714 bp, 21 predicted proteins | sample GBC1701081metaG_FD_136650 | JGI IMG/M metagenome (GOLD analysis project Ga0187894, IMG submission 136650) | White microbial mat communities from a lava cave in the Kipuka Kanohina Cave System on the Island of Hawaii, USA - GBC170108-1 metaG ...
TATTGCTGTCGGGGGCTTTCAACACGAGACCAACACTTTCGCACCGCAGCAAGCCACGTGGGAAGAGTTCGAGCGGGCCGACGCCTGGCCGCCATTCTTGCGCGGGGCTGAAATGGCGGCGGGAGTCGAGGGCTTCAACATCCCCATCGCGGGCGCCATCAAGACGCTCACCGCGCTGGGCCACGAGGTCGTGCCGCTGTGCTGGTGCGCGGCGCCGCCCAGCTCCTACGTCACGCGCGATGCCTACGAGAAGATCGCCGGCTGGATGGTCGAAGATCTTAAGGCGCAAGGACCGTTCGACGCAGTCTACCTCGACGTGCACGGCGCCATGGTGGCCGAGCATCACGAGGACGGCGAAGGCGAGCTGATGCGCCGCGTGCGGGCCGTCACAGGCGATGCCATTCCGCTGGTCGCCAGCCTCGACTACCACACCAACATGACGCCGCAGATGGTGCAGCATTCGACGGCGATGATCGGCTACCGCACCTATCCGCACGTCGACATGGCGGCCACCGGCAGCCGCGCTGCCGAGCTGCTCGACCGGCTGCTGAAGGACCGCCGGCCGCTCTACAAGGCTTACCGCCAGTTCGACTTCCTCATCCCGCTGGTGTGGCAGTGCACCCTGCTGGAGCCGGCCAAGGGCATCTTCGACCTGCTCGACGAGATCGAGCGCGGCACGGGCAAGGCGGGCGGCCCCGGCGGCTCGCACAATCAAGGCATCGTGAGCGTCACCCACACGCCCGGCTTCCCGCCGGCCGATATCGCCCAGTGCGGCCCGGCGCTGGTCGTCTACGGCCACGACAAGGCCGCCACTGAAGCGGCCGCCGATCGCCTCGCCGAAGCGGTGCGGGCGCAAGAGGCAGCGTTCGCCGGCAAGCTCTACACGCCTGACGAAGCGGCGGTCGAAGCGATCCGCCTGGCCGAGGGCGCCCGCAAGCCGATCGTGCTGGCCGACGTGCAGGATAACCCCGGCGCCGGCGGCACCTCCGATACGGTGGGCCTGCTGCGGGCGCTGATCGTGCACCGCGCCCAGGGCGCCGTGATCGGCATGATGGTCGACCCGGCCTCAGCGCGCGCTGCAGCGGAGGCGGGCGAGGGCGCCGTCCTGCGCCGCGGAATCGGCGCCGTCGTGGGCTACGCCGGCGAGACCCCGGTGGAGGCCGACTGGCGCGTGGTCAAGGTCGGTACCGGCGTGTTCACCGGCACGGGCCCGTTCTACGGCGGCGCCAAGTTTCAGATCGGCCCGATGGCGCTGGTGACCGATGATGTTAGCGGTGTCTCGGCCGTGCTGGCCAGCCGGCGCATCCAGGCCGCCGACCAGGAGATGTTCCGCCATGTCGGCGTCGAGCCCACCACGACACCGATTCTCGCCCTGAAGTCGACGGTGCATTTCCGCGCCGACTTCCAGCCCATCGCCGAGACCATCCTGGTGGTGCAGTCGCCCGGCGCGCACGTCACCGACCCGGTCGAGCTGCCGTACCAGCACCTGCGCCAGGGCATCCGCCTGCGGCCGCTGGGGCCGGTGCGGGCCTGAGACAGCATGCCGTCGATCGCGTCCTCATCGCCGCCGCGCGCCTGGGTGCGCCTGGCGTCGGGGCGGCGCATCGATCTGCTCAACCCCTCGGCACTCGACTTCGAGGACGAGGACATCGCCATCGGCCTGTCGCGCACGCCGCGCTGGGGCGGCCACTCGATCTGGGAGTGGCCGATGTCGGTGGCGCAGCACTCGATCCTGGTGCTCGAGCTTGCCAAGGCCAAGGGACGCAGCGAACTCGCCGACCGACTGCAGCTGGCGGCACTGCTGCATGATGCCTCCGAAGGCCTGATGGCATTCGATCCGATCTCGCCGGTGAAGCCGTTCCTCGGCGACGGCTACAGGGCGCTCGACACGCGCCTGCAGGTCGCCGTGCATGTGCGCTACGGCTTGCCGGCGCAGCTGCCGGCCGACTGGATTGCGTTGATCAAGGACGCCGACAAGGCCTCGGCCGCCGCCGAGGCGCGTCATGTCGCCGGCTGGACGCCTCAGGAGATCAAGCAGGCGCTGGGCATCACGGCCCGCGCGCCGGCCGAAGATCCGATCGTGCGGCGCTACGGCGGCAAGCCGTGGGAGCCGTGGCCGGCGCGCCTGGCGGCGGAGCGCTTCCAGTCCGCGCTCGCCGCGCTGAAGCCACGGTGAATGTCCTCCCCCAACGAAGTTGGGGGAGGTGGCCGAAGGCCGGAGGGGGACCTCACGTGGTCTCAGTTATAAACCACGTCGCCTCCCCTCCGCCCACCGACGTTTCGACGCGAAGCGTCGAAACGTCGTATCGGGGCACCTCCCCAGCAGAGCTGGGGAGGGTTAAAAACGCTAACCCCGCTTGCCGACCAGGGCGAACATGGCGCCCTGCGGGTCGGCGCCCTGGATGATCCAGTCGCCGCCGGGGACCTCCATCGGCCCGTTCAGGATCTGGCCGCCGGCGCTCTTCACGCGCTCGCTCGCGGCGTCGATGTCGCCGACGTTGATGTAATACACCCAGTACGGCATCGGCATCACCGGCGGGCGATTGAACATGCCGCCGATCACCTCGCCGCCGGCGGCGAACAGCTGGTAGCTGCCCATGTCGCCGATATCGATCACGTCGCCCTTCTGCCAACCGAACAGGGCGCCGTAGAAGTCGAAAGCCGTGCGCCAGTCGGTGGCCAGCAACTCGTGCCAGCCAATACGGCCTGGCGTGCCTGGTGCCAGCGGCGGGTCTTGCGATGGCGCCGCCGACTTGAACAGGTTGATGGCCGCCTGCTGCGGATCGGCGATCATCGAGAAACGGCCGATGTTGGGGATGTCGGTGGGTGGCACATGCACGGCGCCGCCCAGCTGCTTGGCCTTGGCGGTGCTGGCATCGACATCGTCGACCGCGACGTAGCCCATCCAGGCCGGTCGCGCGCCGGCGGCACGGGCGGTCTCGGGCAAGGTCATCAAGCCGCCCACCTGGGTCTGGCCGGCGTTCAGCAGGATGTAGGTCATGTCGGGCATCCCGGCGTCCTGCGCGGTCCAGCCGACGACCTTGGTGTAGAAAGCCTGCGCTGCCGCCAGATCGGTGGTCATCAGTTCGTACCAGACGAAGCGACCTTGGGAATCTGTCATAATCATCCTCCGCTCATGGCACGGCGATTGAATGGCCGGACCCATCAATTAACAAGGCTTCAGACAGGGGATAAAATGACTGTGATACGCAAGATGTGCGGCCTGCTCGCCGTGCTCGCGATGGTATTGGGCGTGGCGCCGGCCTTGGCGCAAGGCTGGCCGTCGCGGCCGGTGAAGCTGGTGGTGACGTTCCCGCCCGGCGGCATCAGCGACGTCGTCGCCCGCATCGTATCGCCGGGGCTGTCGGAGAAGCTGGGCCAGCCGGTCATCGTCGACAACAAGCCCGGCGGCGGCACGACGGTCGGCGTGCGGGCGATGCTGTCGGCGCGCGACGACTTTCACACCCTGCTGGTCGCCAACAGCGCACCGATTTCGATCGCCCCGTTCCTGTTCGACGCGCCGCCCTACGATGCGATGAAGGATTTCACGCATGTCGCCCACCTGGCGTCGATGGCCAACGCATTCGCGGTCAGCCCGTCGATGCCGGTGAGCTCGATGAAGGAACTGATCGACTGGATCAAGGCGCAAAACAAGCCGGTGCCGTTCGGCTCCGGCGGCGCCGGATCGATCGGCCACATCGTCGGCGAGATGTTCAAGAGCCAGCTGGGTCTGTCGATGGAGCACATCGCCTACAAGGGTGCCGCGCCGATGTTTCAGGACATGATGGCGGACCAGCTCGGCATCGCCATCAACGCGTTCCCCGAGGTCTGGACCCTGGTCAAGGACGGCAAGCTCAAGGTGCTGGCCATCACCTCGACGCAGCGGCCCTCGATCGCACCCGGTGTGCCGCTGGTGACCGAACTGGGTTATCCCAGTCTGGTCGCCGAGAACTTCATCGGCATCTCGGGGCCCGCCGGCATGCCGCCGGCCGCTGTGGCGAAGCTGCACAAGGCCGTGATCGAGGTGCTGGCGGACCCCACGGTCGCGGCGCGGTTCGCCGAGCTGGGCATCGTGTCATCGACCATGTCGCCGGCCGAGTTCACCGCCTTCGTGCAGAAACAGGTCAACGACTTCCTGCCGGCGGTGAAAGCCTCGGGTGCGAAGCTGAATTAGGCGCCGCCGCGGAAGAGGGAATAGCCCCACGGCGTCATCTTCAGCGGCAAGTGATAGTGCTGCGCCGGATCGGCGATGCCGAAGCGGAAGGTGGCCTGCTCGACGAACGCCGGCGTCGGCAGCGCCTCGCGCCGGGTCCGGTAGAAGGGGCCGATGTGGAAGACTGCCTCGTACAGTCCCGCGGGCTGCGGGTTGGCTGCGAGGTCCGCCGGCAATGGCAGCAGGCCGCTGGCGCTGATGGCGCCGGCGGCGAGCGATACCGGCCCCGTAGCGTCGAGGCGAAAAAGTTCGACCTGCAAGCCGGCTGCCGGCACGCCACGACTGACATCGACGACATGGATCGAGATCCCACCGGGCATGGAGCCGCTCCCTCAGACGGCGCGCCGCTCGGCCTGCTCGAGCCAGTAGCTGGCCTGGGCCGGGTAGTCGGTCGAGGCGAAGCCATCGGCCATGCGCGCCGGAGCGCCCTGGCGCGGGTAGGTGGCGCTACCCTGGCGCACAAGGTTGACCGAGGCGAGGTGGAAATAGAGGTTGTCGCCCTCGCGGCGGTGAAAGATGAACTCGGTGCGGCCGCGCAGGCTGGTGAGGCTCACGACGTGCCGGCCGTTGGCCGTCTCCTCGGCGAGCTGCTTGACCGGGACGTCGCGCTGGCCGTTGTCGAAGCCCATGATGCGCAGCGCCCGGGGATCCAGCACCGAGTCGCGGCCATTGGTGTTGACCCAGCGCGCCAGGCGCGCGGCCTGCGGCGACACGCGATCGCGCGGCGGCTTGCCGCCGAGCCAGGCGGGCATGCCCTCGCACGCGGCGAGGCCGAGGGGCAGGGCCGCCAGCAGTAGCCGGCGGGAGATCAGCAACGGATCACGGGGGACCGCTGCTGGGGCGATGCGGAAGGGGACGCACCGCCGATCGGCGTTTTGCTTCATTCGTTACCTGTACCAAAGGCTGCCGCATCATAGCCCATCATCCGTTGCCGTACATCTGCTTGGGATCGACCAGCACTGGGGAGATCTCGGTCAGCGCCTCGTCGCGCACCGCGCGAAAGAAGCAGTTGTGATGACCGGTGTGGCAGGCGACCCCGGACTGGTCGACCAGGGCCAACAACGTGTCACCGTCGCAGTCGATGCGCAGCTCGACCAGGCGCTGATCGTGGCCCGACGTCTCGCCCTTGCGCCACAGCTTGCCGCGCGAGCGCGACCAGTAGCAGACGCGGCCGGTGCGCATGGTCTCCTCGACGGCATCGCGGTTCATCCACGCCATCATCAGGATCTCGCCGCTGTCATGCTGCTGGGCGATGCAGGCCACCAACCCGTTGGCATCGAAGGCGATGGCCGCCACCGCCTGGGCGATGGCGGTGGAAGAATACACTCTGCCTGCAACGGACGCGGATGCGACGGACATGGGCAACTCCCGGCGGCCGGCTTCCCGCTGGCGGGGGCCGTGATCCGGGCGTATAGTTTCCCTTCGTCCTGATGACAACGGAAAGAGCCATGCGTCGCACGCCCAAGGTCATCGCGGCCACCGTCGATCTGCCGCGCCGGCAGGCGCTCATCTGGGCCGGCGGTGCCTTGCTGGCGCTGTCTGGCACGGCGCTGTTTGCGCGCAAGAGCGCCGCGATTACCTTGGTCGAAGCCGACGAGAAGACGCAGGCGCTGTACCATTCTGTCTGTGGCCCCGTCGCCTATCACGAGAAGCTGCTGGCCGACGCCCGGGCTGCCCTCCAAAGGGGCGTGCCCCTGACCGAGCTGGCGATGCTTGACTGTCCGGTCTGCGGTTGCCACCTGCGGCTGGACGATCCGAAGGTCAACCCGACGCGTTGAGGCGACGCGGTCCGCATCCGATGGCCCCCCATGCCCAGGCCGCCATGGCGCGGCCACAGCCCGGCGCCCAGCACGATCATGCTCATTGCATCGAGGATGCGCTGGTCCTGGCCGAGGGCGTCTGCCGCCAGCGCGGCGCACGCTTCACCGAGCTGCGCCGCCGTGTGTTCGAGCTGGTGTGGGCCAGCCACAAGCCGGTCGGCGCCTACGCCATCCTCGAATCGCTGCGCACCGAAGGCCTGGGCTCGGCGCCGCCCACGGTGTACCGGGCGTTGGACTTTCTGCTCGAGCATGGCCTGGTCCATCGCATCGAGTCGCTCAACGCGTTCATCGGCTGCGCCCATCCCGGTGAAAGCCATCGCGGTTTCTTTTTGATCTGCCATCGCTGCGGCAACGCCGAGGAGCTGGAGGATCCGTCGCTGGCCGATGCCATCGCGCGCAGCGCCGGCGCCCGCGGCTTCGCCACAAGGCACATGACGCTCGAGGTCAACGGCATCTGCGCCGTCTGCGCCGGGCGGGGATAAGCGTTAATCCGAACGATCCGTCATCCCGAGCGTAGCGAGGGATGACATTTAGGCGTTCGCCTTTAGCCGCTCCAGCCCGTCGGCGAGGTCCTGGCGCAGGTCCTCGACATCTTCCAGGCCGATATGCAGGCGGTAGATGCGCTTCTTCTCCGGCCACGGGTTGGCGGTGCGATAGGCGCCGGGATGGCCGGGGATCATCAGGCTTTCGTAGCCGCCCCAGCTGTAGCCCATGCCGAAGATGCGCAGGCCATCGAGCATGCGTGCCTCGGCTTCGTCCGTGTACTCGCCCTTCAGGGTGAAGGCGAACAGGCCCGACGAGCCCGAGAAGTCGCGCTTGTAGACGGCGTGACCGGGACAGTCGGGCAGGGCTGGGTGCAGCACCGTGTCGACCTCCGCGCGCGTCTTCAGCCACTGCGCGATGTCGAGCGCGCTCTTCTGGTGCTGGCGCAGCCGTACACCCATGGTGCGCAGGCCGCGCAGCCCGAGATAGACGTCATCCGGCGCGGCGTGGAAGCCGAAGGCCATGCATGTGGTCTTCACCGTCTCGAAAGTCGCGCGGTCCTTGCAGTTGATCAGGCCCAGCATGGCATCGGAGTGGCCGACGACGTACTTGGTGCCGGCATGCACGACCACGTCGGCGCCCTTGTCGAACGGCCGGAAGAACAGCGGCGTTGCCCAGGTGTTGTCCATGATCACGGTGGCGCCGGCCTTGTGCGCGGCGTCGGCGATCGCGGGCACATCCTGCACTTCGAAGGTCTGCGAGCCGGGCGCCTCGACGAACACGACCTTGGTGTTGGGCCGGATCAGCTTGGCGATGCCGGCGCCGATCATGGGATCGTAGTAGGTCGTCTCGACGCCGAACTTGGCCAGAACGGTGTTGGCATAGCGCCGCGTCGGGCCGTAGGCGTTGTCGGTGACCAGCATGTGGTCGCCCGCCTTCACGAAGCCGGTGACGGCGCCGGTGATGGCGGCAAGGCCCGACTGCACCGCGACGCAGCGATGCGCGCCTTCCAGTTCGGCGAACGCCTCCTCGAGCGAGAACTGCGTCGGCGTGCCGTTGCGGCCGTAGCCGACGCCATCCAGCGGCTGGCGGTTGTGCAGCTTCTCGACAGTCGGGAACAGGATGGTGGAGGCGTGGTAGACGGGCGGATTGACGATGCCGAAATTGGCGTCCGGATCGCGGCCGGCGACCGCCATGATGGTGTCGAGCTTGGTGAACTTCGCCTTCTTGCTCATGATATTCCTCAAGTTGGTTCCCGTCGTCCTGAGCGCAGCGAAGGACCCTGCGGTGGTTGGTCAAGAAGACTGGCTGCACTGGTGATCGTCAGCGCCGGTAGCTTCTGTGCCAACACCGCAGGATCCTTCGCTTCGCTCAGGATGACGGAATGTGCGATGGCCGTGGGGTCTTCAGCCGCCGGTGATGATCGGCGTGTCCTGCCGGCTGCCCCATTCGGCCCACGACCCGTCGTAGATCGCGGCTTCCTTGGCGCCGGAGAGATAGAGGGCCAGCGCCACGACGCAGGCGCTGACGCCCGAGCCGCAGCTGGCGGTGACTTTCCGCGCCGGATCGATGCCGGCCGTGGCGAGGCGCTGGCGAAGCGCATCGTTGGGCAGCATGGTGCCGGTCTTGGCGTCGACCAGATCGCCGTAGGGCAGGTTGAGCGCGCCCGGCATGTGGCCCAGCCGCAGGCCGGGCCGCGGTTCGGGCGCCTCGCCGCGGAAGCGCGGTGCTGCGCGCGCGTCGACCACGTGCTCGGTCTTGGTGTCGAGCAGCCGCTTCACCTGGTCCACGTCGCGGATCAATGTCGAGTCCAGGCGCGCCGTGAAATGCCGTTCGCGTGGCACAGTGGCATCGTCGGTCACCGGCCGGCCCTCACGCACCCATTTCGGCAGGCCGCCATCGAGCACGGCGACGTCCTTGTGGCCGAAGGCGCGGAACATCCACCACACGCGACTGGCGCCCATCATCGGGCTGCCGTCGTAGACTACGATGCGAACGCCATCACCCAGACCCAGGCGCCGAACGCGCGAGGAGAACTTCTCCGGCGGCGGCATCATGTGCGGCAGCGGGTTGTTGCTGTCGGCGATCTCGTCGATGTCGAAGAACACTGCGCCCGGGATGTGCTGGGCGGCGTATTCGGCCTTGGCGTCACGGTTCTGCGCCGGCAGGTAGAACGAGCCGTCGACGACGCGCACGTCAGGCGCATCGAGATGCGCGGCAAGCCATTCGGTGCTGACGAGGGCGTCGGGGCGGGCATAGGACATGATGTGTCGTTCCTTGGTGTTGTTCCTCCCCACGCAATGGGAAGGAAATTCTCTACTCGGCCAGCGCGATGATGAAGCGGCGGTTCATCTTGCCCTTGTTCTCGACCTTCAGGCACTCGACCGTGCCGATCTCCGACGTGTGCGCGACATGGGTGCCGCCGCAGGCCTGCAGGTCGACACCCTCGATCTCCAGCAGGCGTACACGGCCGGCGCCGCTGGGCGGCCGCACGCTCATGGTCTTCACCAGCTCGGGCCGCGCCGCCAGTTCCTCGTCGGTGATCCAGCGCGGTGTCACCGGGCGATCGAGCGCGATCAGGCGGTTGACCTCGGCCGTCACGTGCTCCTTGGCCGGCACGTCGGCGCCCAGGTTGAAGTCGAGCCGGCTCTTGTCGCCATTGACCTGGCCGCCGGTGACGTCGCCCTTGATGACGGCCGACATCACATGCAGCGCCGTGTGCATGCGCATGTGGCGATAGCGGCGAGCCCAATCGACAGTGGCCGTGACCTTATCGCCGACGGCGGGTACCGCGGCGTCCGCGGCCGGCACGTGCGCAATGTCGTCGCCAGCCTTCACCGTGTCGGCGATCGCGATTGTGCGGCCATCCGCCAGGGTCAACGTGCCATGGTCGCCCGGCTGTCCGCCACCGGTGGGATAGAACACGGTGCGATCGAGCCGGATGCCTTTCTCGTCGATCGCGAGCACCGTGGCCTCGCAGTTCTTGAGGTAGGCGTCTTCTCGAAAGAGTTCCTGTGCCATGTCACACTAACCTTTACATTTCAGGCCTGGGTGAGGCGTCCGATCCATGGTGATCATGTTCACGGCGACACTTGCGTCCAACCTGCCGGTGACCATTGGAGAACTGCAAGAGAGATCGGTCTTTGCGCCCGCGCGGCGACGTTGCGGGCGAACGTTTTCAGTGCATCAACCGCAACTGGGTCGTTCCCACTGCTGTAAAGCACAGTTTCGGCGGACGGTGCTGAAACGATGAGCTTGCCCCCAAGGCGTTTTGCAAGGGGAGCCCACATATCGATGAACAGCAAGCGGCTTGCCTCATAGGGGTCACCGGTGATCGTGCCGATACCGCGTGCGGGGAGGTCGCGCGTCACAGATGCCAAGGGACGCAGTGCCGCGGCAACGTTTTGCTTCGCGAGGTCCATCGCCGTTTCGCTCGACAGGCCAAGCAGAGACAGGTCATTCGTATGGAGAAAACGCACCGATGTCGGAAAATCCACTACACAAGCGGTCCACAGATCGCCGACGAGAGGGGCGACCACCGGTTGATGCTTGCCGCCTTGCATCTTGCGCATTTGATCGACATAGGCGGCTGGTCGCACGATAGCCCGCAGTTGCGAGCGCTGAGGGGCGACACTGGCCTGCTTGAAGAACTCGATCATCCCGTTCGAATAGCGCTCGATGGCAGCTTCGCAGCGAGACCCGTTGCGCTGACAGAACGAATAAACGTTGTCCAGATTCGCTTGCAAGTCCTGGCCGGCGGCCGTTTTCACCTTGAGTGTCAGAGGCCCGTCGATCGTGATCTCTTGGCCAGGCAGCCCTTGCTTGAAACGCTGGGCGACGTAATCTGTAAATGCCGGTGGTTCCATCGGAACATCACGCGCACACGCGTTGCTCGGCGCTGCCAGCCATGGTCCCATGAGCGAGGCCACAAGCACAGCAGTGTAATGACGTGCCGAACGACGCTTCATCCTACGCCCTCACGCGTCACGCCATCCATGCCGGAACAGGCAGATTCTTCTCGCGCAGGAAGTCGGGGTTGAACAGCTTCGACTGATAGCGCTGGCCGCCGTCGGCGAGGATGGTGACGATGGTCTTGCCCGGTCCCAGTTCCTTGGCCAGGCGCACGGCGCCGGCGATGTTGATGGCCGACGAGCTGCCCAGCACCAGTCCCTCGTTCTGGATCAGGTCGAAGATGTAGGGCAGGGCCTCTTCGTCGGTGATCTGGTAGGCGAGATCGACGTCGACGCCCTCGAGATTGGCCGTCACGCGGCCCTGGCCGATGCCTTCGGTGATCGAGCTGCCCTCGGCCTTGAGCTCCTTGCGCGTGTACCAGCTGAAAAGCGCGGCACCCATCGGATCGGCGAGTGCGATCTTGATCTTGGGATTACGTTCCTTCAGGGCCAGCGACACGCCACCCAGGGTGCCGCCGCTGCCGACAGCGCAGGTGAAGCCGTCGACCTTGCCGTCGGTCTGGTCCCAGATTTCGGGACCCGTCGTGGCATAGTGGCCGTCGCGGTTGGCGACGTTGTCGAACTGGTTGGCCCAAATCGCGCCGTTGGCCTCGCTCTTGGCCAGCTCGTCGGCCAGCCGTCCGGAGTACTTCACGTAGTTGTTGGGATCCTTGTACGGCACTGCCGGCACCAGCCGCAGGTCGGCGCCGCACAGGCGCAGCATGTCCTTTTTTTCCTGGCTCTGCGTGTCGGGCATCACGATGACGGTGCGATAGCCCTTGGCGTTGCCGACCAGCGCCAGGCCGATGCCGGTGTTGCCGGCGGTGCCCTCCACGATCGTGCCGCCCGGACGCAGCAAGCCGCGCCGCTCGGCATCCTGCACGATCGCCAGCGCCGCGCGGTCCTTCACCGAGCCGCCGGGGTTGAGGAACTCGGCCTTGCCGTAGATCTCGCAACCGGTGGCCTCGGAGACCGCCTTGAGCCGGATCAGCGGCGTATTGCCGATGCTGTCGAGGAATCCCGACCGGACGTCCATCACTTTGTCCTCATGTCATATCGCCTGGTTGGATACCACCCTAGGCGACCGTGGGCATCGGCTGCAACGGCGGAGGTCTAATGCATCCATGACGCATCGTCCTGCAACTCGGCCAGGGTCGGCATCGAGGGCGCCGCGCCCAGCCTTTGGACCGACAGGGCTGCCGCCGCGGTGGCGCGATCGAGCGCGGCCAGCAGGTCGGTGCCCGCCGCCAGGGCGGCCGCCAGCGCGCCGACAAAGCAGTCGCCAGCACCCGTGGTGTCGACAACCGCGACCTTGCGGCCGGCAACCGCGTGTGTGCCGGTGCCATCGACGACCAGCGCGCCGCGCGCACCGAGCGTGGCGATGACGGTGCGCTGGCCGTCGACCAGGCGGCGGGCGGCGCCCGCGATGTCGGTGTCCGTGCTGGCCTCGGTGATCGCCGCGCCTGAAAGGATCGCCAGCTCGTGCTCGTTCACGATCAGGATGTCGACGACCGCGAGCAACGATGGCGGCAGCGCCTGTGCCGGCGCCGCGTTCAGCAGGGTGCGCGCACCGGCGGCGCGGGCGGTGCGGAAGGCGACCTCCGTCGTCGCCAGCGGCACCTCGAACTGGCCGACGCAGATGTCACCCGGCGCGATGGACAAGGCGCTGACGTCCTGCGGCGTGACCTGCATGTTGGCGCCGGATGCCACGACGATGGTGTTGTCGCCATCCGCCAGGGTGATGATGGCAACGCCCGTCGCCGCGCTCGGGCTCGCGTGCACGTGTGCGCCATCGACGCGCTCCGCCGCGATGAACGCCCGCAAACGGCGGCCGAAATCGTCATCGCCGACACGTCCCGCCATCAACGTTTCGGCGCCCAGGCGCGCGGCGGCCACGGCCTGGTTCAGGCCCTTGCCGCCGGGCAGGACCTGGAAATCGCTGCCCATCACCGTCTCGCCCGTCGCCGGCCGCCGCGGCGCCCGCACGATGAGGTCCGTGTTGAGACTGCCGATGACGATGACCTTGGGCATGACAACGGCAGCCTAGGCCCACGCCGCGCGTACGGCGTCGCGGTTCAGCAGCAGCCATTGCAAGGTGACGATGCCGGTGCCGCTGCCGATCTCGCCGCGCGTCAGCAGTGCCCGGGCTTCGTCCAGGCTGAACGTGCGCACCAGGATGTCCTCGCCTTCGTCGGCCAGGCCGTGGATGCCGCCGGCGTTGCGCGAATCGACACGGCCGCAGAACCCGGCCGTAGTCTCCGACGAGCCGCCCGGGCTGTTGAGCCAGGTGAACATCGGGATCAGGTCCTGCAGCTCCAGCCCGGCCTCTTCGTGCGCCTCGCGGCGCACAAGGTCCTCCGGCGTCTCGCCTTCCTCGATGATGCCGGCCACCACCTCCCACAGCCAGGCGTGGCGACCCGCCACCTGGGCGCCAGGGCGGAACTGTCGGATCAGCACGACGCGGTCCAGCACCGGATCGTAGGGCAGCACAGCGGCGGCGTGGCCGCGCTCGAACACCTCGCGCTTCACCTCGGGGCTGACGCCGCCCTGGAAGAGGGTGTGGCGGAAACGGTATTCGCCGATCTTGAAGTAGCCCTGGAAGGCTGTGCGGTGCGTCTGGGAGATCACCTTCTCGTCCGGCAGGGCATCGGTCATGGGCAGGACTCTCCAGGAGCGGCAGGGACCGTCTCGCTATCTGCCGCCGCAGCGGCGGTCAACAGGCGCAGATGCGGCCGGGCGGCCGGGTGGCCTGCAAAATCGCCGATCGATTCCCAGAAAATAACTATCTTTGTAATTTCAATAGATTACGAAATTTAGTTAAGATTCCAGAAAATACTAGAAAGTACTAGAAAATCATCCGCCGGCCGACCGTTTGCACACCAAGCCCCTTCCGCCAGCCCGGTGTGCTGACGATGCGTTGAATGCAGAAGATGACGCCAGGCACTAACAGCGCCCAAGTGACCTATACAACATTCTTTGTATGAGGACAATTTTATTTTTTTGATGTAAGATCAAAATACCAAACGCCCAGCCGACAGCGCACCTGCGCGGGCGCCAGTCGGGCAAGCTGATGATGACAAGTGCGATGGCTTGGAACGGAGCAGTCCCCTTGCGCCGGTGCAGCTCAGGCTTCTGCACCAGGCTCACGCAGTCATCACGAATTCGAGCAATCGCAGGAACCGACATGACAGGCAGCCGTTGGCTGCCCAACGCGCCGACCGGAACGGGTTGAGGAGCACGCCGATTGGAGAAATGGGATGAGCAGTAACACCGGGCGAAAGCGCCCCAGGTCGGAACGGGAGGCCGCGGAAGCCGCCTTCGACAAGTGGCTGAGTTCCCAGCTTCACGCAATGTACGCGGATGAGGCGCACGAGCCGCTGCCACCGTCATTGGTTCTCATGTTGAAAGGACTGGAGCGCCCGACCTCATCGCGGTGGACGCTTTTGAATGTCCGACGCCCGCAGAAAGATACAGCGGCGGAGACGGACAAGGAGCAGACTTGCTCCGACGGCGAGGGCCGGGCCATCCCCGGGCCCGCATAGGCTGCGTTTCGCTCAGGTGAATCCCCGGAAGCGCGGGCGTCTCGCCTGCACCTTCGGCGAAAGCTTTGCCTTCGCCTGTGCGCATGGCGGCGAGAGACGAGCGGGCCGGAGGCCCGCGCTCCCAGGAGCATGAAAGGCGCTTTATTCGGGGTCGGAGCGACCACCGCCCAGCTCCAGCCCGTTGCCCGCAGCACCCCCTGGCCATAAGCTCTCGCGAAGCCGCCTCAGGGGGAGGCATGGTGGGAGAGCAGCGCCGGCTAGCGGCGATCCTGGCGGCCGACGTCGTCGGTTACTCGCGCCTGATGGGGCGGGACGAGGGCGGCACGGTTGCGCGCTTGCGGGAGCTGAGGAAACAGCACTTCGAGCCCGCGCTGGCTCGGCACAATGGGCGACTCGTGAAGCTGACCGGCGATGGAGCGCTGGTCGAGTTCCCGAGCGCAGTCGGTGCGTTGGCGGCCGCGATCGAGTTCCAGCAGGCTATGGCCGAGGTTAATCGGGAACAGCCCGGGGACAGCGCGATCGTGTTCCGGATCGGCGTTCATTTAGGCGACCTGATCGTCGAAGGTGATGACCTGTACGGCGACGGCGTGAACGTGGCGGCACGGCTTGAAGCGGAGGCGCCGGCCGGCGGGATCGTCATCTCGGGAAATGTGCATGACGCCGTCGGCGGCCGGCTGAAGGCGCGCTTCCACGACCTCGGCGATCTGCGGCTCAAGAACATCGAAAGGGCAGTGCGGGCTCACAAGGTGGCGTGGGACGCGGCGGACTGGCCGGCGACGACGGGTGGAGATGCACCATCGACATCACCGATCGAGCGGGTTCACAGTGCCGAGCTGACGCTTCCCGAAAAGCCGTCGATCGCTGTCTTACCCTTTACAAACATGGGCGGCGATCCAGAACAGGAATTTTTCACGGACGGCATAACCGAAGACATCATCACTGAACTGTCGCGCTTTCACTCCCTGTTCGTCATCGCGCGCAACAGCACCTTTACCTACAAGGGAAGAGCGGTCGATGTACGCACGGTGGCCCGCGAGCTCGGGGTTCGCTACGTGCTGGAAGGCAGCATCCGCCGCGCCGGTAATCGCATCCGCGTATTGGGACAGCTCATTGACAGCGTGACGGGCAACCACATCTGGGCCGAGCGGTACGACCGGGTACTGGAGGATGTTTTTGAGGTGCAGGAAGAGGTGACGCGGGCGATCGTGGCTGCGATCGCGCCGCAGATCGAGGGGGCCGAGATCGCCAAGTCCTTGCGCGTGCGTCCGAGGGATCTCGGCGCCTACGAACTGGCGCTTCGTGCTTGGGCCGATGTCAGGGATGCGTTCACGAAATCCGACCCGGCACTGCGCGATCGCGCTATCGACACGGCGCGAAAAGCGCTTGCTGGGGACGCCGAATGCAGCCTTGCGCTGATGACGATCTGCAATGCGCAGTGGCAGCACATCTTGTATCACACGGCCGCAGATGTCGAAGCGGCCGGGGTGGCAGGCATCGCCGCCGGCACCAGGGCGATCGAAATCGACCCCTCGAACCACTTGGCATTCGCGGTCAGAGGTCTGTTGAATTATCAAACCGGGCAGCGTCGTGCCGGCCTCGACGATCTGCGTTACGCACACAGTCAGAACCCCAACGATGCACTGACACTGTTCTCCTTGGGCTACGCCGAAGCGGCGTTCGGCGATGCGACGAAGGGGATCGAGTACGGTACGATGGCCTTGAGGCTCAGCCCGCGTGACTATTGGCGAGCCACGATGCAACAGATTCTGGCGCTCTCCTACTTTCTTGCCCGCAGATACGAGGAGGGCAAGCAAGCCGCGCTGGCCGCTGCGCGCGAGAGAACGGGCCAGGCGCCCGCCTACACGGCCCTTGCGCTCAACCTCGTCGGCTTGGACGAGGTCGATAAGGCCATGGCCGCCGTGGAGACGGCCCGCCGTATCGCGCCTGCCTATCTCGATGCCCGCCTGGCAGGCGGTTACGATTTTAACCAACCCGCGGATCTCGAACGTGCAACGGTCTTCCTGCGTATTGCCGCCGGTCTCGAAGACCCGAGCGCGGCCGAGCCGCTGCGGTAGAGAAAGATCGGACCTTCCGTCGCGCTGAGCTGTCGCGTGCATGACCCTTGGGAGTGGGCGTCTTGCTCGCACCTTCGGCGAAAGCTCTACTTTCGGCTGTGCGCAGGGCGCCGGGAGATGAGCGGGCCGGGGGCCCGCGCTCCCAGGAGCGTGATTCTGTCTCGACGCAACGCGCTCCCGTCTACAGTGACGGTCAAGCTTCGTCGGGTCAGCGGCGCAGGTCAGCCTGAATGCTGTCGCGCGCCCGCACCCTCTGAGCGAGCGCCCTCAACATGGTGACGAGCATCGCTTCCGCCAGCAGGTACTCGTAGCTGTTTTTCGGAAGGCGCTCCATCAGCGCCCGCTGCTCCTGTACGCGTGCTTCGCATTTGTTCACGCGGCGCGTAGCGCGATCCAAGTCGCCCTGGAAGTAGCCCATGTCGTGCAACTCCAGTTGTGGCTGCACATCAGGCCGTCGTGGGCCTGAGGAACTTCGCGTCTCGTGGGCATATATGGAGCGCGGATCATCGCGGCAACCGGGGCGGCGCTACAACAATGAAGCGCAGCGCAAACTTGTCACACCAGCAAGCCGCTTCTAGGTTGGTATTGCGTCCCATCGCCAAAGGGATGCCACGGACCAAGGATGCGGTTGACGATCGATGACGCGCTTCGGATAGGCGAGATCCTCTCCCAGGCTGCCCGGACCGAGATCATGCCGAGATTCGGCGCGCTCACCGCCGGGCAAGTGCGCGAGAAGTCATCGCGCTTCGACGTCGTGACGGATGCCGACGAGGCGGCCGAGCGGGCTATCGCCGTCGCACTCGGGGCTGCCTGGCCCGGCGCAGCCATCGTCGGCGAAGAAGCAACCGCCAGAGACCGAAGCCTGCTCGACGCCATTGGCACAGCCGATCTGGCATTCATTGTCGATCCACTCGACGGCACAAAGAATTTTGCCGCCCGGCTGCCTCTGTTCGGGGTTATGGCAGCAGCGACGATGCGCGGAGAGGTCGCTCTCGCCGCCATCCATGATCCCGTGTGCCGTAACACCGCCTTTGCGCTCAGGGGCGAAGGGGCGTGGCTGCAAAGCGAAGATGGCACCCGCGTCGATCTGAGAGTCGCTGGCGCGGTGCCGGTCGAAGAGATGGACGCGATCATCGGGACGAACTTTTTGCCGGAGCCGAGGCGGACTATCGTCAACGGCAACCTGTCGCGGCTGGCGATCAGCTCGTGGCTGCGATGCGCCGCTCACGAATACCGGATGGCCGCGGCAGGACACTGCCATCTCCTCTTCTACAACAAGCTGATGCCCTGGGATCACGCAGCGGGCTGGCTGCTGCACCGTGAGGCCGGCGGCTACAGCGCCCACTTCGATGGCACGCCATACCGCCCGACACACCTGACCGGTGGGCTTATCTGCGCCCCGGACGAAGCGAGCTGGCTCGTCGCGAGGAACGCGCTGCTTGAGCAGGCTCGGCCCTCCACCGACGGCTAGGTGAAAGGTTCCGGCGGCAGGCGATTGTCACGATAACACGTCGCTTCTAGGTTGGTGTTGGTGTTGGCTCCCATCGTCAAACGGAGGTCATCGTATTGGGGTCTTCTGTCAACCCTGAGCGAAGCGCAACCATCAGCTCAAAAGCACCGGAGGAGAGCAGGCCATGGTGGCACCCGAGATCATCGGTTCCAGGCTGTCGACCTACACGCGCGTCGTCTGCATGGTCTGCGAAGAGAAGGGGATCGACTACGCGCTGACGGAGCGGCCGTTGCACGCGCCGGAGGTTCGGGCCATCCATCCCCTGGGCAAGATGCCGGTGCTGCGCCACGGCGATATCACGCTCTTCGAATCGAAGGCCATCGCCACGTATCTCGATCGCAGCTTTCCGGCGCCCTATGTCTTGCCGTCCGATGCGCACCTGGGTGCGCTCACCGAGCAATGGGTCTCGCTCGTCAACACGGTGATGGACCGCACCCTGATCAGGACCTACGTCATTGCCTACATCGCGCCCATGATGGCCGGTAAGGAACCCGATCGCGCCGCGATCGACGCCGTCATGCCGGCGCTACGCGAGCAGATCGGGATTCTCGACAAGGCGGTCGCCCATAGCGGCCATCTCGTGGGCGACCAGTTCACCTTCGCCGACATCAACCTGCTGCCGATCCTGTATCGCGTGCAACAGTTCCCGGAGGGCGCGTCGGCGCTTGCCGCGGCAGTGCATCTCGCCCGCTACTACGAGCGGCACGCGGCGCGGCCGAGCTTCCAGCGCACCAACCCGCCGCCCGGCGTACCGCAGCGGGCAAAGCCCGACCAGGGCTAGCATCGCCCGAGGTCGCGGAAGGCCCACGGACGGAAGCCGATATCCAGACCGGCCTTGTGACCCCTCAATAATCGCCGAATCGGATTCCCTGGCTTGCGACAAGCAGCCTGACGTCCGCTCCTGGAGCTGGGCGGCACTTGAAGCGTCGAGGTACGCCATGGTTTTCTGGATAGCGCATGTGGTTGGGTGGGCGATCGCTTATTTCGTCGGTTCTGCACCCACAGGCTATCCGGCAAGGAAACTGCTCAAGGGCATCGATATCCGAGAGCATGACTGGGTCACGACGCTTATGGATACACAGCCCTAACTAACAATTGCGCTACTTGGTGCTGCTCCTACA
>Ga0187894_10003185_pt1 | contig 18711 bp, 10 predicted proteins | sample GBC1701081metaG_FD_136650 | JGI IMG/M metagenome (GOLD analysis project Ga0187894, IMG submission 136650) | White microbial mat communities from a lava cave in the Kipuka Kanohina Cave System on the Island of Hawaii, USA - GBC170108-1 metaG ...
CGTTGAAAATGGCGACATAAAAATCAAACTGAAAAAGTATGTCGTTATCTTCGATAACTCCGATGCCGCGAATCCTCAGTCCCGCGATTAGCATTGTGGGCTACAAATATGAACGCCGTTTTCAACCGCTGGTTGATGACCTAATCAGTTACGTTAATTTTTAATCGTTCCTATCCCCCAGCAAAACGGGTCATGTTCGTCCAATATCAAAGTAGCTTCCGCGTTTATGTATGCTGTGCCTTTTATGCTTGGAAAAATTTTATCGTCTTCGATTCTGACGCTTCCTTCAAAAACGCTTCCGACGATTGATTCCTGTCGCCAAACATCGCCTTCTTTCAGTTTGCCGTCTGAATAAAGACAGGCAAGTTTCGCGCTTGTGCCTGTGCCGCAAGGAGAACGGTCAAAGGCTTTGCCCGGACACAAAACAAAATTTTTGCTGTCCGCTTTATCAGATTTTGAAAAGATTTCAATGTGGTCAATCTCCTGCCCGTTTGCGCCCGTGATCTTTTCTTTATACAAAGCCTGACGAATCAGCCAAGTGATTTCAGTAAGCGATTCAACGTTTGATAAATCCAAATCTTGCCCGTGTTCATTCACAAGAAAAAACCAGTTGCCGCCCCATACAATATCGCCTTTGATTTTCCCTATTCCGTCAACATTAACCTCTACGTCTTTCGCGTAACGATAGCTTAAAACATTGTCAACAGTTACTTCGCCCGATTCGTGTAAATGTGCTGTGACAACACCGACGGGTGTTTCAATTTTATGCTCGCCTGCACCGATGCGATTCATAAAACCAAGCGTAGCAATAAGCCCGATTGTGCCGTGTCCGCACATTCCCAGATAGCCCACATTGTTAAAGAAAATCACACCCGCCGCACAAGTTTTATCAACAGGTTCACACAATAAAGCACCGACGATAACATCTGAACCGCGCGGTTCGTTCACAATCCCGGAACGATAATGGTCAAACTCGTTTTTGAACTTTTCCAGTCTTTCTTTCAATGTGCCGTTGCCCAAATCAGGAAAACCGTCAACAACAACTCTCGTTGGTTCGCCGCCCGTATGTGAATCAATTATGTGAATCCGTTTTGTCATCTTACTTTTTAGTCTGTTTTTTTAATGTGACCGCGAATAGTGCAATGACGGCGGGAAGCAGTCAAGTATAAGAATGTTGAAACATTTTCCAGCACAATTGCGTGTTTGTTCTTAGTAAAAAAAACCAAGCTTTGTCTCAAGAAAGGGGACACACTGTAATGATACAGAAATTTGATGAACTTATCTTGGATGTTTTCGACTATTCACCGAATATAAAAATGAGTAGCCACACACACGAACCCGTTGCTTTCAGTTATGTGTTAAGAGGTTCTTATGATGAAAGAATCGGGAACAGACGCACACGAAACTGTAAAGAAAACACGCTGGTCTTTCATCCGGCAAACGAAACTCACGCAGTAGAATTTAGTAACTGTAAGACAACAATCTTTCGCGTCACTTTTAGTATGCGATGGATTGAGAGGATAAAAAACTCTTCGTTTGACTTGAACGAATCAGTTGTTATTCGACATAGAGTTTTCTCAACGATAATGGAGAAAATGTATTCGGAGTTTCTTTCACCCGATAATTTTTCTTCGCTTGTTATTGAAGGGTTGGTGCTTGAATTATTTGTGTCTGTGGCTCGTAGCTCTGCAAACAATAGCGAAAATAAAATCCCGGTTTGGCTTGAACGTGTACGCGAAAGTTTACATGAAAGCTATGCGAACGAAACTTCTTTGCAGATTTTAGCCGAAACAGTCGGAATCCATCCCGTCTATCTGGCAAGGCAGTTTCGCAAATTCTATCGGACAACGGTGGGCGAATATGTTCGACAGGTAAGAGTGGAAAAAGCGCGACAGCAGCTTTCTAAAACGAAACAGAGTATAAGCGAAATAGCACTCTCGACAGGATTTTACGACCAAAGCCATTTCTCAAACGTTTTCAAAAAACAGACGGGAATGACACCCGTAGAATTTCGTCTAAATCAAAAAGAAAGGTAATTGATTAGGTCATCAACCAGCGGTTGAAAAGGGTGTTCATATTTGTAGTTCACAATGCTGATTGTGTGACTGATGATTCGTAACATCGGAGCTATCGAAGATAACGACATACTTTTTCAGTTTGATTTTAATGTCGCCATTTTCAACGGCTCAAAATCTCTCTTTAATTTCCCCATAGTTGCACTATGGGCTACGAATATATCGCCTATCTGTTTAGCGTGTGCAGTTTTTTGCGGCTTTGCCGCCTGATGTGCGGAAGGTCTCTGACCTTCCGAAAGACCTGTTCCCATTCTTTTGCTATGCCTCTTGCAGGGGCAAAGCCCCCGAAAAATAAAGCGCGATGCTCACGGCTAAGCACAGCCATCGCCGCACATCAAGCGGCAGAGCCGCACACTAAACAGATACTATATCGCTCTCTTCGACAGCTAAAACCGATTCCTGATTAAAGTTTTTGAATTATTATCACTTGACCTAATCAATTACAAAGAAAGTTAATCTCATACAAATAAGTCTTAACTTTCCAAGACGCTAAAATAAAAGCAAAATACATTCTCACAAAGTAGAGCTTAATTTTCGTCGGGGAAAATAATAATGAATAAAAACATTGTTGCTGTTTTGTCTCTTTTGATGTTGTATTCGTCCGCTTTCGCGCAAAGTGTTTCGTCGCCGCTTTTGATCACACGATTGACGGTGAATCAAACGCATATAGCGTTTTCTTACGCCGGAGACATTTGGAGTGTGCCGCGAGAAGGCGGCGAAACAAAACGGCTGACAAACGATGCGAACGATGACAGCTTTCCCGTATTTTCGCCCGATGGCTCACAACTCGCATTTTCAAGGTTGGTTGGCGGTAGTTGGGATGTTTTCGTAATGCCCGCAAGCGGTGGTGAGGCAAAAAGAATTACGTATATGAACGAAGACGATTTAGTCGTCAACTGGTCGCCCGACGGAAAACAGATTTTGTTCATTTCACACCGCGACGAAGAAACTGTCTGGCGACTTTACACAATTGAAGTTGACGGAGTTTTCCCGACGGCACTGCCACTACCCTTTGCCAGAGAGGGCGCGTTTTCGCCCGACGGTACCCGCATAGCTTATTCACCAAGAAAATTTATCTTTGGCGAATGGCGTTATTACAGGGGCGGCATGACATCTCCGATTTGGATTGCGAATTTGAAAGACGGTGCGCTTGAAACCATTCCAAATCAAAACGTCAACGATTTCTTTCCAATGTGGATTGGCAACAAACTCTATTTCGTTTCAGACCGTACAGGGATTTTCAATCTGTTCGTTTACGATTTCAAAACCAAACAACCGCAACAACTCACGACCTACAAAGGTCAGGGAATCAGAGGCGCGGGTGCTTCCAAAGATGCAATTGCTTATGTTCAGGACGGGCAGATTCATCTTTACAACTTGCAAACGAAACAAGACAACATCGTTAAGGTAAACGTGACGCCGGACACAAACGAATTGAAAGCACGAACCGTGAATCCCATTCGTAATCTTGAACACGCGGCTATGTCGGCAAACGGCGACAAAGTGTTGTTCGGCGCACGCGGCGAAGTTTTGTTGTTTGACCCGGGCAAAAACGAAGCAACAAATCTCACGAATACATCGGGCGCGGCAGAGCGTTATCCCGTCATGTCACCCGACAATAATTCAGTTGCTTATTTTTCGGATGAATCGGGCGAATATCAACTTCACGTAAAAACTTTGAACGGCGGCGCGGTGAAAAAGATTTCGGTTGAAGCTAAACCTTCGTTTTATCGTGAACTTGTCTGGTCGCCCGATTCAAAAAGAATCGCTTTCAATGACAAGCATTTGAATCTTTGGATAGCGGATATTGCGGCAGGCAAAACGCAAAAAGTGGACACATCAGTTTATTCGGCGCAAGACACTTGGAATCCTGTCTGGTCGCCGGATGGTCGCTGGCTTGCCTACAACAAATATCTGCACAATCGCATCAGCGCAATTTTTGTCTATGACACGACAGCGAATAAGGCTACGCAACTAACGGACGGAATCACTCATACGGAATCGCCTGCGTTCGATGCAAACGGAAAATATCTTTACTTTCTTTCGAGCGCGAACGCCGGAACAACAAATTATTCTTGGGGAATTTTGAAAGGGATACTTGCTAATCCTTTGCTTGTAAAAAGAGTCCACGCGCTTGTTTTGCAAAACAACACTGCGTCGCCGCTTTTGATAACAGGCGCACCAAACCCTGAAGCGAAAGTTAATGAAAGCATCGGTGAAGTCAAAATTGATTTCGACAATCTTTATAGACGCTTTGTAAATCTGCCGTTGCCACCGCGTGATTATGCCAGAGTTGAATCGGGCAAAGCCGGAAAAATTTTTCTTGCGGTAAATGAATGGCCCGACGCGCCCGGAGCCGAAAACCCGCAAACATCGCTCTATTACTGCGACATTGCAAAGCCGGCGTTTAATAAACTTGTACAAAACATCGGTGGTTATACGTTTTCAGCCGACGGCAGTCGTTTGATGTATTTGAAAGGTCGAGACCAGTTTATTGTACCGTCGGAACAAGAAGCAAAAGAAGGCGAAGGCAAATTAAATATTCAACAGGTGAGCGTAACAGTGGAACCGCGTCAAGAGTGGCAACAGATTTACCGCGAGGCTTGGCGAACCATGCGCGATTGGTTTTATGACCCGAACTATCACGGGCAAAACTTACCCGCGCTTGAAAAGTATTACGTCGGTTATTTGCCTTCGATAACGCGCCGTTCAGATTTGAATCAGTTGATAAATATGATGCTCGGTCATATTTCCGTAAGCCATTTGGGAGCGGGAGGTGGGGATGTGCCGCCGCCGTCAGGACAACCGAATCGCATAGGACTTCTCGGTGCGGATTATGAAATAGCAAACGGGCGATACCGTTTCAAAAAAATCTTTCGCACCAATGCTTATTACACTGCACGCGGTGCTGCGCCTGCCCCTTTAGACCAGCAAGGTGTTGATGTGCGCGAAGGCGATTATCTGATTTCAGTTGACGGGCAAGATGTGCCTTCAACAAAAAATATCTTCACGTTTTTCGACGGCAAAATCGGAAGACCCACAAAACTCGTTGTCAGTGCAAACACAGACGGAAGCGGCGCGAGAACATATACAGTCATTCCGCTTGCAGGTGAAAACGCTTTGCGCCGCTCGAATTGGGCTGAGAACAACCGTCAGTTGGTTGAAAAAATGTCAGGCGGAAAGTTGGGATATGTTTACGTCGAAGATTATGGCTTAAACGGAACGATGAATGCGATTCGCGGACTCGCAGGTTACAGTGACCGAACAGGCGTTATTATTGACCAACGATTCAACGGTGGCGGCATCACGCCCGATTATTTGATTGAATGGTTACAACGAAAACCGCTCTACTACTATATGTTTCGTGGTGGTGATGACATACCTACGCCCGTCAATCCGGGACCTTCAACAAAAGTTTTAATTATCAACGAATACAACGGCTCTGCCGCCGAGACGTTTGCGTTTATGTACAAACTCGGAAAGGTTGGTCCTATCGTAGGAAAGCGAACAAGCGGCGGCGGCATCGGTCCGTATTTTCCAAACCCGAACTTTGTTGATGGGGGCGGACTGCGATTGCCGAATCGCGCCGCTTACAACCCGGATGGAACATCTTGGGGAGTTGAAAACATTGGTGTAATCCCGGATTACGATGTTGAAATAACTCCCAAAGATTTTATGACGGGACACGACCCGCAACTTGAAAAAGCAATCCAAGTCGCAATGGCGGAGTTGCAAAAGGTAAAACAGCAGACGCCAAAGCGTCCCGCTTTCCCTGTGCATCCATATCAAAACTAATTGAAGTATGCTTCGTAATTCTCAAATTAGAATGAAAATAAATTGTGAATTACGAAGCACTTTCAAGCTAAATTGTTCAACCTTACAGAGTGTATTTCTACGGGGTGACTATCTCCATCGCAGATTCATTTGTTGCTCGATGCGTCCTTGATAGCCTCTCTGCAATTCGATAAACCAGTCCCTGATGTTCGGGGCAAGTTCAAATGCTTTTTCATAGAACTTACCTAAAATTGGAACTGCGCCGATTGCCCTTTTGAAAGCCATTGAAGCTAGAGCCTGGTCAGGAGAAAGCCCGCGTCGCGCGGTCAAGGTGGTGTATTCAGTAAGACCTGTGTGTATGTCTGCAAGGGTGCTTGTATAGCTCAATATCCCGCTCAAATGGTCTCGCACATCTGACGCCCACCAAAGAAACGGCTTTGCCTTTCCTCCCCAAGTATTTATTGTTTCAAGGATATTACCGAGCCGTGACCACTGACTATTACTGAGAGCCTGCTCAAGTGTTTGCCCGTGGGAATTGTATTCTTCGGTTATTTCTCTTAACTTAGTGACCTTTTCATTTACGGATTGCATAAATGCGACGATGGAACTCGGGGCTGTAAGTAACGTCCATTGGAAAATGCTATATCTGCCGCCAGACCAACTATCCGTAGAACTATCCGTCCAACGTCCGTTATTATCTGCTAAATGTTCAAATGCCTCTTTTAAGTCATTCACACCCCATAATCCTGACCCGTCCGTAGCCGAATCTTCCAGCGATTCGAGCATCAAACGCCGATGCGCTTGATTGTCACAACGGTTAATTCTGTTGCGCGATTCGTAGTAAATTTCAAAAGCGCGATTAACAAACTGCCTTTGTACATCGCTGTTTTCGCCGTGCCCCCAACCAACTGTGATTAGATTGGGAGTCAAAACGGCTTTTGCTCTCCCATCCCAATAATCACTAAAGCTATTGCTCATGGTATTCCTCCAAATTTGTATCTTCTCATCAATGTCAAATAAGGAATCTCGCGCCCCTCTCACATAAACTTCTTCAAAGTCTTTGTTTTAGGCGTATAATGCCGCGCATTCCAACAGGCGCAGAATTTAGAAAAGAATTTGTTGAAATGTCCCGAAAAACAATGAAATTTTCTGAATATGTCGCTGAAAAATTACGAAAAGCGCGGATTTGATTTGTATGAGCGCAGTTGAGAAGAAGAAAATTCAATCTGTTTTACGCTTTGGCGAATTTACTTTGGATGCTGAGCGACACGGACTGTTTCGGGACGGAGAGCGGGTTCATTTAACAACAAAGCCCTTAGAGACCTTAATTTTTTTAGTTGAAAATCGCGGGCGCAAAGTAAGCAAGAAAGAATTGCTGGATGCTGTCTGGCAAGATACTTTCGTAACCGAAGATGTTTTGGTGCAGGCTGTCAGAGAGATTCGCCGTGTGCTTGGTGATAACAAAGACAACCCGCGATATATTCAGACCATTCCGCGCCAGGGTTACAGATTTATCGGGGCAGTATCTTTCGAGTTCCCGTTTGTGAAATCTGCAAACACCGAACCTGTTCCTTTGGTTGTTGCCCCGCAACCGAAAAAATTGAAATGGCTATGGGCAATTCTTGCAATTCTCGCAATCGTTTCTGTATCTGTAATTTTAGTCCGACTCATGCGAAGTAATGCGGGAGAAGAGCAAAGTTCGTCAAAAAAAACTGAGTCACAAAGCAAACCTGAAATACCGTCAGCAGCAAAATCAATAACATCCGGCAAGTTCAACAGCGGTAAGCCCGCTTTCTCGCCGAACGGAAAGTTTATCGTCTGTGTGAGTTCATCCGAGGAAACAAAAGGATACGGTGACATCTTTGTTCTGCCTACAACCGAAGGCGAGCCGTTACGAATTACGGACAGAACGAATCCAAGCGGCGATTTGCCTGTGTTTACAGCCAATAGTAGTCATGTAGTCTTTTCGCGGTTTCGTGATGGTGAAGACGGAAGCCGTTTGCCTGACCTTTGGATTGTTCCGATGTTTGGCGGGCAGTTGAAAAGATATATTTCTGATGCTCTTGGCGCGGGTTTTTCGCCTGACGGCAAACAGGTGGCTTACACAAAATATCTTCCATCGCGCAAAGTCTTACAGGTTAGCCGGACGGATAATTTGGAACAGAGTAAAGAATTGACGAAAGATGCTTATACACCGCGATGGTCGCCCGATGGTCGCTGGCTTGCCTACACAAACAGTTATCCCGAAGGAGGTAACGGCGATATTTGGATTGTTGACGCGAATACTCTTTCAGAACCAAAGAATCTGACACAAGAAGCGCAACAGATTTACGGGTTGACCTGGACAAATGACAGCAAGTCAATCATCTTTGCTTCAAGACGGACAGGACCGATGTCTCTCTGGAAAATAAGCCTCAACGGCGGGGATATTGAATCTGTAATTTCGGGTGTGGGAGATTATCTCACTCCATCGGTATCATCCGACGGTACTTTGATTTTTTCTCAGGGAAATCCAACGATAGATTTATTTATGACTGAGGGAATTGAAAACTCTGAGATTAAAGAACTGACTAACGGCGAGCGTCATCTTTGGCTCAAACTTTCATCGTCGGGCGAGTATGTGGCTTCTGTAATGCAACGTCCGGATTTTGAAGAACACCTCGCTGTTTTCAACACAAAAACCGGGAAATCAATTCGGTCTGATGACCACCCCGTACACCATCCATATTGGTTGGACAGTGAAAGAATCGCGTACATAATCGGAGATGCCAGTGCAAAACAGAACATAGTTCGCATATTTAATATCGTCACGGGGACAAACGAATCATTGACGACGTTTGACGGGAACATACGTTGGGTTGCAGTTCATCCATCCGGCAATAAAATTGCAGTTGTGCGTTTATCGTCCGACGGCAAACAAAGTATTGTCGTGCGTGATTTGGAAACCAAATCCGACCAAACACTAACAGAAGGCGGAATTTATGAATGTTTGCGTTGGTCGCCGGATGGTTCAACTCTTTCATGGAGCGGCGAGAACAAATCGTCAGACCAATCAAACAACGGGGTTTGGATTTTTCAAAGGGGACAAACGCAACCGCAACATTTAATCAAGGATGGTTATTGCCCGGTTTGGAGTGCGGACGGCAGCAAAATTTATTATTCGAGAACACGCGGATTTGCGGGGCTTTGGCAGTTTGATATTAAAAAACAAAAAGAGACTAAAGTGCGCCATTGGGTTGATGTTTCCACCTTTGATTTGGCGGGCGACCGTCTAGTGTTTGCAAAAGGCGGCGGGCAATATCATATTTACTCAGTTCAGTTGGGTCATTAAAATTTCAGAACTTCAGATTTATAATCAAATACCTTATCGAACATGGAACAAACAGCATTTTTACCGGACTTACTTTATAACAACGGGCGTTTTGAAAGCGGACTTGCAGTTGTTTTTGGTAACGAAGGTTTAATTAATAAAGTCACGCCGATACAAGAGTTGCCGCCTACGACATCTGTTGTGCGATTACGAAATCGCGCACTTTTACCTTCGATGGTCAACGCGCATTCGCATTCATTCCAGCGCGTTATTCGCGGGCGCACAGAATACAAAACATCAAACGAAGATTCTTTCTGGACATGGCGCGAAGCAATGTACGCGGCGGCTGAAAAACTTTCGCCCGAAGATGTTTTTGACGCGGCGCGAATGGCTTTTCTTGAAATGGCTTTAAGCGGAATAACGGCAGTCGGAGAATTTCATTATCTTCATCATCAACCCGACGGCACATTTTACGAAGACCCGAATATTTTGGCTAAACAAGTTATTCATGCTGCGGAAGAAATCGGAATCAGAATCTCGTTACTGCGCGTCGCTTATTTTCGTTCGGGCTACAACAAAGAGCCAAATCCGCGACAATCACGTTTTATCGAAAAAGACGTTGACACATACCTGAATCATCTTTCCGATTTACAATCGTCAATCGTCAATCGTCAATCCCTCAATCCCTCAATCCCTCAATCCCCCAATCTCTCAATCCCCCAATCCCTCAATCCCTCAATCGGCGTAGCTCCGCACAGTCTTCGCGCTGTACCTTTGAATCAATTTCGTGATGTTGTCGAATATGCGAATGAAAATAATTTGCCCATTCATTCGCACGTTTCCGAACAGACGGCTGATGTAGCTTCGTGCGTCGAAGAACACGGAAGGACGCCTGTTGTTGTTTTGAATGACGAAGGATTATTAAACGAAAGATTCGTTTTGGTTCACACCATTCATATCAGCGAAGAGGAAACCCGGATGCTGGCAAAATCAAATTCGATTGTTTGCGCTTGTCCGACAACCGAAAGAAATCTCGGCGACGGAATTGTGCCGACTGATTTATTGTTTGAAAAAGGCGTTCGTGTGTCTCTGGGTTCAGACAGCCACACGCAGATTGATTTGTTAGAAGATGCCCGCCAACTTGAATACAATTTGCGGTTGAAATATCAAAAACGAAACGTGCTTGCCGATGAAGAAAAAGACGTTTCATCATTGGCGGGAAAATTGTTTGAATGCGCCACTGTAAACGGAGTTGAGAGTATCGGGTTAAATAAAGAATCGGCGGATTTTTTTACTGTTGATTTAAGCGACCCGACAATTGTCGGTGCAAACACGGAAGATTTGCTTTCGTGTATTCTCTTTTCGGCGACACGCAAGGCAATAAAAGATGTTTTCGTTGGCGGCAGACAGATTATCGAAGAAGGAAAACATAAAAAACAGGAAGATATAATTCAGCAATTTATAAAACTGCAAAAGAAACTTTGGGCTTAAAACACCTGCGATTTTTTTCACCCTAACACTTCTCTGATTTTTCTTGTGATTGAATCGGGCGTGAATGGTTTTTCTATAAAGTTGATGCCTTCTTCCAAGACGCCATGATGGATGATTGCGTCGTCCGTGTAACCCGACATGAAAAGGATTTTTGCGTGCGGCAAAATTGTTGAAAGACGTGTTGCCAGTTCGCTGCCATTCATACGCGGCATTACCACATCCGTTAAAACAAGATGAATCGGTTCTTTATAGCTCATACAAATTTCCAGAGCCTTCAAACCGTTTTCCGCTTCAAGCACGTTATATCCACACAAAGTTAAAATCTCTTTGGTTGATGTTCTTACTGCATCTTCGTCTTCGACAAGCAGAATTGTTTCCCAACCGATTGACAGATGGTTACGTTCATTTGTCGCCTGCGTTTTTACCTCTTCGTTTTGAACCGAAGGGAGATAGATTTTGAAGGTCGTTCCTTTTTCTATTTCGCTGTAAAACGAAACATGACCTTTTGACTGCTTTACTATGCCGTAAACGGTTGAAAGCCCAAGCCCTGTGCCCTTGCCTTTCTGTTTGGTTGTAAAGAACGGCTCAAAGATATGTGATTGGGTTTCTTCATCCATGCCGTGACCAGTGTCGCTGATGGCAAGCATGACATAGTTGCCTGGCTGTACATCGGCATATTTCTTTGTGTAGTTTTCGTCCAACTCTACGTTTGCAGTTTCGATTGTCATCTTGCCGCCCGAAGGCATCGCGTCGCGTGCGTTGACTGCCAGATTCAAAAGTGCAAGTTCGATTTGTGTCGGGTCTGTTTTCGTGGGCCACAATTTCGGTTCTAAAACCGTGAGGCGTTGAATGTCTTCGCCAATAAGGCGACAGAGCATCTGGTCAACATGGTCGACGGTTTCGTTCAGATTAACTGTTTTCGGTTGCAGAATTTTTTTGCGGCTGAATGCAAGAAGCTGATTTGTAAGGTCTGCGGCGCGGCAGGCGGCTTTCTTTATCTCTTCAATGTTGCGAAGCAGAGGCGAGTCGGCAGGGAGTTTTCGCAAAGTCAGATCACTGTATCCCGTAATGGCAGTTAAGATGTTGTTGAAATCGTGTGCAATACCGCCCGCGAGTCTTCCGACTGCTTCCATCTTTTGCGATTGTTGCAGACGTTCTTCGCTTATCTTCAACGCCTCTTCCGCTTGTTTGCGTTCGATGAATTGTCCGATTTGGCGTCCGACATATTCCATCATTTCCAACATCTGCTCATCGGGTTCAAGACGTTTGCGGCTGTAAAAACCGACAACATCCGTGATGACTTTGTTAGAGAAAATTGGAAACGCAACCGCACCGTGAATGCCCAGTGTTTTTGCTACTTGTACATTGACGGTTCGCGGGTCGCTGATGATGTCATTGCTCCAAATGGGTTGTTCGGATTCCCATGCGATTCCGTCAAATCCCTCGCCTCGCTTGAAAATGCGCTCGCGTAAAACGGGGATAAAGTTTTCGACTTGAGAAAAAAGAGGCACTATCCAGAAATCCAAAAGCCTTAACACATTAGATTTATCGTCAACATGAAAACGCTCGCCCGCTTCCCAACCCAAATTTTCGCAAGTGGTCTGTAATATCTTAGGCATTGCAGAATCAACCGTTTCTTCTTCGGAAAAGATTCTGGTGAGCGAATACTGCAAGTTCTGTCTTGCCTGTGAGCGATTGCGTTCGGTCACATCATTGAAAGCCGCAAGCGCACATCTTTTGCCGCCAATTTCAATCACGTTCGCCGAAATAAGATAAGAATTGATTTCTCCATGTTTATTTACAAGTTCGCATTCAACATCTGTGGCATAGCCATTTGATACAAGTTGTTTTGCAAGTTCCTCGCGTTGTTGCAAAGATTGCCAGAGGTTGACTTCGATTGCGGTTCGTCCGATTAGTTCATCGTGTGTGTATCCGAAATGCCGCGCAAAGGTTTCGTTTACCTCTACAAATTTTCCCGTTTCAATTTCCGAAATAGTCATCGGGTAAGGGTTTGATACGAATGCTTTCTGAAATCTTTCTTCGGATGCTCTGAGTGCTTTTTCCGCCACAAGTTTTTCTGTTATGTCATTGCAGGCAAGGATGGCGCAAGGTCTGCCGTCGAGTTCTATAAATTCTGTTGTAAGAACTATGTTTCGCTCTTTACCGTCTTTTTGTCTTCCGAGCATTTCAAATATCGGAACTTTTTTCTTTTTTGATGTCGCAAGATACTCTCTGTATTTAATTCGAGCGTTGTTATCAACCCAAAAGTTTAGTTCTTCGCCACTTCTTCCTATAATCTCTTCGCGTAAAAAGCCCGTCATCTTTGTAAAGCTTTCGTTTACGTCAACTATCTTTTCACTCAAGATGCTGAAAACCAAAATCGGATGTGGACTAAGATGAAAGGTTTTGGCAAAGCGTTCCTCAGATGCAATCAACTCTTTCTCGGCTTGCTTACGCTCGGTAATATCGTTGCGATAAAAGACAATCAAAACAAAACATAGAATGGAAAGGACGCAGGAAATAAGAACTATGTAAGTGAGTTGCCGCCAGCTACTAAGGAAAACCAAGGATGTAAGGCGTTGGCGTTCTCTGATTAACTGCATACAGTTTTTCAACACATCTGTAGAAAAGGTCAGTTCTTTTTGCCAAGCGTCTTCTGCAATGAACCTTACTTCCGAACCTAGAGGCTTTGAAATCAAATTGATAAAGAGTTCGTCCATCTTTGCCACGGAAGGTTTAATTTCTTTCAGGTAGTTTTTTACATCGGTCAGTTCATTTTTATCGGTTTCCAATTCGGACTTGTCCATCTGAACTTTATATTCAGTCAATAGCCTTTGCCAGTAGGCTTTTAGTTGCTCAGGGTTATTATTGCGGTGGCTTTCGGCAATAACTTTTTCAAAATCAACTAATGTTTTTTCCAGCAAGGAAAGCTGTATAGAGATTGCTGAGAAACGCGCTAAATCCTTTTGAACCTGATTTACTGTAGATGTCAGATAGATATTCCACACGACGAAAACCAACGGGAGTGAAAGTCCCGCCCATATCCAAAACGACTTGAAATATGTTTGCGTTGTTGACTTCATGCTTCGCAAAAGACGGCGTGGCTAAACTTTATTGACCGTACAAAGAGAGAATGCTAATTGCTTGTTACTTTAACAAAGACAATCCGGCGAATTGTGTCGCAATATCAGATTACACAACAGAGCCGTAAGGTGACAATAGTTAAAATAAAAACATTTCTGTAATTCTGTTTTCTTCGTTAAGGCTAAAGGTTACAATGTGCTTGCAAAGGAAGTTCCGGTTAGCCAATATGTCAAAAACAATCGAACAAGAAATCGAGTCGTTACGCAAAGAAATAGACCATCATAACGAACTCTATTACACGCACAGCCGTCCTGAAATCTCAGATATGGAATTTGACGCAATGCTTGCGCGGCTTGTGAAACTCGAAGAAGAGAATCCGCATTTGATAACACCCGACAGCCCCACACAGCGCGTTGGCGGGCGTCCCGTTGAAGGCTTTACTTCGTTTGAACACAAGACGCCGCTTCTGTCTTTGGATAACAGTTACAACATTGATGACCTTCGTGCATTTGACGAACGCTGTCGGAAATTGGCGGACGGGCGCGAGTTTGAATATGTCGCCGAACTGAAAATTGACGGGCTTTCTATTGCACTTCACTACGAAAACGGAATTTTGGTTGTGGGCGCGACACGCGGCGACGGACGGCGCGGCGATGATGTCACGCAGAACATCCGCACTATTCGCACAATTCCTTTGAAACTGAAAACCGACATGGCGGAATCAATCGAAGTGCGCGGCGAAGCTTATCTTTCAAGGTCATCTTTCGAGCGAATAAATGCAGAAATGGCAGAGGAAGGGCAAAGGCTTTTTGCAAACCCGCGAAACGCCGCATCGGGAACAATGCGTCTTCTTGATTCACGCATAGTCGCAGGGCGCAAACTCGATTTATTTCCATATGACCTTTTGCGAAACAGACGCAAAGCTTTTGCTACGCACCGGGAGATTTTCGACTGGCTTGAAAAGGCGGGTTTTCATGTAAATCCGAATCGTGCGCTTTGCAAGAACATTGATGAAGTGATTGAGTTTTGCAACCAGATGGAGCAAAAACGAGACTCGCTTGATTACGAGATTGACGGTGTTGTCGTAAAAGTAAATTCGACGGCTTTGCAGGATGAATTCAGCACAACGACAAAGTTTCCGCGTTGGGCAATCGCCTACAAATATCCCGCACGGCAAGCCTCAACAAAAGTTCTTTCAATAGTTGTTCAAGTGGGACGCACTGGCGCATTAACACCCGTTGCGAATCTTGAACCCGTGCTATTGGCAGGTACAACGGTCGCACGCGCCACGCTTCACAACGAAGCCGAAATAAAACGCTTGGGCGTTCGCGTAGGTGATTACGTGATGATTGAAAAGAGCGGTGAAATTATCCCTAAAGTCTTAAACGTAGTCGAATCAAAACGAAACGGAAGCGAAACGGAATTTGAGTTTCCGCGAAATTGTCCCGTTTGCGGCGATGATGTTGTAAGGGTAAATGAAGAGGTTGTTGCGCGTTGCTCCAACCAAAATTGTCCGGCGAAAATCAAGGGACGTCTTCTTCACTATTCATCGCGCAAGGCAATGGACATAGAAGGTTTGGGCGATGTCCTGGTTGAACAACTCGTTGATAAAGGTCTGGTCAAGGATGTAAGCGACCTTTATGAATTAAAACTCGGAGACATTGCTTCGCTTGAACGCATGGCTGAAAAATCGGGCTTGAATCTTTTGGCTCAAATCGAGGCAAGCAAAACAAGAGAACTTTCAAATCTTCTCTACGGTCTTGATATTCGCCATGTCGGAGAGCGTTATGCGAATATCCTTGCACGTCATTTTCGTTCACTTGAAAAATTAAAATCGGCAACTGTGCAAGAATTGGATGATATTCCTGAAATCGGTTTAACCGTAGCCGAAAGCGTTCGCACTTGGTTTGATAACCTCAGCAACCTGGCTCTTTGCGAAAGCTTAGAAACCGCCGGTGTCAAAACTGAAATGAGCCAAAGTTCAAGCACAGTCTTAAATGAAAATTTCGTCGGAAAAACTTTTGTTCTGACTGGAAAACTCGAAACTCTGTCACGCGACGAAGCAAAGAGTCTGATTGAAAACATAGGCGGGCGCGTGGCTTCATCCGTCAGCAAGAAAACCGACTATGTCATCGCAGGCGAAGACGCAGGCTCAAAACTTGATAAAGCCGCAAGTTTGGGTGTGAGCATCCTGAGCGAAGCAGAGTTCAAGATGATGCTTGAAAGTGAAAACAAACCTGTTAGTGAAGGACAACTATTGATGTTCGGGTGAAATCTGTGATTTGAAAATCTTACGATGTTAAGGAAAAAGTTTATTTCTTTTGTGACCTTTCGTGTTAATTCGCGGTTTCCGTTATATTAAAAATTTATACTGAGCAAGGCAGCAAGTTTGGGGTTAAATGCCGCAAGCCTGCACGCAGTAAGGGCGTAAATTGTTGCACACTTACTGCGTGCGTGTTTCTGCAAAAGCCAATTTTGTTGCCTTGTTGAGTATAGTCAGATTTTTAGAAGAAATCTTGTTCGGCTCTGTCCCAACCAATTTGTTTTTTCCAACTTCAGGATATTAAGATTGCAATCAATATGAACAAAAAGATATTCTCAACAATCGCTTTTTTATTGCTCGCTTGCACAGTGAGCGTTTTTGCACAGCAACCGGGAGTTTTGACGGCGGACGATTACGCCCGCGCCGAAAAGATGCTCGGTTATAACACTTCGCCGCTCGTTGATCGTGCCGGAGTTCGCGCCACTTGGCTTGCGGACGGCAGATTTTGGTATCGCGTTTTGACTCCGACCGGAAGCGAATATGTTTTATTTAATCCGGCGACGGGAGAGCGCAAAGCCGACGTGGATGTTGCCAAACTCGGAGTCACGCCTGCGAGCAATCAAAGACCGAATCCCGATGAAATCATTTCGCCTGACGGGACAAAAGCCGCATTTATCAAAGATTGGAATCTCTGGGTGCGCGACATCGCCACTAAAAAAGAAACGCAATTGACAAAAGACGGCGTGGAAAATTTCGGTTATGCGACAGACAATGCAGGCTGGACGCACAGCAATAAAGCGATACTTCTTTGGTCGCCCGATTCAAAGAAAATCGCCACGTTTCAGCAAGACCAGCGCAACGTCAGCAATATGTATCTGGTTACGACAAATGTTGGCGCGCCCAGACTTGAGGTGTGGAAATATCCACTGCCACAAGACAAAGAAATAATCAAAATTCACCGCGTTATCATTGAAGTTGATACGGGCAAAATCACTCGCCTGAAAATGCCGCCCGATGACCGTCGAGGTACGCTCTGTGATGATATTTCTTGTTCCGGTAGTTTCGACGATAACGAATGGAACACCGATTCAACCAAATTGGCTTTCGTTTCCACAACCCGCGACCATAAACAAGCAAATTTACGCATTGCAGATGCCGCGTCGGGCGAAATTACAAATGTTATGGAAGAGAAAGTTGCGACGCAATACGAATCCGGTCAGGGAGAAATCAACTGGCGTTATCTTGCCGATTCAAACGAATTTATTTGGTATTCCGAACGCGACGATTGGGGACATCTCTATCTTTACGATGCAAACGGAAAGCTGAAAAATCAAATCACGAAAGGTAATTTTGTCGTAACACGCCTTCTCAAAGTTGATACGAAAAACCGCGTTCTCTTTTTCGAGGCAAACGGACGCGAAGCGGGGCGCGACCCGTATTTCAGCCATTTTTACCGCGTAGATTTTGACAGCAAAAAGCTGCAACTGCTTACGCCCGAAGATGGCAATCACCAAATCTCGCTTTCAACGGACGGCAAGTATTTTGTTGACAACTATTCAAAACCCGATGTTCCTCAAGTTTCGGTTTTGCGTGATATGACCGGAAAACTAATTGCCACGCTCGAAAAAACGGACATTTCGCGCCTTACAGCAACAGGCTGGAAACCGCCGACACCAATTAAAGTTAAATCACGCGACGGCAAATGGGACTTATACGGATTGATGTTCACGCCGACGAATCTCGACAGAACGAAAAAATATCCGGTTGTGAATTACATCTATCCCGGACCGCAGGGTGGCGGAGTCGGCACGCGAAATTTCGGAGCGGCACGCAACGATAATCAGGCACTAGCCGAATTAGGTTTTATCGTCGTTGTCATTGACGGAACGTGCAATCCTGACCGCTCGAAATCTTTCCACGATGTTTGCTACGGAAATATGGCGGATAACACACTCGAAGACCAAATCGCCGGACTTAAAGAACTTGCGGAAAAAAATCCGTTTATGGATTTAACCCGTGTCGGTATGTGGGGACATTCGGGCGGCGGATTTGCAACTGCTGCGGCGATGTTTCGTTTCCCCGATTTCTACAAAGTCGGAATCAGCGAATCGGGTAATCACGACAACCGCAATTACGAAGACGATTGGGGCGAAAGATACATTGGCTTGCTCGTCGGCGATAACTACGAAAAACAGGCAAATCAAATCTACGCCAAAAATCTCAAAGGCAAACTCCTTATCGCTCATGGCGGGATGGACGACAACGTACCGCCTTACAACACCTATCTGGTCGTTGATGAACTGATTAAAGCAAATAAGGATTTTGATTTACTGATTATTCCAAACGCCCGTCACGGCTACGGTCAGGCAAGCTATTACGTGATGCGCCGTCGTTGGGACTATTTCGTTGAACATTTGCTTGGAGCGAAACCGCCGAAAGAATATAAATTAACGCCGAAACAAGATGCGCGAATGACGACGAGATAAAGTAAGAAAATCAGACTTCTAATCAGATTTTTGGTAATTGATTAGGTCATCAACCAGCGGTTGAAAAGGGTGTTCATATTTGTAGCTCACAATGCTAATCGTGGAACTGATGATTCGCGGCATCGGAGTTATCGAAGATAACGACATACTTTTTCAGTTTGATTTTTATGTCGCCATTTTCAACGGCTCAAAATCTCTGTTTAATTTCCCCATAGCTGCACTATGGGC
>Ga0187894_10003186_pt1 | contig 18711 bp, 19 predicted proteins | sample GBC1701081metaG_FD_136650 | JGI IMG/M metagenome (GOLD analysis project Ga0187894, IMG submission 136650) | White microbial mat communities from a lava cave in the Kipuka Kanohina Cave System on the Island of Hawaii, USA - GBC170108-1 metaG ...
CGAGCAGCTTTTGTCGGAAGTATTCCTGCTGCATCGGATTCATGAACGGTTCTTTTTCCGTCGGCCGATAATTCTGCGGCAGCATCATTGCGCAACCCCTCGCTTCTACGCTGTACCACGCTCATTTGTCGCGGGCCCCAGGGCGCGCGGAGTATTACGGGACCCGCGATGCGGAAACAAGCTTTTCCGTGGTCCTTAGACGTCAGTAGTAGTGCATCGCAGCAAGATCGATCTGATGGAATTCATCAAGCTGTAACAATGAGTTGCGAGACGTACCTTCGTACGATGGTCACACGGCGGTGACCTGCAGGCCGCCGGATCAGGGGGCCGGCGCGGCCAGGGCCCCAAGCGCCAGCAGGCGTCCCAGAGCGGCACCCACATCAAGATCAGGCGCTGCGGCCAGGGCCCGCTCCAGCGCCAGGCCCAGGGGATCCCCCGCCTCCAATGCCGCCATCAGCGCCGCGGCGCCGGCATCGAGGTCGGCGAAGGCCGCATCATCGGTCCGCGGGAGGACCAACAGGCAGACGCCACCCGCATCGAGGTCGACGGTATCGACATCGCCGCCATGGTTCAGCGCCCAGATGCGATCGATCGGATAGTGGGACCGAAGCAGCGCAACACCCGGCCGTGGCTTGAGCGTGAGCCCGTCGAGCTGGTCGGCCGGTACCGCAGCGAGATGCTCGGCCGTCAGGCCCGGTGTGTCGGGCGCCGTGTAGGCAAGGTTCAGCGCCCAGTCGAGCCGCGCCACGTCGGCGAGGTAGGGCAACGCCGCGGCCGCCGGCCAGCGAGTGACGAACGCGGCGAAGTCGGCGCCATACTCGCTCAGCACCGGCCCCACCGGCGGTGACTGGGCAATGAAAGCGCGAGCGATGGCGGCAAAGAAATCATCGCCCACCGCGCCGCGGACCGTGGAGAACGTGGCGCCCAGCGCTGATGTCAGGCTGGCGAACACGTGATGGCGGTAGACGCGCAGGCGCGCTGCCGCCGGGATGCGATCGCCGACCGCGGCGGCGACCAGGACCGCCTGCTCCTCGCCCAGCAGGTGCGTACGGAAGGCCTGTTGCAGCTCGGCCAGCGACAAGGCGCTCATGCCGCCTGCCCCACCATGGCCGCAGCTTCGCGATCGGCGCGCGCCGCCTCGTCGAGCAGCACCTCGAGCGCCGGCACGTCGGTGTCCCACTCGACGAGAGTCGGCCGGGCCCCGAAGCGGGCGATGGCGTGGCGATAGAGCGACCACACCGCATCGCTCACCCGCGAACCGTGATCGTCGATCAGGATGGTCTCGCCATCGGCATCGTTGCGCGCATGGCCGGCGAGATGGATCTCGCCGATGGCCGCCGCCGGCAGGGCGTCCAGGTAGGCGACGGGATCGAAGCCGACGTTGCTGGCGGACACGAAGATGTTGTTGACGTCGCACAGCAGCCGGCAGCCGGTGCGCGCCACCAGGGCGGCGAGGAACGCGGGCTCGGTCATGCTCGTGTGGGCGAAGGCGACGTAGCTCGAGGGATTCTCGATCATCACCGGGCATTTCAGCGCCGTCTGCACACGGTCGATGTTGCGCGCGACGACAGCCAGGCTTTCCTCGGTGTAGGGCAACGGCAGCAGGTCGTTGAGGTAGGCACCCCCCACCACGCTCCACGCCAGATGCTCGGAAACGAAGCGCGGCTGCAGCTGCGCGATCAGCGCCGCCACGCGGTCGAGGTGGTGCGCATCGATGCCGTCGGCACTGCCCAGCGACAGGCCGACGCCGTGCACGCTCATCGCGTGCGCGGCACGCAGGCGCTCGACCCGGCGCAGGGCCGGCCCATCGGCGAGATAGTTCTCAGCGTGGATCTCGAGGAAGCCGACGGACGGTGCACGCTCGGCGACCTCGTCGAGATGCGGCGCGCGCAGGCCGATGCCCGCACGGGGGGCACTGTCAGGGGCGGCGTCGACCATGAAACATGCCGGGCGCGTCCCGAGCGGGCTTCGCTCGGGACGACAGAACGACCTACTTGCTCGCCGTCGTGGCGCCGCCGACGATCTTGGCACAGGTGCCCTTGGGCACGGCGATCCAGGCGTCCTTCTGGCCGTCCTTCTTGGACGTGCCGGCGCAGGATGACGTCGCGGTCTGGCAATCGTTCTGCCCCGCCTTGACGACGCCGTAGCACTTCTCGGTCTCTGCCGCCTTCTGTGCGGCGGCTGGCAGCGCCACGATCGCCGCGATGGCCGAGGCGAGCACGAGGTGGGTGGTCTTCATGTCTTGTCTCCGTTGCCCATCGGCTGGAAGCATCGCCGGGACCCGACTCGCGGCGCCTCCCCGGCGATTGCTATAACCCGGCGACGCCGATGCGCGGGAATCAAAGGCCCTGACGTTCCCGTGACCACGCGCGTCGCCTAGTCCTTATACCAGACGACCTGCACGCTCGACGCCAGCAGCGTGCCGTCGCTCCCCCAGAGCTCGACTGTCTGGTCATGAAAGCCGGCGTTGAAGCGCCGGCAATCCACGACACCGCAGAGCGGCGCGGTGCCCTGCGCCCGCACCTCATCGTCCGTGGCGTTGAAATAGGTCGTCATCGACACGGTGCTGCTGGGGATGAACATGCCGCGCACCTGCAGCAGGCGCAGCAGGAACGCGTCGGCCATGGCGGCCAGCGACACGACGTCAAGCGTCCGGTCGGGCACATCCGACAGCCAGAGGACGGAGCGCGGATCGGCCGGTACATCGCGTGGTGCCGCACCGATGACAGGCGTGCCCTCGACGAACCGGAATCGGTAACGCTGAAGCCAGTTCGACGGGACGGCAAACGCGACCGGTGTCACCGCATCAGCCGGCGGCACCACAGGCCGCATCGCGTGGGCGTGCGCCCAGGTCGGGCGGCGAACGCCGCACACGACCGACGCGGTTGCCGCGACCGAACCGCCCTGCAGCAGGCTCACCGACCAGTGCTGGGTGGACTTGCCGCTGCGCTGTTCGCTCACCACCAGTTCGAACGCACCGCGCGCGATGGCAGCACAGAAATTGACGGTGAGCGCCACCGGACTGCCCAGCCGGCGCGGGTGGTCGACGACCGCACGCAGCAGGATCGCCGCGGTGATGCCGCCGAACGGACCGGCGAAGTTCCAGTAGTCCTCCGAGGTGTGTCCGGAAAACCGGTCATCGCCGACGGGCGCCAACCGCGTGGCGATATCGAGCGGATGTCCGCCAGTCATGTCGACGCCTACCCTTCAGGATCTGAACACGCATACCGCGGGTCATGCCGCTACTCACGACATGTGTAGGTACACTATTCAGTGCCGCGATGGAAGGGATCAGGGCTCCTTGAGCGTGCTGCCGTCGAGATGGCCGACCATCAGCGCGAGGACGCCACCGCTATGGCCCTGGGCGAAGAAGATCCGCCAATGACCGCCGATGCCGATCTCGTAGACGTGCGCGTCGGCGGTGGACGGGTTGCCGCAGGCAGTCTTGATGGCGTCCTTGGCCGCCGTCGATGCCACCGGCGTCTGGCCCTCGAAATGGGCGAGATGGCGGAGCGCGGCGAGGCGATCATTGATCGTCGGGCGGTATTGCTGCAGCGCCAGGTTGCGACTCTTCTGGCGCGAGAATTTGGTCGTCACATACAACGCCACGTCTCTCCTCCCTTCCCTACACAGTCCGCGACGTCGGCCGGACAAGGGTGGACGGTGGCCGGTCACCGGCCTCCACGGAGTGCCAGTGTGCAGGCTCACCTGCGGTAGCGGTCATTAAGAATTCTTAAATTTCCAGGCTACCTTGTGGACATGCGCGGCTATTCGGCCGGCGCCGTCCCCGATCCATCCCGCCCGGCGTGCCGCGCCACCGCTTCGGCGCGCTGCCAGTCGGCCGGCGTATTGATGTTGAGGAACGGATCGCTGCGCCGCCGCGGCCAGTCGAACACCGCCGTCCGGCGGGTGGTAGCGAAGCGCTCGATGCTGCGGGTGCCGTCCGCCACCGCCTGCTCCAGCGGCGCCAGCAGCTCCGTCGACCACACCGCGATGGCGTTGTGCACGCGGCCGCGATACCGCACGGTCAGGATCTCGGCCTCGGGCACATGCATGTGGCCCGCCAGGTAGGCTGTCAGATCGAGCGGCAGGAACGGCACGTCGACCGGCACCGTGAGCAACCAGGGCGAGAACGGGTGCTGGCGTCGCGCCCAGGCCATCGCCGCCAGGATGCCGGCCAGGGGGCCGGGTCGGCGGCCATCGGCATCGGCGGCGACGGTGTCGCTGACCACCGGCACGCCGAACCGCTCGAAGCGGGCGGGATCGCCATGGGTGCTGATGACGAGGCCGGCCACCTGCGGCCGCAGCCGCGACAGCGCGTGCTCGATCAGGGGCGTGCCATTGAGGCGTCGCAACGGCTTCTCGATGCCGGGACCCAGGCGGCGGCCTTCGCCACCGGCCAGCACGGCACCGACCAGGGCGCCGACCCGAATCGGACGCTCAAGCGGTGGATGAATGCGGGGCATGAGCGATTGTGGGCTGCGGGCTGCGATGAATGCAAGGTTGGTCATCATTCCTCCCCACGCAGTGGGCAGGTGCCCCGATACGACGTTTCGACGCAAAGCGTCGAAACGTCGGTGGGCGGAGGGGAGCCGTGGTGATCTTGCTAACTGAGATCACGTCGGCTCCCCCTCCGGCCTTCGGCCACCTCCCCCACTACGTGGGGGAGGATTCCTCTTCTTGGCGGACAGCGCCGGGCTTGGCAGGATGCCGCCGCAACACCGGGAGAAACACCATGGCTGCCACCGCCGAACAGATCGCCGACTATTTGATGGATGTGCGCCGCTCGCGCGTGACGGTCGGCTGGTGGCCGAAGGCGAAGATGCCGGCCAACGAACGCGCCGCCTATGCGGCGCAGGACGCCTACTTGAAGCGCATCACGGCCGAGGACGGCGATATCACCGGCTACAAGATCGGGCTCACGGCGCCGGCGATCTGGGAGCAGACCGGCCTGCGCAGCCCCGCCTATGGCCCGATCCGGCGCAACCGGGTCTTCGAGCGGGCCGTGACGCTCAAGGCATCGCAGCACACCCGTCTGGGGTTGGAGCTGGAGATCATCCTCACCGTCAATGCCGACGTGCCGGCGCCGCCGGTCGGCAAGCCCTACGACAAGGACAGCGTCACACCCTACATCGCCTCGGCGCGCGCCGGCTTCGAGCTGATCGAGGATCGTGGCGCCGACTACAGCCGCCTGTCGGCGCTGCACCTGATCATGGATGTCGGCTGGAACTGGGGCTCATTGCTGGCAGCGGAGAACCCGGACTGGAACAAGCTCGACCTCGCCAGCCTCAAGGGCTCGGTGTCGTTCGATGGCGAGGTGGTGGCCACCGGCTCGTCGGGTGACGTGCTGGGCCATTGCGTCAACTCGCTGGCCTGGGTCGCCAACAAGCTGGGCGAGCATGGCAAGCAGCTCAAGAAAGGCATGATCGTCTCGACCGGCAGCATGGTGGCCTGCCAGTTCGTGCCCGTCGGCACCACCGCCGTCGGCCGCATTGATGGCCTCGGCGAGGTCACGGTGACATACGCGTTCTAGCCGATCATCTGAGCGGACACGCCGCGGCCATGCGGTCGAGCTGAGCGTCAAACGTTGTCACGTCGCGGTTCGACAGCGCGACCGGCCTGATGTCGTCCGATCCGGCGATGGCGGCATAGCCGCCGGACATCAGGACGCGCAGGCCGTTTTCCGCGACCGGGATCAGCGTCAGGGTGATGCGCTCCTCCGGTGCTTCAAGCGCACACGTGCTGAACAGGGACGGGCCGATGGGATGCACCACCCGGCCAGCGGTGATCCGCGTGTCGCTGCTCGAGCGGATGACGAATCCGCTGTTGACCGTGTACGATACGAGCTGGCCGCGAAAGCACGCAGCATCGACGTTGTTGACGGTGTGCTCCGGCGGGATGGTCGCCACGGGCGATGGCGGTTCGCTGGTGATACAGCCGCTCGCGACCAGCACCAGCGCCGGGACGATGATCCATCGCAGGCACGACAGCACGTGCCCTACCCGACCAGCTCCGCCATCACCGCATCGGGCCGCAGGATACGGCTGGGCAAGCGATGCACGGTCGCGGCACCCAGGGCCAGCGCGTCGTACTCGCCGTCGAACAACTCGGCGATGGCGGGATTGCGCGCATTGAGACCGCCAGTATAGGCGCCGAACGACGGCAGGATCAGGCGCCGGCCATCGGTGACGAAACAGCGCCGGCGCAGGCCGCGGCCGCGCACCGTCAGCACAGCGACGGGATGATAGTGACCCGATATCTCGCCGTCGCAATTGGTGAGCGGCGTGCGCTCGGCCTCGTGGCGAAAGGCCAGCGGACCGAAGGCCAGCTCATGACTCACCGCGCCGCCCCAGGCCCGCGGCGGCTTGGGATCGTGATTGCCGACCAGCCAGATCCAGTCGTCGACCGCGGCGATCAGGCAAGCCAGCAGCGCCGCATCATCGCTGTCGATGCGCGACGCAGCGTCAGTGTCATGAAACGAGTCGCCGACGCACACCACGGCACGCGGTTTCAGCACATCGATGCAGCGCGCCAGTCGGCCAAGCGTCGTGCGCGTATCGTAGGGCGGCAGCAGCTGCCCGGTGCGGGCGCCATACCAGGTCCCCTTCTCCAGATGCAGGTCGGCGACCGCCAGCAGCCGCTCGTCAGGCCACCACAAGGCACCGTCCGCGCATGCTTCGACGCCGGTACCGTTGAACTGAAACGCAATCGACGACATGGCACACCATGTCGCGGCGAAGCGTCCGACTCAAGAGGCGGATGGGCGCCATCACGCCGGATCGGACAAAAGTTGTGACATCTGGCAAGAGCGGCGCGGCCCCTGAATATCCTCGACGGTTGTCAGTGGTTCGGCCATGGTTCGCGCCGAAAGAGAAATTGGAGGGAGCTCCCCATGCATGATTCCTCGGCCCCGGCTGCCGCCGAGCGCATGAGCACGGCCCAGGCCGTCGTACGGTCGCTGGCGATCAACGGCATCGACACGATGTTCTGTCTACCCGGTGTCCAGAACGATCCGTTCTTCGACGCGCTGTTCGATTCGCAGGAGCGCATCCGCGCCATCCATGCCCGCCACGAGCAAGGCGCCGCCTACATGGCTGTCGGCGCCGCGATGGCCACCGGCAAGCCGGCGGCCTACGGCGTCGTGCCTGGCCCGGGATTCCTCAACACCACGGCGGCGCTGGCCACCGCCTATGGCACCAACGCGCCGGTGCTGGCGGTGATCGGCCAGATCCCGCTGCCGTCGCTCGGCCGCAATCTCGGCCTGTTGCACGAGATCCCCGACCAGATCGGCGTCATGCGCAGCCTCACCAAGTGGGCGCAGCGGATCTATGGCGCCGGCGAAGCGCCGGGGACCGTCGCCGAGGCGTTCCGTCAGCTCAGGAGCGGCCGGCCGCGGCCGGTCGGACTGGAATGCTCCATGGATGTGTGGGCCCAGCAGGCGCCCGTCGCCTTGCAGGGGCCGACCGCCGGCACCGCGATTCCGGTCGATGACGATGGTGTCGAGCGCGCCGCCAAGCTGCTGGGCGCCGCCAAGCGGCCGCTGATCGTGGTGGGCGGCGGTGCGCTGGAAGCCGCCGAGCACGTTGCCGCCGTGGCCGAAATGCTGCAGGCGCCGGTGGCATCGCATCGTATGGGCCGCGGTATCGTCGATTCGCGCCATCCGCTGTCCGTCGTGCTGACCGAAGCGCATCGCCTGTGGGCCGAAGCCGATGTCGTGCTGGCCGTGGGCACGCGCCTGCAGACGCAGCAGATGATCTGGGGGGTCGACGATGCGCTGAAGATCGTGCGCATCGACATCGATCCCGAGGAGCACAGCCGCCTGCGCCGGCCCGATGTCGGCATCGTCGGTGACTCCGCCGCTGTGATGGCGCGCCTGCGCGAGGTGCTGCCCAAGCACAACGCCAAGCGTGAGCAGCGCACCGACGAATTGCGTGCCATGAAGGCCGAATCCGCCGCCAAGCGTGCGCGATTGGCGCCGCAGCTCGCCTTCATCGAGGCGCTGCGTGGCGAGCTGCCGGAGAACGGCATCTACGTCGAGGAGCTGACCCAGATCGGCTACGCCAGCCGGCTCGCCTTCCCGACCTACAAGCCGCGCACCTACATCTCGACCGGCTACCAGGGCACGCTGGGCTGGGGCGTGGCGGCGGCGATCGGCGTCAAGGCGGCGCGGCCCGACGTACCGGTCCTCTCGGTGAGCGGCGACGGCGGCTTCATGTTCAACGTGCAGGAGCTGTCGACCGCGGTGCGCCACAACATCGGCGCCGTGTTCGTCGTGTTCAATGACGGCGCCTTCGGCAACGTCATGCGCATCCAGAAGCAGAGCTACGGCAATCGCACCATCGCGGTCGATCTCGCCAACCCCGATTTCGTCAAGCTGGCCGACAGCTTCAGCATGATGGGTGTGCGCGCCACGACGCCCGATGCGCTGCGCACGGCCCTGCGCAAGGCGTTCGCCTCAGGCGGCCCGGCGCTGATCGAAGTGCCCGTCGCCGAGATGCCCGACCCGTGGCCACTGCTGATGCTGCCCAAGGTCCGCCCGGCCGCCAAATAGGCGTGAGCCGCACCTGTCGGGAGTACCTTGCGGGGTGCCCCCGGCACGTGCCGACAAAGGCCGTGGCGATGGCCCGCGGCGATTGCCTAGGCCGCCGATGGTACCGGCTGCTACAGTGACTCTCCGCGACTCGGTTCAGCGGGGGAGCACGGCATGGCGACGTGGGCGCAGTCCAGATTTATCTATGCCGCCGCCAGGTCGGTCGCGGGTACCCTGGCTTGCCTGCTCACCCTGATCCTGTGGACGTCGCTGTCGACGCCCTCGCATGCACAGTCATCCCCCACAGCGGATGGCACGCCGCCCAAGGTGAAGGAGCTGATCGATCTGCTCGGCGATCCGGGCGTGCGCGACTGGCTGGCCAAGCAACGCAGTGTCGCGACAGCCCCACCGGCAGAGACGCCGTCCATCTCCTTCAGTGCCCGCATCGCCAGCGTCCGCGAACACCTGGCGGCGCTGGCCGCGGCCGTGCCGACGGTACCGGAACAGCTTGAGCGCGCCTCAGGCATCCTGATGCTGGAGCTCGATGAGCAGGGCTTGCTGCGGGTTCTGCTGCTCATCGTCTGCTTCGTGGCGCTCGGCGTCGGCGCCGAGCGGCTCTACTACTATCTTGGTGCGCGTGTCGGACGCTGGATCATCGCGTTGCCGCTCGACTCGATCGAGCAGCGCCTGCGGGCCGTGGTGGTCCGGCTGACCTATGGCACCGGCATCGTCGCCGCGTTCGCTCTGGGCAGCGTCGGTGCCTTTCTTGTATTCAATTGGCCACCGCTGCTGGGCGAGATCGTGCTCAGCTACCTTGTCGCCCTGCTGATCGTACGCCTGGCGCTGGTGGCCAGCCGCTTCATCCTGGCGCCCGGCGGGGAGCGGTTCCGCATTCTGCCCATGACAACAGAAGCGGCTTACTTCTGGCACCGCCGGCTCGCGCTGTTCGTCGGCTGGCTGACCGTCGGCTGGGTCACCGTCGCTCTGCTGGGTACGCTCGGCGTCGCACCCGATGTGCTGCGCATCGTCGCCTACGCGCTTGGCCTGGGCTTGCTGGTCATCGGCCTGGAAGCCGTGTGGCGTCGCCCCCGCCCCCTGCCAGAGGGAGCACCCACGCGGGGGCGCTTCAGCGGCGCGGCGATCCCCGCGTTGCTGTCGGTCTACTTCGTGTTGCTGTGGCTGTTGTGGGTGGGAGGCGCGATGCCGCTGTTCTGGCTGGCGGTCGTCATCGTCGGACTGCCCATGACGATGGCGGCAACGCAGCGGGCGGTGAACCACATCCTGCGACCGCCGGGGGCGGCCGATGCCGGCACGGCGACACCCGGACTTTACGCCGTATCACTGGGGCGCGGCCTGCGTGCCGTGCTGGTTGTCGGCGCCGTCCTCCTGCTGGCCCGTGCCTGGCACGTGGACCTTGCCGAGATGACGGCCGGTGACACGTTCACAACGCGGCTCGTGCGCGGCGCGCTGAACATCGTCGTCATCGCGCTGATCGCCGACTTCGCCTGGCACGTCATGAAGGCCCTGATCGACCGCAAGCTGGGCGAAACGCAGGCCGCCGGGCAGGTGGACGAAGAGGATGCCCGGCGACGGGCGCGCCTGCGGACCTTGCTGCCGATCCTGCGCAACATGTTGTTCGTCGTCCTCGCCGTGATGGCACTGCTGATGGCGCTGGCCTCGGTCGGCATCGAGATCGGCCCGTTGATCGCCGGTGCCGGCGTCGTCGGCGTGGCGATCGGCTTCGGCGCCCAGACGCTGGTGCGGGACATCTTCAGCGGCATATTCTATCTGCTCGACGACGCCTTTCGTGTCGGTGAGTACATCCAGAGCGGCAGCTACAAGGGCGTCGTCGAGTCGTTCAGCCTGCGCTCGATCAAGCTGCGGCACCATCGCGGGCCGCTCTACACCGTGCCGTTCGGCGTCCTGGGCGCCATCCAGAACATGAGCCGCGACTGGGTGATCGACAAGATGAGCATCGGCGTCACCTACGACACCGACGTCGACAAGGTGAAGAAGCTGGTCAAGCAGATCGGCAAGGACCTGGCGGCCATTCCCGAATTCGCGCCCCACATCCTCGAACCGTTGAAGATGCAAGGCGTCGAGCAGTTCGGCGATTTCGCGATCCAGATCCGCATGAAGATCAAGACCAAGCCGGGCGAACAGTTCACGATCCGCCGCCGTGCCTTTGCCATGATCAAGAAGGCGTTCGATGCCAACGGCATCAAGTTCGCCTTCCCCACGGTCACCGTGGCCGGCGGTGATTCGACAGCCGCCGTGGCCCAGCAGGCCCTTGAGCTGGTCCGCCCACCGCCTGCCGCGTCCTGAGACTACGGTACAGGCGTCGCCCTGCTGCCGGCGCCGGAGACTGTGATCGCGGGCTTACTGCCAGCGGGCGCCTTGTATCGCACATCATTGCCGGCGCCGGTGATCGTCAACTGCGCGCTCTCGGCGAGCTCGATCGTGATGTGGTTGGCGGCGCCCGTCACGGTCACGGTCTTGCAGGGACCGGTCACCTTCAGCGTGTTGGCAGCGCCCGTAACCGAGAGGCTGCCGCCACCGGTGCACTGCAAGGACGCCGTTTGCGCGCCCTCATTGACGACCAGGTTGTCGCCGGTCGTGTTGAATTTCGGTGCCGGCCCCTGCGCCAGCACAACCGGAACACCTATGAGGGCAACGACGCAGACACCAAGGGCACTGTGAAAACGAGTACGCATATTGGCGAGCTCCCATCACGACGGGATTTCTGGCCTTCAATGCCATCTCGCCAGGCTCGGCGCTAAGTGAAAGTGTGTGTCACGCGTCGATCAATATGCACCCCGAACGTCCGTATCACACCGGACGATCGCCCTTGATCGTGACGCGATAGCCGGAGCGCACCTGTGGGAAGTAGTCCCACATGGCGATGTGCTGGACGCTGCGGTTGTCCCAGAACGCCACCGAGTGCGGCTGCCAGCGGAAGCGCACCTGGAAAGCGGGCTGGGTGCTGTGCTCGAACAGGAAGTCGAGCAGCGCGCGGCTCTCGGACTCGGTGAGACCATCGATATGCGTGGTGAAGCCGCGATTGACGAACAGCCCCTTGCGCTTGGATACCGGATGCGTGCGCACCACCGGATGCGACGCCTTGGGGAACACCTTGTTGCGGTCTTCGCGGCCCAGGATCGCGTTGGTGCGCCGATAAACGTGGTCGCCCGAGTGGGTCGCCGTCAGGCCCTCGAGGAACGTCTTCATCGTCGGCGACAGGGCTTCGTAGGCCGCCTGCGCACTGGCGAACAGCGTGTCGCCGCCGACCGGCGGCACAGTGTGCAGGTAGAGGATACTGCCCAGCGGCGGCTCGACGTCGCACGAGACGTCGGAATGCCAGTTCTCGCCGGCGACACGCTTGGACTCGCCATCGGCATGGATCGGCAGGATCTCGGGATGTCCCTCCGGTCCTGGCGTGTTGGGATGGATGTGCAGCTCGCCGAAGTGGCGACCGAGCGCCTTGTGGCGCTCGAGGCTCAGCTTCTGGTCCCGGAAGAACAGCACCTGATGCTCGGCCAGCGCCCGGTGCAGCTCGTCGACCTGCTGATTGCTCAGCGTGTTCGTGAGGTCGATGCCGTTCACCTCGGCACCGATGCGCGGCGTCACCGGGGTTACGTCGATCGCGCTGTAGCTCATGTCAGTTCCGTCGGCTGGAGTCACGCGAACAGCCGATCGGCTGCTGCAGACTTACCTTGTCGCCCGCCATGCCGGACGACAAACGGCAATTCCTAACAGCAGGGACAAGGAAAACTTTAGAACGTCTCGACCCAGGGACGCAGCTCGACCTCCCAGGTCCAGGCGCTGCGCGGCTGGCGCAGGACGTGCAGGTAGCTGGCGGCGATGGCGTTGGGATCAAGCATCGAGTCGGGCTTGTCGGTCGCCTCTGCACGGCCCGGGTTACGGATGCCGCCATCGATCACGAAGTGCGCGACATGGATGCCTTTGGGCGCCAGCTCACGCGCCATGCTCTGGGCCAGGCCACGCAGGGCGAACTTGCCCATCGCGAACGGTGCCGACTGGGTGTAGCCCTTGACGCTGGCCGAGGCGCCGGTGAGCAGGATGGCGCCATGGCCCTTGGGCAACATGCGCTTGGCCGCCTGCTGGGCGATCAGAAAGCCGCCGAAGGCGCTGACCGCGATGGCGCGCTGGACATCGGCTGGCGCCAGCTCGGCCACCGGACCGCGGCTGCGGCCGCTGGCGTTGTAGACGACGACATCGGGATCGCCGATCTTGGCCGCAACGTCGGTGAACAGCCGCGCCGCCTGGTCGGTGTCGCTGGCGTCGCAAGCAAACGTGCTGGCCTTGGTCTCGCGTGCCAGGTCGGTCAGCTTGTCGACATTGCGCGCCGCCAGGGCCACTTGAATGCCCTCGCGCGCAAACAGCCTTGCCAGAGAGGCGCTCAAGCCCGATCCGGCCCCGACGATGAGTGCCTTCTCAAAGCGCGGTGCTGCCATGCTCTTCTCCTCTCGCAAATCGTAGCCCTGCGGCCATGCCAAAGCCCACCGTGGCGCCAGAGCCGACCGGCGGCAAACGACAATTCCTAACGATGGCGAGAAGGAAACTCTTGCGGGTGCTCAGCGCGCGGTCACACCATGCCGGTCGTGCAGCGCCGCCGCCTCGTCGTTCCGGCGCTCGCATTGCAATGTGAGCACATCGATGCCCAGCGCATGGAACTCCTCGAGATGCGCGATCAGCGAAGCATCGTAGCCGAGCACTTCCGTCTCCAGCTGTGGGCGCTTGCGACAAGACCTGGTGAACATGATGCCCATGGCACAGCCTCCAAGGCGTGACGGCCATGATCACCTTGGCGTCCATCCCGGCTGGCGGCAAACGGCGATTCCTAACAGCGAAGGCAAGAAAATCTATCAGCTGACCCTACAGCATGGTCGGTCGCAGCTTGCCGGTGCGCTGCAGCAGCACGGCGACGGCCGCCAGGGCCAGCATCGTGAAGGCGATCAGCAGTGTCGCCACGGCCGTGATGGTCGGATTGATCTCCAGGATCAGCTCATTGAACATGCGCTTGGGCACCGTGTCCCAGGTGCCAGCAATGAAGTTGGTGACAATGACCTCGTCGAAACTGCTGATGAAGGCGAAGATCCAGGCCGCGAACACGTTGGGCGCCAGGTTCGGCAGCACAACCTTGATGATGGTATAGGCGCGCGAGGCGCCCAGGCTCCAGGCCACCTGCTCGATGCGGACATCGAAGCCGCGGATCGCGACGGTCAGCACCATGATCACCAACGGCACGCTGAGCACGGTGTGCGCCAAAACCAGGCCGACATACGTGCCCAGCAGGCCGATCTTGGCAAAGCCGAGATAGAGCGCCACGGCGACAATGATGGTGGGCACCACCAGCGGCGCCACGAAGTTGGCCTCGATCACGCCTTCACCGCGGATCGGTGCGCGCCGCAGCCCGTAGGCAGCGAGCCCACCCAGCAGCAACGCCAATAATGACGAGACGAAAGCGACCGAAGCCGACGTTGCCATCGCCGACATCCAGCGCGGATCACCGAAGAAGGCCTCATACCAGCGCAGCGACAGGCCGGGCGGCGGGAATGCCAGGGCGCGTGCCGAGGAGAATGACATCGGCACGACGATCAGAAGCGGCACGATCAGGAAGACCAGGCCGCTGATCCCGGCAACCGCCACCAGGCGTCGCGCCAGGGCGTTGCCGCCGATCACGATTGCACCCGACGGTCGAAATAGCGGTAGGCAGCAAAGATCGCCAGCGCCACCACCAGCAGCAGGGTCGAGATCGCCGACGCCTGCTCCCAGCGCGGAATCTCGTTGATCAGCTTGTCGAGCAGATTGGAAATCATCGACACGCGGTTGCCGCCCAGGATGGCGGGTGTGACGTAAAAGCCGAGGCTGAGGATGAACACCAATAGCGCGCCCGCCAACAGCGCCGGCACGGTGAGCGGAAAGAAGACCTTCCAGAAGATAGTGCGCGCCGGCGCACCCAGCGAGGCGGCAGCTTGCAGCACCCGGTTGTCGACGCGCAGCATGGCCGCAAACAGCGGCAGCACCAGGAACGGTAGCAGCACATTGGCCATGCCGATGGTCACGCCAAGCTCGTTGTAAAGGAACCGGATCGGCTCATCGATCAAGCCGAGATTGATCAAGGCGCTGTTCACGATGCCGCCGTTGCCCAGGACCACGATCCAGGCGTAGGTGCGCACCAGAATGCTGACCCAGAACGGCGTGATCACCAGAGCGACCGCCATCAGCTGGGCTCGTGGCGAGAGGCTGCGCATCCAGTACGCCAGCGGGTAGCCGATCAGCACGTTGGCGATGGTGGCGATCAGCGAGACGCGCAAGGTGCTGCCCAACACCTTGAGATAGACCGTGGCCTCCAGCAGGTTGCCGTAGTGCTCGGCCGTGAAGCCGCCCTGCTTCGACCAAAAGCCAAGCCCCAGCATGTAGAGGATCGGCGCGTCGAACACGACGATCATCAGCAGGAGCAGCGGCGAGATGAAGCCGAGGGCGGTGCGGGAGGGCATGTGGACGTGAAGGAGGCCTTGAATTGGCAGTGATGGGGACGACCGCTTCATGGTGAGCTTGTCGAACCATGAAGCGGCCCGCACTATCGCTGTGCGAAGCCTTCATGGTTCGATCCGGTGAATGCGCAGCATTCACCTGTGCTCACCATGAAGGCTATGACAGCCTACCTCTACAGGTTCAGGCGGAACTGCTCCCACTTCTTGTCGACCATCTCGCCGTTGTCGCGCCACCAGTCGGCATTCTGCTGCCACTGCACGGATTTATTGGCCTTGGTGGTCGGGAACTCGCCGATCTTGTCCTTGGGCAGCATGCCTTCCAGATCCGGGCTGCACCCGGTGTAGGAGACCACCTCCGCCGCCTTGGCCTGGTTCTGCACCACGGTCATCTCGTGCAGCAGCTTCATGGCGGCCGCCTTCTCTTCCTTGGCGGCGCCCTTGGGCACGCAGATGTAGGACAGGTCAAACATGCCCTGATAGAAGGTGAAGTCGATCTTGGGTTGTCCGGCGACGCGGCCCGACCACGAGATCGCGTACTGCACCTCGTTGTCGTTCAGCAGCTGCGGCGGCTGCGCGCCGGCCTTCCACAACACAGCGATATCGCGCTTGATCTCACCCAGCTTCTTGAGCGCCCGATCGACATCGAGCGGGAACAGCTTGTCCGGTGTAACACCGTCGGCCAGCAGCGCGAAGGCCAGGCAGTATTGCGGGTAGTCGGGCAGCACGCGCTTGCCGGGAAAATCCTTGGTGTTGAAGAAATCGGCCCAGCCCTTGGGTTCCTTCACGCCCTTGCGCCAGGCCATCACGGTCGAGAAGTATTGGTAGCCCAGGCCGAACTCGGTCCGCGCCTCGGGAAACATCGGCCGCGGCGCGATGGCGTCCCAGTCCAGCGGCTCGATCAGCTTCAGCACGCGCGACTGGGCGACGCCATCGGATCCCAGCTCGAAGAGACAGGCCGTGATCTTGCCGCTCTCCACCATGGCCCTGAGTTTGCCCAGGGGATTGGGATTCTCGCGCACGCAGTTGATGCCGGTCTTGGTGCGGAACGGCTTGATGTATTCGTCGATCGATTCGCCCGACTTGCCGCCGGCCTCGATGATGCGGATTTCCTTGACCTGCGCCCGGGCCAAGCCACCGATGTTGAACGCAGTCACTGCCGCGCCCGCGCTTGCCATATGGGTAAATGTACGACGCTTCATGATTCCTCCCTCTTGCGATGATCTAGGATTTCAGGGGCCAGACATCCTGCGGTGCCCACGATACCGACACTCTGTCATCGATACGAAACGGCGTCCCTTCGAAACGCGCGACACCGACGATGGCACTGCCGTCGTCAAGCTCGACGTGGTAGCGCACGGACTGGCCGAGATAGACCGCTTCGGCAATACGGCCGGGTTTGCCGGCAGCATCGGGGACCTGCACCTGAACGCGCTCCGGTCGTACCACCCCCTCGCCGTCGTCCAGCGGCACGAAGTTGGCGATGCCCAGGAAGTCGGCGACGAAGCGGTTCGCCGGTCGCAGATAGGCATCCTGCGGGCTGGCGGTCTGCTGGATGCGCCCATCGGCCAGCACAACGATGCGGTCCGACAACGATAACGCTTCCTCCTGATCATGCGTCACCAGGATGGTGGTGATGCCCAGCGTTCGCTGCAGCTGCTTCAGCTCGACCTGCAGCTGCTCGCGCAGCTTGCGGTCGAGCGCGCCCAGCGGCTCGTCGAGCAGCAGGATCTCGGGACTGAAGACGATGGCGCGCGCCAGCGCCACCCGCTGCTGCTGACCGCCGGACAGCTGCGCCGGACGGCGCTGCTCCATGCCGGCGAGCCGTACCAGGCGCAGCGCCTCGGTCACCTTGTTTCGGGCCTCCGCGCGCGCCACGCCGCGCACGCCCAGCGGAAAGGCGACGTTGTCGAACACCGTCATATGCGGAAAGAGCGCGTAGGACTGGAAGACCAGGCCGATGTTGCGGGCCTGGGCCGGCGCCTCGGTCACATCGCGCGCGCCAAGATGGATGCGCCCCTGCGTCGGGGCCAGCAGGCCGGCGATCAGCAGCAGCAAGGTACTCTTTCCCGAGCCGCTGGGACCGAGGATGGTCAGGAACTCGCCCTCAGCGACGACAAGATCGACATCATCGGCGGCGCGTAGGGCGCCGTAGTGCTTGCTGACGCCTTCAAGGCGAATGCCGCTCATAAGGTGGTCTCTTTTCGGACCGCGGGCGTCCACGCCCGCCTTCGCTCGCCGCAAAGCGGAGAGCGAAAGGTTGTCAGCGCTGCCGCGCAACAGGCGAAAGCAAAGCTTTCGCCGAAGATGCGCGCGTGGACGCGCGCGGTCCAAAGAAAGATAAGCCCAGCCACAGTTCAGCTGCGCAGCCGCGCCATCGCGCGATCGGCCGCAGCCAGAGTCTCCTCGATGACCGACGCATCGTGGGCGGCGGACAGAAACCACGCGCCGCGCTGGTTGACCCGCACGCCCTCCTCCTGCAAGGCGCGGCTGAAGGCCGATGCCATGTCGCGATCGCACGCCGCGGACTCACGATAGTTCCGGGGACCTGCCGCGGCGGTCGTGAAAAAGGTCTGGAAGATGGTCGGGAAACCCTGAACGAGCAGCGGCAGACGATGCTTGCGGCCGAGTTCGGCGAGGCCTTGCATCAGTCGCGTGCCGCAGCGATCCATCTCGCGATAGGCGGCGCCGCCGTCCCGTTCCAGCAGATCCAGAGCCGCCAGCGCCGCTGCCATGCTTTGGACGTTGCCGTTGTAGGTGCCGCCATGCATGACGTTGCGGGTCAGCAGGATTTCCATGACGTCGCGCCGGCCGGCGACCAGCGCCAGCGGAAAGCCGCCGGCGACCGCCTTGGCGAAGATCGAGAGATCAGGCTTGAGGCCGAAGCGGCCCTGCGCACCGCCCAACCCGAGGCGGAAGCCGGTGATCACCTCGTCACAGATGAACAGCGCGCCGTTGGCCGTGCACAGACGCTGCACGCCTTCGAGATAGCCCTGCGCCGGTGCCATCACGCCGCCATTGACCATCACCGGTTCCATGATCACACCGGCGATATCCTGGCCGTGACGCGCGAACAAGGCGTCCACGGCGGCCAGATCGTTCCAGCCCAGCACCAGCATGTCGTCGAGCGCACCGGGCGCCATGCCCGGCGACTCAGGAACCGCAACCGGTTCGTCAGCGGGGCCTGCCTCGTTCAGGGACGGGCGCACGCTGATGTAGGTCTGGTCGGTCCAACCGTGATAATGGCCCTCGAACTTCACGATCTTGCGGCGGCCGGTGAAAGCGCGGGCGATGCGGAACGCCATGTGCACCGCTTCGGTGCCTGACGTGGCGAACCGCACCAGTTCGGCGCCGGGAATCAGCCGCGTCAGGGCTTTCGCCAACGCAAGCTCGCGCCCGTGCTGGGCGGCGAAGACCTGGCCTTCGACCAGACTCTCTGCCACGGCTTTGAGCACTGCCGGCGGTGCGTGTCCGAGAATCGCAGGTCCGTTGCCCAGGATGTAGTCGATATGGACGTTGCCATCGACGTCGTAGAGGCGTGCGCCCTCGCCGCGGGCGAAGAACAGCGGGACCGGTGCACTGGCGTAACGCACATTGCTGCTGACGCCGCCAGCCAGATGGCGCTTGGTTTCCTCCCACAGCGCAATCGACCGCTCGTAGCTCGGC
>Ga0187894_10003187_pt1 | contig 18704 bp, 20 predicted proteins | sample GBC1701081metaG_FD_136650 | JGI IMG/M metagenome (GOLD analysis project Ga0187894, IMG submission 136650) | White microbial mat communities from a lava cave in the Kipuka Kanohina Cave System on the Island of Hawaii, USA - GBC170108-1 metaG ...
AAAAGGCGCGAGAATGGAAAGAGGCGCGTTCATCAAATTATGCGAAGAAACACTAAAAGAATTGTTGCCCGCGTTCATTGGCGATTGGAAACGCATCGGAATGAGCTGCGATTTCAAACACTCATATTCAACTATCAATGAACACTCAAGAAGAATAAGCCAATGGAGCTTTATTGATTTGTATAACAAGGGGCGAGCTTATAGAAAAGAAGCCCCATCACTGTGGTGCCCCCTTTGCGGAACAGCAGTCTCGCAGGTTGAATGCCAAGACGCGGACAAATCAAGCACGTTCAACGACATAGTGTTTACTTGCGAAGGAAAAGAAGTAGTGATTGCAACGACAAGACCAGAATTATTGCCCGCATGCGTTGCGATGTTCGCACACCCAAGCGACGATAGATACAAGAAACTTATTGGGAAGAAAGCTAAAACACCAATATTTGGCGCAGAAATCACAATCATGGCAGACGAGCGAGTAGACCCAGCCAAAGGAACAGGAATCGTAATGTGCTGCACGTTTGGCGATCAAACCGACATTGAATGGTACAGAAAATATAATTTGCCGTTAAAAGAAGCAATAGACAGACACGGAATAATGACTCCACTTTCAGGAAAATATCAGGGACTTAAGATTAATGACGCGCGCAAGCAAATATTATCTGATTTGAAGGGCGCAGGATTACTGCGAGCGCAAAAACCAATCACACACGCGGTAAAAACACACGAAAGATGCGGAACTGATATTGAGATAGTGCAGAGTAAACAATGGTTCATCAAATACCTTGACTTGAAAGACGACATGATACGCTGGGGCGAAGAACTAAACTGGTACCCAGACTTCATGAAACACAGATATAACAACTGGGTTAACGGACTACAATGGGACTGGCTGATTTCCAGACAAAGATTCTTTGGAGTCGCATTCCCAGTATGGTACTGCTCAAAATGCGAACACCCAATTCTCGCTGATGAGAAAAAATTACCTGTTGATCCACTAAAAGACAAAGCTCCGGTTAAAGAATGTCCAAAATGCAAAAACAAAGAATTTGTTCCTGAGAAAGATGTTTTGGATACATGGGCAACAAGCAGTCTAACTCCACAAATTGCCCTACAATTATTGCCTGAAAATGTACGCAAAAACATGTATCCAATGAGTTTAAGACCACAAGCGCACGAAATAATCAGCTTCTGGCTATTTAACACAATGATTAAGTCGCAACTTCATTTTGGAACAATTCCGTTCAAAGACGTCGCACTATCTGGCTACGTAACAGACCCAAAAGGCGAAAAAATGAGCAAAAGCAAAGGAAACGTCGTAGACCCTGAAACTGTTCTCAAAAAATACAGCGCGGACTCAATGAGATACTGGGCAAGCGGATGCAAACTCGGCGAAGACATCGCGTATCAGGAAAAAGAGTTGATTACAGGCGAGAAATTCGTCAATAAACTATGGAACGCCGCGAAATTCGTTGATTTGCAATTACAGGGGTATTCGTATGATGGCAAGGTAACAGAAGAAACAGACAAATGGGTGCTAAGCAAACTTGCTCTTGCGATAAAAGATGCAACAGGGGCGTTTGATAAGTATGAGTATTCTAAAGCTAAAGCAAGAATTGAGGAATTTTTCTGGCAGGACTACTGCGATAACTATCTTGAGCTGATTAAACAAAGAACATACACGCCAGAAAACGAACAACAGAAAAAAAGCGCGCAAGCGACGCTGACAATATGTTTATCAGCGATTGTAAGATTAATGGCGCCATTCACCTGCTTTATTACAGAAGAAGTGTACGAGACATTCTTGAAAACACGAGAAAAAATTGAGAGCGTGCATTTGACAGCGTGGCCGCAAGCCCCAGCATACGACAAGAAAACACACGAAGCTGGCGACATTGTATGTAAAGTTCTCGGAGCAGTACGTAAGAAAAAGTCTGAAGCTAAGGTGTCTATGAAAGCACCTGTAAAAAAATTAGTTATTCAAACAACAGCAGACTTGAAAGGCTACTTGTTTGACTTGAAAGCAGCAACACAAGCACAAGAGATTGAGTTTGGTAATGGTGCTGAAGAATTAACGCCTGAATTAAAAGTTACGATAGAATTGTAATTACCAGATAATTTTTTTAACAACTGGCTTTTTCTTGTTTTCCTTGATATAATAAAGAAGGTAACCATGACGAGGCGTTCTATCCTCATAATGATACTCTTCCTCAACAAAAACAAGATAATTGCTATTTCTTTTGTTCATTTGAAGAATTTTAGATTTCAAATCTAACAATCTTAAGTAAGCTTCTGAACGAGAATGAGCTATCTCCTTATTCCTCTCTTGAGTTGATAAAAAAAGCCTTTTATCTTTCTTTTTAACGGCAGAATCCCTTTTTCTGAATAAACTCTTTATGTGTTTCATTGTTAATAGTTGATTATTTGAGTTTATATTTCTTTCTACTTTATTTTCCTAAAAACTGATGGCAGCGCGATTTTATTTTCCGTAAAAAACAGTTCTCCATATTGAACTCCTAATTTTTCTCCTCCATCAATGCACCTTTTTTCAAGCCAATCTTTATTTCCCGGACGCAATTGAGTTTTGTGAGCGTTCATAGCTTCAATTTTTTTTAGGTAAAATTTTGATATGTCCACTCCCATATTTGAATTTTCAACATCGGAAATAAAATAATGAACTGTTGGAATGAAAAGAGACACAAGCTTTCCAGTATTAACGTGGTCTGAATGTTTATCAACAAAATAAGGCGCGAAAGCGAACAAAGGGTCAAATTCTTTTATGATTTTTTTAACTTGAGATTTATTTTCTTCAGACAAAGATACTTTTTTGTCCCCAAAATCAAATATTTTTCTTGAAATATTCAAAATTTTAGACGCATTCTCTGCTTCTTTCAACCTTTCAGACGCTCCAAATTTTGCAGCCTCTCCCCTTGTCAGGTCGATTATAGTAATGTCATACCCTTTTTCTTTTAAAACAAGAAGAGTTCCAACACAGCCAAACTCAACATCATCAGGATGGGCGCCAAAGGCAAGGATTTTTTTGTTCATTTAATCAAAACTCACTCTTCGTCCCAACAACTTTCTTTTCCAAATCAAAATAAGACAGCTTTGAAAGCTTACCCGAACGGATTCTTTCTCTCACCATACCAAAGAACTTAGCCATCTTCTCAAGCACAACATCCTCTTCCTGCTGAACTCTAATAATTAACGCGCCAGCCAAAGGATGGTCATCAAGAGTTTTTTCTGAATGAGCGTCTTTAATTTTTGATTTAATCTCGCTAAAAAATTCCATAGCGTGCTTTGAAGGGTCAGCAATGGTTATTTGCTTGACTAACTGCTTATCCTGACCGTCGTTCACTAAAACTCTGACTTTAACCTGGTCAAGCTGAGAATAGTAGTCTAAAACATCTATTTTTTTGAATGAAACATCAACTGCTTTCATAATATTCACGCACTCCTTAGTCGTATTTAAACATTATGCCAAACCATTATTAATATGGACTTTTTGCAATATTTTGATGCTTTGGACACTAAAATATAGGCCCGAAATAGAACAAATACCGCACGATACCAAGCAGTTAACGGATTTTGTCTCCAATTTTAAAAAACAAAAGAAAAAAGCGCTACTTTTATGGGGCCCATCAGGAGTTGGCAAAACAGCGGCAGTACACGCACTTTCTCGCAAAATGAACCTTGAACTTGTAGAAGTAAACGCCTCAGATTATCGAACTGCGGGGGAAATAGAGGCAAAATTAGGAGTCGCATTAAAACAACAAAGCCTGTTTGGAGGGGCAAAACTAATTTACGTTGATGAACTTGACGGAATATCAGGACAACAAGACAGAGGAGGCGTTGGAGCCATCGCGGATTTAGTAAAAGAACCAGCATTTCCAGTAATTCTTTGCGCAAACGACCCATTCGACTCAAAATTTAGCTCTTTAAGATCTAAAAGCCAAATTATAGAATTCCCTGCAGTAGAAATTTCAAAACTAACAACATTACTAAAAAATATCGCTGACAAAGAAAAAGTTAACGCTTCAGAAGACGTATTGAAAACAATCGCAAGACGTTCAGGCGGAGATTTACGCGGAGCGATAACAGATTTACAAACACTTGCAGCGTCAAAAGAACTAACACTTGACGGCGTGAATACTCTGTCAGATAGAGAAAAAAGCGAGACAATAATGAACGCTCTGGTCAAAATCTTGAAAAGCACAGACCCAATGGTCGCAAAAACAGCTTTGGAATCTGTTGGAGAGGACGCGGACGAAGCAATGCTTTGGATTGATGAGAACCTGCCAAAAGAATACACTAATCCTTTAGATTTGGTGCGAGCATACAATTCACTATCACGGGCAGATGTGTTTAAGGGGCGCATAAGACGATGGCAATACTGGCGGTATTTGGTATATGTTTATGACTTAATGACAGCAGGAGTTGCTGTCGCGAAAGACAAGAAAAATCCTGCATTTGTTCAGTATGGTAGGACACAAAGGATTTTGAAAATATGGATGGCGAACAACAAATACGCTAAAAGAAAAGCAATCGCTGGAAAATTAGGCTATGCAACGCACACTTCTACTAAGAAAGCAATAACTTCAACACTCCCATACTTGCGCGAACTATATTCTAAGAAACACGCATCAGCAGAACTTCTTACTCAAGAATTAGACTTAGATGAAGAACAAGTTGAGTGGATGGGGAAGTGAGAAATTAAAAAGACAAAACAGGTCAAGAATAAGTTAATTTTTTAATTTTCTTTTTTAAATGCGAAATTTTTGTTTTTTTAAAACTGTGTTCCCAAATTGTGAGAATTTTCCATTTGTTGGTGCGCAATAAATTTGAATTTGTTTTATCTCTTTTTTTATTGTTCCTGATTTTACTCTCCCAATACTTCTTGTTACTTTCTGGTTTTTTATAGCATTTCTTGCACCCATGCCAAAAGCAGCCATGTATGAAAATTGCTATTTTTTTCTCTTTCAAAACGACGTCAGGAGAACCTTTTAGTTTTGGATGCATTTTGTGTTTTATTTTGTTACTTTTGAGGAAATTATGGGTGATTTTTTCAGGAGTTGTCCATTTACTTCTTATTCTGGACATTGTGAATGATCGCTGTGCTTTTGATAATTTGTCCATATAATTCAAATTAGTCTGTTTTAGTCAATTAAACTTATATATTAATACTTATGAGAAGAGATTAATATGCCGTCTGAACTTACTTTTGATGAAGCTTCCGCCAAATTGGAAATTAAACGTTCTGCATTTGAGAAAATTGTCAAAAATGGCCAAGAATTATCATTTCATAAATCTGGGCGTAGATTAGTTGTCAATGAAAGCGATTTTGAAACATGGCTCTTACTGCGTGAATCAAGAGAGATAGATTTAGACAAGAATGATTTTTTGAATGCCATGAAATTTGCATTAAAGATAAATTTTGCGGCGCATACGCGGGCTGATTTTGGAACAACTCGACAGCGTCCATTTATGCAAGCAATTGAGAATTGGACGCAAGGGGCTCTTGCAGAGATAGCGCTTCAAAAATTCATAAAAGATAAATTTGGAATTGAATTGCAAATAGAATTTCGAGTTTTTGACGATTCTATAATTGGGCAGGATATAGTTGGCGTTAAACGGGCGCGAACAATAAATCCGCCTCGTATTCGTGTCAGTGTCAAATCTGGAAAGGAAAATGGGATGGTTCTAATTGTTTCTCCTAATGAGGTGGAAACTGAGGCGAGGCAGTCGGATTATTATGTTTTTGTTCGTGTAGCTTTTCCAGTTGACGTATTTGCACGCTTTTATCGTTCAAGTCCTGATTTTTCCGATATGCTTTCTATAATTCCAGAGTTTCAGCCTGTGAAGGCATTCATAGTGGGTTATTGTCGCAGGGATGAACTTGAAAGAAGAACTGTTCCCGAGGCAGGAATTGATGAAGAAAGATATTGTCGTGTTTCAGGACAGTTAAAAAATTCTGACGCTGATTGGCTCGAGTTCACTAATTTCATTTAGTTTCTCACTTAAGTGTTCAAGAATACTCTCGGCAATAATTTTTGCCCCTAATGGGGGCACAGCATTTCCCAATTGTTTTCTAACTTCTGCAATTGATCCTTCAAAAATGAAATTATCAGGGAATGTTTGAATTCTTGCACGTTCTCGATTAGTTAGTGGCCGAGGTTCTTCATGATGATATCCCCATGTTCCGCCGCCTCCATTTGCAACAATCGTTGGAGAAGGCAAATCAGGATGTAGACGTTTGTATATCAGACTCATCCAATTTTTAGTTGAAAGTTCAGGAATGTCTTTATAATTTCCTCCTGCGGGAATTTTTTTGAGTAGATCGATTGTGCTTTCTTTAATATTTTGATGTTCGTTGTTATATTTAACTTTTTCAACATCTTTTAACGCATTTTTTACAGAAATATGCTTCCCTTTATGAGTTGGTTCTGGAAATATAAAAGTTCCATCTAAATCTTCTCTAATTCCTACAATGAGCACTCTTTCTCTACGCTGTGGAACTCCATAATCTGCAAAATTAATAACTTGTGGGGGTGCTAAATGATAACCTAATTTTGTGAAGTCTTCTTGGATTTTTTTGATTGCATATCCCTTATTCGCAGTTATTAGTCCTTTAACATTTTCTGCAACAAATGCCATTGGTTTTTTGAGTTTTACAGCTTCAACAAATTTTTGATATAATAATCCTCTTTTGACCTTGATTCCTTTTCTTTTTTCGTCTCCTCTTAAAAGGGAAAAATCTTGGCAAGGAAATCCGCCCAGAATAATGTCACAATCTGGCATTTTTTTTAAATCATATTCCCAAATATCGCCTTCGATAACTTCAACGTGAGAAAAATTTTTTTTGTAAGTTGCACAAGCTGCCGAGTCAAAATCATTTGCCCAAATTGTTTTGAATTTGAATTCTGGGTTTTTTGCCAATTCAAAACCTAGGTCGAGACCTCCGCAACCAGCAAAAAGTGAACAAACTTTTAATTCTTTCATTGAATTTCTCTTTTTAGAAACTTTTTTTAAATTCTTAATTTTAATACTCCTTGACGATGGCTGTCCAGTGGCGAGTGAAGTCTTTTTATTTTGTTTGAACATTTTACACCTTTTTTGAAATATTCTCAATGATTAAATATTTTTGACCTGGTGATTTTGACACCAATAGATGTTCTCCCTTTTGCCAGCTAAGTGCTTGAAGAAGATCTTGAGGAATTGTAACGGTTGCTTGATTCTGTTTATTGATGACTAATTTTGGCATATAACGTTATTTTAACGTTTAAATATATAAATTTTACTCTTTAAATAATAATATTAACGTTATTTTAACGTTGAATGAATATTTTTTCTTATGTTGTGTACTCTTCCCAAACCTTTTTAAATCGCATATTCTCGTCTTTCCCTATGGGCAAATATGAAGATGTCGTCAATTTGGCATTAAGAAGAGGAATATTCTTTCCAGCAGCTGAAATATACAAAACAGCAGCCGCAGGATTTTACGACTACGGGCCTTTCGGAACAAGCATACGAAACAACCTGCTAGCCGAATGGAGAAAATGGCTAAGAGCGGAAGAATTCCTAGAAATTGACGGCGCCATAACACTACCAGCAGACGTATTCAAAGCATCAGGACACCTAGAAAGCTTCAACGACCCAATGACGCAATGCAAAAAAACAGGCGCCATAATCAGAGCAGACAAACTCTTAGAAGAACACGGAGTCAAAGTCACAGAAGGAACACCAATAGAAGAACTAACCAAACTAATCCGCGAAAAAAAACTCAAAAGTCCAGCAGGCGGAGAACTATCAGACGTCAAACAATTCAACCTAATGGTAAAAGCAGACGTAGGATTTGGAAGCAAAACAGCATGCTACCTAAGACCTGAGACCTGCCAAAGCATATTCACAGCCTGGAACAGAGTACAACAAACCAACAGAGTAAAATTGCCCCAAGGAATATCACAAATCGGAAAATCATTTCGAAACGAAATATCACCAAGACAAACACTACTAAGACAAGTAGAATTCGTACAAGCAGAAACAGAAGTATTCTTCGACCCAGCAAAAATCAACGAAATAGACGGCTGGGAAGACACCAAACACTACAAAATAAACATACAACGAGTAGGCGAAGACAAAATAGAAGCAGTTAGCGCGGATGCCCTCGCAAACGGAATAGTATCAGGCAAACTAATCGCGTACTACCTCGCAAAAACACAACAATTCTTCGAAAACCTAGGAATACCAAAAGAAAACATGCGATTCAGAGAAGTCTCAAACGAAGAGCGAGCATTTTACGCAAAAGAAGGATGGGACTTTGAAGTCAAAACATCACTAGGATGGATAGAACTCGTCGCGAACAACTACAGAACAGATTACGATTTAACCAGACATATGGAAATATCAGGAACAAACATCCAATACGTACGAGATGACGGAACCAAACTAACACCGCACGTTTGGGAAATATCAATAGGATTCGACAGAACATTTTACGTCGTTTTAGAACACGCATTAAAACAAGAAGGAGAAAGAACCATACTCTCATTAAAACCAAACCTCGCCCCACTAACCTGCGGAATATTCCCACTACTAAAAAACAAACCAGAACTGGTCTCAAAAGCACAAGAAGTCTACAAAGAACTCAAAGAATGCTACCCTTGCATGTACGACGAAGCCGGAAGCATAGGAAAAAGATATGCACGCCTTGACGAAGTAGGAGTGCCATACTGCATAACAATCGATTTTGACTCCCTAACAAACAACGATGTCACATTACGAGAAAGAGACACAGGAGCACAGAAACGCATAAAAATAAGCGCCCTAAAAGACACACTCTACAAGTTAGTCACAGGAACTAAATTTACAGAGGTATAAAAATGCAAGTAAAAGACATACAATCAGGACAAGGAAAAATAGACATAGACCTAGAAGTAATCAGCGTTCAAGAACCAAGAACATTTGACAAATTCGGAAAATCAGGAAAAGTCGCCAACGCGAAAGGAAAAGACGCAACAGGCGAAATCACACTATCACTCTGGAACGAACAAACAGACCAAGTAAAAGCCGGAATGAAAATTAAAATCACAAACGGCTGGTGCTCCGAATACAAAGGCGAAAAACAGCTAAGCACAGGAAAATTCGGAAAACTCGAGATTATACAATAAGCTTTTTAAACCACTTCTTTCCCTTTTTATTAACACGGGGGCGTAACTCAGCCTGGGAGAGTACACCGCTGAAGCCGGTGATGTCGGGAGTTCAAATCTCTCCGCCCCCATTTCTTTGGTTTAAGGAGCTACAATGAGTGAACGTTTAGAAGTTTGCAAGCAATCATTTGAAAGAGTTAAACGACGGTTGAGTGGTTTAAGATCTGGTTTTGATAATTCATTTTCAGCTGAATCTTTACGTGACATTTGGACAGCATTTGATGCTTTTTTGGGAGATCGATATCCTGATAGTGATAATAGGAGAATGCAAGAAAAATATGCTCAAAAATATCATGAAAAATATGTTCAATGGTCAAAATCAGACAGGTTTACTGAAAGTATAAATGGATTGATTAAACTGGCGCCTGTTAAAGATATGCGTCCTGTAAATCCCGGAAGAGATGCGATTTTGGTTGACTTTGCAGATCTTTCTAAATTATTGTTTCTTTTGTATAGAATAAGAAGTAATTTAGATCACGGCGCTAAGAATTTACTAGGAGATATTGAAAATTCTAGAAGAAATAGAGCGTTAGTTGAGAATGCGTTAAATGTTACATATGAACTTCTTGAAAGAACACTTAGAGAAGAAAAAATAATCTCAAATTAAGCAAACGCAGCGCTTGCAAGAACAATTCTTGCCGCTATCAACTGGAAAATAAGCATAACAATTGCTGCCAAAGCGCAATACAAAACCGTGCTTGAAATCAAATTCTTACCAAGCAAATAACGCTCCTCCAAACTATCAGCACCATTTTCAATACCATTAGACAAAATAGTCAAAATATACACAATCTGGAAAACATAAATGCCAACAACTGCCTGAAAATAATAAGTTGGCATACCATCACCAAAGAAATTAGTCAAAGCAGCCAAATTACCCGCCTGATCAGCGCCAACATTTTGAATGCTCTTTGACAAATTACCCAAAATATACGTAATCATAGAAGTAATACCAATAACGATACCTGAAATCGCCGGCGTTAAAAACGCAATCTGAGACTTCATATCACTAATGATATCCGCCATCAAATCCTTCAAACGCTCATTCACCTTGTGAATTTCCTTAATGTATCGCGCGATATTCAAAACAGCGTTCGCGGCAATAATAGGACCTTTACGAACGCTTTCAATCAAAACTTTCATCGACGATTGAATAATCGCTGAAGGATACGAAACAAGAGCGCCATTTTGCGGATTAAAAATCGCCTCTTTCACGCTCATACCAAACTTCGTGATATTAATTGACACTAATTTAAAGAAACGCCCCGCTGTAGATTCAGTCATAACATCCGCGACACGCTGGAACGCAACTTCCGCAGGCAAACCATCACCCAAACGATTACCCAATTGAAACAAAGCGCTCGCGAACTCATCCTCTAATTTTTTCGCATCATTTCTAATCTTGATAATGTTAGTACTTCGCAGCCTAAAATACAAACCAACACTAAAAGCTAAACAAAGCGGGAAGAAAAGCGATAGCATACTCGCGCCCAAACCAAAAGGACCAATCATTAATCCTGCAATTTTAGAACTTTCTTTGTACCCGAGCAATTCAAAACCCCAATCATCGTAAACAACATCATACGTCGGGTTTAACTTATGAATGATAAGAGGAGATAGCGCTATAAGAAGCATAATCGCGCCAACAACAGACGCTATTAAAAGTGAAGGAATAATTATCTCTTTACCCAAAAACTTAATCACAACATTCTTGTATTTTTTAATATCAGGATTAATCTCCGCAATATCAGTATCACCATAACCAGTAGGACGCTTCGCAAGAATATTTTTCCCCATAAAATAAACAATAACCGGCAGCATCACGTTATACATCGCCGCCAAATGATACCAATAAACATTCTCCATAAAACTAACAACAAGAGGCAAAATAACCAAACCAAGAATGGGCAATATGACTCCTAACATGTGAAGCATCGTAATAGGACTTTTCAAATTCTGAGCGTAATGAAGCATTTTCTCATAAGTTTCCTCGAGCATAACGTCAAGCGCCTTATCAAGAAGCGAAACACGGCGCTCCTCAGACGCTTCAAACAAAGAACTCTCAACTAAATGAAAAGACTCAACAAACTCAGGATTATAATTTTTCCAGCGAAGCAAATACGACTCAAGAGACTCTTTAACACTCTCATATTTGCTGTTTTCAACATCCCAAATAACTTTTCTCAAATCCAAACTAAGAGGAGGAGACAAATGCTCTGATGCGAACTGAATGGCAAGCTCCAAATTTGAAGTATGACGCATATAAGTTACGACGTAAAAAATACAAAGAACCATTTGGTTGCTCGCTTTCATACGCCAATTGTTCGCGACAAGCTCAGGAACTTTACCCAAGAAAAACATCAAAGTAATTCCAATCACAATAATAAATAGCGTAAAAAATAAACTTCCAAACCAAATAAAAGAAATAAAGATGCCAAGCAACATAAAAATCGTTGGAACGACGTAACTTGTCACTATAACTGCGCTAGGAGTTGTTTGTAAATGGCAAGTCTCTAAAGTATCGCGCAATTTTTGCTCCTGCTCAGGCTTTAACGACATATGCAAAGTATTTCCGAATAAATTGCACATTTTCTCATAAAATCCTAATCTCGCAGGAAGCAACTCTTCACGAAAAGACTTATACTCACGACTATAAAGTTCGCCGCTTCCACGACTCGCAGAAACATCTAACTGTTCAGACAACTTTTTTTTATACCGCGCGATCATATCATCGTTCATTTCTTCACCGCGCCCTTAAGCCACTGTGTCCACTCAAACAAAATACGCTTGGAATCTAAATTTCCAACCTCTTCTCTTACAGACTCAGAAATACGATGGAACTCATCATTCGCCCTAACATAAAATTCAGCTTCAAGAAGTTCAGAACGCTTAAGCTCCCTTGAAAACTTAACAAGAGTTTCCTTAATTTGAGAACGCAAATTAATATTATCCCAAACAGCATCCCAATTACCAGCCCACTCCTTAACACTTCCAGCGACAGACTTAATCACATCGCTATCACCTCGAAGCAAATCATTAGTAGGAACAAGAGCGTCAACTTGCGGGTCGTATTTGAATAGGTCAACAAAACCGCCCTCTGAGAGCGGGTCAGTCTCCCACAACTTTCTGACTTCAGTAATTTGAGTAACACGCCTTACACGATGAATACCATCAGGACTTCTAACAGGATTTGCTACAACAATCAAATCGGTTGCCTTAAAACTCGTCCTTGGAACACCCAAATCATTAACGACTCTATCAAAAACACCGTAAGGAGAATCGCCGTGAATGGTTCCTGCGACAATATTTGCTAAAGCTCCAACACGCATAGCTTCATAGAGCGCTTTTGCCTCAACACTACGAACTTCACCAACAATAAGACTAGAATCTCCCAAACGAAGCGTGCTTCTAATGCCTTCATCAGCTGAAACCTCATTACTGCCACGAGTTAACGCAGAAGCAACCTTCATTGATTGAATATTATAGCCCAAATTTCGAAGAGCATCGCTTGGCAGTTCTAAAGTATCTTCAATTGTAATAACCCTTGAACGACGCATGATATCAACCATAACGCTTCCAAGCAAAGAAGTTTTACCCGAACCTCTGGTCCCTGCAACAAGCATTGTTCTACTTCCATCAATCAAAAAACTAAGAGCTCCTGCTGCAAGAGGAGTCAACATTTTATTATTAATGAACAAAGGCAAAGTCCACGGCTTGTCCCTATGTCGTCTAAATGAAAACGCAAGACCCGTAGGGTTTAGAGGCTCTGTAATTGAAGAAACTCTTGCCCTTGCAGCAGGCAAAACAAGCTCAGTATCCAAAATAGGATTCGCCTCATCAAGAGGACGCCCTGAAATCAATCTTAATTTTGAAGCCCAACTCTCACCTTCAGGAGAAGTTGGAATAATATTTGTCGTGCAATCACCAAATTCGCTATGAACCAAAAACATAGGAATTCTACCCATCGGAGAATTAATAGAAATATCCTGAACTTTTTCATCAGATAACAAAACTTCAATAAGACCAAAACCAACAGTATATCTCACTAAAATATTCGCAAGCTCCTCTTTTTCCTTTTCTCTTAGATGAATATTTTTTTGAGAAGCAAGCTCATCTAGCAAATCCATCCCAACATTTTGAAACACCTCACGCATACGCGCAGGGTCAACAAACTCTGAACGCTTAGGCTGGTGCTCTGCCATAATTTTTCTTGCTGAATCAAGAAGCTCATACTTTTCTTCGCTCAATTTGAACTCAGCTGGAACAACGTGATACAAATATTGGACTGACTCAGGAATTTCAAAAATAGTAATCTCAGTATCTCCAATCTGATAACTCGCAAGCTCAGTACCTTCAAGAGGAACCTGCGACATAACCTTAGTATACATAAAATCAGGCTTAATTGAAGGCGTGAAAAAACGACGATATATAGAGCGATCACCAACACGAAGACCCGCCAAAAATGGCTCGGCTTTTTTTATTAGAGCGGTGGTTTCAAACGCTCCAAGCAATTCATCAAGAAGAAGCAAATAAGGTCTTAGGCAATCAACATCCTCTTTTGACACTGCACCCTCTTTAATTGAGCGGATATCTTCCCTTGCCAATCTTTTGAGTTCAACATAAGCACCAATAGGGTCTTGTTTCACCAAACGATACAAAAGAGTTTGAACAGCATTAACTTTTGGATTAACAATACGAGAACAAACAGGAGAAACTTGAATTCCCCTTGTAAGCTTTTGCTTAATCACTTTTTTGTAAATATCAGAAATTTCAGAAAGCAAAGCAACTTGAGGCTCATCATACTCAATATCGCGCTTTTGAACAAAAACAAGGCGCGTAACTTTGCCAACTTCAGTCAGAGCGTCAATAGTTAAAGCCATCAATTTAGACTCATCTTCCAAACTAGGGAAAAAATTACATGAGTCACAATTCATTCTTAGAATGATATCTTCCCCTTCCCTAATTACTTCATACTCGCCGCACGCCAACGGCCAAACACCTCTTTTACTACTCTCGTAAAGTCACGAAAGTATAACAATATATAAAAGAGGGAGACTATATAAACATTTACCATGGCAGAAATACCACCGCCGCCAATGCCCCCGCCGCCATCAATGGGAGGCAGCGCGCAACAAAAAGGAGGATTATTTGGCTCAAAACCGCAAGCGCAAGAACAGCCAAGCGGACTTACAGACCAACTAACAACCCTTGCAGGCAGACTTCGAATATCAGAAGAGAGAATGAGCGAAATAAGACGCAAACTACTTCTCATAGAAAGCAACATGCTCGCAGGCAACAAAAAAAGCCAAACAGACATCAAAATCATACAAAACGACATAATGGAAGTCAAACACTCAATGCACGTAGTTGAAGACAAAATAATAACTCTAATCAAAGAATTGCGAATGATGGCGCCAAAGGAAGATCTTCAAGTACTAAAACGATACATAGAACTTTGGGACCCAATGAAATTCGTCACACGAGACCAACTTGACAAAATAATTGACGAAAGACTCTCAAAACCAAAAGAAGAAAGACACAATTACGATTCACCCTCATCGACAATAACCAAACCAAAGGTTTAAAAATAACACTTTCATATATGTTCTTAAAAAAGAGACCATGGGAATCGCAGACATATTTGTAAAAAAGAAACCAGCACAACCTTCTATGCAAGGCATGCCTCCTAACGCGCCAATGGGACCTCCAATGGACGTTCCTATCGCACAAGTCGCGCAAATGCAACAAAACAGACTTTCTAACAATCAAATAATGCAGGCTCTAACAAGACAAGGCTATCAGCCCCAAGCAATTTATGACGCGTTCGCTCAAGCGGAAGCCCGAAAAACAATAGAGCCAATGGAACCGCACCTTGCAGCGCCACAAGAATCACACTTTGAAGAATCAAGAGAACAACACCCTTCGGCAGAAGCAATAGTTGAGCAATTAATCGAAGAAAAATGGCGAGAACTGCAAAAAGACATATCAAAAGTAATGGAATTCAAAGACTTGGTTGGTTCACGAGTAGACAAACTAGAACAAAGCGTCAGCGATTTGCGAGTAGACCTTGAAGGACTCCATAAAGCAATAGTCGCAAGAATAGGAGAATACGATAGATCACTTCTTGACGTTGGCACAGAAATAAAAGCAATGGAAAAAGTATTCCAAAAAGTACTTCCAGACTTAACAGGAAGCGTACAAGAACTTTCTAAAATAACAAAAGACATGAAGAAAAAATAAACACTAAACTTTTGTTTCTGTCATAAACTTCATTGTGAAAAACGCGATAAGCATCACAAGAGCCATACCCAAAATCTTAGGATGGAAAAGCGTTTGCCAAAAACCATACTCTTCTGAAGGAGGAAGCTCCTGCGTCACATTACCGTCGCGAGTTAACTTCTCAAAACCAGTTTCTTCCTGCCAAACAGCAACAACTGAACCAATACCAATGATGATGACAAGCCACATAACCCAAATTCCCGCGCCAAATTCTCCTTTAGTGATAAAAACTTTAACATCTTCAAGAGAATAACCAAACATCATAAACGCGAGCATCATAAACATCGCGAAAATAATCAAAAGCACAAACCAAGGCGCCATCAAATTAACAGATTTAATCACTATGTTTGAAGACATAGTAAGCAAACTTATTGCAATCGCAACAATCGCCGCGAAAATCTTTCTATCACCAGAAAAATAATCAACCTTAGACAAAAACGCGTAAACAAGCACTCCAACTAAAATAAACGTAAAAACTTTGTCGAAAGCAGCCAACGCGCCCAAATCAAGAGGAGTTGCCATGGGGTTATTTTGTTGGTCCTCCTAACATTCCTCGGAGAGCGTTGGTGAGTGTTTTACCTTCTGCCTCTCTTTTTGTTTTTTCTGCTTCTGAAAGCGGTTCTTTTGTTACGAACCAAACTATCAATCCAAATACCAAAATGACGATTACTAGCGCGACTAAGCTGGCATCTGCGAATAGATACTTTACAATTGGAATTGAAGGCCAAATTGCGGAGATAATTGATAGCAATAAGATGCCGATTGCAATCGTGACAACCCATGCTATCCAGCCACTTATTTTATTCGTTTCTCCACCAACCAATCCAATCATCATAAGAACCAACAAAATCGCAACAAGCAGGATTCCTGCCGAAGGTAACATTTGATTAATCATATTGATTGGGTCGAAACCTGCAGGATAAACGCCTCCAATCATATGAGGGATGACAATTAACGCAGAGATTGCTCCTGAAATAACTGCTGCGATTTTTCTATCACCGAATACTCCAATTTTTGTAAGAATTGCGAACATTAAAGTGAATAAAAGCAAAAATGGTAAAAGACCGTCGATGACGCCCCAATTTTGCAAGATTTGTAAAACTCCAGTTGCTGAACCACCGAATTGAAACATCATTTTTCACACCTCATTTTTTGTCTCCCTTAATAATCCAATATATGAACACGATAAGCACAACAACCAAAAGAATAGCAGCAACCGCGCTGTTGGTGTAGAACTGACCTAGCCAGTTCCAAATAACATCAAGCCAAGACACACCTGACGAAGTTTTTATTGCATTAAGGAAAATCGCCAAAGTAGACAAAGCCGCGAGCGCGATAAGAGGAACCTTAATCCATCCCTCTTTTAACCAGTCGCCTTTGCTTAATTCCTCATTCGTACGCATTGTTCCAACAAGCATAATGATAAAAACAATAAGCAACAAAACGATAATTATCTGACTTGAAACCTGAGTGATAACAGCGACCAATTGCGCAGAGGCGACAACCAAAAACGCAATAACAAAACTTGCCATCGCGTTAAGATTTTTTCTTGTACCGCCATCCTTTCCTTCAGTACCTAAAATCTTGGTTCGCTCCAAAATCGCGAACATAATAGTAAACACCAAAATGAACGGAAGAAGAATATCAAAGATACCTAAATTCCTAAAGAATTCCATCACTCCGCCAAGAACAGTATCTGCCATTGTTTTTCAGCTCTTTTTATGAGATTACTTTGTGAAGGTGCGTATATAAAGGTTTTGGCGGTTATTCTTTAACGAAAGGTTTATATATTTTAACTACTGAATAGTGGTTTAATGGATGAGGATGAATATCAGTCAAGAATAAGGATTAGACAAGAATTTAAATCTGTGTCGCCTGAATTACTAGACATCCATATTCGTAAATACCTGAAAAACGTTGTGGATTCTCAAGGACGTCAGATGTTTATAGATGATAATTATGATCTGACAATTGAAAAATTATGTGAGATGGTTCCCGATTCTTGGGAAAATCGCTATCTTGAACACACTTTACTTCCTTTTTTAGTAGAAGAACAATATCGCGAAGCTGCTAAAGACAAGGATAATTGGGTGGATAATGGTATTTTTATTTTTTCTAGTTGGGAGCCTTCGCCTCATAAACTTGCCCGAGTTATTCGTGATGAATTACGTAAAAGAAACGATGGAAGTGTTTATGGTAAATTTGTGCGTTATGCTTTTAAGAATGTAAATTTTAGAAATTCTATGTTATCAGTTGCGATTTATGATCAGAATAAACTCGACATGCTCTTTGGTAAGGTAACTCCTTATAAAACACAAATTGTAGTTTTTATACCTGATTTGAGGTCGCCTTCTGCGCTTGCTAACACAACTTTAACAAATCTTCTTGAAAAGATGTATGAGGCTGAAATTCGTACTGGAAGCGCAGATATATTGAAGTGATAATTTTTATAGTCATAATTTTTTTCGGTTAATATGCTTAACAAAAAACTGTTTACTGAACTTCGTACGCAAATGAAAGAATTTGACAGAATGCGCGAAGAAGTAATCATAATCTCACGAAGCGTACTAAAAGACAGCAAAGCAGCAATTTACGCCTGCCACAGAGGAGATTTGAAAGGCGCCCAGGAACTCCTTGATTCTGCCAAAAAAAACATCAGCAAACTAAACACACTATTCAAAAAAGACGCGTATTTAGCGACAACAGGCGCGTACTCAGACGCTGTTGAAGAATACACAGAAGCCGCCCTATACATACACTACCTAATTCACAAAGACATACCAACACCAAAAGATTTGAACGTAGACGCGGACATTTACTTAGGCGGACTATCCGACTTCACCGGAGAACTCGTTCGCAAAGCAGTAAACTCAGTCGTTGCCGGAGATTTTGAAACAGCCCTCACAATCAAAGATTTAGTAACGGAAATCTACAACGAAATGCTACTATTTGACTGGCGAAACACACCAGTACGCAAAAAATTCGACTCCATCAAATACAACCTAGAAAAACTCGAAGATGTCGCCTTAAAAATCAAGTTCAAACACAATTGATTCTCAACAAGATTTATAAATCAACTCTTAACACAAAACACTATGAAACGCACAAACACCTGCGGAGAACTAACAAAAAAAGACATCAACAAAGAAGTAACTCTATGCGGCTGGGTGCAAACAAGACGAGACCACGGAGGAGTCGTTTTTATCGACCTTCGAGACAGAT
>Ga0187894_10003188_pt1 | contig 18698 bp, 17 predicted proteins | sample GBC1701081metaG_FD_136650 | JGI IMG/M metagenome (GOLD analysis project Ga0187894, IMG submission 136650) | White microbial mat communities from a lava cave in the Kipuka Kanohina Cave System on the Island of Hawaii, USA - GBC170108-1 metaG ...
ATCATCGTCATCGCCTCGACCCACGGCCTCGCCCACTGACCATCGCGTCGTGGCCGGTGCGCGCGGGATGCGGCGGGGTTCCTCGCTCGCGAACTCCGCCGGAACTCACGAGTTCGCTCCCGAGGACCCCGCCACCTCGCGCGCGCCGGCCATGCCGCAGCGCCCCCGCGTGCGGGCGAGCCGCCGGGACCCCGCAGCGAGCGCGTAAGTTCCGGCTGCGCGAGCGAGGAGAGTCCCGGCGGCTCGCCTGACGCGCAGGCAGGTCAGCGTCAGGAGTTGAGGCGGAGTGCCTCGCGCAGGCCGATCAGGACGAGCTCGGGAACGTGCGCGTCGAAGAGTTTTTCCTCCTCGAAGAGCCGTGCGAATCCGCCGGTGCCGACGAGGACCGTCGGCTTGCCGGCAAAATGCTGCGCGCGGATTTCGGTACAGAGGTGCTTCAGGATCGCGATGTTGCCGTGGTAGAGCCCCGCCTGGATGCTCTCGACCGTCGATCGCCCGAGCAGCTCCGGCGGCTTCCTGATCTCGACCTTCGGCAACCGCGCCGTGCGTGCATCGAGGCTTTCCATCGCGAGCCTGAGGCCCGGCAGGATCACGCCGCCGAGGTAGTCACGCTCGCCGGTAAGCGCGTCGATCGTGGTCGCGGTGCCGAAGTCCACGATGATCGCGTTCTGGCCCGGGAACAGCTTTGCCGCGGCGATCGCGCCCGCGATGCGGTCGCTGCCCACCTCGAGCGGGTTCCGGTAGCGGATCTTGAGCCCGGTGCGCGCGCCCGGCTCGAGCACGAAGGGCCGCAGGCCGAAGTACTTCATGCTGGCGTTGCGCACCGAGTGGACCAGGTCCGGCACGACCGAGCAGATTGCGACGGCCGTGATCGCGGCGGGATCGACGTCGTTCTCGCGCAACACCTGCCGGCAGAACAACCCGAACTCGTCCGAGGTGTTCTCGGCCCGCGTGGAGCGCCGGAACTGCAGCGCCAGGCGCTCGTCGTCGAACACGCCGCCGTAGACCTGGCTGTTGCCGATGTCGAGCACCAGGATCATCGCGCGACCGCCCTGATCTGCTCGTCGAGCAGGGCGGCGAGGGCGGCGGCGAGCTTCTCGCGCCCGACATAGCGCCGCACGCGGCTGCTGCCATTCTCGTGCACGAAGAAGAGGTGCTCTTCGCCCTCGGCGAGGGTCGAGACGTCGTTCTGCACGACGTAGCGGGCGCGGCTGCGCCTCAGGAGTTCGCGCGCCGCGCGCGCCTGTGCGCTCGCGTCCGGCTCGTGCGTCAGCTTGAACCCGATCAGGATCAGGTCCGTGTTCCCGGCGTAACCCATGATCCGGTCGATGATCTTGTGCGTCGGCTGCAACTTGACCGACAGCTCGCCGCCGGAGGCAATCTTGGCGTCGGTCTGCGGTTCCGCGACCGCGAAGTCGCCGACCGCCGCCGTGTGGACCACCGCGGCGCAGGCGCTATCGCGCACGAGCCGGCGCAGCGCCGTGTCGAGCGAAGCATGGTCGGTGAAGGACTCGCGGCGCGCGACGCCTGCCGCCTGCGCGGAGTCGACGCCCGCGACCTGCGTCACCTGGAAGCCGCGCGCGACCAGCGCCTCGCAGATCGTGGCCCCGGTCCGGCCGCTGCTGACGTTTGAAATGAAGCGCACGCTGTCGATCGGCTCGCGCGTCGCACCCGAGGTGACCACGACCTTCGCTTTCATCGCTTCGCCCCCAACGCGTGGAACACGAGTTTCTCGAGCTCGTCGACCTCGAGCAGGCGCCCTTCGCCCTGCTCGCCGCACGCGAGCCGGCCGTCGCCGACCGGCAGCAGTTGCGCCCCGAATTGCGCGAGGCGCTCGCGCGATGCGCGCGTTGCCGGATGATCCCACATCGACGCATTCATGGCCGGCGCGACCAGCCAAGGCTTGCGCGCGAGCTCCCAGGCGAGGAACAGCGCGCCGAGGGCGTCGTCGGCGAGCCCTGCCGCCATCCGGTTGAGCGAGTTTGCGGTCGCGGGGCAGACCAGTGCGAGATCGGCCCAGCGCGCGAGGCGGATGTGGTCCATCGTGCGGCCGGTCTCGTAGAGGTCGGTGAATGGCGCACGGCCAGTGAGGCCTTCGAGCGTCGCCGCGCCGACGAAGCGCAGCGCGCCCTCGCTCGCGACCGTCTGCACGGCGACGCCGCGCTTTGCGAGTCGCGAGACGAGCTCGCAGGCCTTGAAGCAGGCGATCGAGCCCGTCAAAAGGAACAGCACTTTCGGGTCGTCGTCATTCGACATTGTCGATCAGCCTCACGTTGCCGAGTTGCACGGCGGCGAGCCGGCGGCCGTCGCGATCCGTGACATAGTCCACCTCGAATCCCTCGCGCGCCAGCGCGTCGGCCGTCTCGGCCGGCGGCAGCCGTTCGGCGACGCTGCGCGCGAGTACGCGGTGCAATGCTGGCGCACGCGCCCGCTCGGCCGGCGTCAACAAGCGGTTGCGCGAACTCATCGCGAGCCCGTCGGGTTCGCGCAGCGTCGGGCAGCGGACGATGCGCGTGTCGAGGAAGAATGCGTGCACCAGTCCTTCCACGAGTTCCAGCTGCTGGAAGTCCTTCTCGCCGAAATAGGCGCGGTCGGGCCGCGTGAGCAGGAGGAGCTTCAGCACCACGGTCAGCACGCCGTCGAAGTGCCCGGGGCGCGCCGCGCCCTCGAGCTGCAGGCTGAGGGAGTTCTCGGTCACGCGGTAGCGGTAGCCGTCGCGGTACATGTCTTCCGCACGCGGCAGGAACACGAGGTCGCAGCCGGCACCGCGCAGGAGCTCGAGGTCGCGCTCGAGCGTGCGCGGGTAGCTCGCGAGGTCGGCCGGATCATCGAACTGGGCGGGATTCAGGAAGATGCTGGCCCAGGCGCGCGTATTCTCCGCCTTGGCGCGCCGCAGCAGCGACAGGTGCCCCTCGTGCAGGGCGCCCAACGTCGGCACCAGTCCGGTCGCACCGATGCCGCGCGCACGGCGATGCTCGATGAGCTCCGAGACGTCCGCGACGACTTTCATGCGTCGTAGCTTTCGGCGGACGTCGGGAACGCACCCTGCCTGACGTCGCGGTCGAAGCGGTCGATCGCCTCGCGTACAACGGCGGCGCCGTCGAGGTAGGCACGCACGAATCGCGGCCGGTGGCCGCCGGTGAGGCCGAGCAGGTCGTTGAGCACCAGGACCTGGCCGTCACAGTGCGGGCCCGCGCCGACGCCGATCGTCGGGATACCGACGGCTTCGGTGATCCGCTTGCCGAGTGCAGAAGGCACGCATTCGAGCACGACCGAGAAGCAGCCGAGCGCCTCGAGGCGCTTCGCCTCGGCGACGATGCGCTCCGCGGCGTCCTCCGAGCGCCCTTGCACGCGGAAACCGGCGAGTGCGTTGACGGACTGCGGCGTGAGGCCGAGGTGGCCCATGACCGGCACGCCGGAACCGACGATCGCCTCGATCACGTCCTCGTGGCCGGTGACGCCTTCGAGCTTCACGGCCTGCGCGCCGGCGCGCACGAAGGCTGCGACCGCGTCGAGCGCCGCCGGGATGCCCTTGCGGAAGGACAGGAAAGGCAGGTCGCCGATCAAGAAGCGCGTCGGGGCGCCGCGCCGCACGGCCGCCGTGTGCAGTGCCATCATGTCGACGGTCGCCGCGAGCGTGTCCGGGTAGCCGTGCACGACCATCGCCGCGCTGTCGCCGACCAGGATGCAGTCGATCGCCGAGTCCTCGAGCACGCGCGCCAGGCTCGAGTCGTAGCAGGTCAGCATCGAGATTTTCCGGCCGGCGGCCTTGGCCGCGGCAAATTCGAGGACCGATTTCATGCGCGTTCCCTCCCGGCAGCCGCGATGAAGGCCTGGTACACGCCGGCGAGCGGCGTGCCCTCGAGCGCCTCGAGGTGCATGCCGACCGACTCGATGTCGCCGCGTGCGACCGGGCCGGTCAGCGCGCCGTCGCTCGAAGCGATGATGTTCTCGACGATGCGGCGCGGATAGGCAGCGAGCGCGCCGCGCGGCGCGCCGAAACGTGCTTCCATCGCCGCAAAGAAGTCGCGCCACAGGACGGCGGTAAAGCCGCCCGCCAGCGCGCACAGCGCGTGGTAGTAGGCCTTGTCTTCCGCCTTGAGCGGGAAGCAGGGGTTCGGGAGGTGCGGGAACAGCCGCCTGAACTCGGCGACCGGCTCCGGGTGCGCCGCGTCCTGGTCCACGAACACCGGAATGTCGCGGTAAAAGGCGGGCTCGTAGAGAGTCTGCGCGAAGCTCATGAGCGGGTGTGCGCCGAAGGCGTCGGCGAAGCTCCGGCCGCCGCAGAAGTGCACGAAGGTCCGGCCGTCGAGGCCCTGGGCACGCAGCGTCGCCATCACCGGTGCAATCGCGTCATCGGTAACTGCGAGCAGGATGACCGGGCAATCGGCCAATGCCTCGGCCGCATCGATGCCCGGCTTGCCGTTCGGCCGCGCAAGCCGGCGCGACCACAGCTTCCAGGGAATGCCGAGGCTCGTGAAGTAGTGACGCCAATGCCGGGAGAGTCGGCCGTCCCCGACGAATCCGTAGGGAGACGACCCGGAATCTGGGCGGTCAGCGGGTACCTGTCCCATGGATCAAGTCCCTCGAATGCATAGCTCGTCCAAATCCGGTCACGGCTGCCCCGCAGGGTGGTCCGTGCCGACGCCAGTGTAGCGTGAAGGGTGTCGGAGGGGTCAGGCCCCTTGATGCTACGAAGGGGTCAGGCCCCTTGATATTCGCGAAGGGGTCTGGCCCCTTCGCGAATATCAAGGGGCCTGACCCCTTCGTAGCATCAAGGGGCCTGACCCCTTCGTAAATGCTTGAAAATCGCGCTAAATTTCGTCGCTTGCGGGTTGAATCGGTGCCCGCAGGCCTCATGAACCGGGCAGGCATTCACCCCGGAGCGACGCGATGCGGATGGATCGGCTGACGTCGAAATTCCAGCTGGCGCTGGCAGATGCGCAGTCGCTGGCCGTGGGCCGCGAACAGCAGTTCATCGAGCCTGCGCACCTGATGTTCGCGCTCCTCGACCAGGAGGGCGGCAGCGCGCGCCCGCTGCTCGACCGCGCCGGGGTGAACGTGAACCTGCTGCGATCGCGCCTGCTCGAGCAAGTCGGCCGGATCGCGACCGTCGAGGGCGCCGCGGGTGAAGTCCATCCGTCGAACGACCTCCTGAAGCTCCTCAACGTCACCGACAAGCTCGCGCAGAAGCGCGGTGACCAGTACATCTCGAGCGAGCTTTTCGTGCTCGCCGCCTGCGAGGACAAGGGCACGCTGGGCCGCGTGATGAAGGATGCAGGCGGCGTCAAGGGCGCGATCGACAAGGCGATCGAGGACCTGCGCGGCGGCGAGAAAGTCAATGACCCGAACGCCGAGGAGCAGCGCGGGGCGCTCGACAAGTACACGATCGACCTCACGGAGCGCGCCGAGAAAGGCAAGCTCGACCCTGTGATCGGCCGCGACGACGAGATCCGCCGCACGATCCAGGTGCTGCAGCGCCGCACCAAGAACAACCCAGTACTGATCGGCGAGCCGGGCGTCGGCAAGACCGCGATCGTCGAGGGCCTCGCGCAGCGCATCGTCAATGCCGAGGTGCCCGAAAGCCTCAAGGACAAGCGCATCCTCGCGCTCGACATGGGCTCGCTGATCGCCGGCACCAAATTCCGCGGCGAGTTCGAGGAACGCCTGAAGGGCGTGCTCAACGACCTTGCGAAGCAGGAAGGCCGCGTCATCCTCTTCATCGACGAGCTGCATACTGTGGTCGGTGCCGGCAAGGCCGAGGGCTCGATGGACGCCGGCAACATGCTGAAGCCCGCGCTCGCGCGCGGCGAGCTGCACTGCGTCGGCGCGACGACGCTCGACGAGTACCGCAAGCACGTCGAGAAGGACGCGGCGCTCGAGCGCCGCTTCCAGACCGTGTTCGTCGGCGAGCCCTCGGTCGAGGACACGGTCGCGATCCTGCGCGGCCTCAAGGAGCGCTACGCGGTGCACCACAAGGTCGAGATCACCGACCCGGCAATCGTCGCCGCGGCGGCGCTGTCGCACCGCTACATCACGAATCGCCAGCTCCCGGACAAAGCGATCGACCTGATCGACGAGGCGGCATCCCGCATCCGCATGGAGATCGACTCCAAGCCCGAGGAAATGGATCGCCTCGAGCGCCGCATCATCCAGCTCAAGATGGAGCGGGAAGCGCTCAAGAAGGAGAAAGACGAGGCGTCTCGCAAGCGGCTCGAGCAACTCGAGCAGACGCTCGCCGGCCTCGAGAAGGAATTCGCCGACCTCGAGGAAATCTGGAAAGCCGAGAAGGCAGCCGTCCAGGGCGCGGCCCACATCAAGGAGGAGATCGAGCGAGCAAAGCTCGAGATCGAGGCCGCGCGCCGCGCGGGCAACCTGACGCGCGCCTCCGAGCTGCTGTACGGGAAAATGCCCGAGCTCGAGAAGCGGCTGAAGTCCGCGCAGGAGGCGGAGGCGAAAGCGCCGACGCTGGTGCGCAACAAGGTCACCGAGGAGGAGATCGCCGAAGTCGTCTCGAAGTGGACCGGCATCCCGGTCTCCAAGGTGCTCGAGGGCGAGCGCGAGAAGCTCCTCAGGATGGAGCAGGAGATCGGCAAGCGCGTGGTCGGCCAGGAAGAAGCGGTGCGCACCGTCTCCGACGCGATCCGGCGCAGTCGCGCAGGCCTCGCCGACCCGAACCGGCCGAACGGCTCCTTCCTGTTCCTCGGGCCCACCGGCGTCGGCAAGACCGAGCTGACGAAAGCACTCGCCGAGTTCCTGTTCGACACCGAGGACGCGCTGGTGCGCATCGACATGTCGGAGTTCATGGAGAAACATTCGGTCGCGCGCCTGATCGGCGCGCCCCCGGGCTACGTCGGCTACGAAGAGGGCGGTTACCTGACGGAAGCCGTGCGCCGCCGGCCGTACTCCGTGATCCTGCTCGACGAGATCGAGAAAGCGCACCCGGACGTCTTCAACGTCCTCCTGCAGGTGCTCGACGACGGCCGCCTCACCGACGGCCAGGGCCGGACCGTGGACTTCCGCAACACGGTCGTGATCATGACCTCGAACCTCGGCTCGCAGGTGATCCAGGAGATGGCGGGCGAGGAAAACTACGAGGCGATGAAGAAGTCCGTGCTCGAGATCGTCGGGCAGCACTTCCGGCCGGAATTCATCAATCGCATCGACGACATCGTCGTGTTCCACCCGCTCGGGCGCGAGCACATCCGCCGCATCGTCGACATCCAGACGGGCTACCTGCGCCGCCGTCTCGCCGACCGCGACATCGGCATCGAGCTCGACGACGCGGCGATGGACCTGCTCGGCGCATCCGGCTTCGACCCGGTGTACGGGGCACGTCCGCTCAAGCGCGCAATCCAGCAACAGCTCGAGAACCCGCTCGCGCAGCACATCCTCGCGGGCGAGTTCGGGCCCGGAGACAGGGTCCGCGTAACGGCCAAAGACGGCACGCTGGTTATGCGAAAATAGCTGGCGAGGGAGGAAACCTTAGCCGATGCCGTTCTATGAATACCAGTGCTCCGCCTGCGGGCACCATCACGAGGAATTGCAGAAGGTCTCGGACCGCGCGCTCCGCAAGTGCCCGGCCTGCGGCCGTCCCTCGCTCAAGCGCCTGGTCTCGGCGCCCGTCTTCCGCCTGAAGGGCGGCGGCTGGTACGAGACTGACTTCAAGAACGACAAGGAAGCCAAGCGCAACATCGCCGGCGAGAAGGAACCCGCACCGGAAAAACCAGCCGAGAAAGCAGCCGATGCCAAGCCCGATGCGAAACCCGATGCGAAACCCGCCGACAAGAAGGCCGACGCGGCCCCGGCCGCGAAGCCGGCGACGGCGGCGAAGCGACCGAGGGCGGCCCGGCGCAAGCCCGCGCGCCGGCGCCCGGCGCGGCGCTAGGACGCGGTTGCCAGCGCCGCCGCCCGGCACGTAACATCGCGCGCTTTGCCCATGCGCACCCATTACTGCGGAGAAATCGACGAATCCCTGGCGGGCCGCACGCTCGAGGTGGCCGGCTGGGTGCACCGTCGCCGTGACCACGGCGGCGTGATCTTCGTCGACCTGCGCGATCGCTCGGGCCTCCTGCAGATCGTCTTCGACCCGGACAATGCGGGCGCATTCAAGGCGGCCGAGCATCTCGGCCGCGAGTACTGCATCCAGGTGCAAGGCAAGTTGCGGCCGCGGCCGGCCGGCACGGCCAACGCAGGCCTGAGCTCGGGCCAGGTCGAGCTGCTCGCGCAAAAGCTGGTGATCCTGAATCCTTCCGCGACACCGCCGTTCTCGCTGGACGAGGAGGTGGGCGAGGAGCTGCGGCTCAAGCACCGCTACATCGACCTCCGGCGCGACGTGATGCAGGAGCGCCTGCGGCGCCGGCATGCGATCACGCGCGCAATGCGCGAGTACCTCGACGGCCACAACTTCGTGGATATCGAGACGCCGATGCTCACCAAGGCGACGCCGGAGGGCGCGCGCGACTACCTCGTGCCCTCGCGCACGCATCCCGGCAAGTTCTTCGCGCTGCCGCAGTCGCCGCAGATCTTCAAGCAACTATTGATGATGAGCGGCTTCGACCGCTACTACCAGATCGTGCGCTGCTTCCGCGACGAGGACCTGCGCGCCGACCGCCAGCCCGAGTTCACGCAGCTCGACATCGAGACCTCGTTCCTCGCGCAGGAGCAGGTGATGGCGTTGATGGAGGAGCTCATCCGCCACGTGTTCTCACGCGTGCTGAAAGCCCAGCTCCCGGACCCGTTCCCGCGCCTGCCGTACGCCGAGGCAATGCGTCGCTTCGGCTCCGACAAGCCGGACCTGCGCGTGCCGCTCGAGCTCGTCGACGTCGCGGACCTGGTGCGCGGATCGGAGTTCAAGGTGTTCGCGGCACCCGCGGCCGATGCGGACGGTCGCGTCGCGGCGCTCCTCGTCCCGCGCGGCGGCGAGCTGACGCGCAAGCAGATCGACGATTACACAGCCCACGTCGCGCGCTTCGGCGCGCGCGGCCTCGCCTATATCAAGGTGAACGACGCGGCGAAAGGCCGCGAGGGCCTGCAGTCGCCGATCCTGAAGTTCCTGCCGGACGCCGCAGTAGCCGGCATCCTCGAGCGCACGAAGGCCGCGACCGGCGACCTCATCTTCTTCGGCGCCGACAAGGCGAAGGTCGTGAACGACGCGCTGGGTGCGCTGCGCCTCCAGCTCGGCCGCGATCTCGGGCTGGTGGAGGAGGGCTGGCGCCCGCTGTGGGTGACCGATTTCCCGATGTTCGAATGGGAGCCGGACGCAAAGCGCTGGATGGCGATGCACCATCCATTCACTTCGCCGGTGGACCCGGATCCCGCCGCGCTGACGGCGGACCCGAGGAACGCGATAGCGCGCGCCTACGACATGGTGCTGAACGGCTCCGAGATCGGCGGCGGCTCGATCCGCATCCACCGCGAGGACATGCAGAGCGCGGTGTTCGACCTGCTCGGCATTGCGCGCGAGCAGGCTTCCGTCAAGTTCGGTTTCCTGCTGGAGGCGCTGCGCTACGGCGCACCGCCGCACGGCGGCATCGCGTTCGGGCTCGACCGACTCGCCATGCTGATGTCGGGCGCCGAGAGCATCCGCGATGTGATCGCCTTCCCGAAGACCCAGTCCGCCTGGGACCCGCTTACCGATGCTCCCTCCGAAGCTGACGAAGCCCAGCTGGCCGAGCTCCACATCCGCGTCAGATCTTAGGGTGCCGGTGCATACATTCGAACATTTGGCGTAATCGCCAAATGTTCGAATGTATGCACCGGCACCCAGTCGTCGTCGTGCACGGGCTCTGGCTGAACGGGCTGGAGTTCTTCCTGTTGCGCGACCGGCTGCGCCGGGCGGGTTTTGCGCCGTCGAGTTTTCATTACCCCTCGATGCACGCGACGCTCGCAGAGGCTGCGGATGCGCTCGCAGCGCGTTTGCGCGCTGCGGGCGGCACGGCGCACGTCGTCGCCCACAGCCTCGGCGGGCTCGTGACCTGCGAAGCTTATGCGCGGCACCCTGACCTGCCGTCCGGGCGCGTGGTGCTGATGGGCTCGCCGATCCGCGGATCGCGCACGGCCCGCGCCGTCGCCTCGCACTGGTTCGGGCCGGCAGCCCTCGGCCCGCTCGCCCTCGCGGAACTCACCCGCGAGCGCGATCCCGCCATGCCGACGTCGCGGGAAATCGGCGTCATCGCCGGCTCGTTGCCGGTCGGCGTCGGGCGCGTGCTCACGAACCTTCCGCTCCCGAACGACGGCACGGTCTGCGTCGACGAGACCGAGTTGCCGGGCGCGACCGCGTCGCTCGTGCTCGACGTGAGTCATACCGGGATGCTGTATTCCTCTGCGGTTGCGGGCTCGGTCACGAGATTCCTCGAACTCGGTCGCTTCTGAGTCGTCCAGCCGGGCGCTATGCTTGCCCGGTGACTTCCCCCCAGCCGCGCGTCGTCGCGCCGATTTCCGCCTGGATCGCCGCTTTCCTCCTTGCCGCCGGGGTCATCGGCGCAGCCTGGTACGCCGTGACCGCATCCGGCATACAGCCGGAGTCGCCGTTCTCGAACTTCAACCGCGCGCGCATCGATTCATTTGCCGCGCGCGCATCGGAAACGGGCGCGAAGCGCGTCGTGCTGCTCGGCTCGTCGGCGCTCAAGTACGCGACGCGGGACGAGCGCGAGTTCGCGGCCGGTGTCGCGCTCGCCGCCGGCGTGCCGGTGGAAACGCTGCGCGTCACCAGCAACTGGGGCACGTTCTACGATTTCGCGCCGCTCGCTGACGACCTGCTGCGCGCGCGGCCGGATCTCGTCGTCATGGAGAGCGAGTTATTCGCCGCGGACCGGCCGCGTTGGCGTCGGTTTCTCATCTGGATCCGCGATCTCCGCAGTCGCCTCGGCCTCTCGGTCGAAGGCGAAGAGCCCGCTTTCGAGGCTGACGTCCAGTTCACCTATCCCTGCTGGAAGCGCAAGGCCTCGATGCGCCATGCGATGCTGCGCGAAGAGCGCGACGGCTGGGTGACCGTCCGGCCCGGGGGCCCGGGGCCGGATGCCGCGCGCGACTTCGCCGCGCGGCTGATCGATGCCGGCGCTACGGTGGCGCTCGTATCCGTGCCGCGGCGCCCCGACTACGAGGCGGAATCGCGCATCATCCGCGAGTCGTTCGCGGACCATCCGGGATGGCGTCCGCTTGCAGGCCGCGTCGCGCGCTGGAAACCTGAACAGCCGCCGGCGAGGCTCTACTGCGACTTGACGCACGTGACGCCGGCGGGGCAGGCAAGCGTCTCAGACTGGCTCGAGTCGACAGCCGCGCGCGAGCTCGAAAAAATCACGGGCTGACGGTCAGTTGCGCCCGCTGTCGGGCGCACGGCTGCGCTTGGCCTGCAATCCCATTGCGATCTCATGGCGGCGCATGGCCTGGTCGGGGTCCGGCGTCGGACCCGGGTTCACCGGCTCGTAGCCCGCGCGTACGAGCACGGGATTGACGATCGGCGCGGCTTGGGTGAGCGTCGCAGCGCCAAGCGTGCGCCAGCGGCCGACGCTCGACACTTCGATCCCCGGCTTTCCGTAAGTCTTCCAGTCGCCGAGCCCCGAGGGCGCATCCTCGGCAAGCGCCTTCGCGGTGAGCGAGCCGGGCGCAAGATCGAGGAACGCGGCCAGCCTGTCGAGCGTCGCCTGCGGCTGCGCGACGAGATCTTCGTAGCGGATCAGCAGCGACTCTCCCGGGCGGCGCGCCGCGAGATCGAGCAGTCCGCCTGTCACGTCCGCCCAGAGCTCTGCAAAGGCGGCGACCGGTCTCGGGTTTCGCGCGACGTAGGCATGGATCTCGCGGATGTAAATCTCGTTGGCGTCGCAGAGGTCCTTGAGGCTGAGCGCCGTGTCGAGCCCGTGCCGGACGATGCAGACGAAGCGGGCGTGACCCGCCATCAGTTGCTCGATCTCGGGCAGGTAGAACGCGTCGATCGCGGTCTTGCTGGCCCAGCGCGGCTTGCCGGTGCGTGCCGCAATGCGCCGGAAGTTGTCTTCGACGAGACCGCGCAGCGCCGCGCACGCTTGCTCGCGCGGTATGCCGGCGGCCGCGAGCCCGCCGAGCACACCGTACTCAATGCCGTCCCACACGTAGTCCGGGCGCAGGAAGCGTGCTGCCGACGTCAGCAGGAAAGTCTCCCCGGGGCAGCAGATGTCGGGATGGCCGTTCAGGAGTCGGCGCAGCAGGGTCGTGCCCGAGCGAGGTACACCCAACACGACGATGCCGGGACTAGAGGTCGTCATAGCGGAAATCCGCCGGCGGTTCGGTCGCGAGCAGCATCACCAGCACGAGCAGGAGCCCGTACCACAGCGCGGTCACGGCGACCGCGGCGCGATGGCCGATGCGCGGCGAGAGCCAGCCGTACATCAGCGCCCGCCCGTCAGCAGGGTGCGGTAGATGTCCATCGTACGGTCGAAGTCATGCATCACGAGCATGAAGCTCAGCATCACGAAGTGAAAGGTCACGAACCAGCCCGCGACGGCGCCCAACATACCACGCCCGCCCGTAGTCGCGTCTGCGCGGGCAGCATTGCGTCGCTGGTACCACTGGCAACACGCGACGGCGAGGCCGTGCGCGAGGCCCCAGATCACGTAGCGCGAGGAGATCTCGTGCCACAGGCCGATGACGAGCATCGCCGCTAACGCAGCGAAGTATGGCTTGCGCGTCAGCGAGAACACAGTCGTATACAGGTAGTCGCGCACCCAGCTGGTCAGCGAGATGTGCCAGCGCCGCCAGAACTCGATGATGTTGCGGCTCGCGAACGGGTTATTGAAGTTCTCGATGACCCGGAACCCGGTCAGCCGGGCAAAGCCGATCGCGACATCCGAATAACCGGCGAAAGTCAGATACCCCGTGAATCCCGCCGACAACATGTAAAGGTAGGTCGACAACCAGGGCTGTGACGGCGCCAGGCCCGCAATCCACGGCTGGAGCTGACTCTGGATCATCCAGCCGGAGACCACCAGGATCTTTGCGTAGCCGTACAGCACCCGTTCGAACCCTTCCGAAAGCAACCCGCCGTCGAGGCGCGTGCGGCGCAGGTCGCGATGGAACTCCGGAAACCGGTGGATGGGCCCGGCGATGAGCGTCGGCAGAAAGAAGAGGTAGGCGAGAAACTCGGCGGCGGTGTGCGGCGGCAGGTTCTTCTTGAACCGCTCGAGCGCGTAGTGCACGCAGCGGAATGTGTAGTACGACATGCCGAGCGGCATCGCGAAACCGCCGGCCTGCGAAGCCGCGGCCTTGAAGACCGCCAGCACCCCGAGCAGGAGTACGACGGCGGCGGCGATACCAGGGTGCCGCCGGTCGTCGCGCGCGCCTGCCCACCACGTGATCGCGGCCATCGTCGCAAGGATCAGCGCGGAGGGCGGATCCGTGACCGCGAGGAAGGCAAGCGCAAAGGCTGCAATGCCCCAAGGACGCCAGCGTCCCGGAAGCAACCAGCAGGTGACGACGGACGTGACTACCCACGCGAGCCAGGAGAGTTCGAGGATCTCCATCGTCAGAGAGCGTCGCCGCCGTGCGCGCCGGCGCCGCGCTCGACGAGCGCGAGGGCATCGCCGATGGAATCGATGCGCAGGATGTCCTCGGGCTGCATCGTGAAGGAGAACTCGAGCTCGAGCGCCATCAGGAACTCGACGTGCGCGAGCGAAGTCCAGCCGTCGACCGATCGGGCGGTGGAGGCATCCGAAAGTGTATCGGTGCGGCACTTGAAGGCCTGCGCCGCGACCTGCAGCACGCGCTCGCGCACCCCGCCCGCGTGCGTCTCGTGACGGGCGGCGGAGCGCCGCTCGACGATCTGGCGTGTGAGCTCCGCCTTGACGACTTTGCCCGCCGGCCCGCGCGGCAGGTCCGCGAAAAAGTGAAACTCGCGCGGCAGCTTTTCCGGCGAGGCGTGCTGCAGGAAGTGCGCGGCGATGTCCTGCTCAGGCGGCGGCGTGCCGGCGCCCACCGCGAGCCCGCTGACGACGATCTCGCCCCAGCGATCATCCGGAAATCCGATCGTTGCAGCGTCGACGATGCCTGGCACGGTGCGCAGCACGTCGTTGACGTCCTCCGGGTAGACGTTGATGCCGCCCGTGATGATCACGTCCTTCTTGCGCCCGACGATCCGGTAGAACCCGTCGGCATCGACGGTTGCGAGGTCGCCGGTGTGGAACCAGCCGTCGCGCAGCACCTTGGCTGTCTCCTCGGGCGCGCGGAAGTAGCCCGTCATCACATGCGGGCCGCGCACCGCGAGCTCGCCTTCGGTGCCGGGCGCGACCGGAAGGCCCCGCTCGTCCACGATCCGCAGCTCCGCGTCCACCGGCTTGCCGATCGTGCCGATGCGGCGCGTCGCGGCGTCCGGCCCGCAGTAGGTCGTCTCGCAGACCGTCTCGGTCAGCCCGTAGACGTTCACGACCTGCACCCCGAAGCCGTCCTCGAAGCGCTGCCACAGCCCGGGGTCCAGGTAGGCCGCGGTGCTGATGACGAAGCGGAACCAGTCGGTGCGCAGCGCATCCTGGTAGCGGTCGCCAAGATTCATCATCAGCGCGAGTAGCGACGGGACCGCAACCAGGTGAGTAGCCCGAAGTTCGTGGCAGGCGTCGACGATCTCGCGAATACGCTCCACGCGAATCCGCATCGGGCGCAGCAGCGTCGCGCCCGCGCAGGCGGCGACCACGACGCCCTGCGTGAGGCCGTCGGTGTGGTGCAGCGGCAGCAGGTTCATGAGCCGCGTGCGCGGCCCGAACCCGTACTGGCGCACGAAGGTCGCCATCTGCGCGTACAGGGCGCGGTGGCTGATCTCCACGCCCTTCGGCCGCGAAGTCGTCCCCGAAGTGAAGAGGATGTACGCGGTGCTCTCCGGGTCTACGACCTTGGGCGGCGCGCCCGGCGCTTCTCCGGCGATGAGCGCATCGAGCGCAGCCAGGCCCGCGTCCCCGAGCGCAAACACGGCGAATCGCTGGCGCTGCTCCGGCAGGACGCGCGCGATGAGCCGCTCGTCCATGACGAGCGCGCTCGGGTCGGCCGCGTCGATGAGCGTCGCGAGCTCGGTCGCCCGCGACTCGGGATTCAGGACCACCGTGGTGATGCCGCAGCGCAGCAGCGCCAGGAACACCGTCGCATGCGAAAGGTCGTCGCGCGTGGCGAGTACCACCCGCATGCCGGGCCCGAGTCCGCGGCGCTGGAACAGGCCGGCGAGCCGGGCGGCGCGGTCGACGGCGCCGCCGTAGGTCAGCGCGCCGTGCTCGCCCTGGATGAGGACGCGCTTTTTATCCGTGCGCGCCATGGCCTCGGCCAGGGCGACGGCGCCCGGGATCGGCTCGGTCGTCATGCGTCGTGCTTCTCGAGTCGGCTCAGGTATTCCCGCGCGGCGTCGACCACCGCGCGCGGCACGCCGGCCTTCTGCGCGACGGCAAGCCCGTAGCTGCGGCTTGCGGGCCCTGGCTTCACGGCGTGCAGGAAAACGATGCCGTCCGCATGTTCGGTGGCGTCGAGGTGGACATTCGTGACCGCGGGGATCTGCTGCGCAAGATCGGTGAGCTCGAAGTAGTGCGTGGCGAACAGCGTGAAAGCGCGCAACCGCGTCGCGATGTGCCGCGCGCAGGCGAAGGCGAGCGAAAGGCCGTCATAGGTGCTGGTGCCGCGGCCGATCTCGTCCATCAGGACGAGGCTCCGCTCGGTCGCCGAATTCAGGATCACCGCCGCCTCGGTCATCTCGACCATGAAGGTCGAGCGGCCGCCGGCAAGGTCGTCGGACGCCCCGATGCGCGTGAAGATCCGGTCGAACGGCCCGATCACCGCGCGCTTCGCCGGCACGAAGCTGCCGATGGAGGCGAGCACGAGTATCAGCGCCGCCTGGCGCATGAATGTCGACTTGCCGCCCATGTTCGGGCCGGTGATTACGAGCATGCGCCGCGCGTCCGCGAGCTCGAGGTCGTTCGGCACGAAGGGGTCGTCGAGCACGCGCTCGACCACCGGGTGCCGGCCGCCCTCGATGCGCAGGCCCGGCTCTTCGACCAGCTCCGGCCGCACGTAGCGCAGGCTGACCGCGCGCTCGGCGAGGTTCGCGAGCACGTCGGCGAGGGCAAGCGCCGCGGCGATGCGCTTCAGCGGCGCGAGTTCCGCGACCAGGCGGTCGAGCAGCCCGTCGTACAGCTCGCGCTCACGCGCGAGCGCGCGGTCACGGCTGCCGAGCACCTGGTCCTCGAACTGCTTGAGCTCGGGCGTGATGAAGCGCTCCGCGTTCTTGACCGTCTGCCGGCGCTGCCACTCGGGCGGTGCGCGCTCCGACTGGCTGCGCGGCAGCTCGATGTAGTAGCCGTGCACCCGGTTGTACGCGACCCGAAGCTGCGCGATGCCGGTCCGGCGGCGTTCACGCTCCTCGAGTTCGAGCAGATGGCGGTTGCTGCCGGTCGCGATCGAGCGCAGCTCGTCGAGCTGTGGGTCGTAGCCGGCGGCGATCACGTCGCCGTCCCGCACCAGCGCAGGCGGCGCGGCGACGATTGCCCGCTCGAGAAGGGCGTGCAGTTCTGCCCGCGGCGCGAGGTCGCGCGCCGCGGCGGTGAGCAGCGGCGCATCGAGGTCCGCGAGCACCGGCTGCAATCCTGGCAACGCGCCGAGCGCCGCTCGCAGCGCCGCGAGGTCGCGCGGCCGCGCCGAGCGCAATGCGACCCGGGCCAGCACGCGTTCGACGTCGCCGATGTCGCGCAGGATCCCGTGCAGTGCGTCGTAGCGGTCCTTGCCGATCAGCGCGGCGATCGCGCCGTAGCGCGCCTGGAGTGCCGGGCGGTCACGCAGCGGCCGGCGAATCCAGCGCCCCAGCTCGCGCGCGCCCATGGAAGTCGCCGTGCGATCGATCACGCCTGCGAGCGTCGCGTCTTCGCGACCGGCGAGGCTGGTGTCGAGCTCGAGGTTGCGCCGCGTCGCCGCGTCCATGACCAGCGTGTCGTCGCGCGACTCGCGCGTGAGCGAGGTCAGGTGGGGCAGGGCGCCCTTCTGCGTGTCGCGCGCGTACTGCAGGAGCGCCCCCGCCGCGCCGATCGCGAGCGTCAGGTCCTCGCAGCCGAAACCCGCGAGGTCCCGGGTGCCAAACTGCACCGTCAGCGCGCGCAGCGCCGCATCCTCCACGAAATGCCACGGCGGGCGCTCGACGATGCGCGCGGCGGCGGTCACGCGCGCGCCTTCCGGCAGCAGCAGCTCGGCGGGCCTGAGCCGCTCGAGTTCGCCCGCGAGCGACTCGAGGCCCTCGCCCTCGAGCACGCTGAAGCGCCCGGCGGCGAGATCCAGCCAGGCGATGCCGAAACGATCGCCATCCACCGCCAGCGCCGCGAGCAGGTTTTCGCGCCTGGCGTCGAGCAGTGCATCGTCGGTGAGGGTCCCAGGCGTCAGGATGCGCACGACTTCGCGCGTGACGGGGCCCTTGGACTTGCCGACGACCCCGGTCTGTTCGCAGATCGCGACCGGCTCGCCCTGTTTCACGAGCCGCGCCAGGTAGCTGTCGAGCTTCTCGACCGGGACCCCCGCCATCGGGATCGCCGCGCCGCCCGACTCGCCGCGCTGGGTCAGGACGATGTCGAGGAGCTTCGAGCCGCGCCGCGCGTCGTCGTAGAAGAGCTCGTAGAAATCCCCCATGCGGTAGAACAGGAGGACGTCCGGATTCTCCGCCTTGATGCGCAGGTATTGCTGCATCATCGGCGTGTGGGCCGCAAGCCCCTCGAACATCGGCAGCGTCGCCGGCCTCGTTTCCGAATTCCTCATTTGAGGCATTATGACGGCCCGGAACGAGGACATCATGAGCATCAATTATCAGACTGACCAGGGCATCGCCCGGCTGAGCTTCGACCGCCCGGCCAAGAAGAACGCGATCACCGGCGAGATGTACGAGCAGTTCGTCGCGCGCCTGAAGCAGGCATCGGCCGATCCGGCGGTGCGGGCGGTGCTGATCTTCGGCGCCGGCGGCACGTTCACGGCCGGCAACGACCTCAAGGACTTCTCCAACCCGAAGTTCGCGCAGGCGGATTCCCCGGTGCTGTCCTTCATGCGGGGCCTCGCCTCCTTCGAGAAGCCCGCGATCGCCGCCGTGCAGGGCATGGCGATCGGCATCGGCGTGACGATGCTGCTGCACTGCGACCTCGTGTACGTCGCCGACGACGCGACGTTCTCGATGCCGTTCACCAGCCTCGGGCTGGTGCCGGAATTCGCCTCGACGCTGCTCCTGCCGCAGATCGCGGGCCGCGTCCGTGCGGCGGAAAAGCTGCTGCTCGGCAAGCCATTCCCGGCGCACGAGGCGGTCGTCATGGGCCTCGCGAACGCCGTCCTGCCGGCCGCCGACGTGCTGGCGCACGCCGAGCAGGCGGCGCGCGCCTTCACGCAGCTGCCGCCCGGGGCCGTGCGCGACACCAAGAAGCTGCTGCGACACTGGCAGGGGCCGACGGTCACGGACGCGATCACCCGCGAGGCATCGCACTTCGGGCCGCGGCTTTCCGGCGCCGAGGCGCGCGAGGCGATCGCCGCCATCCTCGAGAAGCGCCGGCCGGATTTCTCGAAGTTCCAGTAAGCCGCATGGCCCTGCTCGAGCGCACGGTCGCTTCGCTGCCCGCCGCCTGGTACCACGACCCGGCGCAGTACGCGCGCGAGCTCGAGGCCGTCTGGTACCGCGACTGGATCTGCATCGGCCGGGTTGGGGAGCTGCGCGAGGCCGGCGACTACTTCGTTGC
>Ga0187894_10003189_pt1 | contig 18697 bp, 11 predicted proteins | sample GBC1701081metaG_FD_136650 | JGI IMG/M metagenome (GOLD analysis project Ga0187894, IMG submission 136650) | White microbial mat communities from a lava cave in the Kipuka Kanohina Cave System on the Island of Hawaii, USA - GBC170108-1 metaG ...
CGCGGATGATAGCCGCGTCGTCGAGATGAGCCACATCATCTTTGATCACATGGCCGATCACCGATTTCGCGCCGCCGTCCCAGTTTTCAATGGCGCGACGTTTCAGCGCGGCGCTTGCGACTTCGGCGCTCAAACATCCGCGCGATTCAAACTCCCGCTTAAAGCTCTCGCTGAGCGCAAGCCATCCCGCCGCGCCCGCCATCCCGCCCACGCCCCGCAGAACCCGCCGGTCCACAATAATGCCCGCATCCACACCTTCTCCGATCGAAAGATAGACGACATTATTTTTCCCGCGAGCCGCGCCAACCCACGCTTCGCCCGCCGCAATCGCCGCCGCGCGCGAATTGATGTTCATCGCCGGATGAGCCGAGGCGCTGTATTTTGCCCGCGCGCGCTTCTCGTCCGGCGGGATACGAATGTCAATGCCCGCGCTGTTCAACCCCTCCTCGACCATTTGGAGCAGCGCGACACGAGTCCAATTTTTCATCTCCGGGATCGAAACGCGCCCGGTTAGCGGGTCAGCCAGGCCCGCGACCGAAAAGCCGATCGCGTTTACAGGGCTGCCGATGCGCGATTGCGAAGCGGCAAGAGCGACGATCATCTTTGTCATCTCTGCGGCGGCGGCGCGCGTCGTTCGTCCGGGCATGGCGATTTCGCGCGCTTCAACAATCCGGCCGCTTTCAGTGACCAATGCGGCGGTGATCTTCTTGTGATCGAATTCGATTGCAATGACCATGGGCGCCACCCGCGTTTGCGCTGTGGCTTTCGACGTTTCTTTCACAGCTGGCCCCTCCATCAACCAATTTGACCTCGGCGTAAGCCGCCGCAATTATACCTGCCGCCCGCGTTATTGCCTCGCGCCCGCCGCAAATTTGCCCGCGCCTTTTCTTTGCCCGCTCTTTAGCCTACATTGTCAGGCGTTGCGCTGAATCCGCTACCGCTCGCGGCGCCGGATTCGATTTTCCTGGTATTCAAACTCAAACATAATCCCAACATTGGAGACCCGACTATGATCAATCGAAGGTCATTCTTGTCTACTGCGACTCAAGGTGTGATTGGAGCTGGCGTCATAACCGCTCTAAATCGGATCGAAGGCAAAGCGGCGGCGACGAAGCTGAGCAGCATCGGCGTGCAGCTTTACACCGTACGCGGCGAGATGGCGAAAGATTTTGAAGGCTCGCTGCAAAAGATCGCGGCCATCGGATACAAGGAAGTTGAATTCGCCGGCTACTACAATAAATCCCCGAAGGACGTGCGGGCGATCCTTGATCGTTACGGCCTGACCGCTCCTGCGACTCACGCGCCGCTCGCCAGCGTTCAAACAAAACTCGACGTGACAATCGAAGCGGCGAGGACCATCGGCCACCGGTTCCTGATCTGCCCTTATCTGGAAGATAAAGACCGAAGGACGCTGGACGATTACAAACGACACGCGGAAACATTCAATCGCGCCGGCGAGGCCTGCCGCAAAGCCGGAATCCAGTTCGGCTATCACAACCACGATTTCGAGTTCGAGGCGAAGGATGGCCAGAAGCTGCCTTATGACCTTCTGCTGGCCGAGACCGACAAAAATCTGGTGAAGATGGAACTCGATCTTTACTGGATTGAAAAGGCCAATCAGAGCCCGCTCGCTTACATGGAAAAGCACCCGGACCGCTTCGTGATGTTCCACGTCAAGGAAATGGACAACACGCCCAAACGCGGCATCACCGAAGTCGGGCGCGGCGTGATTAATTTCAAAAACATCTTTGCCAAGGCGCCGGCCGGAGCCATCAAACATTACTTCGTCGAGCAGGACACCTGCCCCGGATCACCGTTCGACAGCATCAAGGTCAGCTTCGATTACCTGAAGCAGTTGGAGTTTTAATCGCCCCGTGTCCACAACATCGAGCCCGCGAATTCAACCTCGATCGCAAAATTCGTTTCTTGAAAAGTTTGCTACCCCGGATCTGACGATGACGCTGGTCGTTCTGATCTGGGGCTGCAATTTTGCCGTGGTCAAAACGGCGCTCGCGCAAATCGCTCCGCTTCCATTCACCGCAATCCGATTCTCAGTCGCGACACTGCTGTTGACGCTACTGCTGCGTTGGCGCGAAGGCGATTGCGCCTTTCCACAGGGCAGCTTCTGGAAACTCTTCTGGCTGGGCGTCATCGGCAACACCGCGTATCAGGCGCTGTTCGCCACCGGGCTTGCGCTTACGACTTCGTCCAACGCTTCGTTGATCCTGACAACGACGCCCGCGATAACCGCGCTGATCGGCGGTTTGATGGGAATCGAACGGATCACTCGACGCGTGATCGCCGGGATCGCCCTGGCCCTGGGTGGAATCGCCGTCGTGATAGGAACGCGCGCATCGCTCTCGTCGCAAACGCTCTTCGGCGACCTGATGGTCTTTATCTCGGTCTTCTGTTGGACGGGTTATGTGCTGGGAATGCGCGCGCTGGGCGGGCGCATTTCATCTCTTCGCATAACGACCCTAACGATGGTCACCGGCGCGCCCGGCCTCCTTCTACTCGGATTGCCGGAGCTTTTGAAGACCGATTGGACGCGCGTTGGCGGCGCGACCGTCTTCGGAATCTTTTATTCATCGGTGTTGGCGCTGGTGGTCTGTTATCTGCTCTACAACCGCAACGTGCGACTGATCGGCGGGGTGCGCACGACGATCTACAGTTGCGTGATTCCAGTGATCGCGGCGTTGGTCGCCTGGCCGACGCTGGGTGAAGAACCGACCCTGACGCAAGGCGCCGGAACGATTCTGATCATCGCGGGCGTGCTGGTAACTCGACGAAAATGAGTGTGACCGAAGATGGTCGCGTTCTCATCGATCTCTCCCCGAGAAAACTCCTATGCGCGTGAAGATTTATTGAAATAGCGGGTACGAGGGTTGCTGCAAGAGTGGGTGTCTACAAGCGCAAAATGTAATCTCGCTAAGCTCTCCCGACTTAGAGTAGAAGGTTCTCAAGGTGATCCCCACAACTCAGAAGGAGGCGGCATGATGAAAACAACACGCGTCATTCTTGGTCTCTGTCTTCTGCTTGTGGCGACAAGTGGCGCGCCGGGGCAGAAGGTGGATGTTGATTGGGCTCGCGGCGCCAATATTCTAAGGTATAGGACCTACGCTTGGGGCGAATGCGTGGATACTGGGGAATCGCAGCTTTGGCAGGAGCGTATCGTTCAAAACGTCGAATCCCAGCTTGCGGCCAAAGGTTTTAGAAAAGCGGCCCCTGATCAACAGCCCGATGTTATTGTGAACTATCGGAGCGATGTTAAGGAGCGCGTTTCATCCGTCGCTTATGACTATGGCTATGGACCCGGCTGGGGCTTTGGCCCGGGTTTCGGTTGGGGCCCGAGTTGGGGCTGGGGCAGCAGAGGGTTTATAGCGGAGCCGGTCGTGCAACGAGAGTTCGCATTGACAGTAGAGTTGGTGGACGCGCGACAGAACCAACTGCTCTGGCGCGGCGTCGCCACCGATGTCGTTTCTCGCAAATCGGAGAAAAACATCAAAAGGTTGAGAAGAGCGGTCGAGAAACTGTTCAAGAATTACCCCTATGGCGATTAACTGATGTTGCGCGATTGCGAGAGAAACTCTCCGCTTTACTCTTCGCAGATACGGTTGCCAGTTATCCAGCGGCGCATCGCCGTGGCAAGCCGCGCGGGTGTTTTACTTTGGCGCTTCAACAGACTACTATCTGCGCGCTCAGTAACGGATAAACAGTGATGGTCAGGATTATTCCCCAACCCCCGCAATAGCTGTTTCGAGTGAGGCGAATGGTCTGATGAAAACCCTCCGGATGGACGCGAGTCCGATATATGCAAACCCGATCTATACGAGCCTGATGTGCGCAAGCCCGATGCTTGCAGGACGAATATTGATGTGGGCGTTGATCTGCGCGCTGATATGTGTTCCGGCGCAAGCGCAAGCCCCGCCGGCGCCCGCCCAGGGCTCGATTGAGAGCGCTCTCGCAATCGAAGATCCCGCCGACCGCATTGCGGCTCTGCAAAAATTCCTCAAGGCCGACAACATCTCCGAACAGGCCCAAACAGCGCGCGAAGCCATTGTCACGAGTTGGGCGCAATTGGCCGATGGCGCCCTCGGAGAAAACAGCGTCGAGCGCGCGATGGAAAATTTCCGCCGCGCGATTGCCGGACTGCCCGAACGGGTCACCGACCGTTTCTTTCAAGAGACCGTTAGCCGCATTCCGTTCGCGCTGTCGCTGCGCGGTTATCGCAACGAAGCGGTCGAGATTGCGCGGCAGCTCGAAAAACGATTCGCCAAAGAACCGCCAAGGCTCGCCTCACTGGGCGAGTTTTATATGACCGTCGAAGCCGCCAGCGACGCGATCCACGCGCTCGAAACCGCAACGAAACTGGAGGGAGAGGAGGCCAAGTGGCGCCGGTTGCTGGGCGCGGCCTATCGAATGGGACTACGACTTGGCGACGCGGTCGCTGAATACCAGCTCGTAGTCAATTTCGACGCCAACGACAAACGGGCTTATTACGAACTGGCCAATCTCTATCGCGCGCACGGGGCTTATGCCGACGCGATCAAACTTTATCGCAAGCAGCTCGAAATCGAACCGAAGCATTCATCGTCATACAAAGGCATGGCGCTGGCCTATCTCGCGCAAGGCAACGAAGAACAGATGGCGGCGGCGTTGAATCAGGCGCGCGACCTGCGCGGCTCGGCCGAAGAGATTTCCGGAGACATCTACCTGCAAACGCAACTGGCTTTTCACTACCTTGCGCAGAACAAACTGAAACAGGCGCAACAGGCCGCCGAAGCGGCGTTGCTCGTCGAGCCGCGTTACAGTTGGGCGCGCATCGCCGCCGCCGAGATTGATCTCGCCTCCGGAAAATACTTCGAGGCTGAGCGCAACCTGATCGCAGCCCGGTCTTACGCCAACTTCCCGACGCTCTATTTCACGCTGGGCAAGGTCTATCTCGCCGTCGAAGATTTCGATGGCGCGCTGGAACAGTTCTCCAAAGCCTTTACCTATTCGCCGCAAACACAGTTCACGACAAAACTCGGCGGAGTGTTTGACGCGCAGGCTAGCGGCTTGAAAGAGTTGCTCGCGCGCGAACATCAAGCGTCGATCTTTCTGGCCGAACCACCGACGTCAGACGAGGTGTTCAAAATCGCCGAGGCGCTGGTCCGATTCAACGTTCACCTGCGCGCCATCAAACCGACATCGAATTCATCTTCCAAAAGCGAAAAGGGCAAAGGCGAAAAGGGCGCCGCAAAAAACGCCGCGCGTAGCGTAGCCGAATCCTCTCGCAAACAGATGGAAGAGCTGGATCGAGCCGCAATGGATTTCATCGAAGCTGAAAACGCGCGACGGTCGTTCAGAATGCTACACATTGCCGAGCAGTTGGCGAAGGCCGGCGTCGCGACCGGTCTGGCAGTCGAGCTCGCCGAACAGGCGTTGGGACTGGCCGAGGTGGCGACGGAACCTGATGGGGCGTTGCGCGAGTATCCGAATTACGACCGCAAAGGACGACTGGCGATCTTTCGCGGACGCGCGCTCAGCGCGAAAGGATGGGCGTCATTCAAGGCAAACAATACCCAGGAGGCCGTCGCGGCATTGACGGAATCGGTGAAAGATTACGGCTCGCTCTCTGAAGGCCAGCGCGCGTTGTGGCGTCTCGCGGCGGTAAAAGAGACGCAAGGAGAGGTGAAAGAGGCTCTGGATTTGTACATCGCGGGGTACGAGCCATCCGCATCAGGAGCTGAAATGGATGTGAATCGCGCCGTGATCGAATCGCTTTATCGCAAAATCAACGGTTCGCTGGAGGGGTTGAACAAACGATTAGGCATTACCGGCGCTTTATCCAATACGACATCTGACGCCACATCCGGAGCTTCATTTGCCGCACGGACCAATCCAACTGGTTCGCTGGCCAATTCGCTGGCCGGCGCCAAGACCGAGGTTACCTCAAAATCGAACGCCAGAAATACGACGGCAAAATCAGGCGGCAAAGCCGGCGCCTCTGTGGCGGAGAAAAATCCTCAAACCAAAGTCTCGAAATTACCTCTGTCTCCAAAAACAGGTCGCGAGGGCGCTTCGACATCAATCCCGGATGCGACAAACACGGATGCGACAAACACGGATGCCGCAACCCCGGATGCGGCAAAAGACGCCAGTCCTGCAAGAACGCCGACGCCGAAAACCGGTTTTCCTGTTCAACCGGAACAAGTGTCTAGTCCCACAACGTCCGAAGCGGCGAACGAATCAGCAACCACAGAACAACCCGTCACGCTTCCCGCTACGCCCGCGCCTAAGCCTGTCGAACTCCCCGCGATTAACGGCGTCGGGGCCGCGATTCCGCTAGCGTCAATGACTGATTTCAGCGCCATTCTTTCGGCCATCGAGAGCTTCACTCTTCCTCCCGCGCTGATTGAAGAACCGGCGCCGGCGCCTCCCGCGCCCAAAGTTCATACTCGCAAACGCCGCGTGACGGTTCCCGATGATCAGCAACGCGACTTGTGATCGAAATTTTCCGGCCCTCCGGGAATCGGCTTGAAATGGATTGCGCAATCGGCGCATGACATACGATCCCTGTCCATCTATATCAAATCTCAGCGGCAAAAATGGAAGAATAGCGCGATTGAGTATATTCACTATTCAAATGGCCGCCCCCGAATGCCGGTTCATATGAACTCCACTTTGTCCATTTTTGATTTGGCTGTTGATTTCATTGGGTTTAGCTGGAGCGCTGCGCTCCAGCTAAACCCAATGAAATCAACAGCCAAATCAAAAATGGACAAAGTGGAGATGAAGTAAGGAGCTATTTTCAGCATGAGCGGTATCGAATACCTCACCTGGTTCGCCACCCACCTGGGCGCGTTGGGACTGATGCTTCTGGCCGCCGGAGGGCTTGGGGGCGTCTTTCTGAGAAAGCATGGCTTCCACTCCGCGCTGGAGCGGTTGGTGTTTACCATCGCACTCGGTTTGGGTTTGTGGGCGTTATTGATTTTCGCCTTGGGCCTGCTCGGTCTGCTTTATCGCTGGGTAATTCTGGGTATGACTGCGGCGGCGGCGCTGGGGACAGTTCTGTACCTCATTCGTTCGTTCCGAGGCCAGTGGTCTCAGGGAATGCGGAGGAAGGAAGGAGGCCGGCGTTCGCATAAATGGTTGATGACGCCTCTAATCCTGGTTGGGGTCTCTTATTGGGGACTCTTGCTGTGGGTGACTCAGTATCCGCCGATCAACTGGGATTCGACCATGTATCATCTGGTGCTGGCCCGCCAGTATCTGCTTGAGCATCGCATTGTCATACACACCGGGATTACGTTCCCGGCGCTCCCGGCTTTAAACCATACGCTTTTCTCGTGGGCGATTGCGTTGAAGGATGACGTTCTGGCGCAGATGGTGGAGCATACCTTCTTAATGCTGACTGCCTTGGGCCTGTATGCCTGGGGGAAGCGTCAGAACCGGGCGGCCTTCGGTCTGGCCGTCGCCGCCTTCTGGCTGGCGCATCCACTGATCCTCTGGCTCGGAGAATCGGCCTATGTTGACGTGAGCCTGGCCGCCTTTGTGTTTCTTGGCGTCTATGCTTTGCGGATTTTCCTGGATGAACGGAAGGCGGTCTGGTGGTATGTGGGGATCGCCTTTCTAGGCTTCGCCGCGGGCGTCAAGATGCCTGGCCTCGCTTTTCTGGCTCTGGGGACGGCGCTCGGTTTCTGGGTATTCCTGCGTGAGCGCGATGACCGGAAAACCATTGTCAAAGGATGGCTACTGGCCATGGTTGCAGTCACGCCCTGGTACGCCTTCATTGCTTACCATACAGGCAATCCGATCTGGCCGCTGTTCAACCAGTACAGCCGCGGTATCTGGGGCGATCCCAGCGTCTCCGCGGGTTACGGCTGGATCATGGATACCGGCTTGCCGAAAACCTTTCTGAACTTTGTACGAGCGCCTGTTGAGGTAGTATTTCAGCCGCAGCTTTTTCTCGCGGATTCCGGCCGGACGCTCTTCCCGGTAATCATCGCCTGGCCGCTGGCGTGGATAATAGCGTGGCGGGTTCGCTACGTGCGCTGGTGGACGCTCTGGGCATTCGCCTATATGTGTTACTGGTTTGTCTCTTCTCAGCAGTTACGTTTCTGGGCGGCGGCCCTGCCCATAGCCGGATTGGCGCTGTATGAAAGCATAAGATGGATTGTGGAAACGATTTGGAAGCGAGCCGCATTCCATCATGCGGTCTGGATCGCTTTGACTCTGGCGGCAGCGATCTATGGCTGTAGCGCGATGATCGCCGAGCTTCAGCTTAAAGGATGGTTTCCCACAAACCCCGAAGCGCGAGATGAATACCTCTCCAACAATTTTGGAGGGTACAATGCCGTTAAATACGTCAATGAACGCGCGGGCGAAAGCGACGCGGTCTATGTTATCAACGCCAGTTGGCTGAACTACTACTTCGAGCCGCGGGTGATAGACTACTTGGGCCTGCTACAGCAATCCAACCAGCCCACATTCCGCTGGCCGGACGATGCCCAGTGGCTGCAAAGGATCGAGGCGCAAAACGTCAGATGGATAATCCTCAATCACGCCAATCCGTCGCCGAATCTGAAAATCCCGAAACAGAACCCGGTGCTCGCCCCATTCTGGCCCGGATACCTGCTGGTTTACGCGGATTCGCAGGTATGGGTGTTTTGTCAAAAGACAGCCGGGCCGTGAGCAAGTCCCTCCCCGCGCATTACTTCGCCCACGCATTACTTCGCCCACGCATTACTTCGCCCACGCATTACTTCGATGGCTGCTCGAAGGTACAGGTAATCTGTCTTGGGGTGCTGGTCAGATCAATGTTGGTACCCGCGAACTTCATCCGGATCGCGTGCGGCTTCTCGTCTTTCAGAAAAGGTGGCACAACGTAAGTGAAACTGTGCTTGCCGTTGCCCTTGCCGCTATTGAGCAAATCCTGCCGGAATTTATTAGCGATTACCGTCTCCAACAGCTTATCGCCATCGTAAATATCCACCTTGACCGGCTCGCCTGGGCGATTCCTATCCAACGCCCAGCCCATAATTCCATTGCAGTTGGTAACGTCGTGGTAGCCTTCGAAGGCAGGCGGCAGCGAACTGGATGTCTGGCCGGCGCTCTTGGTCTCGGCGGGGCCGGAACAGGAGATGAGGAACGCGCTGGCGATGAAGAGTGAAACAGCGGTGAGATAACGTCTGATCATTGTCTAGTATCCTCCGGCGCCGCAACGGCAAGCAGCGCATAATTTATCATTGAGCTTTTCAAGCTAAAGCAGGGCGGTTGGGAGCGGTCATTGTATTTACCGGATAATTCCTTGTCTAGAAATCGATCAGAATAAATCGTTGACTTTTTGCTATACCTATAATAAAAGTTACTCGGCCAAGTTGGACTTCCCCACAGTACAACTACCATGCACCTCGGATTCTATTACCCTGCCAGTAATAGCTCGGATCATCGATCCGTTGGAAGGAGAAGAACCTGATGAACACCCGCAATGCTTCTAGGTCCGCCTACCTTATCAGCAGAATGAAAAGGTCAGGGTTTCGGATGATGGATGGCGCTACGCTTACGCGACACGCCATCGCCGCATTCAGCCGTTTCAGCGCGCGTTTTGCCTTGGTTATCCTGCTCGCCGGTATTTTTCTTTCGACCGCGTGGTCAGATCGTGTGTTTTCGCGCGGCAGCGCAACAATTGCCTCGACAGAAAGTGTCAACCTCTTCGCATCCTCCGCCCTTACCACTCCAAAGATCGTATTCAATCTCGGCGAGACGGCTTGGGCGTTGGAAATGGGAGCGCCACTTCCTTCCGGGACTGGCTTTCGCCAGCGGCGCTTTCAATGGGTCGCGCCCGACGGCACGGTTACACGGCAAAGCGACATCACGATGGACGCGCAATCCGACTCGTACCAGATTCCGGCGTCAGCGCAGGTCGGGACGTGGGTGGTGAAGACGGTTGATAACTCCGGCGTCGGATTCGCCGTCGCGGAATTCGTGGTTCGTGACCCGAATCCGGCCAACGCCACCGCCGATCTCTCCGTTAACATAATCGGCCCCTTCCAAGTCACCGCCGGCGCCAGCGTCACTTACGCGCTGAGGGTAACCAATAACGGCCCTGAAGACGCGCAAAGTGTCGAACTTGTGGATTCGTCGCCGGAGGGCGCGATATTACAGTCGATAGGCAGCCCGCAGGGATGGGACTGCGCGACAAGCGGTGGTACGACAACCTGCACGAGAGCAAGTCTGGCCAGAGGCGCCTCGGCTCTCTTTACGATCATTTATCAGCTAGACGCCGACACGCCGGTCGACACGACCATCTCCACCACCGCGGATGTTTCCAGCCAGACAACCGAGCTCCGCGACCCTGACAACAGTTCGACCGCCACTTCCACCGTAGTGGCGTCGGCCTGTACGCTCGGATGTCCGAGCAACGTCACTCAAGCCAATGACGCGGGTATGAATGGAGCCACCGTCAATTACGCAGACCCGACGTCATCTCAAAACTGCAGCAATGTGGTCTGCAATCCGCCGTCAGGCTCATTCTTCCCCGCCGGCGTCACCACTGTCGTTTGCAGCAGCGAGAATGGCGGGCACTGCAGCTTCACGGTAACGGTTACGGGAGCAGTGGCTATAGCCATCACCGGGACTAATCCATTGACGGTGGAGTGCCACTCAGAATTTCAAGACCCCGGCGCGACAGCGCAAAACGGCAATGGAGACGCCGTTCCGGTCACTTCGTCGGGAACCGTTGACATGAACACGCCGGGCTTATACACGATCACCTACACGGCCACCGAGGGATCTTTCACCGCCACGGCCACGCGGACGGTGGAAGTGGTGGACAGCACGCCACCGGCGATCACGGCTTGCGCGCCCAACAAGACCTTAACGGCGAATAGCAATAATCAAGCCGTCATACCCAATCTTATCGGCGAGATTTCCGCTTCTGACAATTGCACACCCGCTCCCCTCGTCATCACTCAATCTCCAGCGGCGGGTACGGTGGTCGGAATTGGCTCCGCTCCCGTAACGATCACCGTAACGGACACCGCCGGCAATTTCTCCACCTGCATAGCCACCGTCGCGGTGCCCGTTGATCTTTATCTGCACGGCACGGGGCCCAACAATAACCCTCCGACTCTGTTCCTAAACAACGTCGCTCCCGCCGCCACGAACGACAAGTTCAAGGATTCACCTTCCGTGAACTTCAACGGCGGCAATCCTTGGAAGGAGGTCGGCGAATGGGATGCGGCGGCCGCGCTGCCCGCCGGGACGCTGACATCGCTGGACGACCTGCATGTCTGGTTGGGTTTGAAGAATAGTGACGATCAGGGCACTCGCTTCGATCTCCGCGCGGAAGTTTACAAAAACGGCTTGCTGGTGGCCGCGGGCGAGACCTACTGCATTACTGGAGTGACGAGAAATCCGGCCCAGGCCAAAGAGGTCGCGGTCACCTTCGCCCCCTTCGAGGCCATAACCCTGAACGGCGCCAGCGATACGCTGACGTTGAAAGTGTTGACTCGGATCGGCAGCGACGGGGCAGGCAGCGCGTGCGGCGGACACAGTAACGCGGTCGGATTGCGACTGTACTTCGATGCAGTCGGCCGGCCCGCAAAGTTCAATTTCAGGTGATCGGCAAAGATCGCCTCAGCTATCAACAGTCTATAACTCAAAGGAGACAAGCCATGAATAAAATGAGATCGGGATTCAATCTGCTCGCGGCCTTCGTTGTGTGCATATTGTGCGGCTCGCTGGCGCAGGCGCAGGCGACCAGGACCTGGGTTTCCGGCGTCGGCGATGACGCCAACCCATGCAGCCGCACCGCGCCCTGCAAGACTTACGCCGGCGCCATCTCGAAAACCGCCGCCGGCGGTGAGATCTCGACGTTGGATCCCGGCGGCTTTGGGGCGGTAACGATCACCAAGTCCATCACGATCAGTGGAGACGGCACGCTGGCCGGCATCTTGGCCGCCGGAACCAACGGGATCATCATCAATGCGGCTGCCACCGACGTGGTGATCATCCGCAGCCTTTCGATCCACGGCGCCGGAACCGGGCTTAACGGCATCAGATTTTTAGCCGGCAAACTGCTCGTCGTGCAGAACTGCACGATCAGCGGCTTTACCCAAAAAGGCATAGATGTGAACAAAACCGCTTCGGGCGACCTGGCCGTTACGAATACGTCGATCACGGGGCTTAGCAACGGTGTGGCGGGAAACGAGGGCATCGTACTTTCGACCAGCGCGGGGGCTTTGAGAGCAGTGCTCAACAATGTTCGATTGCAAGGTCTGGCGACCGGGCTGGACATGCTCAGCGGTGTGGCCACAATCAGCGATTCGGTTGTGAGCCACAATTCCAATTTCGGAATCATCGCGCAAGGCGGCTCGATCGCGAACGTGGAGAATTGTGTTGTGGCGAGTAATGGCACCGGAATTTCCGCCGCGACGGCTACGACCTCGACCGTCAGGCTTTCCAACACCTCCATTCTCAACAATACTACAGGCATCGTCGCAACCGGAGTCGTCGCTTCGTTCGGGAATAACAAGAACGCCGGCAATGCAACGCCCGGAGCGCCGAACCAGAACCTCACGCAGCAATAGGCGTCCGTTCGTAACCCTGGCCAGCGCTACCCGCCCATTCCTATCGAAAATGGGCGGATAGCGACTGCCCGCCATCATACCGAGTCGTCGAGATGGCGAATGTGAGAATTGTATTGACGCGTTTCGTCTTTTAGTTATAAATATCCTCGCTGGTGGCTTCCCTCACACCCCACAAACAGCCCCGGAGAGAGTTCACCGCAACTTGCAACTGAAACCGAGTTCGACGCCAGGGATCCCGGCTGGCTTAATCCCGGCGTGATTAGCCGCTCTTTTCCGACTTCTCGTTCACTGGGCAGTAGTCCTCATTCGCTATCCCCCTGCGACCCTCAGAACCGCTGGAGACCGCCCGGATAGCCGCTGTACTCAAGCCTGATCATCGTAGGTCTTGCCTTGCGCACTCTCGCGTTTCCTGTCTTTATCGAGATCGGCCACGAAGAAGTACGACACCTCCCGACCCCCTTACTTGCTAACAAGCAGTCAACAGACATAAGCCTATGTACCAAACCCTCACAACTTCGGAGCGAGAGAAATGGGACGAATATTACGCCTCTTTGCCATTGAATGAGACGGGCGATGTGACCCAAGCGTTCAACGACGAGTTGGTGGAGCGAATATCCGAACTGGTTCCGCCTGGCGGTAGAATTCTGGAGGCGGGATGTGGCGGAGGCTGGCAAAGTCTGGCCCTTGCCCGATCAGGAAAGTTCCGGATAACGCTGATGGATTTTTCCCGTGAAGCGCTCCATTACGCGCAACGACTCTTCGAGCGCGAGCAGGCGCCCGCGGAGTTCATTCTGGGAGATGTCTTCACGCCCGGCGAGCCGGGCTTCGATCTGGTATTCAATGCCGGCGTGCTTGAGCATTACAGCCTGAAAGAGCAGGCCGCATTTCTCCAGGGGATGGCCAGCCGCAGCCGAAATTTCATCCTTGCTCTGGCGCCCAACCAGCGCTGTTACTGGTATTGGCTCTGGCGCATTCAGAAAACCGGCGAAGGGCAATGGCCCTTTGGCAAAGAAACTCCTCTAGCGAATTTCTCCGAGGCTTTTGAAACCGCGGGCATTCAATTCCTCGGCCAGACGTTTATGGGAAAGATCTGGGCGGAGATGTTTATCTCCTCTCTCTCCGGCCTGGGTCAAGAGCTCTGTCAGGAAATCCTGGATGTACACCGTTCCCCGCTCATCCCGGAATCCCAGCAAAGCTATCTGCTGGCGGGACTCGGCAGTGTCTCCACAAAAAAGATAAAGATACCTTCTGTCTGGAAGCTGTCCTCAGTCGCCTCCTCGTTTGCCCCTTCGTTTGCTGAGGACACACAGAAATCGGAATTGAGCGCCGCGCTTGCGGACGCCCTGGCTCTGAAGATCAACGCGGAGCGCAGACTGTGTGAGTTACAGGCGCAAGTATCGAATCCGGAAGGCGAACGATCTGTTGAGACGTTCTCGGCGGAGCTAAAGGCCAAGGATGAAATCATTCAGGAGCGAGACAAAGGGATTGGCTGGCTGCGCGGAGAAATGAACGCCGCGAGGAAAGAACTGGAGCGTGTCACGGCCCGCTACGCGCAAGACCTTGCCGCGCAAGGGAGCGAATGCGACAAGGCGCTCCGCGGTCTGCAGATCGAGATTCATGCCAGAGAGCAGGTAATTCAGTTTCTAAAGCGCCAAGTGGATGAATCGGAAAAAGCCCTCTTCGCTCGTGATGAGGGGATTAAATGGCTGCGCAGCGAATTGTCCGAATTTCGCAAGCAGGTAGAGTCCATGTCCGCCTCCTTTGCCACGAACCTCGCCGCTCAAAAGAGCGAGAACGAGAAGACCGTCGGCGCATTGCAGGCCGAGCTTCGCGCCAGCGAACAGAAGATCCGGGCTATGGCCCAGGCGGTGCCGGCGGCCATCCGGCAAGATGAACACGGCGAGGAGATACGCGATTTACAAACCAGGCTTCACACCGGGGAGCAGGCCGTCCAATGGCTCGAATACGAGGTAAGAAAGAGAGACCAGATCATCCAGTCCCGCGACGAAGGGCTCGCCTGGCTCCGTGGCGAATTGGCGAGTTCAGAGGCTCTGGCCCGAAAGGCGGCGGACTCGAAACTCTTGCGGCTTGGAATGGCTCAGGGATCATTCGGCTCCAACCTGCCGAAACTCCTCTTCCCTGTGCGGCATCCCTTCATCTGGCTAACACTACAGAGCGGCTACTGGCGCTTCCGCCGCGGCATCAGGCAGGTAATCTTCCCGATTCTGCCTGACGGCGCCAAACAATTCATTCGGACGATCTTCCGGCACTCGCTGCAAACCGCCGATACGCCTCTCGCCGTTGAGCAGAAGGTTGATGAGATGGAGGATCGCCAGATTGGAGCTGAAAGGGGGGGCCTTTTCGAGACGCTGACCCTGCTTCCAAGTCTGCGGCAAGAGGAGTTACCCGCGATTCTCAATCACGGTCTTCCTCCCAAACAATTCCACCGCGCCGACGTGATCTGTTTTTCCATTGTGGATTGGGAGACGCGCTATCAGCGCCCACAGCAGATCATGTCGCAGTTCGCCGCGCACGGGCATCGAGTCTTCTACATCAGCACCACGCGCTTCCTGCCACCGAACTCGGCGCCGCGATTTACCGCGCGGCCGATCAAGGAGAACGTTTACGAAATCTCGCTGGCGGCGCGGCGCGCGCCCGATATTTATGGCGAAGTGATCGACGGAGTGAGCCTGGCCGAGATCCTCGACTCGCTGGACGAGTTGCGCCGCGCATTCCAAATTGAAGAAGCGATCGGCTACTCGATGATCGCGTCGTGGGGCGGCCTGGCGATGGAGGCGCGGAAGCGTTGGGGGTGGCGGGTCGTTTACGACTGCATGGACGAATGGGAAACCTTCCCCGGCATCAAGCGGCCGATTCTCGAAATGGAATCGCTTCTGGTGAAGTCGTGCGACCTGCTCATCGTCACGGCGCTGCGGCTGCAGGAAAAATGGCGCGGTTACGGACGCCCGACGGCGCTTGTCCGCAATGCGGCGGACTATGACTTCTACGAGCAACGCTGCCACACCAACAACATCCTGCCCCATGCCGGCCGGCCGGTGATCGGCTACTACGGCGCGATCGCCAACTGGTTCGACCTGGGTCTGGTGGCTTATGCGGCGTCGAAACGGCCTGACTACGACTTCGTGCTTCTTGGCGGCGTCTTCGACGTGGATGTGTCAGAGTTGAAGAGCCTGCCCAACGTGCGGCTGCTAGGTCAACAGCCTTACGAAACAATGCCGCAGTACCTTTATCACTTCGACGCCTGCATTATTCCTTTCAAGGTCAACCGGATCACCGAGGCCACCGACCCGGTCAAACTGTACGAGTATTTGTGCGGGGGCAAGCCCGTGGTCTCCGTGGCCATGCCTGAACTCGATCCCTACCGCGAATATGTTTACATCGCGGCGGACAAGGAGGACTTCGTCGCCAAACTGGACGCCGCGATTTCGGAGGATAATGAAGAAATGCCCGCGCGCCGCAAAGCCTTGGCGCGGCGGCATACATGGGAGGCGCGTTACAAACAGATCGAAGCCGAACTGGCGGAGATCACGCCGCGCGCAAGCATCATCATCGTCACCTACAACAATCTGGCGCTCAACAAACTCTGCCTCGAAAGCGTCATCCGCAACACCGAATATCCCGATTACGAGATAATCGTCGTGGACAACAACTCGACTGACGGAACTCCGGATTATCTAAACGAAATGGCCGAAATGGCCAAAATGGCCAAAATGGCCGGCCACCATCCCAACATTCGAATCATCCTCAACCAGAAGAATCACGGCTTCGCGCGGGCCAACAACCAGGGGATCGCGCTGAGCGCTGGCGAATACATCGTCTTGCTCAACAATGACACGATTGTCCCGCCCGGCTGGCTGAGCCGCCTGCTGCGCCATTTGCGCAACCCGGCAATCGGGATGGTCGGCCCTGTCACCAACTTCGTGGGAAACGAGGCCAAGATCGAAACGTCCTACCGAACGTGGAACGAGTTGGAGGCTTTCGCCAAAAAGCACACGTGGGCGCACGACGGCGAGATCGCTGACATTCACATGCTAGCCATGTTCTGCGTGGCTTTGCGGCGCGAGACGTATGAGAACGTCGGCCCGCTCGACGAGCAGTTCGGCATCGGCATGTTCGAAGATGACGATTACGCCGAGAGATTGAGGGCAAAGGGCTACCGCGTAGTTTGCGCCGCGGACACGTTCGTCCACCATTTCGGGCAGGCGGCGTTCAAAAAGCTGATCGAGAACGGGCGATACAATGCGCTGTTCGACGAGAACCGGCGCCGATATGAAGCTAAATGGAGAGTCAAATGGGCGCCTCGCGGCCACGCGCCAGTGAGGTTCGAGCGTGCTTGAAAACGAAGTGCTGAAGCGTCTTACGATAATTCCCGAAGACAATTTTCTTCGCTCGGCGATTAAAAGTCTTGACAGTAGCAGCCCTCAAGATTAAAGTCAGGCCATCGGTTCGTTCAACGAGGTAACAGACCTCGCTCCCAATTGCGCTGAATATAGCATCGGATTGAAGCGCAAATCGCCCTACCCCGAAAGAAAAAAGCCCCTACAATTTTATCTGTCTTTGCCCATCTGGGATCGCGTATTTTTTCGTACGCGCGGGACAATCTGTTTTTCATCATTCGTTTTTATACCGTTCAAACGTGTTTTGACGCGTTTGTTTTATATATCAATGCGCTTTCCTACCACTCTACAACTACACGATGGCTGCCTGAGCAGCAGCTCCATTCACTGACCAATAACCACCCGAACCCACCCCACCTAAAACAAAGCCTTCTCTTCGAACCGCAAGGTTCGGGGAGAAGGCTCCTACTAAAATTTATCGCTTGAGCGACAACGAAGCCGGATGCTATTTTGCGCATCGCATCTCCCCTTCGACAAAACCAGATTCAGTAGATGTCAGGTGTCAGTAGCATGTGAGGCGAGCGGTTTCTTCGCTGACATCTGACATCTAACATCTACTGAGATTCCGTGAATGGAGATCCATCTTACTTATGAGAGTTGAAACAGGCGTGATCGCAGCCGCCGGTTCAGGCACCAGAATGCTGCCTGTCACATTGGGGTATCCGAAAGAGCTTCTGCCAATCATCAACAAATCCGCAATTCAATTGATCATCGAGGAGTTCATCGAAGCTGGGCTGAAGAAGATCGTCATCGTCACGGGCGAAAACCCCGGCCCGCTGCATCGCCAATACAAACCCTCCGCGTTGCCATTGCGCGGCAAGTACAAACCGCTCGATGAATTTGTCGATAAATTGTCCGGTGTCGAAATCCTGTTCGAGCCTCAAGCCGGCCCTTACGGCAACGGCACACCGCTGATGGTCGCGCGCCCACACATTCCCACGGGCGACGGATTCATATACGCCTACGGCGATGACATTCTGAAGACCAAGGTCTCCTTCGCCAAACAACTGGTCGAGACTCATCATGCGACCGGCGCCCTGGTGGTCGGCGCGCAGGAAGTTCCTTGGGAAGACGTAGTGCGTTACGGCATCGTCGAATTCAAGGAAGGAGGCGAGATGAGAGATGTAGTCGAAAAACCGGCGCGAGAGGAGGCGAAATCGAACCTGGCGATGTTCGGACGTTTTCTGCTTTCGACCGATGTGATTCAGATTCTGAGTGAGATTCCGCTGGGCAAATCGAACGAGCTATGGCTGACCGACGCGGTGCGCGAATATGTGCGTCGCGGAGGCTGCGTCGTCACGCAACGGGTGGCCGACGGCGAATGGCTGACCATCGGCGACCCGGTCAATTACTTGAAGACCGTGATCGAATACGCGCTGGATGACGAGGAGATCAAAGCCGCGCTGGAACCGCGAATACGCGCTCGTCTCGACAGGTAGGTTGCGCTACAAATTCGCACTCGACGCAAAGAGGAAGAGTGATGATCATTCCCTTTTGTGTCGAGTGTGAATTTGTGGCGCTCTTTCAGGCGTTCGGCGTGATGACATCAACGCCCAGATAAGGCGTCAATACTTCCGGAACACGCACCGAGCCATCAGCCTGTTGATAATTCTCCAGAATCGCGCGCCATGTCCTGCCCACAGCCAGCCCCGATCCGTTCCATGTGTGAACAAACTCGGTCTTCGATTTGCCCTCGCGTTTGAA
>Ga0187894_10003190_pt1 | contig 18694 bp, 17 predicted proteins | sample GBC1701081metaG_FD_136650 | JGI IMG/M metagenome (GOLD analysis project Ga0187894, IMG submission 136650) | White microbial mat communities from a lava cave in the Kipuka Kanohina Cave System on the Island of Hawaii, USA - GBC170108-1 metaG ...
ACTTACGGACATTCTAGCTTCGGTTGGCTCGGTTCAACCGAAGCCCCGGAAGCGCCGTCTATTATGGAAGAGTAAGGAGACCGCCATGAACCGAACCGCCCAGAACGCAAAATTCATATCCCTGAGTCCCGCCACCGGCCGTGTCTGGATGGCGGGTCTCGCCGTCGCCGCCGCGGCGGCAATAGCGTGCAGCGATCCCGGCGGCATGCGCGCGAATCGGGACGCGGGGGCCGGAGGATCGGGCGGGGGGGCCGGCGCTAGCGGTGTCGGCGGTCAGGCGGGAGGCGGTGCGGGCGGTCAAGGAGGTAGCTCGGGCGCCGGTGGCTCCGGGGCCCTCGACGCCGGGGAGGGAATGGGCGGCGGCCCGGGCGCCGACGGTGGCGTCGGCTCGGGTGGGGACGGCGGAGCGCTCGCCGCCATGTGCAAGCGCGTGGACATCGTGTTCTCCATTGACGATTCGAGCAGCATGTCGGAGGAGCAAGAGGTGATGGGCACCATCATCTTTCCGGCCTTCGCCAAGAAGCTGCTGGAGATCGCCCCGAATCTGGAGGACTTCCGTGTCGGTGTGATGGATGCGTGCCCGAAGCCGGCGAACTTCCACACCCGCGGCCTGGGCGGCGAGTGCATGTTCCAGAGCGGCAAGCCGTGGATGGACTCGAAGTCCACCAAGCTGGTGGACGAATTCGCGTGCGTGGGCGCGATTGATTCAAACGACGTCGAGTGCAGCGGCAGCAACGACGACGAGCAGCCGGCCTCCACCATCGCCACCTCGTTGGAGGCGCCGTGGCACGCCCCGGGCGGGCCTAACGAAGGCTTCCTGCGCGACAATGCCATCTTGGTCGCCATCGCCATGACGGACGAGGACGAGCAGCCCGTGCCAAAGGCGACCGCGCAGGAGGTCTATGACCGCCTGGTCAAGATCAAGGGGGATGTCCGGAAAGTCGTGTTTCTGGGCATCGGCGGGCAGACTAAGTGTAATGGCCCTTACGGCAGCGCGAAGGACGCCCAGGTTCTGAAAGAAGTCACGGCGCTCTTCGAGGCGCAGAGCCGCGGTGTCTTCTGGGACATCTGTGCCGGTTCGTTCGAGGAGGGGCTGGCGAAGGCGATCGCCGCCATCAAAGGCGCCTGCGACGAGCTCTGCAAGTTCGCCGGCACCGCCTGCTAGCGGAGGCGTCGACGGGCTTGTGGACGCGGGCCTGGAGTGATAGCTCCAGGCCTCGGGCGATGCTCAGTGTTGTCCGCTCGACGATCGTTTCACTGTTCGGGGCGGCGCTGGCGGCTACCGGCGCTTCGCCTCCTGCGGCCGCCGCGGATTTGCCGCCGCAGGCACGCGTGGCGCTGCTGGAGGCCCCCGGATCGCAAGCGCCCGAGTCGTTTCTTCAGATGCTGAAAATACAACTCCGGGACGTCGCCGAGGTCGAATCGGGTCCGGTGCTTCCGGATCAGCCGTTGCCGCAGAAGCTGGAAGCGGCGGCGGCGTTCCTGGTAGGCAGCGGCGCGGCCTTGGCGGTGTGGCTGGACACGGCCCCTTCCGACGCGGATGCCGACGCGTCGGGCGTGTATGTGGTGTACGCCGTCGGCAACAAAGAACGGCGCGCGCTGATCGAGGTGGGCCGCATCAACCGCGGAGACGATCCCGAGGTCGAGCGGGCCATGGCCATCAAGGTGGGAGAGATGGTGACCGCGGCCCTGTCAGACGAGTTCATTGGCACGGCGGCGCCGCCCCCGGCGCAGGAGGTGACCACATCGCCGGCGCAGGTCTCCTCGGCGCAGGAAAAGCCGGAGCGCATGCCGTTCGCCGCGTCGGCGGCCGAGCCCGGGCGGGCGCGGGTGAGCCTGGGCCTGGCACTGGGGGCCGTGGGCGCGCTCGGAGCGGGCAATACGGGAGCGCAGATCGGCATGGACGTCGCCGCGGGGGCGTTGTTTCGCGGGAGCGCGTCGTGGTCGGCGGAGGTCTGGGCCGCGCTTCGCACGACCAGCGGGTTGACGGCGGCGACCGCGAACGGGCGCCTGTCCTCGGGGGAGATTACCCCCGGTGTAGCGGCCCGCGTCCTTCGCGGGCTGGGCGCCGCCGGTCGGCATGGCGTGGGCCTCGGCGGGGAGATCACGGTCCGAGCCATTGACGCGCGCGGGACGGGAACAGGCGGAGAGACGGGGAGCGGCCGGGTGGTCCTGCCGGCGCTGTTCGGGGGGATCGAGGGGCGCGTCGCCTTCACGCGCGCGCTGTCGCTGCGCCTCGCAGCCGGCGTCGACGTCGCCCTCTATCGCCAACGATTTTCCGTCAACGGTGCCCCGGTGGGAGATCTGGGGCGAGCTCGGCCCTTGGCGCACCTGGCCCTGATGATGGGGTTGTAAGGGCCCGGGGAAGAATAAGTTGCGCAGATCAGGGTGCCGAGGCGCCCGGATGGCGAGGCGCGAGGAGTGCGCATAGTCGTCGGTATGTAAGCGACGAGCAACGTAGCCGGCGGGGATGGATCGGAGTCCAGGTGGTCCCGAAATTCCGGGAAGCTGTACTCAGGGCCCCATTCAACCAGGACGGGGGTAATCTCGTCATGATCAATATGGCGTTTCGCAGCATGAAGTGGCCGGCCGCGGCCACGGACACCGGCGCCATCGAGGCGTGCCGCCGCGGCGATCGCGGCACGCAGGAAGCGGTGCTGCGCGCGCACGCGCCCGGGTTGGCGCGCCAGCTCGCGCGCCTGGTCGGTCCGGGAGCCGACGCGGAGGACCTGCTACAGGTCACGTTCCTCAGGGCGATCCGCGCCTTTCCCGAGTTTCGGGGCGAGGCACCGCTGGGGCTGTGGCTGGCGCGCATCGCGATCCATGCCGCCCAGGACCACCTCCGCCGGCCGGATCGGCGGCGGCGCGTCGACCTTTCCGTGGTGGCCGAGTCCGTCGAGCCGGTGGACCCGGCTCCGGCGCCGGATCGTGTCACCGACGCCCGAAGGCAGCTGCGGCGCTTGTACGTTCATCTCGACGCCGTCAGCGCCCGCAACCGGGTTGCCTTCATCCTGCACGTCCTCGACGGCCGTCCTTTGCAAGAGGTGGCGGCCATGGTGGGAGCGAGCCGGGTCGCCGCGAAGTCGCGCGTGTTCTTGGCGCGCCGGGCGCTGCTCGCACGCGTGGCGCGCGATCCCGCGCTGCGCGACCTGTTGACGGCGGAGCCGGGGAGACCGACGTCATGACGACGTTTTCGTGCTTACGCGCGGGCGCCCTGATCGACCGGCGGCGATGCGGTCTCTCGGACGCCGAGGGGCTGATGCTCGACGAGCACCTGGCGATGTGCCCCGACTGTGACGCACGCTCGCGCGCGGTTCATCGGATGGTGGCGCTGGTGGACGTGCTCGATCATCCGCCTCTGTCCGGGCAGGCGATCGAGCGGGCACTTGCAAGGGCGACCGCCTCGGCAGCGATCTTCGCTCCGGCCGCGCCGCTCGCGTCCGAGCGTCCGCTGGGACGGTGGGCTCTCGCCGGGGTGGCCGTCCTTGCGATCGCGGGCGTAACGGGCGCGGGCGTCGTCACGGCCCGCGGGCCCATGCGCGTGACCGGACCGGCGGAGTCGGCCGCTCCGCCCGCCGCAAAGCGCGAAAATGAGAGCGCTGCTCGGTTGCTGGCGGGCGACCTGCTGCAAGACGGGCGTCCCGTCGAGGCGGGACGAGCCGTTCATTCGGGGGCGCTCCTGTCGACGGTAGCGGGGGCCACGCTGGCCGTCGGCCACGCCATCGTCGAGCTGCAAGCGGCGGCGGCGCTGGCTTGGGATTCCGCCTCCGCCACGGCGTTGTTGCGGGCCGGTCGCGCGGCATTCGCGGTGGATTCGACGCCGGCGCGACGCTTCCGAGTCGCCACGTCGCGCTTCGTGGTCGAGGTCATGGGCACGCGGTTCGAAGTCGACCTGAGCGGAGTCAAGGTGGTCGAAGGAGCCGTGCAGGTGCTGTCTCCCGACGGCGAGGTGCTGGCGGACCGTCTGCCGGCGGGTCAGGTGTGGACGCCGGAAGCGGCCCGCGCCGCTGGGGCGCCCTTCGAGCTACGCGGCCTCATGGAACGCCCGGCGGCGCCGGGAGCGCGCAATCACAGGTCCCATCGCGCGGTCCTCGATCGTCTCGCGGTGGCTCGCGCCCATCTGGCCGAGGGCGACGTGGTGGCCGCCCGCGCCGAGATTGCCGCCGCGCTGGCGGGGCGCGTCTCGCGGCGCGAAGAAGCCGAAGGACGCACCATGTTGGCCGAGTGCGCGCAGGCGGTGGGCGACCTGAGGGACGCGGTTCGCCGCTATCTGGATGTGGCGCGACGCAACCCGGACCTGACCGCCGGCGAGGTTGCTCTGTTCGCTGCGGCTCGTCTGGAGGCCGGCCGCGGCCGCTCTGGCGCCGCGCGCGATCTTCTAGACGAGTACTTGCGCTTGTATCCGGAGGGGCGCTTCCAGCGAGAGGCGGCGGCGCGGCTTTCGGCCCTGGCGGAGACGCTGCCCTGAACCTGGAGCGGGCCGTGGCCGCCGCGGTATGGCTGGCCACGGGCGCCGCAGCGCTCGGCTGCGGCGCGCGCAACAAAGAGCTGGCCGTGGGCGGCGGCGGGGGGAGCGGCGGCGCGACCGGCGGCGTTGGCAGCGGCGGCGCGAGTTGCCAGCACCTGGACATCGTCGTTGCGCTCGACGACTCCAGCAGCATGGAAGAAGAGCAGAAAGCGCTGCGGACCACGGTCCTGCCGGCGTTCGTCCGCGGCCTTCGCGCGGACCTGCCGATGCTGCAGGATTTCCGCGCGGCGGTCATCGACGCGTGCCCGACGCCCGCCAATTTCCATGTCCGTGGCGACGGCGGTCCGTGCGCGTTCGCCGGAGGCCAGCCGTGGATGGAGTCTCGTTCCCCCAGCCTCGAAGACGAGCTCAGGTGCGTGGGCGACGTCTACTCGGGCGATGCGGCTTGCCCTGGCAACAACGACAACGAGCAGCCGGCCTCCGCGGCGGCGACGGCGCTCGAGTCGCCCGCCCAGGCGCCCGGCGGCCCGAACGATGGTTTCCTGCGCAGCGGCGCCGTTCTGGTCGTCGTAGCCGCCACCGATGAAGACGAGCAGCCGGTTCCCGGCCGGACGGCGCGCGAAGTATACGAGCGGCTGATCGCGGTGAAGGGCAACGCCGTCGAGCGTATGGTGTTCGTGGGCATCGGCGCAACGAAAAGCTGCGAAGGCCCGTACGGCAGCGCGGAGCCGGCGTCCAAGCTCAAGGACATCGCCGATCTTTTCGCCGACCACGGCCGAGGCGTATTCTGGGACCTCTGCGCCGGCAAATTGGAGGACGATCTCGACGACGTATTGGGCGTGATCAAAGGGGCGTGCGCGGACGTAGTCCCGCCGTCCTGTCCGACCGGCGCCACGGTGTGCGGCGCGCGCTCCGACTGTCCCACCGGCACCTACTGCGTCAGTCGCTGCTGTTTGCCCCGCACCCGCTGATTCCGCCGCGATGCCTCTCTCCCTCTGAGAACCGAACGCCTCGCCGCGCTGTATTGGCGTGACGAAGCTTCATGGGAGGTGGCGGCTTTCACAGCTCGGTGAGCGCGCTCCGCGAAGGACTCCGCGCGAAATCACCGATTTCCTGGCTGTCCTCCCATGCTATCTTGCCTGCCGTCGTGGATTCGCGCGAGGCGGAAGCACTCCTCGCCGCTGTCGCCCGCGACCGCGACCAGGTCGCCTTCGCCCAGCTCTTCCGTCATTACGCGCCGCGGATCAAGGCGTACGTCATCGCTCGCGGGATATCGCCCGGTGTAGGGGAAGAGCTGGCTCAGGAGATCATGCTCCGGGTATGGCGCAAGGCGGCCACCTTCAATCCCGAGCGGGGTGGGGCCGCGACCTGGATCTTCACAGTGGCGCGCAACGCATTCATCAATCACGTCCGGCGCGAGGGCCACCCGGAAGCGGAGATGGACGATCCGGTGCTGGTCGGTTGGGATGCGGCTCCCGAACAGCAAGTGGCCGCCGCTCAGAGCCAGGCCGCCCTGATAAACGCGCTGGGCGCGCTGCCCGCCGAACAGCAGCAGGCGTTGCGCGGGGCGTATTTTCGCGGGCAGACGATGTGCGAGATCGCCGAGGAGCAAAGCGTCCCGGTGGGCACCGTCAAGACCCGGGTCCGTCTGGCGCTCGAACGCCTGCGGCAGATGCTCGCCGCGACGAAGGTGGGTACGTGATGACCGCGCCTTCGCATCACCTGCCCGAGGCGCTTCTGGTGGAATACGTGGCGGGAACGACGGCCGAGCCAGTGTCCTTGGCCATCGCGTGCCACACCACGCTGTGCGGCGGCTGCCAGATTCGCGTGCGCGAGCTCGATCGCGTCGCGGGCGCCGTTCTGGCCTCGACCGAACCCGCCGCGATGGCGCCTGACGCCCTCCAGCAGATGCTGGCGCGCCTCGACGGCGATCGCGCCGACCACGGTGGCGCCGCCTCCGCCTCCGCGGCCGCTCCAGAGGCAGCGCCCATGTCGCGTGAGCCTCCGACCGGCCAGGCGTCCGACCCCCGACTTCCCCGACCGCTGCTCCGCTACCTGGGAGAACCGTCGGCCTGGCGTTGGAAGCGGGTTGTCCCAGGCATTTACCAGATGAAGATCGCGTCGGCGTCACGGGAGGCTACCGCGCGTCTGGTGAAGCTGCGGCCGGGTGCGGAGATTCCCCTACACTCCCACGCGGGAGCCGAGTACACCGTCATTTTCACGGGCGCGCTCGAAGACGGAGGAATGCGCTATGGCCGCGGCGACGTCGCCATCCGGCACGCGGGCGAGCGCCACGATCAGCGAGTCAGTGCCGGCGAGACCTGTATCGCGTTGGTGGTAAACCACGGTGACCTGATTCCCCTGACCTGGAAGGGACGGATACTTCGACTACTTGATCGTACCTAGGAACGGATCCATATTGCCGCGGCCCGTGTATAACGGGGTCGGACGCGACTGGGATGTCCCAGGTCGCTCTTGTCTTTATCTACCATCGAGGTGAGTCGGATGACCAAGACCGGAAGCAAAATCCTGTTTCTTTCCCTGGGTATGGCTGGTGTGCTCGGCGCCTGTGGCGATGACGGCGGTAGCGGCGGAACAGACGCCCGCACGGATACCCGCCCGGGAGATGCCGGCCCTGACCGCACGCCGGATATGGGAGTCGACATGGCCGTCGACATGAACGTGGCAGAGACGCCGACGACGCCGGACGTGCAGCCGGCCGACACCATGATCGAGGCACCGATTCCCCCGCCGCCGCCCGAGGCTCCGGTCATCTGGGCACTCACCGTCGCCAACCATTTAGTTTCCTTCAGGGCTGACGCGCCGTCCACCATGATTTCAGACATTGCGGTGACAGGTCTGCAAGCCAGCGAGAATCTGGTCGGCATCACGCTTCGTCCCACCACGGGCGAGCTGTTCGGCGTTGGCAGCACCAGCCGGATTTACAAAATTGCGCCGTCCGGTGCCGCCACCGCGGTCGGCACCATGCCGTTCGCTCCGACGCTGGCCGGGGCCAACTTCGGCGTCGACTTCAACCCGGTGGTGGATCGGATTCGACTGGTCAGCGACCAGGAACAGAACCTCCGCCTCAACCAGCTCACGGGTGCGGTGGCCGCTACTGACCCGAACATCAACCCGGCCGGGGAAGTGGTGGCGGTCGCGTACACTAACGACCAGCTCTACCCCACCGCGGCGACCAAGACCACGCTCTACGTCATCGATTCGGCCAGCGACAAACTGGGCCGGCAGGGCGGCGTGGACGGAACGCCGTCGCCGAACCTGGGCGCCATCACCGAGATCGGCGCGCTGGGGGTCGATACCGATACCCGGGTGGGCTTCGACATCTTCCCCGGGAGCAACGTGGCCTACGCATCGCTGACGGTAGCGGGCGTTTCCAAGCTCCACACCATCAATCTGACCACCGGCGCGGCCACCTTGGTCGGCAACGTCGCGGGCGGAGCGGTGGTCCGGGCCATCGCCATCGACTCCGGCGAGGGCAGCGCCCTTTACCAGCGCATCGGTCGGGCGGCGGGAGTTCGCACCGTGATCGGCGACTTCCTGGGCCGCGTGCTCAAGGACTCGAAGATCAACGGGTTCTTCCTGAACTCCACGCTGAACGCTGGTCGGCTCAGCGAGTGCCTTGTGCTGCAGGTCGGCAGCCTCACGGGCGGGCCGGAGAAATACAACTGCCGTTCGATGAAAGAGTCCCACATGGGCCTCAAGATCTCGCAGCGGGATTTCGATGATCTCGCCGGCCACCTGGCCGCGGCTATAACCGCGGCGGGCGTCGCCGACGCGGACAAGGACACCATCATGGGCGCCGCCGGAATGTTGACGGGTGACATCGTCGAGGACGCGCCCAATACGGGCACGGTCTACCAGCGCGTCGGGCGTAAGCCGGCCATCCAAACCGTGATCGACATGTTCATCACGAAGGTGGCAATGGACGTTCGCATCAACGGCTTCTTCACCGGCGTCGTTGCCGATCCCAACAAGACGGCGCGCCTCAAGACCTGCCTCGTTCGTCAGGTGTGCAGCATCGACGGCCCCTGCAAATACGGCAAGGAGGTCGATCCGGTGGTGATCGATGCGACCACCTCAACCGATCCGGGTGTCACGACGGCGACACCGTGCTTGGACATGATGTCGTCCCACATGGGGCTCACCAAGCCGCCGGGGGGTGCGCCGGGGCTGCCGATTACAAAGGCTGACTTCGACGCACTGATCGAAGACCTGAGCATGGTGCTCGACGGCACCACCGTGACCACGGCGGACAAGAACGCCATCCTGATGACGCTCCGTTCGATGTGCTCACAGATCGTGGCCGGCGGCACCGGCTGCTAGCGGTCTGCGAAAGATCGACGATTCACGGGGTGGGGCCGAATGAGGCCTCACCTCGTGGGTTGAATCGGGCGTCGGCCGCATGACGAGGCGGAACAAAGTGATGGGGGCTTTGCTTGTGGGTGTCGTCCTTGTGGCGGTCGTCTGGTTCGGCGCCCGCCGTTTTTTTCACCCGCGGCCTGCGCCGGAGAAGACGGTCCTCCCTGCCTTCACCGAGCCCGGGTCCGGTCCCCGCGCGACGAGATTTCGCGCGCTGGGCGTGGAGGTCGGCCGCAGCAGTCTCGCCGACGTGCGCGCGATGCTGGCGGCGCGCGGCCTCGATTGCCCGGATACTTCCATCCGGGCGCTGATGCGCCAGATGCGGGCCGACAAGCAGCGCGAGCTCGAAGAGCTGAAAAAGAAAGGCGCCCCGACCGACGCGGTTTCGGGCGCGTCGGCGCTCAAACGCCAGAGCCCGCGCGAACAGAATCCTCAGGTGCGCCTGAGCTGCGAAGGCGTCGCCTCTGAAACGTTGGGGGATCGGACGCGCGCACCCTCGACAGGCCGGTGGTTGTTCGTCTTCGACAGCCCGGAGCACCCGCTACGTCACGTCTCATTCGAACGCAGTTTCCCGGCTGCCCGGTCCGACGATGCCCTGCGCGACGCTTCCGAGTCGGTACAGGCGATGACAGCCGTCTTCGGATTGCCGACGACGGCTCCCAAGGCCAAGGACGGAGGGGCCCCTGGAGCTTTGCCATTACTCGCGCCGGTACAGCACGAATGGTCATGGAGCGACCTGCGCGTGGCGGTCACCGCGCTGAACTACGGCCCGCGCGGGACCAACGTGGGCGAGATCATGGAGGTTCCGTGGCCAGTGCGATCCGACTTGGCCGCCGGCCCTCCGAGATCCGTATCCGACGGCGCCGTGTACTAGCAATTGGCGCCGAACGGGAGGGCGGGACGATAGATGATCGCCGTCTTCCAGCCCCGTTCGGCGGCCGCTTTCGGTCAGCCGATTCGCGCGCCGAGCACCTCGACCAGCTCGGCGATCACGGTCACTTCACCTTCGCCGGCCTGCCGCAAGACGATGGGTTGATATCCGGGAGCGTCCGTGTCGGGGAGCAACCGAATTTGAGAGTGGCTCCACGAATCGGGGCCGGCCTTGACCTTCCGACTTTTCCAGACCTTGACCGTGAAATGTCCGCCGTGATCCGGATCCTGAATGTCCCGATGTTGCACTAGGACGACGCGTCCGTCGCGCCCGCCGACCACCGGATGCCGGAAGACGCAATACGATCCGCTGGGGATCCGCCGGTTCATCGAGTCGCCGATCACCTGGGCCACGAAAAGCCCAGGGCCGGGTCGCGTGCGGCCGCGCGGCACCACCCACGCCTCGGGCTCCGCCGCGGGCTCGGCAGCCGGCCGGTCGCCCAGCTTGCCGGCGGCCGCCTGCAGCGAGTACAGCGGAATACTGTTTCGGTAGGGGCGAACGCGGGCCGCGTCCACGCGCCGCAGGGGCGGCGCGGATGCCGTTCTTGGCCGGCGCGCTGCGGCCCGGCCCTGTTTGCTCGGGCTGCTCCTTTCGCTGAAGAGCGAGCCGAGAACGACGCCGTACGCCTGGGTCACCGCGATGAGAGTGGCGATGGTGACGTTGGCAGTCCCGCGCTCGAGGCGCTGCAAGTGCTTGGCGTGGATCCCGATGAGCTCGGATGCCTTCTCTTGGCTGAGCCCTCGTTCGGCTCGCAGCGCGCGCAGCCTGGCTCCCATCCGCGCTTGTTCCCGGCCGGCCTGGCGGACCAGCCCCGTCCTTTCTTTGACCTCGGATCGGCCATGGCTATGGGGCGAACGTGCTGCCGGCGACACGGCCTCCGCGTACCGTCTCTTCTTGTTGAGTTACACAACTCATGAGTTACTATGCAAGGCTTGTCTCGATGTCCGCGGAAGGGAAAGTCATACGCAGGGTGCTGTTGGTCGACGACGAGCCGTTGGTCCTGCGGAGCGTGTCTCGGCTCTTGACGCCGACCTTCGACATCGTCACCGCGGGCGGCGCGGAAGAGGCAGTTCGTGCAATCGAAAGCGCGCCTTTCGACGCCGTCATCACCGACTACCATCTGCGAGGTCGCACCGGAGCGTGGTTCCTCGGTTTTCTCCAGGTGCGGTACCCGGACGTCCGGCGCATCCTCACGTCAGCGAGTGAAATCGAGGATCTGGACATCCTCATGCGATCGGGGCGGGTCGAGGCGTTCCTGCCCAAACCTGCCATTCCGAAAGAGATCCGGGCCACCCTGCGTAGACGGCGGAAGGGTGGCTGACGTTCCTCGCCGGTCTCAGCGCCGCCGACGGCGCCTGTGGCCCATTACGAGCCCGGCAGCCAGGATCGTAAGGCCGACACCGGAGCCGGAAGACAGCGACCACCCGGCGCTGCCGAGCGTGCAACCGCAGCCGTTGTCTCGTCTATCCACGGGTCCGCCGCCACCACCGCCATCCCCTCCAGCGCCGCCAGTTCCGCCACCGGTTCCGCCTGCGCTTCCGCCGCGGCCTCCGGTCGAGGCGCCGGCGTCGGCTCCGGTCATTCCCATGCCGCCCGCACCGCCGCTGCCCCCTACGCCGCTGCTACCGCCCGCGCCCCCGGCGCTACCACCGGCGCCCCCGCTGCCGGCATCGGCGCCTCCGCTCCCGCCCCCCGCCTCGCCTCCGGAGCTGCCGGCGTCGGGCGTGGGTTGGCCGCCCATGTCCGGGGGGCCGCCGTCGGGCAATACGCTGGCGGGACAGCCTCCCGAGTTGGCTCCGCTGCCCCCGCCGGGGAACTCGACCTGCACCGTCGCTCCGGCGGGCCCCGCCGAGAGGGTGGTGATAGTGACTTTGCCCTCCGGATCCCGATACGTCTTGCCCACCTGCAGCGCGGCGTCGACGAATCCTCCGGCGCTGCCCGGCGACATGTCGAGGAGCAACGTGTTTCCGTATTTCATCTCCCACGCGGGCGCGAGGTAGATCAGCACGCCGGTGACGGCGGGGTTGGTCGGGGCGTAGGCGTCGAAGCCAAAGGGCTGGCGGAAGTCGAGGTAATAGTACTCGTCCGCGGTTCGCGGGATTCGAATGGCTTGATCGCCGCAGGCCAGCGGTTTTTCGATGGGCTCGATCTTGTAGAGGCCGTTCTTGCGCACGGTGCGGATGTTGGGGTTTCCCAGCCAGCCCGCGCGCGCCTTGCCGTACGCCGTGTTGTGGCGTTCACCGCCGCGTCCCATGATGTCGAACACGCTGCCGTATTCATCGTCGGTGCAGTTGTTGCTCAGGGTGACGCGCTCATTCGAAGAGCCGAGGCAGGTATACGTGGAGGCGTGGCTCATGCGGAAGTTGTGACCGATCTCGTGGCTGATGGTGTTGAGGCCAGCGCCGTTGATCCACGTGTTCTTGCCGTAGCTGCCGCCCGGACCGGGGGTGCCCCCGCTGGTGCTGCCGAGCCCTCCCCACTTGCACGCGCCCGTCTTCGGAAAATAGAACAAGAAGTGATCGTACCCCGACGTATCCACTCCGGCATTCTGCGCGGCCGTCAGGGCCTGGTTGGCCCAGGTGTTCGAGTTGCACGTCATGCTGTTCGACGGAATGGTGTACCAGCCGAAGACGTCACCGCGGGTGTCCCGCTTGCCCACCAGATCGATGAACCCGAACGAGCTCTCGCGGTAGTACTTATCGGTGGAGTTGGGATTGATGAAGATGGTTTCGCGGATCGAATCGATGGTCTCGGTGGGTGTGCCGGTCGAGTCGCTGAACCTGAACGCGATGGCTGCCACCCGTCGGGGAGGTGGAGCGGCGCCCGGCACCAGCGCGGCTTGCTGGACGGCGAGGCCGTCGTCGTCGCCGCGGGCGGCGTGATGATCCGGTCGCACGGAGGCCGCCCGCAGGCGCGTGGGCCCCATCCAGTCGCCGACGACACGAACGCGCGCTCCTGATTCGACCGCGGGGGGGCGGTCGAATTCCAGCGCGACGACTTCGCCGCCGGGCAGGCTCAGCTCGTACTCGCGCCACGACGTCCCGCGCTCGCGATCGGTCGCGATCAGCATGTGCAGGGTGCCGGAGATTCCGGGCTCGCTATCGCCGCTGGATCCGTCGCACCCGAGGGCGGCCACGGAGAGAACGGCACACCAAAGACGAGGGGAAAGGTTGGATGTCTTCATTTGTGAACGCGCTCTTAGACACGCCAGGTAAGCAAATCGCACGCCGCCCTACACAGACGGCGGGACTCTACGCGATCGGGGGCGGGCTGCCCAACTTTCCGACAGAGTGAGAGTTTTGGCCCCAACGGCGACGGCGGAACGTATCTTTCTGCGCGTGCTCGCCGCCGATCGCGTCATCGCGTTCGTCCGTCTGGGACGCCCGTTATTTTTGGCGGGCGGATTCATTCTTTACGGTTTGGGCGCGGCGATCGCGGCGTTCTTGGGATACGCCATCGATGGGGTGGTCTACGGGCACGGTCAAATCGCTATTACCGCAACGCAGTTGATGACGCATTATTGTAATGACTATTTCGATCTGGAAGCGGATCGCGCGAACACCACCCCCACGCGCTGGTCGGGGGGGAGCCGGGTGCTGCCCGGCGGCGAACTCCCTCCCTGGACGGCGCTGGCGGCGGCGGTGGTCTTGGGGGCGATCGCTCTGGCCGCCGCCGTGACGCTGACGGCGCGCGCGGAGTGCGGTCCGCTCACACTGCCGCTGGTCGCGGTGGCGGGCGTCTTGTCGTGGGAGTACAGCGCCCCTCCGCTGCGGCTGCATTCCCGCGGTCTGGGCGAGCTCACGGTGGCGATCGTGGTGTCGGGGCTGGTGCCGATCATCAGCTTCTACTTGCAGGCGGGTCGAATCGAGGCGCTGCCCGTTCTGGCCATCGTTCCGCTATGCTGTTTTCAGCTCGGCATGCTGCTGGCGATCGAATTTCCCGATGCCGCCGGCGATGCCGCCGTCGGTAAGCGGACGCTCGTGGTTCGCCTCGGGCCGCGGGCTGCCGCCTGGCTGCACGTCGGTGTGCTGCTGTGTGGATACGCGATGCTGCCGCTGCTCGCTGCGGCGGGGCTGCCGGCGGAAGCGGCCGCTGCCGTCGGGGTGACGTCGCCGCTCGCGTTGTGGCTCTGGCACGCGCACGCGCGCCGGCGCGCTTGGTGCCGCGCCGAACGATGGGAGGGCCTGGCCTTCGTATCGGTGGCGCTGCTGGTGAGCGCCGCCGCCGCTGAGCTGGCGGCGTTCGTTCTCCTGGCCCGTCGGGGAGGGTGAGCGCGCGTCAAACCAACCGTCGCGTGCCCCCCGCAACGCCGATGAGATGACGAAATAGCCACGGAGTGGCGCGCAGCGTGCGGAGGGCGAAGCGCGCGCGGCGCGGGCTGCCGGCCAGCCAGAGAACGACGTGGGTCAGCGCGCGGTACGAGCGCAGCAAAGCGTTCCGGCGAGCGTCGAAGCGGCGCAGCCAGGCGTCGCCGGAGGGCCCCGGCGCAAGCATGTGCGGGGCGTGCGCCGCCAGGAGCTCGGCGGCGAGCAGCGCCTGGGCCATGCCTCCGCCGGTGACCGGATCGATGAAGCCGGCCGCGTCGCCCAGCAGGACGGCGCCGGGCACGAAGCCGGCGCGGGCGCGGCTGGCGAGCGGCGCACGTCCTTCCACGTCGGTCAACGCCGCGGCGCCTTCGAGGCGCGCGCGCAGGATGGGCTGCGCGTCGATCCAGCGGGCATAGGCGGTCCGTGCCTGGCCGAGGACCGCCGCGCTATCGGCGAGACCGGCGATCAACACTTCGCCGTCGGGCAACGGGGTCACGTAAAGCTCGTGGCCAGCGCCGAGAAAAATCTCCACGTGATCGGGCGCGACCTGACCGGGCGCCAGGCGGAAGTGCGCCCGGACCCCCATCCGCTGGCGACGCGCGCGCACACCGTCGAGACCGAGCGCCCGCCGAAGCGGGGACAGGGGGCCGTCGGCGGCGACCACCAGGCGCGCGCGGACATCGGACCCGCCCGCGCGCAGCCCGACGACGCGGCCGGCTTCGACGAGGGGGCCTTCGACGCGGACGCCTTGCGTCGCCCGGACGCCAGGGGTGGATACCGCCGCCTGGAACAAGGCGTGATCCAGCCGCAAGCGGCGTTGTCCCAGGCCGCACGGGGGAACCCCGATGGTGCGCGGAAATCGACCCTCCACCAGGACGTCGCCCGCGCGATATCGGATCCCAACGAAAGGAAAGCCGCCGATCGGATCGGACAGACCCAGCCGTTCGAGCACGCCCACGCCCGCGGGCATCAGGCCCTCGCCGCACGGCTTTTCACTGGGGAAGGCGCGCTGCTCGTAGAGGGCGACGGACAGTCCGGCTCGGCCGAGCATGACCGCCAGCGAAGCGCCGGCGATGCCGCCCCCGGCGATCGCTACATCGAAGGACGGAGCGCCGCCCACGTCACCACCCGGGTATGAAGCGCGGCTTCCCGCCCATGGCCGCGCGGTAGCCGGGATCGCGCAGCAGGATCGGATCCTCGACGGCAAGGCGGCCGCGCAGCACCGTCGCGTGAAGCACCGATCCCACGAGCGCCGTGACCCACGCGGTGTGGATCAGGGGAAGCGCCAGAAGCTCGACCCAGACGGCGACGTAGTTGGGGTGGCGAATGAAGCGATAGGGGCCCGAGGAGACCACGCCCAGTTTCAGCGACCCCATGACGTGCACGTTCCAGTGCGGTCCCAAGGTCCGGATCACCCAGAAGCGAAGGCCGTTGGCCAGCGCCACCAACGCCAGCATGGGCGCCGCCAGCGCGGGGTGCAGCGGCCGGTTGCCGTACCAGACCTCCAGCGCGCTGCCGGCCAGGATGGAAACATGAAGCGCCACCATCAGAGGAAAACGCGGCTCGACCGCGCGCGCGACGCCACGCGCCGCGAGCGCCCGCTGCCGCCGCCGCGAAATCCGCATCTCCACCAGGCGCAGGGCGCCCACGGCGGTCAGCAGGGCGACGTAGGCGGCGCTCAGGTCCATCGCAGAAGCAGCATCTCGGTGGTCAGGCCTGGTCCAAAGGCGGCCATCATGCCCCACGTGTCTGGAGAGGGGCGGCAGGCGCGCTGCCAGCGATCGAGCACGAAGAGCACCGCCGCGCTCGACAGGTTTCCGTAGTCGCGCAGCACGTCCCAGGATGGCTGCGTGGATGCGCGCGGCAGGCGAAGCTGCGTTTCGAGCGCGAGCAGGATCTTGCGGCCGCCCGGGTGCAGCACGAACGCGGTCAGGTCGTCGCGTCGGACGTCGGCTTGCTCGCACAGCACCGCCAGCACACCGCCGGCGCCGGCTCCTACCAGATCGGGAACGTCCTTCGAGAGCACGATGTGCAGGCCGCCGTCCTCGAGCTGGAAGGCCATGGCGTCGAGGGATCCAGGGAACACATGGCTGCGCGTCGCGGCGATGCCCACGCCGCCGCCCCGTGCCGCGCGCCGGCCGGTCAACAGCGCGGCGGCCGCTCCGTCCCCGAACAGGGCGCTCGAGACCAGGTTCGCCTGGGTGAGGTCGTCGTTCTGCAAGGTGAGGCTCGGCAGCTCCACGGAGACCACCAGCACGCGCGCCTCGGGATGGCCAGCCAGGAAGTCGGCCGCGCGCGCGAGCGCCGCCGCGCCGCCCGCGCACCCGAGCTCCGTGATGGGAAGCCGCCGCACGTCCGGGCGAAGGCCCAGCCCCTCAATCAGGTAGGCGTCGAGCGACGGGATCATGAAGCCCGTGCAGGACACGCTGATGACCAGGTCCACCGCCTCCGCCGCCACCTCGCCCCGCGCCAGGCACTCGGCGGCCACGCGACGTCCCAGCGCGACGGCGTGGCTGCGGTAGATCTCGCTGGTGCGCGAGAGACTGCGCCGGGCGGTCAGCTCGGACAGAGGAAGCACGCTGTACCGGCGCTCGATCTGCGAATGATCGAAGACACTCATGACGGCGTCGAGGCGGCGGCCCGACAGTCCGAACATGCGCCCGAGAGCTTCTTTGACCTCGCCCTGGGTGGCCGCGTGGGCGGGCGCCGCGGTGGCCGTGGACGTGATGATGGCGAAAGCGGCCGCGGCCATGGGCCCGCGCAACCTAATCCGGCGTCCTTCACGCGCAAGGGGAAACTGCCCGGCGGTCGAGGCACGTATAATTCGCCCGCGCCATGACGCTGGGAGCGCGGGTCACCATTTCGATCACCCTGCTCGTGGCGGTGGTGCTGGGATTGTCCACCGCCGTGGCCGTGTACGTGCGCGGCGAAGCGCTTCAGCGCGACGTGGATCGGCAGGCGTCGGACGTGGCGCAGGCTCTGCGCGCGGGCATCGAGCCGCTGTCCCCCGCCGCCGCGGACGAGCGGCTCAAGGACGTGGTGTGGCGATCCAAGCAGCACGGCCATTCATTCCAGATCGAGATCCTCAAAGTCGCCGGCTACCGGGTGTCGAGCACGGGCTGGTCTCCGCTCATCGAGCGGGCCGAGGCCGAGGACCAGCCCGCGGGGAAGCTGTGGACCGAAGAGGACGGATGGCTCGGACGGCTCTGGCCGAGGCCCGTGGTCTACGCCATGGCCGTGCCGCTGCTGGACGCCGAGGGGATGTCGCTGCCGGGCCGCGATCCTCGACGAAAGCCGGTGGCGTTCCTCGGGCTTCGCCGCGACGTCAGCTACATCCGCGACGAAGTCATGGCCACGGTCAACCAGACCTTGCCTCTGGTGCTGGGGGTGCTGGTATTCCTCGCGCTCGGCGTACACTTGGCGCTGAGGACCAACGTCATGCAGCCGGTGCGCCGGCTCTTGGACGGGATCGACGCCGTCGGCAAAGGAGATCTTTCGCGCGTCATCCTGGCCGAGCGGGACGACGAGATCGGGACGCTGGCGAGCCGCTTCAACGCCATGACCGGGTCGCTGCGGGAGGCGCGCGAGGAGACCACGCGCGGCACGGAGGCGCGCCTGGCGCTGGAGACGCGCCTGCGCCATTCGGAGAAGCTGGCCACGATCGGGCAGATGGCCGCGGAGATCGCCCACGAGGTGGGAACGCCGTTGAACGTCATCGGCGGGCGCGCCCGTGCCTTGTCGCGAAAGGGGGGCGATCCGGCCGAGGTCGCCAAGAACGCGGGGATCATCGCGGGTCAGGCCGATCGCATCGCCAAGATCATCCGCCAAGTGCTGGACTTCTCGCGCAAGAGCGGCCCCACCAACACCGAAGTCGACCTGGCTGCAGTGGTGCGGGAGGCCGTCGCGTTCTTGAGCGAAACCATTCGCCGCCAGCGTATCCAGACCGAGATCAAGACCCGGTCGGACCTGGCTCCGGTGCCCGGCGATCCCGAGCAGATTCAGCAGGTGTGCTTGAACCTTCTGATGAACGCCGTCCACGCCATGCCGAGCGGCGGCGTGTTGTCCGTGGTCACGGATCGTGTCGTCCGGCGCAAGGAGGGCCTGGACCTCGCTCCACCCGCCGCGTACGCGCTGTTGCAGATCGCGGACAGCGGCGCCGGCGTCCCGGCCGCGGATCGCGAGAAGATCTTCGAGCCCTTCTTCACCACCAAGGACGCCGGACAGGGCACCGGCCTGGGCCTGGCGGTCAGCAAGGGCATCGTGAAGGACCACGATGGATGGATCGAAGTCGACGCGAGGCCGGAGGGCGGCGCGCTGTTCAGTGTGTTCCTTCCGGTGGCGCCCACCCCCAGCAGCCGCGACGCCTGGGAAGAGGCCACGCCTTCGAAGCAGCCCGCGGGCTAGTGTCCTGTCTCAGTGATTCGCGACATATCTCGCCGGTCCTCTTCGTCCCAGGCTGCGTTGCTCGTCGTCGCAATACCGACAGGTATTCCTCCTCCTTCTATCTTGGTGGGGTGGCTCGCTGCCGCTCGCACCCCCCCAAGCCCCCCTCGCTCCGCGCAGCAAAGCTGCGCTACGCTCGCGCCGCGAGATGGTCGCTCTCTCGAT
>Ga0187894_10003191_pt1 | contig 18692 bp, 12 predicted proteins | sample GBC1701081metaG_FD_136650 | JGI IMG/M metagenome (GOLD analysis project Ga0187894, IMG submission 136650) | White microbial mat communities from a lava cave in the Kipuka Kanohina Cave System on the Island of Hawaii, USA - GBC170108-1 metaG ...
GACCAAAAGTTGATATATGAGATCTGGTCAGTCTCGAACGGCAAGTTTCTCGACTCCTATTCCCGTAAACATCCCCCCAAGGACTTCCGATGGGAACACGTTTCGCCTGATGGCCGAATGCTGACTTCAGATGAGCTGATACGGATCGAAGAACACGAGTACCATGCTATTGTCGTGAAGCGCGCCGCAGATGGAAAGACGCTTCTCGAGCTTGAGGACGAAGATAATTCCGGAGCCACAGAATGGAAGTTTTCAGCGGATGGACGATTGTTGGTTGCGGACTACTCGCTAGACAACACAATCCGGTTGTGGAGGCTGGCCGACGGCAAGCGGCTGGCCAAGATCCAACTGTCCGTGACGCCAAACAGCATTGCGCTTTCTCCGGATGGGCAATGGCTCGCCGCAGGGTGCGAGGATAAGCTCGTGCGGGTGTGGCCAGTATTGGGATCTTCATCCAAATAGCAATGACCGGTTACTCATATTTCCTCAGCTCAAGCTTTGCAATCGCTTCGCGGTGAACTTCATCCGGGCCATCCGCCAGCCGCAGCGTGCGCTGGTGCGCCCAGGCGCTGGCCAGATGGAAGTCCTGGCTGACGCCGCCCCCGCCGTGCGCCTGCAGCGCGCGGTCAATTACGCGCAAGGCCATGTTCGGCGCGATGACTTTGATCATTGCGATCTCGGCGCGCGCGGCTTTGTTGCCTACCGCATCCATCATGTAAGCCGCTTTGAGCGTGAGCAGCCGCGCCTGTTCGATCTCAATTCTAGATTCGGCGATGTCGGCGCGGATCGTGCCCATTTCGGCCAGCGTCTTGCCGAACGCGACGCGCTGTTTGACTCGCTTGCACATCGCTTCGAGCGAGCGCTCGGCCATTCCGATCGTGCGCATGCAATGATGAATTCGCCCTGGCCCCAGACGGCCTTGCGCGATCTCGAATCCCCGCCCTTCGCCCAACAGGATGTTTGACGCGGGAACGCGGACGTTTTCAAACGTGACCTCGGCATGGCCGTGCGGCGCGTCGTCGTAGCCGAAGACATTGAGCATCCGTTTAACGGTGACACCCTTAGCGTCCATCGGAACCAGGATCATTGACTGCTGTTTGTGCGTGGGCGCCGACGGATCGGTCTTGCCCATGAAGATCGCCAGCTTGCAACGCGGGTCACCCGCGCCCGACGTCCACCATTTGCGCCCGTTGATCACGTATTCATCGCCTTCGCGCGCAATTGACGACCTGATATTGGTCGCGTCGGAAGAAGCGACCTCAGGTTCGGTCATCGCAAAGCACGAACGAATCTCGCCGTTGAGCAGCGGCGTCAGCCATCGCTTCCTCTGCTCTTCGGTTCCGTAACGGACCAGAACTTCCATGTTGCCCGTGTCGGGCGCCGAGCAGTTGAAGACTTCAGCCGACCACGGCACGCGGCCCATGATCTCGCACAGCGGCGCGTATTCCATGTTGGTCAACCCGCCGCCGTATTCGCTTTCGGGCAGGAACAGGTTCCACAACCCTTCGGCTCTGGCCTTCGGTTTCAACTCCTCGATCAACGGGATGACCTTCCACCGGTCGCCGGTGTTGAGCTGTTCGTAGAAAGCGCCCTCGTTCGGATAGATGTGCTCGTCCATGAAGGCCGAGAGTTTTTTCTGCAGGTATTTGATCTTGTCTGAAAATTCAAAATTCATCCGTGGTTTCCTTTCCACGGTGTTATTACAAACACCGTGTCACAAAATGGCTTCAATCAATTGTGGCCCAGGTTCGGCCAGCGCCCGCTCAAACTCTCGCGCCAGATCTTCCGCGGTCTCGACTCGCGCGCCTGGCACACCCATTCCCTTCGCCAGGCTCACCCAGTCAATCGCGGGCTGAGTCAATCCGATAAGCCGCCGCGTCTGCTCGCCGAACTCTTTCGCTCCCGCCCGCGCCAATTCAATGCCGAGAATGCGGTAGCCGCGGTTGTTGAGGATGATCGTCTTGACGTTGAGCTGTTCGCGGGCCTGCGTCCACAGCGCCTGGAGCGTATACATCGCGCTGCCGTCGGCTTGGAGATTGATCACCGTGCGGTCAGGGCTGGCGATGGCCGCGCCCGTCGCGCAGGGCGGCCCCAACCCGATTGCGCCTCCGGGCTGCGCGAGCAGCGTATGCCGCGCCGCCGATTGCGACATCGTCAGGAACGGCCCCATGCTCGTGTTGCTCTCGTCCATCACAATGGCGTTTTCAGGCAGCAATGCGGCGACAGCGGCTGAGAGGGTCTCGGGCGTAAGTTTGCCGGCTGGGCGCGGTGGGGTTTGAACAATCGAGTTTTGATCAATATTCACCGGCGCTCCGAGCGCATCGGCCAGCGATTCGAGCGCGTCAACAACGTCATCCTCCGGCGTCGCCAGCGGCGCCTGTCGCTGCTGCGACGAGATGAAATAACTCGGCGCGCCCGGATAACCGAAGAATGAGACAGGCGATCTCGCTCCGGCCAGCACAACCGATTTGTAAGGCGAGATTGCGGCGATGGCCGCTTCGGGAAAATACGGCAGACGTTCGATAATCGGCGTTCCGGCGCCGCGCTCCCATCGCGCCGGAAACGATTCGCACATCAACTTGCAACCGGTCGCGGCGGCGATGCGCGCGCCGGCCTTCAAACCGCGCTCGCGCAGCGCATACGCGCCGAGAAACAAAACTTTCGGTTCATCGCGCCGCAGCGCCTCAACGGCTTGATTGACCGCATCCTCGCTGACTTTCGGCGGCGGAGGGATGGCGCGGATGGCGCCCGGCCCGCTCGCCGCATCCATCTGGCAATCGTGCGGAACGATCAAGGTCGCGATTCGCCCCGGTTTAACTGAAGCCGCCTCAATCGCCTCGGCGACATCGCCTCCCAACTCTTCCGCGGACTTGTTGCGACGAACCCAGGCGGAGACGGGCCTGGCCAGTGATTCGATGTCGCTGTTGAGCGGGGCGTCGGCCGCCAGGTGCCAGGTGGCGTGCTCGCCAATCAGGTTGATTATCGGCGAGCGGGCGCGTCGCGCATCGTGCAAATACGCGATGCCGTTGGCGAAGCCCGGCCCCAGATGCAGCAGCGTCAACCCGGGCTTCTCGGACATTCGCGCGTAACCGTCCGCCGCGCCTGTACAAACGCCTTCAAACAGACAGAGCACGGCGCGCATCCCAACCGTCTCGTCAATCGCGCGCACCATCGGTATTTCAGTGGTGCCAGGATTGGCGAAGCAAACGTTGACGCCGCCGTCAACCAGCGTGTGAATTAAACTCTCGGCTCCGTTCATAGCTCAAGGTTTCAGGTTTCAGGTGTCAGGTTTCAGGTGTCAGGTTTCAGGTGTCAGGTTTCAGGTGTCAGGTTCCAGGTGTCAGGTTCCAGGTGTCAGGTGTTAGGTGTCAGGTTTCAGGTGTCAGGTTTCAGGTTTCATTGGAAGAGATCGGGCCAGGCAATGGCCATAGACAAATTTGATCTGACACCTAACACCTGAAACCTGAAACCTGAAACCTGACACCTGAAACCTGAAACCTGACACCTGAAACCTGAAACCTCATTTGATCGGCGAATAATCGGTCGCCATCAGGATCACCGACTCGATCTTGTCCGTCAGACTGCCGTTCTTCTCGCTTTCGCCGCGAGCCTTCTGCCATTCGGGATCGGCGCGGAAAGCCTGCCAGGCTTTGTCGCGCGCTTCACGGCTGGGGAACGCCATCACATAGACCAGCGTATTCTCCGAGCCTTTCTCCTTATCGGTCGGCCCCCAGAATCCTACGACTTCCATTCCGTGCTTCTTGAACAGCTTCATCGTGTGGTTGCGGAACCGGGCGTGAAGCTCTTCCAGTTTGCCGGGCGCGGCGATGTAGGTGCGGATCTCGAAGCAGCGCGAGTCTTTCACGAGCGACGGGCTGGGCGCGACGGTCGGCGGCGCGGGCGTGTTTTGCGCCAGCGCGAGGACCGAAACAGAAGAGAGAATGGAAAAGAGAGAGATCAGTTTGAAGAGTTTGTTCATCGTCTTTGGTCTCCGTTATTGGTTCCACGGGTCAGATCAGTACTGCATCACTTCGGCGGCATACGCAGCGCGCCGTCCAGGCGAATCACTTCGCCGTTGAGCATTTCGTTTTCGATGATGTGTTTGGCCAGCGCGGCGTATTCCGCGGGGACGCCCAGCCGTGTCGGGAAAGGAACCTGCGCGCCGAGCGCTTTCCTCGCGTCTTCCGGCAGACCGGCGAGCAACGGCGTGTCGAACAAGCCCGGCGCAATGGTCACGACGCGAATCCCAACCCGCGCCAGGTCGCGAGCTATCGGCAACGTCATTCCGACGATCCCGCCTTTTGACGCCGAGTACGCGGCCTGGCCGATCTGTCCGTCGAACGCCGCGATCGAAGCCGTGTTGATGATCACGCCGCGTTCGCCTCCGGCGTTAGGCTCCTGCCCCGCCATCTGCGCGGCGGCGAGGCGGATGACGTTGAACGTGCCGATCAGATTGACTTCGATGACCCGTTTGAACGACGCGAGCGAATGCGGCCCTTCTTTGCCGACGGTCTTCTCGGCGACGCCAATCCCCGCGCAATTGACCGCGCCGCGCAAGGCGCCGAAAGCTGAAACAGCCGCCGCTACCGCCTTCTTGGCGCTCTCTTCGTCGGCGACGTTGGTCTCGACGAAGTGGGCGTTCGAGCCAAGGGCGCCGGCCAGCGCCTCGCCCCTCTCTTTGTTGATGTCGGCGATGATAACGTTCGCGCCGCTTGTGACTAGCAGGCGCGAAGTCGCGCCACCCAGCCCCGACGCGCCGCCCGAGATCAGAAAAGTATTTCCGTTAATTTCCACTACCGGCTCTCTCCTTCGAAAATGTCCGACAAAACTTCCGCTTGTCGTCGCTCAATAAGGGGACGCCTGCCGAAGCCAACGACAAACTGAAGTTTATCGGACATCGCGCCCCGCGTTTTCATTCTGTCGAAAAGTGTTGATAGGTCTTATCCGTTGACTTGCGCACTTTATACTCTGCGCTCCCAACGCGGCAAGACTTCTTCTGTTTTTACGCAGGAGACGTGGGTGGAAATTTTGCAAGTCTCCGATTAACACGCGTTCAAACACTGGCTGCAAGCAATCCTGATTGTGTTCAGACCAACTCGCACGACTGATCAGGTTCTCTCAGCGCGCGCCGAAAGCATAATCGCAAAGACTGGAACATAAGTGTCGCCGTCGGCGTCTATCGGCGGCGTTACATCCAAAGCTCTGCTCCGAATGTGAAAGAGGAGGTCGAAGTATGTCCGTAAAGAAGCGCAGGCTCGATCAATTGCAGATCGTTTCTCCCTGCTCGACCGATTGGGATCTGATGTCCGGCGATGAAAAGAAGCGGTTCTGCTCCGAGTGCGACAAATTCGTTTACGACTTTTCGCGGATGACGCGACGGCAGGTTGAAGCGATAGTCTCGATTCACCAAGGCCGGCTGGACGGTTATGAAGCGACCGACTGGGGAGACTCCATCAAAAAACTTGACGATGGCGCGTTGGCCATCTATCGCCAGCGCCTCGAGGAGTTGGCGGCGATCGATCAGCGCGGCAATCCTGAGCCGGCGGAGCTTGTCGAATGGCTCATACGCTGTGTCGAAGAGCCAGCCACGCGAGAGGAAGGCGTTCGTAAATTGTCCGACAGCCTCTCTCTGCTGGAGTTCCAACGCGAGCAGGAGAATGAGGCTAAGTCTCAATCGGTCAAGGTCGAAGAGTCCGCCGGTGAAAGCGAAAACAATGAAGAGGATTCGAATGAGCAATCAGACGACGATGAGGCCGAAACCAGAAGAGAGAGCGTCAAATTTGCCACCGCCTTGACACAGGATCATAAGACCCGTCTGGCCAATACTCTCTTCAGCATTGCGGAATTGAGCGAAGCCGATATGGATTTGGTCAATTTGATCGAGAAGTTGGGCGATGAACGGTTGGCGCCATACCTTGTGTCGCAACTGCGGCGCGTAGCCGACGATGCGCCCAGATTCGCCAGAGATCTCATTCGGACAATCGCCTGGGTTATCAACGACGAAGACCTCAAGCGGTTAGCCGATGACTATCACGCCGCCGCCATAGCCACCCTATTGAGCGAATATCGCAATAAGTCAGACCAGCAAGATTCAACTCGAAATCGGCGCTCAGACGGCCTGACTGTAGCGGCCATAAAACGCAGCGCAAGGCTCAAAGACTTTCTCAAGCTGGTCGAATACAAGACCAAACAGGGAAATGGGAGTGGGGAATAGGGAGTGGGGAGGAGAGGATTGACTGCAAATTTTTCTTCCCCTATGCTCGGCGCGTTTTGCGTTTCCACCCGGTCAGTCCGACCAATTCATCATCAAACGCTGTGCGCAAATGCCGAAACACGACTTTCCAATCATCGCCGTCGTCGAGACTCTCGAAAACACCGGCTGCTATGTCGAGGCGCTTTTCTTCCCTCAAATCCTCCGTTTCCATTTTGACGAAGAGGAAGCCATCGAGAGCCTGGAAGCCAACGTTCGGAAGCTCGTTGAAGATCTTCCGCTAGCCGTCATACATCAGCGCCATCCGGCGGGGGTCGCCGAACTCGATGAAACCACCGTCACGATTGACCCGCCACGCGGCCAGAACCTGTGGCGAACGCCAGTGGCGCTCAGGTTCCCGATCGTGCGATGGAGCCACGGCGACGCGGCGCAACTCGCTTACATTCCGGCGCTCTGTATCGTGGTCACGGCGACGAAACCCGCGACGAAAGCGGCCCTGGATCAACTTATTCAGCGCCACATACGCGCGACGCTCGCGAGGCGCGATTCGCTCGATTCGCTCGACCAGTTCATGTGGATTCAGCGTGGGCGCGAGATAAAGATCGTCAACAGCGCGGTCGAGGTTTCGCTGCAAACCCCCAGGCAGTTTGCGTCCAGCGCCGCTCAAAAAGACGACGACAAACAATCGGCGCTCGCCGAATCCGCCACTGATTTGACGTTGGAGAGGCTCCCGATCGCTTATGAGCTTGACGAGACGGTCGCGCAAATCGCCGAAACGCTGACTGGCCGGGCGCAGCGCAGCGTATTGCTGGTTGGCCGTTCCGGTGTGGGCAAGACCGCGGCCGTGTACGAACTGGCGCGGCGACGGAGCGATTTCCAGCTCGCGCACACGCCATTCTGGGCGACCAGCGGGTCGAGGCTGATCGCCGGCATGTCCGGATTCGGCCAATGGCAGGAGCGTTGCCAGCGATTGTGGCGAGAAGCCGCGCGGGAGCGCGCAATCATTTACCTCGGCAATCTGATCGAGCTGATGGAGGTCGGAAAAAGCACGCTCAACAGCCAGGGCATAGCCAACTTCCTGCGCCCGTACATCGCGCGTGGCGACGTGCTGTCAATCGCCGAGTGCGCGCCTGAACAGTTGACGTTGATCGAACGCTCGAATCCGCGGCTGCTCGACGCGTTTCATCAACTGAAGATCGAAGAGCCTTCAGTCGAGCGTGGGCGCAGCGTTCTGCTCAATTTCGCGCTCGCCCAGGGAAGCGGAAACCACGTCGAACTTGAAGCCATAGAGCGCGTTGATCAATTGCATCGCCGTTACGCGACTTATTCGGCTTACCCCGGCCGCCCGGCTCGTTTCTTGAAAAACCTGTTACAGGATTGGCCCGAAGGAAAAACATTGAACGCGGAAGACGTGACTGCGGCCTTTTCGCGCGAAACGGGTTTGCCGCGCGCGTTGCTGGACGAACGCGAGCATCTCGACCTGGAAGCCGCCCGCGCGTGGTTCGCGTCGCGCGTCATTGGCCAACCCGACGCGGTTGATCTGATTGTTGATCTGCTGGCGATGGTCAAAGCCGGATTGACGCGCCCGCGCAGACCGATCGCTTCCCTGCTCTTCATCGGCCCGACCGGCGTGGGCAAGACCGAGATGGCGAAATCGCTGGCCGAGTTTCTGTTTCAGGATCGCAACCGGATGACGCGATTCGATATGAGCGAATACTCCGACCCGGTCGCGGTCAATCGCCTGATCGGCGGCGTGTTTTCTCAAGAGGGGCTGCTGACCGCGAAAACGCGCGAACAGCCTTTCGCAGTGATCCTGCTCGATGAATTCGAGAAGGCGCATCCGTCGTTCTTCGACCTGCTGTTGCAAATCCTCGGCGAAGGCCGGTTGACCGATTCGATGGGGCGCGTGGCCGATTTTTCAAACGCCGTGGTGATCATGACCTCGAATCTCGGAGCCGAAAGTTTTCAACGCGGTCTTACTGGTTTCGGGCAAGTGGAGGCTACGCGGCAGGCCGCCGGCAAACATTTCACCAACGCCGTACGCGCGGCGCTCCGCCCGGAGATGTTCAACCGCATTGATCGCATCGCGCCTTTCGCGCCGTTGGACGAGACATCCGCGCTGCGGATCGCGGAACGCGAGATCGAACGCGTCAAAACGCGGGACGGCATACGTTATCGCGGAGTGACGATCAAAGTCCGGGACGGCGTGGCCAGGCATTTCGCCCATCGCGGCTACGATCCGCGTTACGGCGCGCGCCCGTTGAAGCGAGTGATCGAACGCGAGCTTCTGGTTCCGCTGGCGGAAATATTGAACCACCGGAAAGACGACGAGCCGGTTCAGGTCAACCTGTGGATGGAAAACGATGAGCTGAAACTCGACGTTCAACAAACCTCTGGCGATGAACCCGGCGAGCAATCAGATCTGGCGCTCCCGCTGGACGAGCTTACTCGCCAAATATCGTCGCTGAGGCGTGTGGCGCAGGCGCTCGAACGCAGCGCCGCAGCGCGTAACCTGCAAAACGAAATCTATGCGCTGCGTGGGATCGAGAAGCGGCTGGCGCGCGGCAAATGGAAAAACCCGGAAGAGCTTACGCGCGTCGCCGAACTGCCGAAGCTTCAACGCGCCGATCAGGCGATCAAGGATTTCGTCGAAAGAATCACACTTCTCGAACACGAAATCGCGCTCGCGCTTTACGGTAAAGTCAAATCGGTAAACACCGTCGAGATCAGGTCGCGGCTATCAACCGCATACGCCGATTGGAAAGACCTGCTGCTGCGGATCTACACGCTGAAGCTCAAAGAGCCTGACAAGATCACGCTGGCCGTCTTCGGCGAAGACCGCAATCGTGTGTTTGAATTGGCGAGAGTCTATTACCTGATGGCGACGAGACAGACCAGCCCCGGCGTCAAGATTGAAGTCTGGCGGCTGACATCAAAACCTCCCGCCAGAAACAGAAGGAAGAACGCGCGGGAGGAAGAGTCTCCAGTCGAGCGAAAGAAGATCGAGAAGCCCGAACAGTTCTTCGTCGCGCCGGGCGAAAATTTCATGGGCATCGCGCTCGGCCTCAACTTCCCGCTGGCCTTCCCGAAACTCGAATCGGAGCGCGGGCTGCACACTTTCAAGCAAGACCGAAAGGAATCGCGGCTCCTGGTTGACACCAGCGAAGCCTCAGTCGAAACCTATCGCCCGCCCGGAAACATTACGCGCCACGACGCTATCAGGAGCCAGGAGAAACGGCGGAATTACGACGCCGATCAATCACTGATTGACGATCTGCTGCTGGATCGAAGAGAGCAATGGACAGGGCAACTGACTGTTGATTTCGTGGAGTGGTTGATCGAAGAGAGCTTGATGGCGAAGGTCAGGAGGCTGATCGAGAATTGATTGTCTGTAGATCAGAAAATCGGGAAGGAAGAACATTTTCCATTTGCCATTTGAGATTTGTCATTGGTCATTGCGCGCGAAGGCTGCGATTCCGGCGATGACAAATGAAAAATGACAAGTGGAAAATGGAAAATGATAAGCTCCTTTGCATCAGCCTGTTCCCTGTACTATCTTTGCCGCGAAAGTTGGTTTTACCAACACTCTCTCGTGGTCGGATTCACTGATCGAAACAACAACGGACAACACCCTGGCAGGTGAAGTATGCGTCGAACCTTTAAACGCCTGATTTGTGTTCTCTTCTCCGCAGTCGTCGTTTACGGATTGGCCTGGCTGATTCCCGACGCCTCCGCGCAAAACAAAGGCGCCGCTCAGACAAAGCCGGGACGGCGGATTGATTTCAAACGCCAGATCGAGCCGATCTTCGCGCGAAGCTGTTACCAGTGCCATGGGACAAAGAAATCCATGGGACAACTGCGTCTCGATGGCAAAGAGCTTGCTTTGAAGGGCGGTCTCTCAGGCCCATCCATTATTCCAGGCGACAACAAACAAAGTTTGCTCGTGAAGCGAATCCTTGGCGAGGGCAATGAGGCGCGCATGCCGATGGGCGGCCCTCCGCTCAAACCAGCTGAGATCGCGTTGATCCGCCGATGGATTGATCAGGGCGCGAATTGGACTGAAGGCGACGGGGCGACGGGGCGACGAGGCGACGGGGCGAAAGAGTCTGAGTTGGCAAAGCACTGGGCCTATATGAAGCCGGTTCGGCCTGCTTTGTCGAAAGTCAAAAATCAATCCTGGGTTCGTAATCCGATTGACGCGTTCATTCTCGCTCGCCTGGAAAAAGAGGGCTTGGCGCCTTCGCCGGAAGCGGATCGGGCGACGCTGATCCGACGCGTCTATCTGGACGTGATCGGGCTGCCGCCTAGCGTAGAGGAGATTGATGAATTCCTGGCCGATACGTCGCCTGGCGCTTACGAGAGAGTCGTTGACCGTTTGCTCGCGGATGAGCGTTACGGCGAACGATGGGCGCGGCCGTGGCTGGATCTGGCGCGTTACGCCGACTCGAACGGTTACGAGAAAGACAATCTTCGCGTGGCCTGGAAGTTCCGCGACTGGGTGATCAACGCGTTCAACAAAGACATGCCGTTCGACCAGTTCACCATCGAACAGATCGCGGGCGATATGCTGCCAAACGCGACCATTGATCAGAAGATCGCCACGGGCTTCCATCGCAACACAATGGTCAATCAGGAAGGCGGGATTGACCCCGAAGAGAACCGGTTCGAGACGCTCATTGATCGCGTCGGCACGACCGCGACGGTCTGGCTGGGCGCGACTATCGCCTGCGCCCAATGCCACAATCACAAATACGACCCGTTTTCGCAAAAAGACTTCTACCGGCTGATGGCCTTCTTCGACAACGCCGAATATCAAATCGGCTATCAATCGCCCGGCGAAGACAATTCGCGCTACATCCTGGAGCCGCAGATCAGCCTCCCGACGCCCGAACAGGAAGAGAGACGCCAAACGCTGGAGGGCGAGATTAAACAGATCGAGGCGAAGCTCAAGACGCAAACGCCCGAACTCGACGCCGCACAATCCAGGTGGGAGCGCGAACTGCTGGATGAGCAGAGCAAATGGACGGCGCTCGATCCGATCAAGCTCGAATCAACCGGCGGCGCGACGTTGAAAAAGCTGGGTGACAAATCCGCGCTCGCGAGCGGCGCGGCTGAAGAACACGATATTTACGTCGTCACCGCGAAGACCGATCTGAAGAATATCACCGCCGTGCGCGTGGAAGCGCTGCCCGACGCCAGCCTGCCGAAGGGCGGCCCGGGGCGCGACCCTTACGGCAACTTCCTGCTTACGGGAATCGAAGTCGTCGTCGCATCGGTTGACGGCGCGCAACCACGCGAGATCGTCTTCAAAGACGCCTTCGTGGACGACCTGGCTTACCGGATCGAGACCAAGGCCTTCTTCAGCAAAGAGCCTGGCAACACCGCCACCGACCGTCCTCCGGGGTGGTTCGTCAACGCGACGAACGATCAAACCAGCAGACTCCCGCGCCAGGGCGTCTTCGTGGCCGAGAACCCCTTCGGCCCAATCGAGCCGGATTCTGGCGCGACGCTGACAATCAGACTGAAACATCTGGGCGGTTCGCTCAATCAGGGCATCGGTCGTTTCCGCCTTTCGATCACGACGACCGATGAGCCTAAACGAGTCGTGAGCGTCCCGGCGAAGTTGCGCCCGATCCTTTCGATCCCGCCGCCTGAACGCGCGCTGAAACAGAGTGAAGATTTATCCGCGCAATTCCGCGCCACGACCGCGACGCTCAAACCCGATCGCGACCGTCTGGAAAAGTTGAGGAACGAGATGAGGGCGTTGAATATCACCACCGCGTTGGTGATGCAGGAACGCCAAGGTTACGAACGCCCAACAACATTCTTTCGCGAGCGCGGCAGCTTTTTGAACAAAAGCGAGAAAGTCTTTGCCACAACGCCGGCCGTGTTGCACCTGATGCCCGAAAGCGCGCCGATCAATCGCCTGGGCCTGGCGCGATGGCTGGTTGACGAAAACAACCCGTTGACTGCTCGCGTGACGGTCAATCGTTTCTGGGAGCAGATCTTCGGTCGCGGCCTGATCGAGACCAGCGAAGATTTCGGAACACAGGGCGAACGCCCCTCACATCCTGAACTGCTCGATTGGCTGGCGGTCACGTTCAGAGACGGAGCGACGGAACGACAAGGAGACAAGGAGACAAGGAGACAGGAAGACAAGGAGACAAGGAAACACATAAGCCCCATTACTCCCCTAAGTCCCATCTCTTGGAGCATGAAAAGCCTCGTTCGATTGATCGTGACTTCATCAACCTATCGCCAATCATCCGCGACGACTCCCGGGCTGCTCGAAAAAGACCCGTACAATCGTTTGCTCGCGCGCGGTCCGCGTTTCCGAATGGAGGCTGAGATGATCCGCGACGTGACGCTCGCCGCGAGCGGTCTGCTCAGCCGCAAGCTGGGCGGCCCGAGCGTCTTCCCTCTTCAACCCGACGGCGTCTGGAAATCGCCGTATAGCAGTGAGAAATGGACTGTGAGCAAAGGCGAAGACCGCTTCCGCCGCAGTCTCTACACATTCGTCCGGCGCTCCTCGCCGCATCCCGCAATGATGGCCTTCGACGCAACCAGCCGCGAATACTGCACTGTGCGCCGCGTGCGCACCAACACGCCGCTGCAGGCGTTGACGATGCTCAACGATGGAGCGGCGATGGAGGCCGCGGGAGCGTTGGCGAAGCGGATGATCGAAGAAGGCGGCGATGACCTGAGGGCGCGGGCGACCTATGGCTTCCGCGCCTGCGCGACTCGAACGCCGAGGGAGAAAGAAGTCGAACGCCTCGCGGCGCTGTACCGGCGCCAATTAAATAACTTCGCCGCGAACGCGACGGAGGCTGAGAAGATCGTCAAGAATCATTCGACCAAGGCGACCGTGGCTGAGTTTGCGGCGTGGACGATGGTGGCCAATGTGTTGTTGAATCTGGATGAGACATTGACGAAGGAATAAATCCAGCCGGCTCGCTACGGAGCGCAACAGGCGGCGCGCCATACAGCGCCCGCGGAAAGAAGTCCAAACCTAAGCGGAGGTGAAGAATGAATAAGCAAACAAACCAAAATCAGCTTCGACCTGCTACAACCCGCCGGTCTTTTCTCAAAGGTTTCGCCGGAAGCGCCGCCGCGCTCTCGGTCTTCCCCGTGACTGGTTCCACCGGCGCATTGTTGAGCGCGGCCAATCGTCTCAACGCGGCCGATACGGCGAGCGAGCCTTTCTGGCGCCTGGTGAAAGAGCAGTTCACGATCAAGCCCAGGCTCATCCTGCTGAACGCCGCGAACCTCTGTCCATCTCCCCATATGGTCAGAGACACGGTCTTCCGTCTCACCGAGGATTTGGATGGCGATGTCTCTTTCCAGAATCGCGCCAAGTTCAACGCGCTGCTGGAAGAGTCGCGCCGGAAGCTCGCGGCTTTTATGGGCGCTTCGGAGGACGAGATCGCCATTGTCAGAAACACCAGCGAAGCAAATAACTTCATCGTCAACGGCCTCGGCTTGAAGGCCGGCGATGAAGTGGTGGTCTTCGATCAGAATCACCCGACCAACAATGTCGCCTGGGATGTGCGCGCCGCACGGATCGGCTTCACCGTGAAGCGCGTCAGCATTCCGCAAACTCCGAACGACGTGGAAGAGATCTTGAAAGCCTTCCACGCGGCGCTCTCCACCAAGACCAGAGCGCTGGCCTTTACCGACGTCTCCAACACAACTGGCGTGAGACTGCCCAGCAAAGAATTGTGCCGAGTGGCCCGCGAGCGCGGCATCCACGCGCACGTGGACGGCGCGCAGACCTTCGGCGCGCTTCCGCTCAACTTGCGCGAGATGGGATGCGACTCGTATTCCGCAAGCGCGCACAAATGGTTTATGGGGCCGAAGGAAGCAGGCGCTCTCTACATCCGGCGTGAGCGCGGCGCCGAAATCTGGCCGAGCGTGGTCGGCGTGGGATGGGGTAACAAGGTTGAAACTGCGGCGCGCGGAGCGCGCAAGTTCGAGACGCTGGGCCAGCGCGATGACGCCGCCGTGTCGGCGATGGGAACCGCAGCGGACTTTCATGCCCTGATCGGGCGCGAACGCATCGAGGCGCGCATCCGCGAGCTGGCAGCTGCCTTGAAAGAAGGCGTTAGCAAGATTCCCGGCGCCAAGTTGCGCACCTCTACCAAGGCGGAGTTGAGCGCCGGCGTGTGCGTGGTCGGGTTTGATGGGGCTGACCACCAGAAGATTTATGAGGCCCTGTACGCCAAACACGGCGTCGCAGGGGCGGCGACGGGAGGCGTTCGACTCTGCCCGCACGTCTACAACACGCTGGAAGAGATTGACCGCACGGTATCGGCGCTTCATCAAGTGGTTAATGGGATGGGACAATAAATTTTTTCGTCCTACATTTTCCTGTTGGGCGCCCCGAACAGGAAAATGTAGGACAGGAAAATATAAACTTGTGACGCTACGCAAAATAATCTCTGGCGGACAGACGGGCGCTGACCGAGCCGCGCTCGATTGGGCGATCAAGCGCGGCGCATCGCACGGAGGCTGGTGTCCGAAGGGCCGCAAGGCGGAAGACGGGACGATTGACCAACGTTACAGTCTGGTCGAAACGCCTTCAGATGATTATTCGCAAAGAACCGAATGGAATGTTCGCGACTCGGATGCGACGGCGGTCTTCTCGATCCGGAAAGAGTTGAGAGGCGGCTCGCTTCTGACTGTCGAGATGGCTGAACAATACAACAAACCCGTAATTCATCTGTGTCAACAGGACGAGCAGGCGAATCACGCGCAGGAGTTGCGATCTTTCATCGAGAAGTTCAGAGTCTCCGCCCTCAACGTCGCCGGGCCAAGAGCGTCAGACGAACCCGGCGTTTATCAGTTCGTGTCGAGCGTTCTCGATAGCGCATTGGGAGAAGACAGGTGAACAAACAGATAGACTCATTACAAAACATCACCCGCCGCCATTTCTTTAAACAGACCGGCTTCGGCATAGGCGCAATGGCGTTGTCGTCATTGCTCGACGAAAATATCTTCGCCGCGAACGGCTCGCAACGCGTTCAGCACTTCGCGCCGAAAGCCAAGCGCATCATCTATCTGTTTATGGCTGGCGCGCCTTCGACGCTCGATATGTTCGACAACAAGCCGGCGCTCCGCAAATACGACGGCCAGCCGTGCCCCGATGAGTACATCAAGGGCGAGCGGTTCGCCTTCATCAAAGGCACGCCGCGATTGCTCGGCTCGCCGTTCGATTTTAAGAAGCGCGGCCAATCGGGGCAGGAGATGTCAGACATACTGCCGAACCTGGCCAGACACGCGGACGACATTGCGATCATCCGCACGATGCATACGACGCAATTCAATCACGCGCCCGCGCAGATTTTCATGAACACGGGCCACCAGATTCCGGGCCGCCCGAGCCTGGGATCGTGGTTGATGTATGGACTTGGAAGCGATAACAAAGACCTGCCGGGCTTCGTCGTTTTGCTGTCGGGCGAAAACAATCCCGACGGAGGCAAATCGTGCTGGGGGAGCGGATTTCTGCCGACCGTGCATCAGGGCGTCGAGTTCCGCTCGAAAGGCGAGCCAGTGCTTTTTGTCAGCAATCCGGACGGCGTGACGAGTGATACGCGTCGCTCGACTCTCGACGCTCTGAAAGACTTGAACCAGATGCGCCAGGCCGAAATCGGCGATCCCGAAATCAACACGCGCATCGCGGCCTACGAGATGGCTTATCGGATGCAAACCAGCGTGCCCGAATTGACCGACATCTCGAAAGAGCCTGCGAGCGTTCATGAGATGTACGGCACGAAGCCCGGCGAGACCTCCTTCGCCAACAACTGCCTGCTGGCGCGGCGACTGATCGAACGCGGCGTGCGCTTCGTGCAGCTTTATCACTGGGGCTGGGACACTCACGGAAATTCGGTCGGCACGGACATCGTCGGCAAGCTGCCGCGCATCTGCCGCGAGACCGACAAACCGATCGGAGCGTTGCTGACCGAGTTGAAAGAGCGCCGCTTGCTCGAAGACACGATCGTCATCTGGGGCGGCGAATTCGGACGCACGCCGATGAACGAGGCCCGCGGCGGATCGAAACTATTGGGGCGCGACCATCACCCGCGAGCTTTTTGCGTGTGGCTCGCCGGAGGCGGCGTCAAACCCGGCGTGACCGTGGGCGAAACGGACGAGATCGGTTACAACCCGGTGGTCGATCCGGTCAGCGTCCACGACCTGCATGCGACCGTGCTGCATTTGATGGGCATTGATCACACGAAATTGACTTATAAATTTCAGGGGCGCGAATTCAGACTGACGGATGTCGAGGGAGTTGTGGTGAAAAAGTTGCTTGCTTAGCTCTGGTCCCTGCGCACGACTTGGAAAGTTACCGGTTCCGCGGCGCGAGGCCATTGAGTATTGGCTATTGAAAATCGGTCATTGAAAAGCAGGAAAGAAAGCGTCTTCTCTTGAGATGACAATGGCCAATAGCCAATTGACAATAGCCAATGGGATAGCTTTCCAATTACTTTCGGCAATTCACTATCCCCTGACGAGAGGAGATGGCCATGAGTGAAAACATAGTCCTGGAAAAGTCTTACAAGTTCGCCCTGCACATCGTGGCGCTTTACCGGAAACTGACCGAGGAGAAACACGAGTACGTTTTAAGCAAGAGCCTGCTCAGCGATGGAACCAACGTCGGCGCCTATATCGAATCGGCGCAGGAAACCGAGGCGCGGACGGGCTTCTTGCACGAAATGAGCATCGCGCTGCAGAAGGCAAGCCGAACTAAATACTGGTTGAACGTGTTGCATGACGGGCGCTTTCTCGATGACGAAGATTACCAGAAAGCTTACGAAGATTGCGCGGAGATAAGGCGTCTGCTCGGTAAGATCGTCAAGACGACCAGAGGAAGCTAACATTCCCTGCATTGGTTATTGGATATTGGGTATTGTCCATTGTTTTGCAGTGAAGCCCATCCTAGACCTGGAAAATCATTTTTGTCTCGTCTGATATATTCGCGGCAAAGTTGTTGTGGGCTTCACTGCAAAACAATGGACAATACCCAATATCCAATTGACAATGTGCGAGACGCGTCAATCAACCCAATATTGCTGGCAAGAAAGGAAACCTTATGTCTGAACCAAACAGTTCTCGTCGTAAATTCATCGCTCAAACCGCCACTGGCGCGGCCGGTCTGACATTCACCGCCGCAAGTTGGAACAACGCGCTCGGCGCCAACGACCGTGTCCGTCTCGGCGTCATCGGCACGGGCAATCGCGGCTTTGACGTGATGAGCGTTTTTCAGAAAGAAGCTGACATGCAAGTCACCGCGCTCTGCGATTGCTACGACAAACACCTCGACGCCGCTCTTGAAAAGACGGAGGGCAAGGCCAAAACCTTTACCGATTATCGCGCGCTGCTCGATTCAAAAGAGGTTGACGCCGTCCTGATCGCCACGCCCGATCACTGGCATTCGCGAATGGCGATTGACGCGCTCAACGCGGGCAAAGACATCTACATCGAAAAGCCGTTGACTTTCACCATCAACGAAGGTCACGACATCATCAAAGCCGTCAAAGCCAACAATCGTGTGGCCCAGGTCGGATTGCAACAGCGCAGCGGCGAGCATTACAAGGAGGCCAAGAGCGAATATGTGGACAAAGACAAACTCGGCAAGATCGCATTTGTCCGCACCTGGTGGCACGGCAACGGCTATCACCTGCGCAAACCCAACTTCAAAGACAAACCGGCGGGGTTGGACTGGAAAGCGTTTCTAGGCCCGGCCAAATACCGCGAATTCGACGCGCATCAATTCTACAACTGGCGCGCGTATCTGGACTTCGGCGGCGGCCAGATCACCGACCTCTTCACGCATTGGATTGACGTGGTGCACTGGTTCGTAGGCGAGGATTTGCCTATGGCGGCGACGGCCGCCGGAGGCGTCTTCGCTTATCCCGACGGACGCACAGCGCCGGACACGATCAGCATCCAACTCGAATATCCCAACAAATGGATCGCCACGTTCGACGCCACACTAGTTCCCGGGGCGCGAGGCGCGGCGCTGGAATTGATGGGAACCAATGGCCGGCTCTACATTGACCGCGGCGGTTACACTTACCAAGAGATGGCCCAGCGTAGAGCCGCTCCGCCGCCTCCGGTCGAGCGCAAAAATACCAAGTCGCTCGAACAGCAGCACGTCCGCAACTTCCTCGACTGCGTGAAGTCGCGGCAGACGCCCAACTCCGACATCGTCAGCGGCCACCGTTCGGCGCTGGCCTCGCATTTGGGCAAGAACGCCTATCTGCAAAAACGCCGCGTCACGTTCAATCCGGCCAGCGAAAAAGATCACGTCCTAGCCCCAGCTTCACAGGCCAAAAAGTAAACCGCAGGCGCCGAAATGTAACTACCTCGACAATGTCACATTTCGGCGGCCATTCGATAGACCGCCAACTGATTGAAAAATAACCGAGTTTGAGGCTAGCCGAAAGCATGGCTGCCTCAATTGAAAAAGAAACCAAAAGCA
>Ga0187894_10003192_pt1 | contig 18692 bp, 20 predicted proteins | sample GBC1701081metaG_FD_136650 | JGI IMG/M metagenome (GOLD analysis project Ga0187894, IMG submission 136650) | White microbial mat communities from a lava cave in the Kipuka Kanohina Cave System on the Island of Hawaii, USA - GBC170108-1 metaG ...
ATGATCTACATGGAGAGCACGTCCGCCAGCGACGGCTCCTACACGCTCAAAGTGACGTTTGAACTGGGTACGAACATCGACATCGCATCGGTGCTGGTGCAGAACCGCGTGAATATCGCCCTGCCCAAGCTGCCCGACGAGGTCAAGCGCCAGGGCGTGACGACGGACCGCGTGTCGTCGAACATCATCACCGTCTTCTCGCTCGCCCCCAAGGACGCGGAGGTCGCCAGGAAGTACGACGACTTGTTCACGGCCAATTACTTGACCATCAACCTTTTGGACGAGGTCAGCCGGATCACCGGCGTGGGCGACGCCAAGATCTTCCCCGCCAAGGACTACGGCATCCGCCTCTGGCTCGACCCCGATCGCCTCAAGTCCCGCGGCCTCACAACGATGGACGTGATCAATGCCCTCAAGGAGCAGAACGTTCAGGTTGCGGCCGGCGCGATCGGCCAACCGCCGGCGCCGACGGGGCAGGCATATCAGTACAACGTCTCGACCCTCGGGCGACTCAACAGCGTCGAGCAGTTTGAAAGCGTGATCGTCCGCGCCGACGGCAACCGCATTATCAGGGTCAAAGATGTCGCGCGGGTGGAACTGGGCGGTAAGTCTTACGACCTGCTCGCCCGGTACGGCGGACTCCCGGCCGCCGCCATGGTCGTTTATCAAGCGCCCGGCGGCAATGCGGTCCAGGTCGCCCGGGATGTGCAGGCCCTTCTCGAGTCCAAGTCGCGGGCGCTTCCGGATGGGCTGGAGTTCCACACGGTCTACGACACCTCGAAGTTCGTGCTCTCCGCGATCGACGAGGTATTCAAGACCTTCTATGAGGCGCTCGCCCTCGTGCTCGGGGTTGTCGTGATCTTCCTGGGGAGTCTGCGGCTTTCAGCAATCCCGATGCTCGCGATTCCCGTGTCGATCATCGGCACGTTTTTCTTCGCCAAGGCGATGGGCTTTTCGGTCAACCTGCCGGTGCTCTTCGGACTCGTCGTGGCCATCGGCATCGTCGTGGACGACGCCATCGTCGTCGTGGAGAACGTCGAACGCGTCATGAAGGAAGCCCACCTCCCGCCCAAAGAGGCCACGATCAAGGCGATGAAAGAGGTGCTGGCCCCGGTCATCAGCATCACCGTCGTGCTCATGGCGGTCTTCGTGCCCACGGCTTTCCTGCCCGGGATCAGCGGGCAACTGTTCCGCCAGTTTGCCCTCACCATCGCCGCGAGCACGTTTCTCAGCGGCATCTGCGCGGTGACTCTCACGCCGGCTCTCTGCGGAGTCATCCTGAAGACGCACAAGGAAGGGCACAAGCCCTTCGTTCTCGTCCGATGGTTCAACGCGGGCTTCGACGCATTGGCCAACGGCTACGCCCGCCTCGTCAAGTTTCTCGTCCACCCGGCCGTGGTCGTGTTCACGCTGGCGGGTTTCGGCGCGTGCGTCGTCGGCATCGCCTGGACATTCACCAAGGTGCCCACCGGCTTCGTGCCGCTCGAAGACCGCGGCCTCGTCCTCGCCGAGGTGTGGATGCCGGATTCATCGTCGCAGGAGCGCACTCTGGAGGCGGTCAAGAAAGTCGAAGCGATCCTGGCGGAGACAGACGGCGTCCGGAACTTCACGTCTCTGCCCGGCTTTTCGATGATCAACAACAACGGCTCGAACTACGCATTCTTCTTTGTCGGTCTGGAGGACTGGGATGTGCGTCTGCCCAAGGGGCGTGACCTGGCCACGATCATGGCCGAAGTGCAACGGAAGACCGCGCGGATCCCCGACGGCCTGTGCATCGTGTTCTCGCTGCCCGCCGTCGATGGCGTCGGAAACGCCTCGGGCTTTGACCTTCGGATTCAGGATCGCGCGGGAGTCGGGCGCCAGGCCATGGGCGAGATCGTGCAGGGGCTGGTGGCCGACGGCAACGCGCAATCCAAACTTCGTGGCGTGAACAGCGCTTATCGCGCCTCTGTCCCCCAGTTCTTCGCCGATGTCGACCGCGAGAAAGTCAAGAAACTCGGCATCCCGCTCCAAGATGTGTTCTCGACGATGTCGGGCTACCTCGCCGCGGCGTACGTGAACGATTTCAATCTGTTCGGGCGCACCTGGCAGGTCAGCGTCTCCGCCGACAGCCGCTTCCGCGCCAGCCCCGATGACATCTCGCGCCTGGACGTGCGCAAGCCCGACGGCAGCATGGTCCCGCTCGGCTCACTGATGAGCGTGCGCGAATCGATGGGCGCCGACCGCGTCATCCGCTACGACATCTTTCCCGCCGCCGTACTGCAGGGCCAGCCCGCTCCCGGCATCTCGTCCGGCGAGTCGCTGGGTGTTGTCCAGAGCATGGCCGATGCGAAGCTCCCACCGGGCACGACGTACGAGTGGACCGCGCTCTCCTACCAGGAAAAACTCGTCGGCGATCAGGCGATCATCGTCTTTGCGATGGCGTTGCTCGTCGTCTATCTCATTCTCGCCGCGCTCTACGAGTCATGGTTCATCCCGCTCTCGGTCATCCTGTCGATTCCACTCGCGGTTCTCGGCGCGATGGCCGGCCTGATGTGGCGCGGCATGGACAACAACATCTACACCCAGGTCGGCCTTGTGCTCCTGGTCGGCCTCGGCGCCAAAAATGCAATTCTGATCGTCGAGTTCGCGAAGGCGTACCGCGAGCAAGGCAAGGGAATTGTTGAATCCGCGGTCGAGGCCTCTCGCCAGCGGCTCCGCCCGATCCTCATGACCGCGTTCGCGTTCATCCTCGGTGTGCTCCCGTTGATGATCGCGACGGGCGCGGGCGCCGCCAGCCGTCAGGCCATCGGCACGGCCGTGTTCTTCGGCATGATCGGCAACACCTTCCTCGGTCTCATCTTCACGCCCGTTCTCTATGTTGTGATCCAGGCCACGACCGAGAAGGTGCTGAGGATCAAACCCTCGCAGCCGAAAGCGGCCCCGATCGTCGCCGGCGCGCCGGCCGCAGCCGCGCCGGCCCACGCCTGATCAACACTCTCGGGTTCCGCGCTGCGCGGCCGTCCGCACGCGCGGCGTGGGTCGAATCGCGCGGCGCGAGTACCCTTATCCCATGCCGTACATCGCCCTGCGCATGCTGATCGGCGATCGCGCCAAGTTCATCGGCATCATCATCGGGCTTTCGTTCGCGTCCCTGCTCATCACCCAACAGGCGTCGATCTTCATCGGCATCATGACACGCACATTCGGCTTCATCACCGACACGTCGCTGCCGGATATCTGGGTGATGGACGAGAAGGTCCAGTTCATCGACGACATCAAGCCGATGCAGGACACAATTCTCCAGCGGGTGCGCGGCGTCGAAGGAGTGGCCTGGGCCGTGCCGCTCTACAAGGGCCTGCTCAAAGCACGGCTCTCCAACGGTCTGTTCCAGCAATGCAATGTGATCGGCCTGGACGACGCCTCGCTCGTCGGCGGGCCGCCCGTGATGGTCGAGGGCTCGCTGGCGGACCTGCGTCAGGCGGATGCGGTGATCGTGGACGAGTCCGGCGCTCGGACCCGCCTGGCAAAGCCCGTGGTGGACGAGCAAGGGATACCGATCCCCGGAGTGCCACCGCGTCCGCTGCGCATCGGTGACACGCTGGAACTCAACGATCACCGCGCGGTCGTCGTGGGGCTGTGCTCCGTTTCGCGCACCTTTCAGAGCCAGCCGATGATCTACACAACCTATTCGCGGGCGACCACGTTCGCGCCGCGCGAGCGAAAGCTGCTCTCGTTCGTACTGGTCAAGGCCGCGCCCGGCATTGATCCGCAGATGCTGTGCGCGCAGATCCGGGATCAGTCGGGGCAGGCGGCCTACACCGCGTGGGACTTCTCGATGAAGACCGTGCGCCACTTCATCAAGTACACCGGGATCCCGGTCAACTTCGGGATCGCCGTCGCGCTGGGCTTCTTCATCGGAACCGTGATCGCGGGCCAGACCTTCTACAACTTCACGCTGGACAACCTGCGCCACTTCGGCGCGCTCAAGGCCATGGGCGCGGGCAACCTGCGTCTGCTCGGCATGATCGTCCTTCAGGCGCTGACGGTCGGCGTCATTGGCTACGGGATCGGCGTCGGCCTCGCCGCGGCGTTCGGCTACTTCATGGGCGCGCCCCGTACGGAACTGGCGTTCCGGCTGATCTGGCAGACGCTGGCGGCGAGCGGCGCCGCGATCGCGATCATCTGCGTCCTCGCGTCGCTGCTTTCCATCGTCAAAGTCGTCCGGCTCGAGCCGGCCATCGTCTTCAAATCGTGAGGGTGCGTTCGAGTGGAGACGATCGTCGCCGAACCGCTCGATTTGCCGTCCGTCCCGGCCCCTGCTCTCGAGGGTGTCGCCGTGCACTGCGACAGCGTCACGAAGCATTACGGCGACGGAGCGGCGCGCGTCGTGGCCCTCCGCGGAATCGATTTGCAGGTGCGACTCGGCGAACTCCTCATGCTGGTCGGTCCATCCGGCTGTGGTAAGACGACGCTGATCTCGGTCATCGCGGGGATCCTCGACCGAGATTCGGGAAACTGCCACGTTCTGGGAATCGACTCGCAGGCGCTGTCGCAGCGCCAGCGAACCACCTGGCGGGGCCGCAACATCGGCTTTGTCTTCCAGCAGTTCAACTTGTTGCCGAGCCTGACCGCCGCGGAGAATGTCGCGGTGCCGCTCATGATCCTGGGGCATTCTCGCGGTGCGGCGATCCGCCAGGCGCGGCGAATACTCGATCGGGTCGGCCTGGGCGAGCGCACCGGCGCGCTCCCCTCGCAGCTCTCCGGCGGCCAGCAGCAGCGCGTGGCCATCGCCCGAGCCCTCGTGCACGAGCCTCGGCTCATCGTTTGCGATGAGCCCACCAGTTCGCTCGACCACGAAACGGGCCACGCCGTGCTCCAGATCATGCGCAGCGTTGCCGTGCGCGAGGACCGGGCGCTGATCATCGTGACCCACGATTCGCGTATCTTCCCCTTCGCCGACCGCATCGCCCGAATGGACGACGGGCGTATCGTTCGGATCGAGCAGGCCCCGCCCGCGGCCGGGCCCCGAGAGGATTGAGGCATGAGGATCGGCAACATCGCGCTCACCATCCTGGCGGCGGGCGGGTTGGGGTTTGCGGGCTACGTGGTTCGCACGCAGAACCAGCCGGTCGCGCCCGCCCAGCCGGTGGCCGACCCCGCGCACTCTCCCTTCGAAGAGCGCGTCTCCGGCGCGGGCATCATCGAGGCCAGCACGCGCAACATCGCCATCGGCACCAACATCGCCGGCGTCGTCACGCGCGTGCACGTGGAGGTCAACGACAGGGTGAAGGCCGGCGACCCCCTCTTTCAGGTGGACGACCGAAGCCTTCGCGCGCAATTGGGCGTCCGCGAGGCCGCGCTCGCATCGGCCGACGCCGATCTGCAACGCCTGGAAGCGATGCCTCGGATCGCGGAGATCCCGCCGCTGGAGGCGCGCGTCGCCGAAATGGAAGCCCTGTCCTCTGAGATGAAGGACCGCCTGGCGAGAGTCGAGGCGCTCGTGGCCAGCAACGCGGCGAGCGTGGACGATTTGACCGTTCGCCGGTTCGCGTATCTCGCCGCGGAAGCGAGACTCGCGCAGGCGCGAGCGGACCTCACACTCAAGAAGGATGGCGCCTGGGAACCGGACCTCGCCGCCGCCCGCGCGCGGGCCGAAGCAGCGCGGGCCGAAGTTGAGTCGGTGAAGACCGAGATCGAACGCCTGACCGTGCGAGCCCCCGTGGGCGGGACCATCCTCCAAGTCAACATCCGCGTCGGCGAATACGCGCCCGCCATGACGATGTCCACGCCCTTCATGGTCATGGGCGACACGGGCACGCTGCACGTCCGCGCCGATATCGATGAGTATGACGCGTGGCGAGTGCGCCCCGATTCGCCCGCCGTGGCGGCGCTGCGCGGCAACAGCACGCTCCGAACAAACCTGAAGTTCGTGCGCATCGAACCCTACGTCATCCCGAAGCGTTCGCTCACCGGCGACAGCAGCGAGCGCGTGGACACGCGGGTGCTCCAGGTCATCTACGAGTTCCCCGCCGGCGCGCTGCCCGCCTACGTCGGGCAACAGGTCGATGTGTTCATCGGGGCTTCGCCGCGCGAGGACCAAGCGCCTGCTCCCGCGAGGACCGAGGCAGCGCGCGGCTGACCGGTGGCGAGCCCGAATCTCGCCCCCCAACTCCGAGAGTTGAAAACGAGTATCGCGCTACGCGCCGATGCCCAGCGGCACGGGCTGACTCCGCGCCGCCTGCGCGGGCTGGAGCGCAATGCCCAGCGGGACGCGCTGGCCATCCGGGCCGTGCGGCGGGATCCCATCCTTCTCGATGATCTTCTGGATCGCCATGCACCCTTCAAGCAACTGCTCGGGTCGCGGCGGACAGCCGGGCACATAGACATCGACGGGGATGAACTGGTCGCAACCCTGCACCACGGCATAGGTGTCGAACACCCCGCCGGTCGAAGCGCAGGCGCCCATCGAAATGACCCAGCGAGGTTCGGTCATCTGCTGGTAGATCCGCTGGAGCACTGGCATCGTCTTGATGGCGATCCGCCCCGCGACGATAAGCAGGTCGCTCTGGCGCGGGCTGAACGACATCCGCTCCATGCCGAAGCGGGCGATGTCGTAGCGGCTGCTGGCCGTCGCCATCAATTCGATGCCGCAGCAGGCCGTGGCGAAGGGCATGGGCCAAAGGCTGCTGCGCCTGGCCCAATTGATCACGTGCCGCAACTGCGTCGTGAGGAACCCTTCGGCGGTGAGTGCGGCTTCGATGCCCATGGCGTCGCATGGATCATAGCCGGTTTCGCGCCCGATGCGCTTCGATGCACAGCCGCCGATCCGCGAGTCTCAGTTCTTCTTCTCTTTTGGCTCGAGGTACGGCAGCACCACGTTGTCGCGATCGCTCTCTTCCACCTGGTACTGATTCTCGGCCGGGCCGCTGGCCCGGATCACCTTGCGGTAGCAGCCGGGCAGCAGCATCGCCGTCGCCGCCACAAGCACGACCAGGCACGAGCGCCGCGATGTCGTTCCATCATCTCGAATCATGCGTGCCGTTCGTCCCCGCCCGCATTCTATCGTCGCGTTGCCGCACACCTTGAACACGCCGCTCCGACCATCCGGGACCCGTCCATACGCACTCCCCGGCCGATCAGCTTGCTTCCTCGCCCACCTGCCAGCGCAGAAACGCCTTGACTGTCGCATCCTTGGGCAGCAGGTCCTTAATCTTCTTGCTCTCATCGCGGATCCAGGGCTGCTCCAGCAGCGCCAGCTCGCTGTAGAGCTTGTTGATCTTGCCCTCGACCATCTTCTCCGCGATTTCCTTCGGCTTGCCCGACTCCATCGCCATCTCGATGGCCAACCGTCGCTCGCGATCGATCACATGCTGCGGAACATCGTTTCGGGTGACGCCCTGAGGCCGGGGCACCGCCGCGGCGATGTGCATGCAGATGTCGCGCGCCAGGTCCTGCGACACCGAGCCCTCGGCCTGGACCAGAACGCCGGTCTTGCCGTCGTGGTGCACGTAAGAGCCGAACATGGTCGCACCGCCGCCAGCGAGCTTGTGCACACGGGCCAGCGAGATGTTCTCGCCGGTGCTGATCCGCAGATCATCGACGACAGCGTTCATGGGCGCCGTGGGCGAAACGGCGCCCGCGTGCTCGGTCAGCGCGAGCGTCGCGATCTTCGTCGCTCCCGCGACGAACTTCTCGTTCTTGGCCGTGAAATCAGTCTCGGCGCGCAATTCGTCGATCGCCGCGGCCCTCCCGTCCGGCGCCAGCGCGATCGCAATGCGCCCGTCGCCGGCGGCGCGGTCGGTGCGTGTGTCCATCTTTCCCTTGAGTTTCTTGCGCAGCAGGTCCTCGGCCGCCTGCTCATCCCCGTTCGACTCCTGGAGCGCCTTCTTGCACTCCATCATGGAGAGTCCGGTCTTGTTGCGGAGTTTCATGACCTGCGCTGCGTTGATCTCGCTCATCGTCGTCTCCACTTCGTCCTCAAGATCTGCCCGCCCCCCCGCGGCTGCTGATCGGTCGCACCTGCCCTCGCCGTTCCCGGCGCCGGGCGCTCGTCAATGCCTTCCTTGAACATGCTCGCGGGGATCCACCCCCGCCTTGATCATCAGCCCTGACCGGCGTCCCGCTCGCCGTGCGGGCCCGCCGCGGCGCCCGCCCCGACCTCGGCTCCTTCGACGGGCGGGTTCGGCTCGTCGGCGCGGAACTGGCTCCGACGGCTCCGGCGCGCTCCACCCGGCGCATCGCCCGGCCGGCCGCCCGCTTCCGGACCGCCCAGCGACTCGCGCTCGCCGGTCTGCGCTGCGCGTTGCTGCTTGCCATCGACCACGGCGGCGCACAACTCCCGCACCACGACATCGATCGATCGCATCGAGTCGTCGTTGCCGGGTATCGGAATGTCCACGAGATCGGGATCGCCGTCCGTGTCGATCAGGCAGATCGTCGGAATGCCGAGCTTGCGGGCCTCCAGCAGAGCGTTGCGTTCGCGCGTCGTGTCGATCACGACCATCGCGCCCGGCAGCTTGTCCATGCCGCGGATGCCGTCGAGGTTGCGCTTGATCTTGCGCGTCTCGCGCCGCAACTGGCTCTCCATCTTCTTCGAGTAGGACTCGTAGCCGTCGGTCTTCTCGATGCCCTCGAGCTCTTCGAGGCGCTTCAGCCGCGAGCGGATCGTGCGGAAGTTCGTGAGCGTGCCGCCCAGCCAGCGCTCGGTGACATGGTGCATCTTCACATCGCCGACGCGCTGAAGGAGCACATCGCGCGCCTGTCGCTTCGTGCCGACGAAGCAGACATCGCGCCCCTCCGCCACCGTCTTGGCGATGAACTTCTTTGCGAGCAGGATCCCCTTGATCGTCTCGCGGATGTCGATGATGTGGATGCTGTTGCGCTTGCCGTAGATGAACGGCGACATCTTCGGGTTCCAGTTGCTGGCCCTCTGGCCGAAATGGATCCCGGCTTCGATCAGGTCTTTGACGAGTGAACTGGACATGACATGCACCGTCTGGCAGCGGGTCCGGCGGGAATGAGGACCGGAGGGGCTCGCCCGAGGGGCACTGCTGGCCCCACGCGGCGATGCCGCTCAATCCCGCCAAGGTCGCTTGGGTTTTCCGGCGGCGGCGGGCCTTGGCCCACTTCCGCACGGCAAAGAAAGCGCCTGCCCCTGGTCCGGCGACCGCCGGGACCATTCAAGGGGCCGGCCGCCGGTCGCGGCCGATCCTGGAGTGTAGCGGGCGAAGGAGTCGCCGCAAAGTGTCGCCGCGGTTTTGGCGAACTCGCGGCGGCTCTAGACTCCCGGATTGCAATGCGGCTGAATCGGTCCATCGTGACCCTGACCGCGCCAATCCTCGCGATCACGGGCCTCTTTGCCGCCGCATGCTTGAAGCAGCCCAGCCCCCCACCGCAGGCCGGTCGAGGCCTGTCCGGCCTGCCGATCAGCATCACCGTGCCGCAGCGGACCACCACAGCGGTTCCCGGGGCCGAGGAATTACTGTCGCTCACGATCGATGATGTCACAGGCGGACAGGTGATGGTGTCTCTCTTGCGGACCGGTGCCGGCGCGCTCGTCGGCCCGATTTCCATGGCGGAGGGATACTCGGTCACATTCGAGTTTGATGGCCGGCCATACGACCTGAGGCTTGACCGCCTGAGCAACTTTCTCGTCGGCAACGATTCGGCGACGTTCACGATCAGCGATCCTTCGAGCGGGGCCGCGGCCGTCCCGACTTCGCCGGAGCGCGATCGCATTGAACACCTGATTCAATCGATCGCAACAGTCCAAGACGCGGTCTTCATCCGCAACGGAGAGGAGCACTCGCCGGCCGAGGCCGCCGCGCACATCCGCTCCAAATGGCGCTCGCGGGAAACGGGCATCACCAGTGTCGAGCAGTTCATCGAGGAGGTGGCGACGCGCTCATCGCAATCCGGCGAGCCGTATCTGATGCGATTCTCGGATGGGCACGACGTCGAAGTTGCCGCATTCCTTCGCGAACGGCTGGCGGCATCGAAATCGGCAAAGTGAAAGTCCAAGACGTCTAATCGGGGCGAGAGGATTCGAACCTCCGACCTTTTGACCCCCAGTCAAACGCGCTAACCAAGCTGCGCTACGCCCCGCCAAGGCGCGGCCAATCAGACTCGCCGCGCCGAGAGCGAGCGTAGCCCGCCCCGTGCCGTGAGGCAAAATGCGCCCAACGCTCCGCCGGTCCTTCCGATGCGAAGACCCGCTAGTACCTGCCTGCCCGCATGACAAGCATCGTCTGATCGTCCGTCGGCGCTGCGCCGTTGGTGAACGCCGCCAGCGCTTGCGTCACGCGCTCCGCGCACGCGCTCGTTCGTTCCGAGCCGCACTCGCTCAGCACCCGATCGAGCCGCTGAGCGCCGAACAACTCCGGACCATCGATGCCGGGCCGCATCGACTCCGTGATCCCGTCCGTGTAGACCACGAGCAGGTCCTCCGGCTCGAGCGTGACGCCCGCCTCCTCGTAAGTCGCCGTGGGGTCAATCCCCAGCGGGAGCCCGCCGACCGCGTCGAGCCCCGACACGCTGCCGCGCCGAAGCAGGCGAGGCGGCGGGTGCCCGGCGGATACGTACGTCAGCCGTCGAGCGCGCGAATTCAGCATCGCGGCCCAGACCGTCACGAACAGGCCGTGGCGCAAATAGGTCGCGGACATGACCGCATTCATGCGCTCGAGAAACGCGCTCGCCGGCTTGCTCCGACTGCTCGGCAATTCGGCGTGGAGCAACGTCCGCATCACCGTCATGATGACCGCCGCAGGAGTGCCGTGCCCCGCCACATCCGCCACGATGAAGCCCCAATGATCGTCAATGAGCGGCACCACGTCGTAGTAGTCGCCGCTCGCAAAGGCGCTCGGCCGGTAGTACGGCGGCATCTCAAACCCGGGAATCTCTGGCAGCGATGCTGGCAGGAGCAGACGCTGGATCTCCCCCACCGCCCGTCGCTCGCGGTCAAGTTCTTCCAATGCCATCGCGAGCCGTGCTTCGGCGCCGCCCGACTGAAGAGCGATCGTCGTTGATGGCGCGCTCATATGGATCACCGATTCAAACTCAATCACGCGAGCCGGCCGCCGGCTGCCGCGCCGCGGGCTGTTGCTCGAGCCAGTTGTTCAGTCGAGTCGGCGCGAGCCGGGCGGCGTTGTCGGGTGTGAGCGTTCTTTCGCTCACTTCTACGCCGTAATAGGACGCTGTGACATCGGTGACCACCCGCCGCGCATCCTTGGTGGCCGCGAGGAACCTCCGGGCCGCCTCGTCGATGCCGATCACCTCCGGCCCCGCAACCTCGACGATCCGGTTCTGCGGCTGACCAAGCGCATAGTCCGCCACCGCCGCCGCGACGTCGCCCGCTGACATCGGCTGCATGAGCGCCGGAGGCAGCCGGACCGTCTGCCCATCGGTGCCCGCCTGGGCGATGGCGCCGATGAACTCAAAGAACTGTGTCGCGCGGACGATGGTGTAAGGGACCCCCGACGCGGCGATCGCTCGCTCCTGAGCCATCTTCGCGCGGAAGAACCCGCTCTCCAGCAGCCGCTCGGTCCCCACCACCGAGAGCGCGACGTGATGCCGCACACCGGCCTTCGCTTCAGCGGCGGTGACGGTGCGCGTCGAGCCCTCGAAGAACTTCAGCACCGCCGCGTCTTCCCACGACGGCGAATTCATCACGTCGACGACGACCTGCGCGCCCGCGAGCGCCGCGGCCAGCCCTTCACCCGTCACCGCGTTCACACCGGTGCTCGGCGATGCGGCGACGACTTCATGGCCCTTGTCGCGCAGGATCTTGACCACCCTCGACCCGATGAGGCCGCTTCCGCCGAAGACGACGATCTTCATGTGCGCCTCCCGGGCCTGACGGCCCTATGCGCTGCGCCGCTGGAATGCGGAGCCCTTGGTGCAACAATGCCCCACGTTCAATGAACAGGCAAATCCTAGCTCAACGACTCTCCCGTATGCTGATCTCGTTGTGGAGCGACATCGGATCGCTTGACCGTGTCTTAGCAAATGGGCGCGAAGACCTGGATGCTTGTGTACTCGGACGCCGATGCGCGCGAGGCGCTGAGTCGTCATCCCGCGCTCGACCGGGACAGGACGCTCGAACTCGCGCGGAAGTTGTTCCCTCGGGAGACGCTGCAGCCTATCGGCGACGCTGATCTGTCCTACACCTGTCCCCCCGACTACGAGCTGTGCATCGGGTGCTTTCGCGGCGTCTCGGTCGTGGCCGCGGCGGAATTCGGGATCGACTACCCATCGAAGCTGGAGCCGCGCTTCATCGCGCAAGGCAGCGAGGGCACGACTTCGCTGCACGCGATGCACACCGTCGTCGACTGGTTCGCGTTCGCGCGGTGGATCGACGGCCAGCTTGTTCGGTCGCTCAGTCTTTCACCGGACAGCGGGATTCTCGAGAACATCGGCTCGAGACTGCCGTTTGAGGAGCCGTTCTGGTCGGGCGAGCATCCGGCCGTCGACGACGAGGAAGACAGCGGCTATCCCTTTCCATTTCATCCGCTGGAACTGGGAGAGGCGGCGTTGTCAGCCCTCTTCGGCTTCCACCTCGAGGGCCCTCCCGACTCCGCACTCTTCGAGCCCGAATCGGTTCCCCTCTTGCGCTTTTCGCGTTCGCGCTCGCGCTGGAAGTTCTGGCGCTGAACGCACGCGGGTCGTCAAAGGAGCCCGCACGGCCCGCACTCGGTCCAGTCCTTATTGGATGCGCCCATGAACCGGAGCACATGGATTCGACAGTTCCGCCGCCGGGTGTCTACCGCCCTCTCGATTGTCATCCTTGTCACGTTCGCCTGCTTCCACGCGCCGGCACAGCAACTGCCGCCCGGCGGAACAACGTCCTGGGAAATCCACGGTGTGGAAGAAATCGTCACCTTCTTGCTCTTCGACCCCAAGGACCCGGCAGTCGTCCTGCCTGCGGGGCTTCGATTCGTGCTTGCCCGTGAGGTGGAAATGCCTGAGGTGCAGGAGCACCTCAAGCAACGCCCGGAGCACGCGGAATGGGCCTTCTCGATCGTTGAGATCTGCCGGGACAAGGCGTTTCTTCTCGACGGCAAGGCCCCAACCCGACCGAAAGACGGAGCCAGCGGCCTCTGGATCGCGCCAGTCGACCCTTCGCAACTTGTCGCCCAGGTCGGCGAGGAGAGATTCGAAGCCATCGCTCCGTCCGATGGGGCTGTGATAGTGCTTGGGCTGTGGATCCCCGATCGTGACTACGTCGCGTACATGCGCACTCGCGGTCATCACGCCGAGTTCGGAATGGCGACCCTCGTCAAGGACAGCGGTGGCGCATTGCAGGGCGAAATCAAGTCGGACGACCTGAACGTGAAGGCCTCGGTGACACCACGCGGCGAAGCGAGAGAGGATCCGGATGATTCCGGCACTCAGTTGCTCTTCCAGCCGGGGCAAAGGGTCGAAAGCGTCATCGTCATTGCCGGCGCGAAGGCGCGGCACCGCGAGTGCGACGCGGAGTGGTCGAAGTCGGGCGGGCATCCGCTTTCGCGCGGCGTATTCGTCGGCCCGACGTACGTCACAACCTATGGCGTGCCGCTCAAGGGAAGCGCGTATCGGCTGCACGGAGCGGGTCGGCCGTAACGGCGGCTGTCATTGTCGGCGCCGCGATCGGTTCGGATCTTCAAGGAATCCCCGATGAACTGGAGTAGACGGATTCGGCAGTTCCACCGCTGGATGTCCGTTCTCTTCACGCTGGCTGTCATCGCGAATTTCGTCGCACTCGGATTGAGCGGCGGCGCGATGCCCCCACCGTGGATCACCTATGCGCCGCTACTCCCGCTTTTCTTGCTTATGCTCACCGGTCTTTACTTGTTCGCGCTGCCCTACGCCGCCAAGTGGCGCAGCGCCCGAAGCACCGTGAAGTGAACCCGATGGCCGGTAAGACACCCAAGACGGGACCGAAGGTCGGCACGCGAGGAACTGAAGCGAAGATCCGCTTCAGCGCAAGACTCGTTAAACCGAAAGCGACCGCGAACGGCGGGGCGAAGGCCGCCTCCGGAAGTTGGTCCTTTCTGAACCTGCCCGACGCAGCCAGCGCGAAACTCCCCTCGCGGGGCATGGTGTCGGTTGAGGGCACGTTCAACGGCTCGCCGTTCCAGGCCACGCTCGAGCCGGATGGCAAGGGCGGCCACTGGCTCAAGGTAGACCGCAAGTTGCGCCAAGCGGCACGCGCCGAAGCAGGCGACATCGTCACACTGGAAATCGCGCCGCTGCCCCCCGGGCGGGAACCGGAACCCCAGGTGCCGCCGGATCTGCGCAAGGCTCTCGCGGCCGCGCCGTCCAAGGCGCGGGGGGTCTGGTCGGACATCACGCCCATCGCCCGCCGAGACTGGATCTACTGGATCACTTCCGGCAAGCGGTCGGAGACGCGCGCCATCCGCGTGGAAAAGGCCTGCGACATGCTCGCCAAGGGCAAACGACGCGCCTGCTGCTTCGATCGTTCCGGGATGTACGACAAGAGCCTCTCCTGCCCCCTCGCCGACACGGCCGACGACGAGTGAGAAGACATGCCAATACACAAAGACATCCTCGCGTACAACGCCGCCCAATCGGCCGGCGACAAGCGCATCTGCGCCGCCCTCGCCAAGGCCATCGATCAAGGCCTGCCCGGCGCGGAGAACAAGATCTGGCACCGGCACCCCGTGTGGTTCCTCGATGGCAACCCGATCGTCGGGTACCACAAACTCAAGGACTGCATCCGCCTCCTGTTCTGGAGCGGCCAATCTTTCGATGAGCCCGGCCTCGCGCCCGAGGGCAGTTTCAAGGCCGCCGAAGCACGGTACACCTCGGTCGATCAGATCGCGGCCGGAAACCTCAAGCGGTGGCTCAAGAAATCGAGCAAGATCCAGTGGGACTACAAGAACATCGTGAAGCGCAAGGGCAAGCTCGTACGATTGAAGTAGCGGACGTCAAGCCGTCGCGCAGCCACCGTTAACATGATCGCCATGAAGTCGGCGCACTCGCGCCACTGGAGGCTCCCATGAAACGACTGTCTGTAACGCTGACCATCGGCGCGCTCACCGCCTGGGCGCTGACGAGCACGGCGCTCCTGCGCGCCGCACAGAAGAATGGAGACTCACCCGTGCGACTGGGCAACTTCTCCGTCAGCCTCACCGTCAAGGACCTCGCCACCTCGCGCTCGTTCTACGAGAAGCTCGGCTTCCGCGCCCTGCCCTTCGGCGCCAAGAACTTCGTGATTCTTCAGAATGAAACGGCCACCATCGGGCTCTTCCAGGGAGTGTTCGAGAGGAACACCCTCACCTTCAATCCCGGCTGGAACCGCAACGCCGCCCCGCTCGCGGACTTCGACGATGTGCGCGACATCCAGAAGTTGCTCAAGAGCCGCGGCATCACTCCGGTGACTCCCGCCGACGAGTCAACCACGGGTCCCGCGAGCCTGATCCTCACCGATCCGGACGGCAATCCGATACTCATCGATCAGCACGTGCCCAAGGCTGGGAAGTAGCCGCCGTTCCATCCGCCGACGGGATTCGGGCCGCTAATTCCTAAACCAAATGGTTTGACATTGGCCGGGCCTCGGCTATACTAAACCATATGGTTCCAGATCGATCCCCCACCCTCGACCGCGTCTTTCATGCCCTGGCCCACCCGGCCCGCCGGGCCATGCTCCGCCAGCTGGCCGATGGCGAGCGGAACCTCAGCGAACTCTCCGCCCCGCTCCGGATGTCCTTCCCCGCGGCATCCAAGCACGTCCGCGTGCTCGAGCGGGCCCGCCTCGTCCGCCGCCGTGTCGCCGGGCGCACACACATCTGCCGCATGAACACCGATCCCCTCAAGCAGATCCAGGAATGGACAGAGAAGACCCGCAGGCACTGGGAGCAGAACTTCCAGCGCCTCGACGCCGTCCTCGAAGTACTCACGGCGGCCGAAACTCGAACCAAAGGAGACCGACGATGATTCAGACCGGATCCCTCAAAGTCACGACTCCATCCGACCTCGAGATCGTCATGACCCGCACGCTCAATGCATCGCGCCGCCTTGTGTGGGACGCGATGACCAAGCCGGACCTCATCCGGCGCTGGCTCTTCGCGCCGCCGGGCTGGGAGATGACCGAGTGCGAGATGGATGTTCGCGTCGGCGGAAAGTTCCGATGGTCTTGGAACGGGCCCGATGGCCGCCATGGCATGGCCATCTGGGGCGTGCACCGCGAAGTCGTCCCGCACTCAAAAATCGTTCACACCGAGCGGATGGAGATGGGCCCGGGCGCCGGCGCGTGCGGCCCGGACCCCGAAGGTGGCGGCGCGTGGGAACTGCTCGCGACGCTCGAACTCACCGAGAAAGACGGCAAGACCCAACTCAAGATGACGCTTCTCTTCCCGAACAAGCAGGCGCGCGATGGCGCGCTGGCCTCGGGCATGGAGCAAGGCGTCTCCATCGGCTACGACCGCATGGAGGAGTTGCTCGCCCAGCACAAGTGAACCACCCGGCTCCCGCGCGGCGATGCGCACGATCAGCGCGTCGCCGCGCGCGGCCCAATGAGGTCCCACTTGTTCCCATACAGGTCTTCGAATACCGCGACCGTGCCATAGGGCTCCTCCCGCGGCGGCCGAACGAACTTCACACCGCGGCTGTGCAGCGCCTCGTAATCGCGCCGGGAATCATCCGTGTGGAGGAACGCAAACACGCGCCCGCCGGTCTGATTCCCGACCGCCGCCTTCTGCTCCGGCGTCACCGCGCGGGCCAGCAGCACATCGCATCCGCTTCCTGCCTTCTCTCCCGGCGGGCGCACCCGCACCCACCGCTTCCCGCCCCCAAGATCCGCGTCTTCCACGAGCGAGAATCCGAGCTTGCCGACGTAAAACGCGATCGCCTCGTCATACTCGCGGACCACGATCGTGAACAGCGCGATCCTCATGCTGCACCAGCGCGAGTGTACGGAGGCGCATCGCTAGGATGTTGACATGGGCGCATCAGCGACGGCACGGGCCGCCGGTCTCGCCGCGATGATCGGCGGCGTGCTCGGCCTCCTGCTCGCGCCGGCGATGGTGATCGTCAAGTACCAGACCGGCTGGTCGGTGATCCCCAAGCCCGCGTGGATCGGCGTGGTCGAGCCGGCGCTGGAGTCAGTGTTCACGTTCGCGACACCCGTCCGCCTCTGGGTCATCTACGGCAGCATCTGCTCCGTCGCGCTCGTGCTGATGTTCGCCGGTCTCATTGCCTTCGTGTCGAGGCTCGGGCGAGAGCGGCCCGGCGCGCGCCCGTGGGGATGGTGGATCATGATCGTCGGGCTCGCGCTCGTGATCCCGGGCGATCTTGTCCACACTTTGACTTGGCACCAGGATGGGCTCACCGTTCCCACTCCGGGCACCAATCCGCTCGCTAACACGGCCTACGCCGTTCACATGATGGGGATGAACTTCGTGCTCATCGGCTCGCTTTGGGCCGGCATCTCCGCACTTCGCCGAGGTGACCGGCCGCGCTGGCTCGGCATCGCATTGCTGCTCATCGCGCCGGGCGCTGTGCTGCTCTCGCTCACCCTCCTCCCCACGTCTCCTAGCGGCGGGCTTTGGATGTTCAGCGTGATGATCGTGCTCATTGGATGCCGCTTGATCCTCGATCCGCGATTTGCATCTGCCACGCCCAGTTCGATTTCCTCCGCGTCCTCCGCGCCTCCGCGGTGAATGATTCCGTAGCATGTTGCTGACCAGGAGGAGACCACCGTGCCCACCAAGACACCCGCCTTCGCTGCTCAGACCGCCGAGACCCCCCTCGCGATCACCAGCATCGAGCGCCGCGACCCCGGCCCCAGCGATGTGCAGATCGACATCCAGTACTGCGGCGTGTGCCACTCCGACCTCCACGCCGCCAGGGGCCACTGGGATTTCTTCATCCAGCACCCGGTCGTGCCCGGGCACGAGATCGTCGGGCGCGTAGTCAAGGTCGGCGCGCAGGTGAAGTACCACAAGGCCGGCGACCTCGTCGCCGTCGGCTGCATGATCGATTCGTGCAAGAAGTGCCCGCAGTGCACGCGCTGCCTGGAGCAGTACTGCGATGTCGGCGCCACATGGACCTACGGCTCGCCCGACCCTCACTTCCCCGGCAAATCCACCTGCGGCGGCTACTCCAGGCAGATCGTCGTCGATCAACGCTTTGTGCTTCGGCTCTCGCCGCACGTCAACCTCGCCGCCAGCGCCCCACTGCTCTGCGCCGGCATCACCATGTACTCGCCGCTGAAGCACTGGGGCGCGACGAAGAGTAAGAAGGTCGGCATCGTCGGCCTCGGCGGCCTCGGACACATGGGGGTCAAGTTCTCGCGCGCCTTCGGCTGCCACACGGTGCTGTTCACGACCTCTGCGGGCAAAGTCGAAGACGGCAAGCGCCTGGGCGCCGATGAGGTGGTCGTCTCCAGGAACGAAGACGAGATGACCAAGCACGCCGGCAGTTTCGACTTCATCGTGAACACGGTGGCCGCCTCGCACAACCTCGACCCGTTCATCAATCTTCTGCGCGTCGATGGCACGATGTGCCTGATCGGCGCGCCGGAACACCCCCACCCCTCGCCAGGCGTCTTCCCGTTGCTGTTCCGGCGCCGCGCCATCGCCGGCTCGCTCATCGGCGGCATCGCCGAGACGCAGGAGATGCTCGACTTCTGCGCCAGTCGCGAGATCGCCTGCGACATCGAGATGATCCCGATGGACGGCATCAACCAGGCCTACGAACGCATGCTCAAGAGC
>Ga0187894_10003193_pt1 | contig 18687 bp, 11 predicted proteins | sample GBC1701081metaG_FD_136650 | JGI IMG/M metagenome (GOLD analysis project Ga0187894, IMG submission 136650) | White microbial mat communities from a lava cave in the Kipuka Kanohina Cave System on the Island of Hawaii, USA - GBC170108-1 metaG ...
CCACGATCGGGCGCCGAGGCAGGCCTCCGCGCGCGACCGCGCCAGCACGTCGATCACCGAGAGCGGTTGCGCCGGGAAGGACAGCGACACGTTCAGGCTGACCAGCAGCTTGCCGTCGCTCTCGTCCACGTGCCAGTAGCGCGACGGCCAGTACAAGACGTCGCCCGCGCGGCCGTCGAGGATCTGCGATTGATCGAGATACGGCGCGACGTCGACGCCGGCGAGCGACATGTCGTGCCGCGCGGCGCCGGCCGGCGCGAGGTGCGAGAACACGTCGAACGGCCAGACGCGTACGCGCTTGCGGCCCGCGAGCACGAAACTGAACATCGCTGCGTTGGTCTTGTGAATCGCGAACGGCGGGGCCTTGTCGTCCGTGACGCACACCTCCGCGTCGACGCAGCCTGATGGCAGGCCGACGCGCGCCAGCAGTCCGCTGAGGCACGCCCGCAGCCGCATCCACAGCGTCGGGTCGTACACCTGGACGTGCTGCAGCACGAGGCTGAACGTGCCGCCGTCGAACGCCATCCGGATGCGCGCCGCGTACGCGTCGAGCGACGCGTCCGCCGGGCCTGGCGCCCACGTCACCGGGTGCCGCACGCTCGTCGCGCCCGAGAAGAAGCGCAGCGTGACGGAGGGATCGCCGCGTTCGAGCGCCGCGCGTGCCGCGACGATCGTGGCGAGGATCGTCTCGGGCGACGCGATCAGATCCTCGGTCCCGCGGTGCAGCCGCACCGGCTTCGTTTCCCAGTTGTACTTCAGGAACTCGTCCCAGAATGCGTCCGCTATGGGGAAGTCTTCCGACGCCGCGTTGGTCATGGCCTACCTCGATCGCGCCGTGCTCCCGACGTACTCCCGCCGTGGTCAGCGCTGCCGCGCGGCAGCCTGTCGTCCTGCGTGTCGTGCTTGTCCGGTCTTGTCTTGATTCTAGCGCGCTTCGGACGCGCTTCTGGGGCGATGCCGCAATCCGCGGATGGCGCACAGCTTCTGCAGCACCGTGCGCACGTCGTCCGGCGACAGTTCGTACGTCGTCCCGGCCGCCTGCGCGATGCCCGCCGTGAGCCGCATCAGCCCGCCAACCCGGATGGCTTCACCAGTATTGAGGCGCGCCAGCATGGTCGGCAAGTGGGGATGGGCAGGAAGAATCAGGGCGTGGCCGTTGGCCGAGCAGAGGATCTCGTGCTCCCCGTCCGACATCCAGGCAATGGGGTGTTTGGCGTCCGCCTGGACGACGTCCTCCTCGCGGAGCACGGGTACGCGGTCTGGCGCTGGTACGGATTCGAATCCACTGGCGGTCAGACGAGAAAGCCACGTTAAACGCAGATGGCGTTCGAGGGACGAACTGCCGGCGAGGTCCTTGAACACGTCCAGGGCATGGCTCATGCCGGCGGGCATGTGGCTGGCGCCCTGCGGCACGCGGCTGGACGAGAGCGGATACATCTCCTGGGTGGCCTCGCGTCCGAGACGTTCGGAGACGAGCCGTTCGGCCGCGCGGGCGAGGGAACTGGCGGGTTGGCCGTTCAGATAACTCGACAGGTGCAGGGTGACGTGGAGGCCGCCGCGCGACTCCACGGCGTGCCATTACGTCGACGGCCAGTACAGCACGTCGCCCGGCTCGCCCTCCAGCACGATGGCGCTCTCGCGGAACTGCTCGCGATCGATTCCGTGCAGGTCGATTTCCTTGTGCGGCGCGTCGGGGTCGCGCGTCAGGTGGTGGAGGCGTTCGAACGGCCAGACGAGGACGCGCTTGTGTCCCTCGACGACGAACGTGAAGACGCCGGCGGAGTCCTTGTGGAGGCCGAAGGGACTGGCGGTATAGGTGCCGACGATCAGCCGGGCGTCGGCGGCGCCGGCGGGCAGGGCGCCGAGCGCATCGAACGCGCCGCCGAGGAAATCGCGCATCTCCTCCCACAGCGGGACGGAGAACACCTGGAACGGCGTCACGATCAACGTAAACGGACGGCCGTCGAGCGCGGCGCTGACGCGCGCGCCGTACGCGGCGAGGGAGCCGTCGGCCTGCTGGGGGAGATACGGGACCGGGTCCAGCGTCTGCGCGTGGTCGATGAACAGGCGGACGTCGTGCCGGTTCGGCAGCGTGCGGGCGCGGCACGCTTCCGCCGCGGCGACGAGCGCCGGGAAGATGTCGCGATGGGCGGTCAGGGCGGCGCCGAACGGCGGGCCGAAGACTGCGGGGCGCTTCTCCCAATAGCGGGTGGCGAACTCGGACCACGACGGAGCAGGCTCACGGCTCATGCACGGCATCTCGCACCTGAACGCTGGCAACGGTGAGACCGACGTGGGAGGATCGTCGGAGTCGACCAAGCATAGCCGATGACGCCGACGCCGGCACGTCAGCCACGGCGTCGATGGCGCGACGTCCTGGGACCTGCGGAGTCGGATATCGCGTGGACCGATGACGCAGAGCGCGTCGCGACCGTTGACGCGCTGGCGCTCGCGAACGTCGTCCGAGCGCGCAGCCTGCTCCGGCGACGAGCCGGGCAGCGAGGCCGGGCACACGCATCAGCACGATGACGCGGCGACGTCGGTCCATCGGCTCAGTCGACTCGTGTGCGCGTCCGACGCGGCGCGGTGTGACGCGTGGATGCGCCGACGGGCCGTGTGCTCGACCGTTCGTCACGCGCGCGGCGACGCTCGAGGCGAAACTCGCGGCCGCGGGCCGGCGTATGGCGTCTTAAGTGTTGTGTCCTCCGTGATGAAGACTTCACCGGCGGAATGCGGCGGGGGGAAGCGATCGCTCCAATCGCGCATCCTGGCTCACACGCTCCGGCCGGAAGACGTCGGTTCAGCTATAATTCTCGTATCGCGTGATGAAGCTGCCTGAACCCAGACGGGGCTCTCCCCCGGCGGGGCAGTCGTCCAGGCGATTGCACGCCGCCATCATTCCTTCCCTCAATTTCGTGAGCCTTGTCTGCGTGTGCGTGCTGGGCGGTCTCACACTCGTCCCCACGCTCGCCGCAGCCCGGCGATCGACGCCTCCAGCCCCGACCACCTCGTCTTCGCCGCCGCCGGCGGCCGCGGACGCGGCGGACGGAAAGTCTCCCCAGGAGGCGCCTCCGATCCTGCTGGCCGAGATTCAGGCGCGCGCGGAGCGTGTCATACGCGCGCGGCGCGCGCTCGTCGAAGGCCGCTTCGCCGACGTCGAGAGCATCGCCGCCGAGCCCGGCGCATCGCCAGCGGTACAAATCATCCGCGCGCGCGCCGACATCGAGCGCGGCCGGTACGACGAGGCGCAACAGCAGTTGCGGACGTTGTCCGCCTCGTCGGCCAAGGGCATCGGCAAGGGCGGCGACGCGACGCTCGAACTGGGACTCCTGCAGTGGCGGCGCGGTCAGCGCGTCGACGCGACGGAATCGCTGCGTCAGGTGCTCATCGCCTTCCAGGAGCAGACGAACGAGCCGACGGCGGAGACGTTCGTCCGCGCCGGCCGGGCCGCGCGCGCGCTCGGGCAGCATCGCATGGCGAACTCGATGCTGCAGCGGGCGTCGCTGATGGATCCGCGGACGCCGGACGCGCAGACCGCCTGGGGCGAGCTCTTCTTCGAGAAGTACAACGTCCCCGAAGCGGTCGAGGCCTTCCAGGCCGCGCTGAAGATCGATCCCAAGTGGGTTCCGGCGCTGGTCGGACTCGCGCGCGCGCAGGCGGACAACAACAGCGAACTGGCGTCGCGCGCCGCGAGCGAAGCGCTGGCCATCAATCCCCAGTCCGTAGATGCGCGTCTCCTCCTCGCGGACCTCGCGCTCGACGGACGCGTGCTGAAGGACGCCAAGACGCACATCGCCGAAGCGCTCAAGGTGAACCCGTCCAGCCTCGACGCGATCGCGCTCGACGCCGCGGTGGCGCAGATCGAAGGACGTCCGGAGGACGTCGATCGCCTGGCGAAGCAGGCGCTCGCGATCAATCCGCTCTTCGGCGACATCTATCGCGTCCCCGGCCGGCACGTCGCGGGGCACTATCGGTTCGACGAAGCGGCGGCGCTGACGGAGCGCGCGCTGCAGGTGGACCCCGACAGCACGCGCGCACGCGCGGACCTCGGCATGCACCTGCTGCGCACGGGCGACGAGCCGGGCGCGCGCAAGGCGCTCGAGAAAGCGTTCAGCCAGGATTCCTACGACTTCGTCACGTATAACCTCCTCCAGATGCTGGACTCGCTCGACAAGTTCGAGACGATCCAGGACGGCGATCTCGTCATCCGCATGCACCCCGAGGATGCGAAGGTGATGCGCGAGGCGGTGCGGTCGCTGTCGCGCGACGCGATGGCCGCGCTGCGCGAGCGGTACGGCTTCACGCCGAAGGGGCCGATCCTCATCGAGCTGTTCCCGCGGCATGACGATTTCGCCGTGCGGACGCTGGGGCTGCCCGGCATGGTCGGGGCGCTCGGCGCCTGCTTCGGCCGGGTCGTCACGCTGGACTCGCCGCGCGCGCGTCCGCCCGGATCGTTCAACTGGGCGGCGACGCTGTGGCACGAGCTGGCGCACGTCTACACGCTGCAACTGTCGGAACAGCGCGTCCCGCGGTGGCTGACGGAAGGCATCTCGGTCTTCGAAGAGCGGCGCGCGCGGCCGGCGTGGGGGCGCGAAGGCGAGTTCGACTTCATCCGCACGATGGCGCGGGACGAACTGATCCCCGTCCGCGAGCTCAACGCGGCATTCACGAGCGGGCGGACGATCAACCTCGCGTATCACGAGTCCTCGCTCCTCGTGGAGCACATCCACGAGCGCTTCGGGGACGAAGGCCTGCGGACGCTGGTGGCGGCGTATCGCGACGGCACGACGAACGAAGACGCGCTGCGGAAATCGCTCAACCTGGACATCGACGCGCTGCAGACGTCCTTCACGCAGTTCCTCGACAAGCGCTTCGGCGCGGCGAAGGCGGCGCTGGCGGACGCGACCGGCAAGGACACCGGGGAGGAAGGGCAGGAAGACGCCGACGCATCGGGCAGGCCCGAGGCGGACCCGTCGCCGAACCCGGAAACGCCGAGGCCCGAGACCCCGAATCCGGAAACGCCCAAACCAGGGACGCCCGGACCAGGAACGACTCCGACGGTCACCGTGCAGGGCGCGACCGCGGGACAGGCGGCCGAAGCTGCCGCGGCCCGTGCGTACGCGGACGCGCATCCCGACAGCTACGTCGCCCAGGTGCAGGCGGGGCGGCGTCTGCTCGACATCGGCGATCTCGCGGCCGCGCGCAAGGCGCTCGAACGTGCGGTCCTGCTCGTGCCTCAGACGATGGGTGATGTGAGCGCGCGGGCGATGCTGGCGACGGTGCTGGAGAAGCAGTCGAACCCGGCGGACGCCATGAAGGAAATGGCGACGCTGGTCCTCGAATCGCACACCGCGCTCCGCACCGCGCGCCGGCTCGCGGTCCTCGCTCGCGAGGCGGACGACACCGCCCGCGAACAGCTCGCGATCGATCGCATCGTCCAACTGGATCCCTTCGACGCGGCGGGCCACGTCGCCCTCGGACGGCTCGCGCTGGCCCGGCAGGACGTGACAGCCGCGCGCGCCGCGTTCGAGCTGGCGCTGACGCTGAACCCGCCGGACCCCGCGGGGGTGCATACTGATCTGGCGGAAACCTATCTGCTGTCGGGGCAGATGGCCGAGGTGAAACGTCACGCGATTGCCGCGCTGGAAATATCACCGCGCTTCGAGCGGGCGCAGGATTTGCTCCTCAGAGTCGTCGACAAGCGAGGGCAGGATGAACGACGGTGACGCACCAGGACGCCGCGTGGGGGCGTCCGGGCGCTGGCAGGTCTGGAATTGGCGGTCACGGACCATGCGCCGCGCGGCGGTGGCGACGGCGTGTGTCTCGGCGCTGATCCTCGGGATCTGGTGTCTCGGATCTGACACCCTCGTCCAGAACGCCGACGCACAGGCGCCGCCCGGCCCGACGCTGGACACGAAAACGCCAGGGTTGCGCTGGCGCTTCGTCCGCCTCCGCTATAGCGCCCACAACACGGACGCGTTTCGCGCGCGCTACTGGAGCGACCCGTGGGCCGTCGACGGTCCCGCCGCTGAGCAGAACCTGTCGCGCCGGCTGAAGACCGTCACGTCGATCGAAGTCGACGACCCCATCGTCCTGACGCTCGAAGATCCCGAGATCTGGAACAACCCCTGGGTCTACATCGTCGAGCCGGGATCGCTCAGGCTGACGGAAACTGAAGTGCCCATCTTCCGCGAGTTCCTGCTGCGCGGCGGCACCGCCGTGCTGGACGACTTCCACGGCCCGCTCGAGTGGGAGAACGTCGTCAACGAATTCAAGCGCGTGTTTCCGGACCGCGAGATCGTCGAGCTGGAGCCGGAGCACCCGATCTATCACTGCTTCTATCAGCTCGACGCGTATCCGCAGGTGCCCGGCCTGGGATCGTTCATGCAGGGCCGCACCTGGGAGAAGCAGGGCTTCACGGCGCACCTGCGCGGCATCGAAGACGACCGCGGACGCGCGATGGTGCTGATCAACTGGAACACCGACATGGGCGACGGCGTCGAGTGGTCCAACGTCGAGGAGTATCCGGGCTACGTCGTGTATACCGCGCAAGCGTATCGGATGATGATCAACGAAATTGTCTATTCGCTGACGCACTGAGGGTCAGCGTGTTGCCGAGCGTTTTCCCGCCATGAATCCATCCGTCGTTGAATCGGCTGAAGACGTCGTCGCCCGCGTCGTGCAGGGACGGCAGCGTATCAAGGAAGAACTGCAGAAGGTGATCGTCGGCCAGCACGATGCGGTCGACCTCGCGCTGATGGCGCTCTGCACCGGCGGCCACTGCCTGATCACAGGCGTCCCCGGCCTTGCGAAGACGCTGCTGATCAAGACGCTGGCGGACATTCTGGACCTGCGGTTCCGGCGCATCCAGTTCACGCCGGACCTGATGCCGGCGGACATCACCGGCACCGAGATCCTGGACGAGTCCGGCGGCACGCGTGCGCTGCGGTTCGTGCCGGGGCCGATCTTCGCGCAGATCGTCCTCGCGGACGAAGTCAACCGCACGCCGCCGAAGACGCAGGCGGCGCTGCTCGAAGCGATGCAGGAGTATCACGTCACGGCTGGCGGACACACGATGCCGCTCGACCTGCCGTTCCTCGTCCTCGCGACGCAGAACCCGATCGAGCTGGAAGGCACGTATCCGCTGCCCGAGGCCCAGCTCGATCGCTTCATGTTCAACATCGTCATGACCTATCTCTCGGAAGACGACGAGGTGCGGGTGGTGACGCAGACGACGGCGGCGCCGCAGGCGGCGGTGCAGCGGGTACTGACGGGCGAGGACATCCTGGCGATGCAGCGCGTCGTGCGGGAGGTGGCGGTGTCGGAAGACGTCGCGCGTTACGCCGTGCGGCTCGTCGACGCGTCGCGGCCGACGCGTCCGCAGTCGCCGGACTTCGTCAAGAAATTCGTGAAGTGGGGCGCGGGCCTGCGCGCGTCGCAGGCGCTGGTGCTCGCGGGCAAGGCGCGCGCGCTGATGGCGGGACGCTTCCACGTGTCCGTCGCGGACATCAGAGCGCTGGCGCCGGCGACGCTGCGGCATCGCATCATCACCAGTTTCTACGCGGACTCCGAGCAGATCACGCCGGACATCGTCATCGACCGGCTGCTGGAGACCGTGCCGGCGCCCAAGAGCGGACTGTCGTAGACGCGTGTTGCGCATGCGCGCGGACGCGACGCTTTATTACTCGGACAACGGAGCATGACCGAAACCGCCCAGGCCACGACGTCCTCGCAATCGCGGTTGCTCGACCCCGCCATCATCATGCGGCTGGGATCGATGGAACTGCGCGCGCGGACGATCGTCGAGGGGCTGCTGCTCGGGCTGCACCGGAGTCCGTACCGCGGGTTCAGCTCCGAATTCGCGGAATACCGGCAATATCTGCCGGGCGACGACCTCGCGTCGGTCGACTGGAAGGTCTACGCGCGGTCTGACCGGTACTACGTCAAGAAATTCGAAGCCGAGACGAACCTGGAGTGCAACGTCCTCGTCGACCGCAGCGCGTCGATGGGATTTGGATCGAACGGCGTGCGAAAGCTCGATTACGCCGCGTGCCTCGCGGCCGCGATTGCGTGGCTCGTGTCGCGGCAGCGCGACGCCGTCGGCGTGACGCTGTTCGACGACCGGATCGACATGCGGCTGCCGGCGCGGACGCGGCCCGGCCACCTGCACGCGATCCTGCTCGCCCTCGAACGGATCACCGTCGGCGCGGCCTCCAACGTCGCGAAGCCGCTGCAGCAGCTCGCGGACACGCTCGACAAACGCGGCGTCATTGTGCTGATTTCGGATCTGCTGGACGATCCGGACTCCGTCATCACCGGCCTGCGCTACCTGCGCGCGCGCGGGATGGAGGTCATCGTCTTCCAGATCCTGGATCCGGCGGAACAGACATTCCCGTTCCAGCAGGCCGCGACGTTCCGCGACCTCGAATCGTCCGAAGAGATCCTGGCCGTGCCGTCCGTCGTTCGCGAACACTACCTCGCGCAGTTGCAGGCGTTGACGGATCGCTACGCGACCGACCTGCGCGGCCACGGCATCGACTATCAACTCGTATCCTCGTCCATGCCGCTCGACGCGGCATTGCTGGGATACCTCAACGCCCGGGGACGGCGGATCTAAGCCATGTCGTTCCTCGCGCCTCTCTTCCTGCTTGGAGCGTTGGCCGCGGCGGTGCCGATCCTGCTGCACATGCTGCGCCGCGAGAGCGCGCCGGCGTTCAACTTCAGCGCCGTGCGCTTCCTGCGACACGCGCCGCGCGAACAGCGCCGCCGGCGCCACATCCGGGACATCCCGCTGCTGCTGTTGCGCGTCCTCGCGCTGCTGCTCCTGGCGTTTGCCTTCGCACGGCCGTACCTGCAGGCGGACGCCGTCGTGCCGACGCCGATCACCGTGGTCGCCGTCGACACGTCTTTCAGCATGGCGGCGCCGGGCCGCTTCGAGGCGGCGCGCCGCGCGGCGCTTGGACTGATCGGCGCGGTGCCGATCGGACAGCGCGTCGCGGTGATGGCGTTCGACGATCGCGCCTGGACCGTGACCGAACCGTCCTTCGACCGCGGCGCGGCGCGCGCGGCGGTGAACGAGCTGACGCCAGGATCGGGCGGCACGGACTACGCCGCCGTCCTCGGCGCAGCGGGCAGATTGTTTGCCGGCGACCGCGGACGCGTCGCCGTCGTGACCGACCTGCAGCGCAGCGGCTGGCGCCGCACCGGATCGCTGCCGTCGAGCGTGACGCTGGAGGTGGTGGACGTCGGCGGACCGCTGGAGAATCTGTCCGTCAGCACCGTACGCCGCGAAGGCACGGGCGTCGCGGCGTCGATCACGAACCACGGCGCGCGGACGCGTCCCGCGACCGCACGGCTGCTCGTCAATCAACAGGCTGCCGGCACGGCCTCCGTCACGTTGACGCCGGGCGCGAGCAGCACCGTCCGCTTCAACGCGACGCTGCCCGCGACGGGAGCGCTCGCGGTCCAGGTCGACGATCAGGGCGGGCTGCCGGCGGACAACGTCCGTTACCTCGTGCTGGATCCGCCGCCCAAGGCTGGCGTGCTGATCCTCGATCACGACGATCGGGGCGATGACAGCTTCTATCTGGAGCAGGCGATTGCGTCGGTGGACGAGGCGCGCGGGTTCCAGGTGACGGTCCTGCGCGGCGCGGACCGTGCGAAGGCTGACGCGGCGCTGCTCGCGCGGCATCAGGTGGTGTGCCTGCTGGGCACGCGCGGCCTGGACCGTGCCACACGCGACACCATCGCGCGCTATCTGCGGGACGGCGGCGCACTCTTCCTGCCGCTTGGTGCGACGGTCGACGCATCCGTCGTTGCCGCGTGGACGGAAGGATCGTCCGGCCTGCGCATCGAGACCGGTGAAGGCGCGGTCTTCCCGACGCTGCTCGCGCCGGTCGACGGACGGCATCCGATCTTCGCGCCGTTCGGTGTTCTTGTCACGAATCTCGGCCGCGCCGAATTCACGCGCGCGCTGCGCGTGACGACCGGCAGCGGCGCGCGCATCCTCGCGCGCTTCACGAACGGGCTGCCGGCGCTGGTCGAACAGCCGGTCAGCAAGGGCCGGCTGATGCTCTTCGCGTCGGACGTGTCCAATGAATGGAACGACTTCCCGCGACAGCCGACGTTCGTGCCCTTCGTGCTGGAGACGCTGAGCTATCTGACCGGCGGCCGTGCGCCCGCGCAGGAATTGCTGGTGTCGGACGTCGCGGCGCCGGCCGGCGCGCGGCCGGGTGTCATCGATTGGGGGACGCCGCCGCGCAAGGTCGCGGTGAACGTCGAGGCGCGGGAGTCCGCGCCGGCGCGGATCGCTCCGGACGATTTCACGGCGTCGGTGGAACAGACGACGCCGGAAGTGCGGCCGGGGGCGGAGCAGGCACGCGAGCGTGAGGGCGCGCAGCATTGGTGGCGCTACGGCGTGATCGTCCTGCTGGGCGTCCTGTTGATCGAAGGAGTCGTTGCGCGGCGTCCGGCGCGCGCGGCCGCTCCGGCGAACGTCGAAGCCTCGGCCGCGGGCCAGTCCGCGGACGCATGAAAGTCAGGCGTATATGGAACAGCAGTTACGCGCGTGGTTGGCGGACGTCAGGGCTCGATGGCAGCGCGTGGAGTGGCTCACCGCCGCTGCCTGGACGCTTGGCATCGCGGCCGTGCTGCTGCTCTCCGGCGGCGTCATCGCCCGCCTGCTCGGTCTGACCGGCGGCCGCCTGCTGCTGCTCGCTTCCGCCTGCCTGCTCGCGGCGCTTGCCTGCGGTGCGTGGCTGTTGTGGAAACTGTGGCGCCCCGCGCCCACCGATCTCCAGATCGCCCGCCTCGTCGAAGAGCGCGTCGACGGCCTGAACGATCTCGTCGTCACGGCCACGGAACGGCTCCACGCGTCCGACCGCGGCTTCTTCGACGGCATGATGGTCCGATCGGCCGTCGATCGCCTCGCCACCGTCGACGCTGCCGACATCATCGGCCGCGAACGGCAGCGCCGCACGGCCATCGCCGCCGGCGCAGCGCTGGCCGCGCTCCTCGCCGTGCTCGTCTTCGTGCGCGAGCCGGTCTGGCAGTCGCTTCAAACCTTGCGGGTGATGGCAGGTGCGGGCGCGCTGCAGGTGACGCCGGGCGACGTCCGCCTCCGGACGGGATCGCCGCTGCGGATCACCGCGAACCTCACCGGTCTGCCTGACGGCTTGAAGCCGGAACCCGTCCTGCTGCGCGTGATCTCAAACGGTCAGGAGCGCCGCGTCGAGATGCCGGTCAACCGCACCACCGCAGCCGGCGCCAACGCGAGTTTCCAGATCGACCTTCCAAACGTCGATCGCGACTTTCAATACGTCATCACCTCCGGACGGCTGCGATCGCAGCTCTTCTCGGTGCGCGCGCTGACGCCGGCGTCCGTGGCGCGGATCGATCTCGATTACAACTATCCCGCGTTCACCGGACTCAAGCCGCGGCATGAAGAAGACAGCGGCGACATCTACGGTCCCGAAGGCACGCAGGTGCGCGTGCGCGTGACGACGGACAAGCCGTTGTCGAGCGGAGTGCTGGCCTTGCGGGACGGGACGCCGCTGGCGCTGTCCGCCACGGGCAAGCCGACGGAGTGGGACGCCGCGCTCACGCTGGAGAAGGATGGCGCCTATCGCGTGCGGCTGAACGACGCCGACGGGCTCGACAGCGAAGGCGACACGGAATACTTCATCCGGCTGCTGAACGATCGTCCGCCGGACGTGCGGATCGTCCGGCCTGGCGGCGATCGTCAGGTGACGCGGCTCGAAGAGATCACCATCGAAGCGCGCGCGGACGATGACTACGGCGTCAACGCGCTCGACCTCGTCTATGCCGTTCGCGGCGGCAAGGAGCGCGTCGTTCCGCTGCATCGCGGCGGCGACAAGACCAACGCGAGCGGCGAGTTCACGGTCTTCGTCGAAACGCTCGACGTCCAGCCGGGCGACTTCATCACCTACTACGCGCGAGCGCGCGACGTCAGCCGCGGCAAGCGGTCCAGCGTCTCGCAGAGCGACATCTTCTTCCTGGAAGTGCGTCCGTTCGCGCAGGAGTTCACGGCGGCCGAAAGCCAGTCGATGATGATGAGCTCCGGCGGCGACGCGGCCGGCCTCCTCGAAGCGCAGAAAGAAATCATCGTCGCGACCTGGAAACTGGAGCGGCGGGCGCAGGCGGGCCGGTCGGCGGCAGACGTCAAGGCCGTCGCGCGGGCGCAGGGACAACTCGAAACGCGTGCGAAGCAGATGGCGGCAATGATGGGCGGCGGCCGACGTCAGCGGGCCGCGCAGCCGCAGCCGGTGCAGCCGGGCGTCCCGCCGGGATTGCCACCGGGACTGCCGGGCGGCGGGCCGGTGCCGGAAGGACCGCCGAATCCGATGCAGCAGGCCGCGGAGGCGATGGGCCGCGCGCGCACGGCGCTCGACGGCTTGAAGACGCGCGACGCGATTCCGCACGAGATGACGGCGTACAACCTGTTGCTGCGCGCCCAGGCCGAGATCACGCAACGGCAGGTGACGCGGCAGCGCGGCGGACAGGCTGGTGGCGGCCGCACGGGCACGCAGGACCTCTCGGCGCTGTTCGATCGCGAGCTGAAGCGTCAGTCCGAAACGAACTACGAGAACCGCAGCACCATCGAACAGCGCGACAGTAACGCCGAGAAAGACGACACGCTGGACAAGATTCGCGAGCTCGCGCGCCGGCAGGACGAGATTGCGCGGCGTCAGCGCGAGCTGGCGCGCCAGCAGACCGAGTTGCCGCAGGAAGAAGTGAAGCGCCGGCTCGATCGGCTGACGAAGGAACAGGAAGAGCTCCGTCGCCAGACCGAGGATCTGTCCAACCAGATGGCGCGGCGCCAGGATCAGGGCAATCAGCAGAACCAGGACGGCTCCCAGTCCTCGCAGCAGGGACAGAGCCAGCAGGGGCAACAGGGCCAGCAGGGGCAACAGGGCCAGCAAGGCCAGCAGGGGCAGCAATCGCAGGGCCAGCAGGGACAGCAGGGCGGGCAGTCCGGCCAGTCGTCTGGTCAGCAGAACGCGCAGAGTGGACAAAGCGGGCAGAGCGGATCGCGTGGCGCGAACGACGATGTGTTGCGGGAGGCGGCGCGGGCGATGACGGAAGCCGCGCGGAACCTGCAGAAGTCGGAGCTGGACCAAGCGCAGTCGCAAACCGATCAGGCCGGATCGCGTCTGCGCGAGCTGGAGCGGCGGCTCGAAGGATCGCAGCCGGACGGTCGTCGCCGGGCGCTCGGTGAGCTGCAGCTCGAAGCGCAGCAGGTCGCGGAGGCGCAGCAGCGCGTCGCGGCCGAATCGCGGCGGGTGCAGCGGGAACGCGCGAACGCGAATCAGGGGAATCAGGCGGGCGCCAGCGACACGCTGCGCCGGCTGGCGGGCGAGCAGGATCGGCTCGCGGAGCGCGTCCGGTCGCTGCGCAACCAGTTGAATAGCGCGGCTGGCGCGAATGGCGCGTCGGGCAGGAACAGTACAGGCACGAACAGCGCGAACGCGCGCGGCTCGTCCGGTCAGAACCAGAATGCGGGCGACCGTGAGGATGCGATCGGCCGCGCGCGCAACGAGCTCGCGAGCTCGAAGCTGGACGAGCGGATGCGGCAGGCGGCGTCGACGCTGCGACGGGCCGGCGAGGCCGCGAATCGCGGTGACGCGTCCGGCGCGCAAGGCGCGCAGGCGAACCAGGACGGTCAGGGCAGTCTGCCGGGACAGGACGCCTCCGAGCTGGGCGAGGCCGTGCAGCAGAGCGAATCGCTCGCGCGGTTGACGGACGACCTCGCGCGGCGGCTGGGCGCCAGCGTCACCGGCAACAACGCGGACGCGCGTCGGCTGTCCGATCAACTGAACGAGCTGCAGCGGCAGCGCGCGCGGCTCGACGATCTCGCGCGTGACATTCAGGACACGGCGGCCGGCCGTCCGCGCAACCAGAACGGATCGCAGCCCGGCCAGCAGGGCCAGCCCGGTCAACAGGGGCAGCAAGGCCAGCAGCAGGCGCAGAATGGCCAGCAAGGCTCGCAGCAGGGACAGGGACAGGGTCAGCAGAGCGGGCAGTCGTCGCAGGGCGGCAATGGGAGCGGTAGCGGCGGCGATCGCGGCGGTGAGATGGCACGCCTGCAGGAGCAGTACAACCAGCAGCTTCGTCAGACGCGCGAGCTGATGCAGCGGATGGAACGCGATCAGCCCGGGCTGATTCGCGGCGGCGGCACGCCCGAAGGGCAGTCCTTCACGACGTCCGCGCCCGGCACCGAAGCCTTCAAGCAGGACTACGCGAAGTGGACCGTGCTGCAGAAGGACGTGACGCTCGCGCTCGAACAAGTGGAAGCGACGCTCGCGCAGCGGCTGTCCGACCGTGAGGCGCAGAGCCGCCTCAACGCGGGCGGCGACGACCGCGCGCCGGCGCGGTACACCGATTCCGTGTCGCGCTACTACCAGTCGCTCGCGAAACGTCCGCCGCGTTGACGCATGATGTCGTTTGCCTTTTCCGTTCCGTGGTGGGTCATTGCGCTGGTCGCCGCCGGCCTCGGCGGCGTCGCGTGGTGGACGTACGCCCGCGCCGCGGTGACACCGCGCCGCCGCGCGGCGCTGACGACACTGCGCGCGCTGACGCTGATCCTGCTGTTCCTGATCCTGCTGCGGCCGATCGTCCTCCTGCCGCAGCCGCCGGCGGACACCGTCGTTCCGATCCTGGTCGACGTCTCGCGCAGCATGCGCATCGCCGACGTCAACGGCCAGTCGCGGCGCGACGCCGCGGCGGCGCTCGTGAAGGATCGCCTGCTGCCGATGCTGCAAGGGCAGTTCAAGACTGAAGTCCTCGCCTTTGGTGAAGGGCTCGCCGCGTCCGCGCCGGATCGCCTGACGGCGGACGGACCGCTGTCCGACATCGAAGGCGCGCTGGCTGCGGTGCGCGATCGGTATCGCGATAGACGACTGTCCGGCGTCGTGCTGCTGTCGGACGGCGCCGAGACGGCGCCGCCGGCGGACGCCGTTCGCGCGCAGCAGGGCCCGCCTGTCTTCACCGTCGGCCTCGGCGCCGCGTCCGTCTCGCGCGATCGCGAAGTCCTCGGCGTCTCCGTCGGCGAAGCCACGCTGTCCGACTCCGTCGTCGAGCTCAGCGCTACCTTCGTCTCGCACGGCTACGGCGACACGCCGTTCGACGTCCGCGTGCTCGAGAACGGACGTCCGATCCACGTGCGCAAGCTCTCCGGACGCGCGGGCACGCCGGTGACGGAGCGCTTCCGCGTGTCGCCGCGTCAGGACGCCGCGACGGTCTACGCCGTCGAGATCGCGCCCGACGCGTCCGAAATCACCGGCGACAACAATCGTTTCTCCGTCCTCGTCTCGCCGCCGCGGCGCGCACGCCGGCTGCTGCTCGTCGAAGGCGCACCCGGCTTCGAGCACAGCTTCCTCAAGCGCGCGTGGCTCGACGATCGCGGCCTCGAAGTGGACTCCGTCGTCCGCAAGGGCCGCAACGATCTCGAAGAGGAAACCTACTACGTCCAGGCGGCGAAGGCCCGCGCCGCGGCGCTCGCGGACGGCTATCCGAGCTCGCGCGAGGTGTTGTTCTCCTACGACGCGATCGTGCTCGCCAACGTCGACGCGGATCTCTTGACGCGCGAACAGCTGGCGCTGACCGCGGACTTCGTCGCCGAGCGCGGCGGCGGACTGCTCATGCTGGGCGCGCGGTCGCTCGCGCCGACGGGCCTCGCCTCGACGCCGCTCGGCGAGCTGATGCCGCTGGACGTCTCGGATCGGCTCGGCCGCGCGGCCGCGTCGGTGGCGAGCCGCCGCGACCAGAACAAGCTCGTGCTGACGACGGAGGGTGAGCGTCATCCGATCATGCAGCTCGGCACGTCGGCGGATGAGGCGCGCAAGCGATGGACACTGATGCCGCCGCTCGGCGCGAGTATGGTGCTGGGCGCGACGCGGCCGGGCGGCGCGGTGCTGGCGACGGTGGGCGGCGGTGCGGGCACTGCGGCCGGACAGGGCGGGCTGCCGCTGGTCGCCGTCCAGCGCTACGGGCGCGGGCGCAGCATGGTCTTCGCGGGCGAAGCGTCGTGGCGCTGGCGCATGATGGTGCCGTCCGCGAATCACACCTACGAAACGTTCTGGAAGCAGGCCGGACGCTGGCTGGCGACGGCCGCGCCCGAGCCGGTCTCGCTGCACGTGCCGCCGTCGCTGGACGAGCGGGCGCTTGCGCCGATCGACGTCGAAGTGCGGGATCGCGAATATCGTCTGGTGCCGGATGCGGACGTCACCATCCGCATCACCAATCCGTCCGGCGCCACGCGCGAACTGACGGCGTCCCTGGACGACCGGCGTGCCGGCCGGTTCACCAGCACGATGGAAGCGCCGCAGCGCGGCCTCTATCGGGTCGACGTCGACGCGCGCCGCGCGGGCGAGCTGCTGGGCAGCGCGCGCGAGTGGGTGCTGGCGGGCGGCGCCGACCGGGAAATGGCGGATCCGCGCATGAACGACGATGTGCTGCGGCGGATTGCGTCGGAGACGGGAGGCGCGATGCTGACGGCGGCGTCGCTGGGAGAATTGCCGGAGCGATTGACGGCGGCGGCCTCGCAGGTCGTGGCGGGGGCGCGTCGCGAGCGCGACCTGTGGCACTCGCCGTTCGTCTTCCTCCTGATTGTCACCTTGCTGGGCGCCGAGTGGGCGCTGCGGCGGTGGTGGGGGCTTCGATGACGCGCGGTCGCGGTCTCTCTGTCCTGGCGCTGGTCTGCTGCCTGGCGGTTCCGACCGCCGCGCGCGCGGCCGAGCGCTACGTCCTGCTCATCTCCGGTGCGTCCGGCAGCGCGGACCATGCCGAGCGTCACGCGAAATGGCGCGCGATGCTGAGCAAGACCTTCACCGAGTCGATGGGACTGCCGGCGGATCATCTCACCGTCCTCGCGGACCGTGCGGCCGACGGCGCTCCTGGCGAAGACGTCGCGACGCGGGAAGCCGTCCGCGCGACGTTCGGCCGCTACGCCAAGACGCTCACCCGCGCCGACGTCCTGCTCGTCGTGCTCTTCGGGCACTCGACCTTTGACGGCGTCGACGCCAAGTTCAACCTCGTCGGCCCCGATCTCGAAGCCGCCGACTGGCAGCGTCTCCTCGGCGCCGTGCCGGCGCGCATCGTCTTCGTCAACACCACCGGCGCGAGCGCGCCGTTCCTCCAGCGCCTCGCCGGCCCGAACCGCGTCCTGATCACGGCGACCAACAATCCCGCGCAGCAGTACGACACGGTCTTCCCGGAATTCTTCTCGACGGCCTTCAACGCGGACAGCGATCTCGACAAGGACGGACGCATTTCCATCTGGGAAGCCTTCGCCTACTCGACGCAGCGCGTGAACGAATACTACCGGCAGCGCGGACAGCTCTCGGTCGAGCACGCGGTCCTGGACGATACGGGCGACGGCGTCGGCAAGGAAGCGGGCCAGACCGGGCCTGACGGCTCGATCGCGAGCCGCACGTTCTTCGACACCACCGACGATCCGGGCAAGGGCGCCGGACCGGCGCTGTCGGAGATGATCAACCGCCGCAACGTCCTCGAAAGCGAATTCGAAGACCTCAAGAAGCGCCGCAGCTTCATGCCGCCTGGCGACTACGAGAAAGAACGCGAGCGCGTGCTGGTCGAGATCGCGCGCATCTCCCGCGAGATCCGGCTGGAGCAGAAGAAGCGCTCGTAGCCTCCATCCGCATGGATGTCCGCTCCCGCAGGTCCGACGTTCGATCGGCTTCATTCACGACGCAGTGTTCGTTCACTCCACAGGAGGAGGTGCCGCATGTCTCGAATCACGCAGGCGCTTGCGTTCGGCCTGTTCTCGATGACGCTCGTCTCGCTCTCGAATGCGCAGCCCGCCCCGTCCACGCGCACCACAACCGCGCGCGGAGGTCAGTTCCACGCCTGTCCGCTCCCGATTCCGAACTGTATTCCGGAGAAAGTGTTCGACTTCCGGCTGTGCCGCTGCGTCGAGCGGCCCTAGGCGCGGGCGACGGATCGAAGCCCCGGCGTCAGCGTGGGACGTCCCACCATTCGACGCGTTGACGTTCGGGGCGCTTGAAGAACCAGATCAGCACGAGGCCGACGAGGAAGCCCGCGGCGTGGGCCCAGAACGCGACGCCGCCCGTGTCTTCAGGGCCGCCGAGCGATCCGAGGCCGCTGACGATCTGCAGCAGGAACCACAGCCCCAGCAGGATGACCGCCGGGATCTCGATGAGCTGGATGAAGATGAAGATCGGGATCAGCGTCAGGACACGCGAGTGCGGGAACATGACGAGATACGCGCCGAGCACGCCGGCAATCGCGCCGCTCGCGCCGATCATCGGGACCACGGACAGCGGGTTGAACGCCGTCTGCACGGCCGCGGCGGCCACGCCGCAGATCAGATAGAAGACGAGGAACCGGCCGTGGCCGACGCGATCCTCGACGTTGTCGCCGAAGATCCACAGGTAGAGCATGTTGCCGAGGAAGTGCAGCCAGTCCGCGTGGACGAACATCGACGTGAAGACGCTCACCCACGAAAACACTGCCGGCACCAGTCCGAACGTCAGCACGAACTGCTCGAACATCCGATCCGGCATCGTCAACTCGTACAGGAACACGAGCGTGTTGATGACGATGATGCTGATGCCCACGTACGGCGTCGTGCGAGAGGGAATGACGTCGCGCAGCGGCAGCATGCTTCGAGTATAGCGGGACGCCGAC